>Ga0272441_10000573_pt1 | contig 83801 bp, 88 predicted proteins | sample SSMProp6N_FD_193582 | JGI IMG/M metagenome (GOLD analysis project Ga0272441, IMG submission 193582) | Marine sediment archaeal communities from Little Sippewissett salt marsh, Falmouth, MA, United States - SSM-Prop-6N | ecosystem: Environmental > Aquatic > Marine > Wetlands > Sediment ...
CCCCAGGAGACCCCGAAGAACTCAACCGTCGGTCCGGTTGTCCCTGCCAAGTAGCTCGACCTGAATCCGTCTCGTCGACTCGTTCAGGAGGAAGAGAATGTCACCGTGACTTGTCTCCGGATCGTTGTTGTAGTCCATGAGCGTATGACCGTAGTTGTGCTCTGGCTTGAGATCATCGATCACGAAGCGCACTGTCTGCATGGCCGTGTTGTGGTGGTTGTACTCCCCCGCACACGTGGTTGAGGAGTGCCGCAGCGCACAGAAGAGACTCCATATTCCACTGTCGATGTCCTTCCGGCACTTGCGGTCGTCTCTCTTGCGCCAGTGTGCGGGATTCGACAGGAGTCCGCACGCCATGGCTAGGATGTCCAGATCCGTCTGCGTCGCAGGTGGGCAGTACCACCAGTTGAATGCGAAGCTGAGCGTGTCGTCTCGAACCGTCACGTACTCCCAAAGGAAGTAGCCCAACGTGGACTTCATGTATACATCGTCGGCCCCGCGGTGGCGCACGATCTCAAACTCGATCCGTGTCCTCCTTCCATCCGGATAATCCAAAACGCCAGAGATGGGTTGGCTTCGGATTAGATCAGCGAGTGTTTCGCGGCTCACACGGTCACGACTGAAGTCACTTGGAAGGTCGATTGAGATGACGAAGCCTTCGAGGAAGTCGCTCCTTCCTTGCAGCCTGCTTTCAACAAGCTGCAGGTCGAATTGGACGTAGTCCTCCGGTAGTTGCGGGGGGATTTCGGACGCAAGGTCGAGACTCATGTGACTCCCTCCATGATCGTTGACTCATGCAAGCATGGCAGCTATTCGGAAGGCTGCCCCACAACCCCCCCTCGTTTCAAGGAGTTCCGGGGAGTCGAGGTGTAGTTCGGGGGACACATACCCCATCTCCCATCCGAGTCACGGTTAGGAATCTCGGGGACACAATACTAAACTCCTGAATTCGCATGCCCCTCACTAGACAGCTCAAGATTCTGTGAACAGCTGATCCGCAACCTCTCGCGAGATGTCCCCACGCCTCGCACTCGAACGAGGACGCGCGCTACATCCTCGGATTGATCAGCAGATACTGGCGGTAGGCCTCGACAACCTTCTCGACAAGACGCGCATCTTCGTGGCTGAATGCAAGTAACCCCTACCGGTTTAGGTGCTGTGTCCCAGGATGTGGCGCTTGGCAAGTTGCGTTGAGAACTTGCGCAGATTCCGCAAGAATCTCGGGGGCTGATGTCTGCCATCCGCTCGGCTCGAACTGGAGGAACTCGAAACGTGGAAGAGATCACGCTTCGCGGCACACACTTCGAGATGGGGCGTCAGATTGGCACGCAAATGCGAGAAGGCTCCGTCGAGCTTCCCTCTCTCAACGAAGACCAGCTGCGCTACATCGACTGCCTGGTCGAGAAGTCCGAGGTTCTGATTCCAGGAATCTTCGAGGAGATGCGCGGACTTGCAGATGGTGGCGGCTACGAAGAGCGTGTGGTCTTCTTCCATAGTCTCTCGATCGGGATTGTGCCTGCCTGCACGGTGATTGCCATCTCTGGCGGGCACACGAAGGATGGGCGGCCGATCTTCGGCCGCAACTACGACGCATCGCCCGACTTCGCGGACTTCACGCTCTACAGAACCTATCCCGATCGGGGTTTCGCCCACATCGGCTGCGCCTATAGCCTCCTCGTCGGACGAGAGGGCGGCGTTAACGAAGCTGGCCTCGCCATCGCAGTGACGGGCGTACACGGGCATTACACCGACGACCCGGGCCTGTGGGATCACATTCCCGTGCGTGTCGTTCTCGATCGATGCAGCCGCGTTGACGAAGCCGTGGGCCTGATCGAATCGCTTCCACATCTCTGGACGAAGAACTTCCTCATCGCAGATGTGACCAACGAGATTGCGATCGTGGAGGCTGGGCAGCAGGGTGTGGCCTCCTCCCGGGTCGTCGATGGGTTCGCCGCGATCACCAATCACTTCGTCCTGCCAGAGATGGAGGCCTACTGCAACCGCGCGGAAGTACCGAGGAACTCCGTGCACCGGCGAGACACCGCCTATCGCTGGTCCCAGGAAGCCCGACAGGCAGCTGAGCCGCTAGCTTACGGCCACGTCAAGCAGCTCCTCTCCACGACCGATGGTGGCGTGAGATCCGAGCTAGACAAGAGCTTCTCAACCGTCTGGTCATGGGTCGCCAATCTCGGCGAGAGAAGCATCGAGCTTGCCGATCACCTCCCCGAGCCTGATGGGTACCGCCGCTACACGTTCTGACGCCTGAACGGTTCTTTCGCTTGGAGCGGATCTTCACGCGGAGAGCTGCGGGAGTCAGGTCTTCATTCTCGAGTCGCTGAGACGCGGGAGAAAGGGCCAGGTCCCTGCTCATGGCATCCCGTGCATGATCAACCTGCAGCACTCAAACCCGCATCGGGCCTGCAAGCTCAGGATCCTGCGAGCACCTGATCCCGGCAACTCGCAGAGCGAGTTGCTTGCGAGTTTGGGCCCGCCAAACATCGGGGAAAGACAATCCGCGCGGCCCAGTTCCTTCGAGTTCAAGAGCGCCGGACTTGCACTGGAGGGAGCGGTGGGGCCGCTTCTCGCAAGATGTCCCCACATGCTTGCGCACGAAGCCAATCAGGCCCCTAGGAAAGCTCTTCGTGGGCGGCCTTGGCCTCTTTGCAGATGCCTGCCTCAGGTGGTACGGAGGAGTCAGAAGTCGCTCCAATCACAGCCTGCAGGGCCAGCCGATGGGCGTGTTGTAGAGCCTCTTCACTCGGAACCTCGATGTCCGGTGCAACCCCAGTACCCTCCCAGTTCGTCCCCGTCAACGGATCGCTTGGATACCCGGACGGGATGTGTGCCGCGACGTGATCTTCAGCCCTGAACATGATCCGGCCGTGTGCGGCGCCCTTGGTGGTCTCGCCGATGAGCGTCGCACGCTTCCGATTCTTGAGAGCGTAAGCGAACATCTCCCCGCCGGAGACCGTCTTGGGGCCGATCAGCACGTAGACGGGCCTATCGAGATACGGCGCGCCGGGCACGTACGGGAGAGAGCAATACGAGTCAGTTCGCTTGAAGCATCGCCACTCGAGATCGACGAGATGCGTCTGCTCCTCGAATAGGTAGCCCATCCAAACCGCCACGGTGTCTGGATAGCCTCCCCGGTTCCTACGGACATCGAAGATCAGTGCATGTGTGCCCGCCACAAGTTCCATGGCCGCCGGGATCACATCGGCATGGTGTCGTGGCGGATAGAAATCGCGAATCTCAATGAGCCCGACGTTCCCCGGCAGCCGTTCGACACGATGGATGCCGCCTCCATCCAACCGAGCCTCTTGGCGCTCTTCCTCAATCTCTTTCTCGCTTGGTTCCTCATCCGTGCCCTGATCGATTGGGCGTTCTGTGAACCGGACGAGCATGTGCTTGTCGCCGCTGATCTCCTTCAGGTCCTCCGTCAGCTTCTTGCACAGCGCATCAAGGCTCTCGAAACTGTCGACTTCGCTGAGCCGTTGTCTCGACTCTTGGACAATCTGGGGCACTCTGTCGGGGAAAACGTAGTTCGCCTCCAGGAGCTCGTAGACCTCCCGAGAGACTCGCTCGACGACGGCTCGCTCTATTCGACTCATTCGCGTACATCCTCCTTGCGTTTCGCTTCGAGAAACCAGAGCTGGTTCCCCGCATTCTGTAGGTGGGCACGAAGCCGACTGAGGTTCATCAATGGGAAGTCAGTGGCGAGGTCCTGAGATGGGGTTCCAAAGGGGGCAGATGCTGTATTGAATGTCAGCCCTTCTTCTCGGCGCCGGCGCGGGTGGGGAAGTTCGGGGGACACAAACCCTATCTCCCGTCCGAGTTGTGGTTTGTGTCCCCGATCTACCCGCGCTGCCTAGCTCGGGAAGTTCCGGGGTGCGCGTCCCCGGAACTCGTACTCCCGGGATTCCTCAGTGTCATCGCGAAGCGGTTCGACAGAACGAGCAGACACCAAGAACAATCATCTGCCCCGGCGGCGTGCTTGTGCCCACAACCGCGCGTCCTTACAATGATCGCCATCAAGCGCAGTCTCCGATGGATGCTGCATCGCGCAGGGTCCTGACGAGCGAAAGGAGGGGATTCCGATCATGGCAACCAAGACACAGATTGCGGGGCCGGAAGCTACCCTCGTTGCGCGAGCATCGAATCTCTTCTAGGGCGTCACTGCTCATCCGCTACGTGGGTCGCTCCTCCCGCCAAATCGGTGCACCTGATCTCGATTCCAGACCTACTGACAGGTCGACGTTGACATGCGGATTGCACCGGACTCGGAAGAGGAGATTCAATGACACAACGCATGACTGATGCTAGATACGAGAAAGGACCCTGGTCCCTGGATGATCTATTCCCCGCGAAATCGGGACCGGAGATGGAACGTGCTCTCGCAGAGGTCGAGGCGGCCGCCGCTGCCCTCGAACTGAAGCGCCCGGCACTCGTGCCGGAGATTGAAGAGACAGCCTTTGTCGAGATCCTCGGGCTGGTCGAGAAGCTTGCGCACATCACGCAGCGACTAGATGGATACGCGGTCCTGTGTTTCTTCGAGGACACGGGGGATCAGGACGCGCTTGCGCTTCGAGGGCGCGTCGAGACGCTGCTGACCTCCGCACGGAACCGGACACTCTTCTTCGACCTGTGGTGGAAGGCGCTCGATGACGCGAACGCGAAGCGCCTTCTCGGAGTGGCCGGAGACAACGCGTACTACCTAGAGATGCTCCGAAACTTCGCCCCCTATACGCTCTCCGAGGCGGAGGAGCGCGTGGTCAATCTCAAGGACGTCAACGGCGCCGACGGGTTGGTGACGCTCTACACGATGATCACCAACGGATTCACCTTTGACGTCGAGATCAGCGGGGAGACAGAGACGCTGACGCGTTCCGAGATCATGGCCTATGTGCGGGATGCCTCCCCGGAGCTTCGGGAGGCGGCCTATCGATCGATGCTCGACGTCTACGAAGCGCGAAGCGGGGAGCTTGCCCAGATCTACAAGTACATCGCCAGCGACTGGCACGCCGAGAACATCGACTTGCGCGGCGTGCCCTCACCGATCTCGGTTCGAAATCTTGACAACGACGTTCCAGATGAGGTCGTCGATGTTCTTCTCGAGACCTGCCGGGAGAATGCCGGACTCTACCAGCGCTTCTTCAGGCTGAAGGCGCGGTTGCTCGGACTGCCGAAGCTACGTCGGTTCGACCTCCTCGCCCCGCTCGAGGAGGCCGAGGTCGTGGTTCCATTCGCCGAGGGTGTTGACCTCGTTCTCAACACGCTCCTCGCGTTTTCGCCGAAGCTGGCGGAACAAGCGGGAAGAGTCCTTGCGGAGGGGCATGTCGACTCGAGTCTGCGTCCGGGGAAGCGCGCGGGTGGCCTCTCTTGGGACGCCCTGCCGGGCATGACGCCATGGATCCTCGTCAATTACGGCGATCGCGCCGACGACGTGGCGACGCTGGCGCATGAGCTCGGCCACGCCGTCCACGCCATGATGGCCGCCGATCACTCCGTGCTGACGTTCTCCCCCTCGCTTCCGATGGCGGAGACGGCGTCGAACTTCGCCGGTATGCTTCTCCTTCAGGAGATGCTCGATGATGCCGACCCGAAGCAGCGGCGAATGCTCCTTGCGAAGTACGTTGACGACAGCTACATTGCGATTCTGCGGCAGGCCTTCTGCGTCCTCTTCGAGCGAGAGGCGCATCGGATGATCGTGGAAGGAGCGACCCCCGATGATCTCTCTGCCGCGTACATGGAGAATCTCCGCGAGCAGTTCGGCGACAGCCTCGAGGTGGATGGTCTCTTCAAGAACGAGTGGATGAGCATCCCGCACTTCTACACGGTGCCTTTCTATGACTACGCGTACGCGTTCGGACTGCTGCTCGTCCTCGGCCTGTACCAGCGCTACAAAGAGGAGGGCGAGGCGTTCGTGCCCAAGTACTTGAAGATTCTCGCCTACGGCGGGTCGAAGGCCCCGACGGACATTCTCGAAGAAACTGGCTTCGACATCCGCACCAAGTCGTTCTGGCAAGGCGGATTCGATGTACTCGCCGGCATGGTCGACGAGTTGGAGTCCCTCTCCTAGAGAATCGCTTCAGCGAAACAGAAGCGGACGGTCCGGCTAGCTATTGCGGGCGTCACAGACCGCGGCGTCGGCTAGCCGGGCCAGGTCCATGGAGTTCCGGGGTGCTGACACGAGCGGAATGAGGATGTCGACCCAGCCTCCACCAAGAAGGCGCATGCCCTGCTCAAGCCTCTCCTCCAGGACGTTCCCTCCAAGCCCGTGTGCGTCGAACAGGTCGATCGCAGCATCCGGCTCGAAGCGCCGGATCCCCCGAACGCATGCGTTGATATCGCCGGTGATCATCTCCCGCACTCGGTGGAACTCGTTCCCGCTCAGCATCGCGTCACGGCCAACGCCGGAGGCGCCTTCCACATTCGCACAGGGAGGAAATGCTTCATCGGACTCCTCCTTGCTGGCCTCCGCTTCCCGGGAGGACGAGTGAACCCCTTCAGAGAACCTATGGTTGGCTGTCCGAATGCAGGGCATTGTCCGGGAGGCTGTGGTGACGGACTGCCAGGGTTCGCGTAGGTTTCTCGGCGGTTCCGTTTCCGAGTGATCTGACCTTGCCGATCCCCAATCTCCCATGGGAAGATCAGATCATGGGGGAGTTCGGAGGACACATACCGTAACTCGGCGAAGCAACAAGGTGTGTGTCCCCCGATTTCTCCGGCGAAGGAATAAGGTGTGTCCCCCGATCCCTCTCAGGGAGCTCGGGGTATTTGGGGTCTTCCTAACCGCCCGAGTCGCTGCACAACTCATCCATTACCCCCCCCCAAGAATCACAGCCCTTACCGATTTGCGCGATCATCCTTGCGGCTAGACGTGAACCATGATCACATCAAGAACCACACACAGTTACCGCATATCTGGGAGGAGACCCATGAGCCAGCCATCTGCCGCATTTCCGGAACTGACATCAGACCTCCGCGATCGTTTCATTGCCCAGGTCGCCAAGACAGTTCGCGAGCTATACGTGTTCGAGGACAAGGCCAATGAGATGGCCGACCACCTGCTTGAGCAGCAGGAACAGGGAGCCTTTGACTCGGTTGAGTCCATCCCGACGCTTGCATCCATGATGACTTCCGAGTTGCACGGAGTCCACGAGGATCTGCATCTGTTCATCGATGCGTGGCTGCCGTCTGATGAGGGCGCCGCCGCCGCGAGCAACCTCCATGAGGACATGCTCAAGAACAAGCATCGAGTGAACTTCGATTTCCGGAAGCTCGAGATCCTTCTCGGCAACATCGGGTATCTTGATCTTCGCTCGTTCTGTCCCGTTCGCCTGTGTGGCGAGACTGCGGCTGCAGCGATGCGATTCCTCGCCCACACCGACGCACTGATCCTCGATCTCAGAGACAACGGCGGCGGAGAGAACCTTGTGCAATTCCTGCAGAGCTATCTCTTTGCCGAGCCGACGCACATGATCACGCAACGCCACCGCTCCGGAAGGGATCGCCAGACCTGGACGCATCCCTATGTGCCGGGGCCGAAGTTCGTCGATCAGCCCGTTTACGTCTTGATCAGCCGAAGCACGTTCTCGGCCGGCGAGGACTTCTCGTTCACGCTCCAGAAGCAAGGACGGGCCATCATCGTTGGGGAGCAGACACGCGGTGGTGCCCATCCTGTCGAGTTCTATCGCTTCCCCGACCTCTTCCTCGAGATCATGATCCCGGAGGAGTACTCGGAGGATCCCGCTTCCGGCGGAAACTGGGAAGACTCGGGTGTCATCCCTGACATCGCCGTTCATGCGGACGAGGCCCTCCAAGCTGCCCACACTGAGGCTCTCAAGAAGCTCCTCGAGCAATCAGAGGAGGATGAGTCGCTGGTCCGTTTCCGGCAGTGGGCGCTGCAGAGCATTGAAGCTCGAAAGGATCGACCACGGCTGTCGCCCGAGCAGCAGAAGCTCTACCCCGGAAGGTACGGCCGATCGATCGAGGTCTTCCTTGACGGCGACACTGTGAAGCTCAACTGGGGAGGTCGCCGTGATCACATCCTTCTGCCTCTCGGCGAACACGAATTCGAGTTCGATCACGGGCTGCAACGCGCATTATTCGTTGTTGAGAATGGCGTTCCCAAGGAGCTCGTGGGCCGGGAACAGGACGGCGGCGAGTGGCGCCTTCCACGCAAGTCGGACTAGCAGCGCGTGATCCAGGAGGAGATCTCTGAAAGCGCCCTGTTTGTCGAGGGGGATGTTCTCGATGCATTTCCTGTGTTACTGTTCGCAGCCGCGTAGCCGGTGGCCGATCAGGAGTCCGGCTTCGCCGAACTCCCCACGTGCTTGCCGTCAGACAAACGCGCCAGCTCATTCGCTGTTCAGGCAGCAGTAGGTTGTTCGGGTGACGTGTCGCGAATCACGCCGTGCCCTTCGGGCGCTCACGGCAGAATCTACGGTTCTGCTTGCCCCGATCTCCCGTTGCTCTTGAATTGCCGAGCAAAGACTCGCCCACAAGGAGTCCATCGCACCGGAAGCACCGATTCCTTGCTCGACTTGCAGGACTAGGCTCGAACTCCCTCCAGCCCTTCTCTGGGGTTGAGTGGCATCGACTGTTTAGGTACTATACGATTCATGCGTGATACTCCTCCAAACGATCTACAAGACGACCTAACCGAACTGCTGCCCACGCTGGATCGCGTGGTTTCGCGCTTGGCGACGATTCAGCAGACCCCGCGCTCGTACGGCACGGATGTGCATCTCTACAGCACCGAGATCCACACGATCCAGGCCATCGGCGAGATGGAAGACGCCAGTCTAACGTGCCTGGCGAAGCACATGGGCGTTACGAAGGGAGCCGTCTCTCAGACGATCGCCAAGCTGGCAGACAAGGGGCTCCTGGTGAAGAGGCCGGCACCGGGGAACGCCCGCGAGATTCGCATGGAGCTCACGAGCCTCGGCCGAACTGCACATCGACATCATGAGGTCTTCGATCGCCGGATCTTGTCCGCCATCGAGGCGTACTGCGGCTCCGAGACGCCCGAGAAGGTGAATCTCTATCTCGAGGTCCTTCGCGACTTCGAGGCGATTCTCCGGCTCTTGGAATCAACGAGTCGAGAGCAGCGCGGCGCCGCTAAGGAGGAAGAGTGGTGAACGTCTCGATCATCGTGTTCAGTCCCACCGGCAACACGCTTAAGGTTGGACGGATGTTGGAGGAGTCTCTCCGGGAAGAGGAAGCAGGCGTCCAGCTTCTGGATATCACGCGGAGGCCTGCTCTGCTCGGCAAATCCGGAGACACCAGACTCCTGCAGGAGGAGGTCGAGCCGCATGACGTGCTGTGCATCGGCGGTCCCGTCTACGCCCATCATATGCACTACAACCTCCTCGGGCTCCTGAAGGCTCTCGGTCCCCCTCGGCAAGGATGGGGAGAGTACGCTGTCCCCTTCGTGACGTACGGAACCGTCTCCTCCGGTGTAGCACTCTCTGAGACGGCACGTGCGCTCCACAGGGGTGGCAGGGTTCCTGCGCTGGCCATGAAGATCGACGCTCGCCACTGCTATTCGGACGTTCTCGGCACGGACATCAACCCAGGGATGCCAGGCGACGAGGCAAGGCCCTACATCCGCAACCTCGCACGCCGCATTCTGCAGTTGCCGATCGGCAGTCGTCCGACGAACCTCGCGCATTCCAGCGACCTGAACTACCTTCCCTGGCTGGATCGTATGAAGGCGAGGGCGCTGCTTCGTGAGAGTCTGTTCCACGCTGTGATCTATCCAAAGCTGGGGTTTCGGCCTGATAACTGCACGGGGTGCGGTCTCTGTGCAAAGGCGTGCCCGGTCGGCCGATTGACCGTTCGAGGCGGAAGCGTCAGGCTCCAGGCCGATCGACCGGCCTGCATCCACTGCGGCGTGTGCGTGACGACCTGCCCGCAGAAGGCGATCGTGTTTCCCGGAGATCTGTCCAAGTGGGCGAAGCTGTTGCGACGGGCAGCGGACGGGAAGGGCTTCATCGCCAGCAACGAGTACCCGAAGTCTGCCGTCTACCCCCTTTCGGAGGACTGAGCCCGAGCGCCCCAAGGTGCGAGACCTTTGCTTTCGAACTGCGAGCGGATGGAGTTCCGGGGCACCGAACACCCTATGCTTTGATGCGCTATCACAGATTCTACAGAACGCAACTCACTGCTTCGGCAGCGAGGATTCAAGCCGAGCCGCTTGCGAGTCCACGCTCCTCAGAGATGGCCGACTCAATGCGAGCGGTGGGTGCAGTGCGGAGATTGACAGGATCGACTAGAACCTCCGCCACAGCACGGTCGGTGTCGATGCCTCGATGTGGATGATAACGTCGTACGACCTGGGCAAGATGGTGGGGTAGTCCCATCCGAGCTCCTCCCCGTAGTAGGCCGCGCCAATGGCGCGGAAGCCTCGCTCGGCGTGCATCCAATCCCAAACGTTCGTCTCCGGCTCGAGTTCGCATAGATCGAGGATGAAACGCGCATAGCCGACGGTCTGGAAGGCGGCCTCGTAGCAGCCGGCGATGAGGGGCTGCGCCGTCGTCGTCCCCTTTCCGCCGACGGCATATGCCGTGAACACTCCCTTCGCAAAGGAGAAGCCAATCGGCAAGTAGTCCGCGCCGTAGGCCTCTTCGAGGAACTGCCCCATCGGGATCCAGGGATCACCCGCGGTGAGACCCCGCGCGATGTGCGCGTTGTGTGCCCAGATCACGAGCTTCGACTCACCTAGGAACTCCAACCACCACGGAACGTTCGCCGCCATGCTGCGGTCTCTCACCGTTTGCGAGACGGCCTCCTCCTTGGCTGACATCATGGACAACACATTCGCGGATAGCTCGAGGCCGTGAAGCATCGTGAGATACTCGCCCTCCGAGGAGGCGGCCACGAGGTCCCCTCGGTTCTCTTCCATCCAGGCGATCGCAGGGGCAAGGATCTCGATACACGCTTCCGCGCGCGCCGGATCCCGATACTTCGCATCGGGGGCTGTGTAAACACCGTGGAGGTAACGGAAACAGTCCGTGAACCCGTCGTCGAGGATCGACCGAACCTCAACCGACGCGTCAGGGGCAACTCGTTCCAGGTAGGAGCGCACGTCCAGGACCGCGGACCTCGCCGTATCCGGGAGCACGTCAAGACCGACAAGCTGGACCGGACCCCCACCCGGAGTCGCCTCGTTGTAGGCGCGCATCCATTGAAGGAGCGCCATCACCTCCTCCGTCTGCCACGTCCAGTAGACGAAGTTCCGAAATGCTGTCTCGATCGGCGGCCCATCCGGAAGGAGACAGGCGTTGAGTTCCATCAACCCGTACCAATCGGCCTCGAAGGCGAAGATCCGAAACCCCATCTCCTCGACGAGGAACCGGAAGATCCGGTGCTTCATCTCGAAGAACTCCTTCGTCCCATGTGTCTGTTCTCCGAGGGCCACGATCCTGGCATCGCCGATGATGTCGCGCAGCGGCTCAAGATCATCGAGCGGAGCTTCCGGATCGGTCGTGACGAACGGGATCGCGTTGTCGTTGAGCCATGCGGCCACTTCGGGTGGGCAAGGATCCTCGTGAGAGAGGTCATCACCCGCAAGCGCGAGCGAAACGGCGACAGCAACAGCAAGTCCGGCAGCCACTCTCGCAACAGGCTTCGTCAAGTTCTCACCCATACCGATACAGTTCTCTCTTGATCGGTGTGCTGCTATGTTGCGGAGAGCCCGTCTCCTCAATGTTTCGCACGACGCGAACGCGCTTTGGGGTCAGATGCTGTGTCGAATCCGGATCAACGGGAACTGCCATGGCGCTTCCTTGTGAGAATCCCAATCCGCAGGGGGCAGTCTCGGCGCGTTCTCGTGATGCGTCGCTTGGAGGTCCTTGCGGAACTTGCGCCTAGTGCGGGCCACGGGGCAATCCCGCCCGATTGCAGATGCCGCAAACGAGACGTTCCATGCCCGAGAGTCACTGCTCCCCATGCGCTTGAATGGCGCGCCCCAGGCCTGTACGATGCCGCACCTCGCGCGATCGCTCGCCGACACTCGCAGAGGGTCTCGCCCAACAGGAACGAGAGAGAGCCAGTGCCGTGCGGTTCGATGCCGAAGCGCTTTCGCGCGCGAACGCTGTAGCTCGCCTGACCTCTAATGAAAGGACACCCACTTGAACAAAGCTCAGGTTCTGTTGCTTGTACGCTGGATCCACACGCTGATCTACTTCGTGATGGTCGCAGCCATCGCAGTGCTGCTCTTCGCCGGGTTCAGCGGATATGCCGGCGTGTGGCTCTGGATTGCGTTGGGACTCCTTGGCGTCGAGACCGTCGTGTTTCTCGGTAATGGGATGAGATGTCCGTTGACCGCGGTTGCCGTTCGCTACGGGGCGGAGAAGGGCCACGCCTTCGACATGCTCCTGCCTGAACGGTTCACCCGCCATACGTTCCGGCTCTTCGGTACCCTCATGGCTCTTGGTATCGTCCTGATGGTCCTTCGATGGGCCGGTGTGCTCAGTTGATCAAGGAAGCAGGGTAGGTGGCGCGAGAGCGCGGTTCCTTGAGGGGGAGTCCGCGCCAGGTGGCTCTGCACGAAGAGGCATACACCTCTCGAGTAACCGCTTTGGCGTCGCTGTTGAGCCTCGCCTTGACGCGTACAGGAGAGAACCCTACGCGTCCTCCCCGTACACATCCTTGATGACGTCCATCGCAAACCGCGCGGCCACGGTTGCCGGGCCGGCGGCAAACTCGATCGCAACGTCAATGGCTTCGATCAGTTCTTCCACCGTCGCTCCGGCTTTCGATGCCTCTTCGATGTGCCACTGCATGCAGGACTGGCAGTTGATCACCACGGCGATAGCGGTGGCCATCAGCTCCTTGTTCTTGCGAGTCATGGCTCCGTCGGGATAGACATCGGCCTCCATGTCCGCGATCGCCTTGTAGCTCTTAGACTTGTGGGCCATGAACCACGTGTAGGCCTCCTTCCGTTTCCGGGTGATCTGGCGAAGTTCGTCCATTGAGCTCCCCTCTCGTGTACGAGCAGGTTCACGCGCTCATTGCGCGGTGTTGGCCGACAATGCGGCGCGCATGGTATCCCTGCGGAGAGTGCGCCTCAACCCAAGCGTGAGATCTCGGGTTAGATGTTGGTTCTTGGGGCAAATGCCTTCGCAGAGAGCCCGCAGGTCTGCGCTTCGCTCTCTTGAGGAGGCTCCGAGGACACCGAATGCTCTACGCGTCGACTCCGGATCTCACATACTTGCCAGAACTCGATTCATCTTTGCTCGATACGTTGCTATGGCTCTGCGCCCGGGATTGGTCAACCGGATCAACGTCCGGGGGACCTTCTCCACGAACTCCTTCGTGATGTCCACGTAGCCGGCGGCTTCGAAGTTCTCGGCCGTGCATCGCGTGGGCGCAGCCATCGGAGGCGGTGCGGTCGCTTCTCGGCGCCGTATACTCCACCCCACATCCGCCACGATGCATCACGGAGGAAAGGAAGCACATGAAGCTGTTGGTAACGGGATTTCCAAGGTTCGACGCATTCCCGGAGAACTCGACCCAAATGCTGATCGAGTCGATGATTGCGGCCCCGCCGGTGGAGCTGCTGGATCTCCCTGAGGAGATCGCTCTCGAGATCGTCGCGTTCGAGAACGACGACTCCGAGACACAGCGGAAGACGATGCTCGCGAGCTTCGATCGCGTGCTCGAGCAACACAAGCCGGACGTGTGCCTCTTCTGCGGACAGGCGGCGCGCCGCCCACTCATCGCTCTGGAAGCGATCGCGATCAACATCTTCAAGGGCGAGGTCATTGATCCGGACGGGCCGCCTGCCTATTGGGCAACGCTGCCGAAGCTAAAGGAACTCGTGAAGGCTCTTCGTGCGGCCGAGATTCCGGCCACCGTCTCATGGCACGTGGGAACGCACCTGTGCAACCACGTTCTCTACACGGCTTTGCGTCGTGCGGAGACGACCGGCAGCGGAATGCGTTGCGGGTTCCTCCATCTGCCGATGACGAACACGCAAGTGATTCGCGGCGACGAGAATCGGCCGTTCATCTCGCTTTCGATGACCCGAAGGGCCCTTGCGCTCGCGATTCGACACATCTACGAGCACGCGACAACCCGACTCTGACATCGCGTCCCCTGGTCAGCTGCTACCAGCGGGTGCCATTCCTGCACACAGTACCTATGGACAGCTCTGGTCGACGACCCAGATGGGATTCCCCTCCAGATCTGCGAAGCCTCCATACCAGAACTGGCCTCTCTCGTCGAACGAAGGTCCGAAGGTGATCGTTCCCCCCGCTTGCGTGAGATGCTCGAACAGCGCCTTGACGTCGGGGGCGCCGACTTGGAGGAGCACAGTGCTCCCGGAGCGATCACCGGGGGTCACGCCCGCCTCCGCGGCTGGCGCGATCCCGATCCGAATACCGGAATCGTTCTCCAGGTTGGTGTACCGATATCCGTCCGTGAACTGTCTGGCGATACGAAAACCCAGGACCTCTACGTACCACGCCACGAGTGTGTCATAGTCCTCGGCGAGAATCACGACTTCACGTGGGGACAGCATCGCATCTTCCACTTCACTCATCGATGTCTACCTCCGAAGAGCACACAGCGCTCTCGGCACCGCGCCAAGCGGCCCGGCCCGCATCGTACGGAATGTGTGTGGAGATCACACCTCTGGAGCATTGGGAGCGACCGATTCCGGTGGCAGTGCCCGTCCTGCGCGTCGCGATACACTTGCGGCCGTGATGCCATCACTCATTCCCCTGTGGGCCGCGAGCTCGACTACGTCGGGCACCTGGAGTTCATCCTCAAGGAGCTCGCTCTTGTCAACCGGTTCGCTGCGCCCACGGAAGGCACAGGTGCAGGTGCTGGGTCAGGCCCCGGGTGTGAGAGCCTGTATCATCGCACATCCTTGCCGGAGGGGGACTGTCGTGACGATCGCAGGGTGGGCTCTGGGTGCCGCTTCGCTGTTGGTGTGGGTCGGGCTGCTGGTGGGACGGGGACTGTTCTGGTGGCCCGTTCCGCGGCTCAAGCTCACTGATCCACGGAACGGCCCCTCGCCATCCGTCATCGCGGTCAATCCCGCGCGGAATGAGGCGGAGATCCTGCCTGAGACGCTGCCGACTGTTCTCGCGCAGACCTACAAGGGAGAACTTGGGATCGTCCTCGTTGACGATCGAAGCGAGGACGGGACGTCGGATGTGGCGCGGACGACTGCGGTGGCCGCGACCGCGCGAGAGCGGGTGACGATTCTGAGCGGCACGACACGTCCAGAGGGCTGGATGGGGAAGCTCTGGGCGTTGCAGCAGGGTTTGGTGGGAGCTGAGCGGGGTCAGGAGCCGGACTACATCTGGTTCGCTGATGCGGACATCGCGTACGAGCCGTGGGTGCTCGGTGCGTTGGTTGCGCGTGCGGAGGAGAACGAGCTTGATCTCGTCTCGGTGATGGCCACACTCCGCGTGGACTGATGGCAGCGAGTTTCATCCCGATCTTGCGGTTCCACGGCGTCGGGCCGTGGATCGCGCCACTGCTCGCTCTTGGCGGCGTGCTGTACACCGCAATGACGATTTCCTCAGCGTGGTGCCACGCGCGAGGTCGAGGCGGTGCCTGGAAGGGGCGGACCTACTGAGGAACATCCCGCTTGCGATCAGCCGAAGCAGCACGTATGAATCCGCGTGCATTCATTAGGGAGGCGTCATGGCCTATACGCAGGAAGACGTTCTCAAGGCGACACGCAATCTGACGGGGAGGACGATCCCGGTCCACATCAAACTCGAGGCAACCCAGGTGGTTCTCTCGCAGCCGGAGATGCGGGAACTGCTCTCGTCGGCGGAGACCATCGCCGTAGGTGGCTGCGCCTGTCGTGAGGAAGAAGGGAACTGCGACAATCCCATCGAGGTCTGCCTCGCTCTGGATGCCGAGGCGTGGACGAAGATCGCGGATCGTGCATGGCGCGAGATCTCGCTCGACGAGGCACTGGCGCTTCTGGAGGAAACCTACCGACTGGGACTCGTCCACATGGCCTATCGGCGAGCAGGAGGCGAGATCAGCTTCGTCTGCTCCTGCTGCACCTGTTGCTGCTGGCCTCTGACCGGACTGCGGCAGTTCGACTATCACGATGCGATTACCGAGTCGTCCTTCGTTGCGGACTACGACGAGGAGAAGTGCATTGGCTGCGGAGCATGCGCCAGTCGCTGCCCGTTCGAGGCGTTCGCGATGGCCGACGGCGGCCACCGCGCAACGTTCTCCGAACACCGCTGCTTCGGCTGTGGGTTGTGCGTGGGGATCTGCCCATCCGAAGCGATCGCCCTTCAGCCACGGCCTGACTCCTGACAGGACGGGTTTGCGTTCTAGAACAGCTTACCCAGGATCTCGATTGCCTTTGCCGTTGTCGTCTCGCGTCGTGACGTTGCCCAGTTGACGATGGCTGTTCCGGCGATCGTTGCGCCCTTTGTCTTGCAGAGCTTCTTCATCTGGCCGATCGCCCGGTTCCCGCCCATCCATGGGTAGGGGAACTGCTGCGTCACGAGGCAGCCGACCTTCTTGCCCTGAAGCGACTCGACGCGCTTCAGGTATTCGGCAAGAACCGGCGACAACGAGAACGCCTCCACAGCGGCGCCGAAAACGAGACCGTCGTAGGAGCCGAGATCGGGAAGGGCGTCAAGCTGGAAGTCCCGTGCTCCCTGCTTGCGTTCTCCGACGAGTTGAACCTTCAGAACATCCGCCGAATGCCCTTCGGTCGCGAGCTCTTCCCTCAGTTTCTCCGCGACTGATAGCGTATTCCCGGACCACGAGTAGACGACGATGCCAATGTTCATCCTCCACCTCCGAACGTTTTCCCGAGGCAGAGCCTATCACAGGAGAGTGTTGGGAGCTACTCGATTCTGTCGGGAAGAGACTCCCGAGTGTAGAGCCTAGTTGGCGTGCTGCAGGCTCTCGAAGACGTCACGCGATGGATGCGTGAATTCCGTGACGTGCCGGAGATCATGGAAGCACGTATCGCAGTCGTCGGTGCCAGCCATGAGCGTCTGCGTCCGAGTGAGGACAAAGGCAGGATGGGTTCGTCGCATCGATGCGTGATCTGGATAGCAGGCGATGATCTCCATCGCCTCCTCGTCTTCGAATGACGCAAGAACCTGATGCGTTCGGCACGCGGTGACCTTCTTCAAGAGCTGATGCTCGGAGACGAGAGCGGAGACGGCGTCTTGCCCCTTGTCATGCAGGTTCCATGGGATATCCCGCTTGCGCATCTCGGCAATGGTCTAGGGTCCATCAGTCCCCGGCGGGAGTTGCGCGATGCTCCAATCGAGGAACCGCTTCATCGTATCCATGGCCGCACTGCGTCCGGAGACATCTTCGAGCGCCTTGAGTCGCAGATGCTGTGGCACGTTCTGGGCCGCCGTGATCTTGGTTCTCAGGATGGTCTTCGTCTCTCGGGGTTCCCAGCCCGGCGGATCGATGCCGAGCAAACCGCAAATCAGATCCACGTGACCGAGAAACAACCGAGTGAATCGATCCGCGAATCGGCGATCTGTGGCGAGTCGTAGGACGGCATCGGGGTCCGCGCTCTTGCGGACACGTGTTTCTGACGCCGTTCGCTGCAGCAGCGCCGCCGCCAGATCTTCGACAGGGCCATTGAGATGCTCATCGACGAATCTGAGGAACCGATCCAACCCACCCAAGGCCTGAGCTCCTGCTTCTGCGAGGATCAGATCGCGAGTGGCACCGGGATCGTAGGCGCGGTACGACTTGACGTCCACGAGTTCCCTCGCTCTCTCAGTCCTCAGGAATGCCCCGAAGCTCTGGGGCCACGGATGAATCGACACGCTCGAGCTTGAACACGACCGGTTTCATGCCGTTCGAGCAGCACGTGATGGCTGCGTTCGCTGTAGCTACTCGCCCGTACCCGCCTCCGAAAGCGACGGTTCGCACTTCACGATGGATGTCGGACCAGGCCCAACTGCAGAAATCCCCGGGCTTAGCTAGCCCGTCGAGAACGAACACCTGGCCGTCGATAAAGCTGGGGCAGGGACCGAAGCCGCGTCCGGCCTTGAAGTCGTCGGAGCCGTAGGTCTCGGCAATCTCCCGATTGAAGGTTCGCTCAAGGACCGTGATCTTGAGTTTTGCCATCGGTCTCTCCTCTCTAATTAGACCGGCGCGTCGGGCATCTCGTCTTGAACGTCTTCGTCAAGGAGCTCGATCTTGAACACGACGGGGCGGAACCCATCGTGACAGCAGCTGATCATCGTGTGATCCGGGCCGACGTAGCCGGGACTGCCGTCTGATTGGATCATCACGAGGTCGTTGTGGATGTCTCGCAAGCCGAGTCGCAGAAGTCCTTGGGGATTCGCCAACCTGCAATGAAGGTTTCTTCGTCCTCAAACAGGTGACACGGACCGAATCGAGCTTGTTCCGACGTGTGCTCCTCTTGAATCCTGCGGTTGTCCATCCGCTTGATCACGGTGATGCGTGCCTTCCTGCGTTCCACGTCACGAGCCTCGTGGTGTGGTCTCCCCAGCGGGTGGGTATCTCAAGCGCTGCGCGTCATACTCAATGGTGTTATGACGGTGCTGAGCCGGCTCAGCAGCCACTCCTTTGCCAATCCGTTGAGATCCTGTAGGAGAAGACCAGTGGAGGTCAGCCCCCTGTCCGTTGATGACATGCTGAGGCTCTGACTTCCTCCGGTCTGCTGCTTACCAGGATGTTTGCGCGCTCTTGATGATGAAGCCGCCCGACTTCCCGTCCCGTTCCAGCTTGAGGATGCCCTCTTTGCCGGCCTCTTCGAGCAGCTGTCCGAACGAGCGGAACCCGTAGTAGGACTCGCTGAATCCGGGTTTCCGACGCTTGAGGGTTTGCTTGATCATCGAGCCCCAGATGTTCTCGCCCTCGCCTCGCTCCTCGACGAGAGCTTCGTAGGTCTCGACGACAAGCTCCCAGGCCTCCTGTTTCTTCTCGTCGACGGGAGGCGGCGCTGTCTTTCCCTTCGTGCTTGCCGACTTCTTCACCGGAGCCTTGCGCGGCTTCTTCGCCGGCTTTGCTCGTCGCGCGAGGTCGTCGTAGAAGAGGAACTCATCGCAGTTCGCGATCAACAGATCTGACGTTGAGCTCTTGACGCCGACGCCGATCACAGTCTTGTTGTTCTCGCGTAGTTTGCTGACAAGCGGTGAGAAATCGGAATCGCCACTGATGATGACGAATGTGTCCACGTGCTCTTTCGTGTAGCAGAGGTCGAGTGCATCGACGACCATGCGGATGTCGGCCGAGTTCTTGCCTGACATGCGCACGTGGGGGATCTCGATCAGCTCGAAGGACGCCTCGTGCATTGGCTTCTTGAAATCCTTATAGCGCGCCCAGTCGCAATAGGCCTTCTTGACGACGATGTTCCCCTTGAGAAGAAGGCGTTCGAGTACCTTGTCCACATCGAACTTGGGATACTCTGCCTCCTTCACACCCAGCGCGACGTTCTCGAAATCACAGAACAGCGCCATGTTCATGGTTCCCGCTGGCTGTGCCGCTGTTGCGGATCCGTTCGATCTCTTGGTTGGCATAGCCCCCCTCGATTCGCCGGCCTTTCCGGCTCTCTACGGTACTCCCGCGACGTGGGCGGAGCAAGTGACACAGGAGAAGGAACGACCGACGCCGTGCGGCGAGAAGTCGATCATTTGGTGACTTGCCGTTCCAGATGACGACATCGGTTCCTGGTACGTTATGGGTTGGGAGCTGGCTCTGCCGCGGGAGGCAGACCTACTCCGTAACTTCGACACCCTTCCAGAAGGCGACGTGGTCCTTGATCTGTGCGGCGGCTTCTTTCGGCTGAGGATAGGCCCACGCGGCGTTTCGATTCTCTTGCCCCTCGACGATGACGTCGTAGTAGTGCGCCTCACCCTTCCACGGGCAGGTCGTCTTGCGCGAGCTCTCACGCAGGAACTCCATCCGCACTGCATCGGGAGGGAAGTAGTGGTTGTCCTCGATGAGGATCGTCCTACTGCTCTCCGCGATGACGTTTCCGTTCCATGTTGCTTTCATGCGTCCTCCCTCGGTTCTCTGAGCCTGGCAGCTTCCTGCTCTACAAGCGTAGCAGGTTGGCGTCCAAGGGTGAAGATGGGGAGGGGATCCTGTCGCGAAGCGATGAAGCGGCTGCCCACTCGACGTGATGGGCAGCCGCTTCCGATCGTGTCGCGCCCTCAGAGGTTCAGCGCGTCGAGGATGATTCGTACGATCAACAGCACCCAGCCGACAATGATGCCGATCCAGATGATCTTTCGGGCGAAGTCGAGCAGCCCGAACAGGAGAAGGATGAGCGTGATGAACGCCAGATACCCGATCGGCTTCTCGAGAGTCGACGAGACTCTATCCCCGGCGATCAGGTTGAGCACGTAGATGACGCCTTGCCCAAGGTACGTCGACGCACTGTCGATGAACGTCAGGATCTGATCGATGGCCGTCGCGGCCGTCTCCTGTACGGCCGTTGGGATGACGGGCTGGTCTTGGGCGAATCCAGCGAGCGTGAAACCGCTCAGAAGGAGAATCAGAACGGCTGCCGCGAACTGCTTTCGACGATTCATGGGACCCCCTTTTGGCTCTCCGAGGAACACTCTACCACGGACTCGCTACGTTGACCTAAGGACAGACGTGGGTCTTCGAGGGCGCCCGTGACGCCTGATTGCGCGTGCGGCATGTCCAGCGATGGGGGAGATGCGATCGCCTGCGGGGTCCGGTAGTCTTATCCGAAACCAAACTTCGCACGTATCGAGGAGGCTCTCGATGAACGATCGGCTGGCCATCATCCTAGCGAGCGGCGATCCCCACGTTCTGGAGATGGGGCTGACGTACGCGCGAAACGTCGTGAAGCAGGGCTGGATGAAGAAGATGCAGCTGTTCTTGTTTGGCCCATCGGAGGTGCAGATTGCGACGGATCCGGCTCTTCGCGAGATGGTCGAACGGATCGTAGCCGAGGGAACGAAACCGCGGGCCTGCAAGTTCTGTTCGGACAAGTACTCGGTTAGCGAGGCGCTTGCGGCGATGGGCTGTGTCATCGAATACGTGGGGGACCCGATCTCGCAGGCGATCCGAGACGGCTTCGTCCCAATGGTCTGGTAGGCTGAGGATAGGAGGAGGTTTCAGAATGCTGGCGATCCGTGGAGGGACGATGTTGACGCCCGATCGGCGCATTGAGAACGGTGTGGTGCTGGTCGAGGATGGCAAGATCTGCGAGGTGGGGGCGGGAGTTCCCATTCCCAAAGGTGCAGAGATCATCGACGCGGGTGGCGGCTACATTCTGCCCGGGCTGATCGAGCCGCACTGCCACGTCGCGCTGTTTGCCGATGGCATCGACCCGCGCTTCTACGACGGAAACGAGATGACCGATCCGGCGACGCCTCAGATGCGGGCGCTCGACGCGATTCATCCGGAGGATCTTGCATTCGTCGATCTCCGGGAAGCCGGAATCACGACGATCAACATCAGCCCTGGCAGCGGGAATGTGATCGGTGGGCAGACGGCGATCGTCAAGACGGCCGGTCGCACCGTCGATGAGATGCTCATCCGGGCCCCCGGAGCGATGAAGATGGCACTGGGCGAGAATCCGAAGCGCGTCTACGGAGAGCAGAAGAAACTGCCATCGACGCGAATGGGTACCGCCGCGGTCCTGCGCGAATGGTTGACCCGGGCCAAGATTTACGTGGAGAAGAAGGCAAGTCACCAGAACAAGAGCAACGCGGACGGTGCGCAAGCCGAACCGTTCGAGGTCGATCTGCGTCTCGAGGCCCTGTCTCAGGTCGTGGCTGGATCCCTGCCGGCACACATCCACGCCCACAGGGCGGACGACATCATGACCGCGATTCGGATTGCCGAGGAATTCGGCTTGGACTACGTCCTGATCCACGCGACCGAGGGCTACAAGATCGCAGACGTCATCGCGGAGAAGGGCGCCCCATGCATACCGGGTCCCGTGCTCTTCTCGCGCCGGAAGCTGGAGCTTCGCGGGCTGACGCCGGCGAACGCCGGCATCCTCGCCAATGCAGGTGTCAAGGTTGCGATCCAAACCGACGAAGGCTCTGCGACGAAGTACCTGCGGCTGAACGCCGTACTTGCGGTGAGCGAAGGGATGAAGGAAGCCGACGCGCTGTGCGCGATCACGCAGACGGCGGCTGAAGTCATCGGCATCGGCGACCGCGTTGGCTCCCTCGCTCCGGGCAAGGACGCCGACATCTTGATCCTTTCCGGTCATCCGTTCGATCTGGCGAACGCGCACGTGGTGCGAGTCCTGATCGAAGGGCGGACCGTCTACGAGCGAAAGCAGGAGCGCGGTGCTCTAATCGAATAGGCCTGCGAGGTCCACGTTCCCGCCGGATAGAATGACGCCGACACGCTGACCGGCCACGTCGATCTGGCGGTTGAGCAGCGCGGCGACGGGGACAGCGCTCGACGGCTCGATCACGACCTTCATTCGCTCCCAGACGAAGCGCATTGCTGGCAGAATCTCGTTCTCGGGAACGACGACGATCTCGTCGACGAGATCGCGGATGATTTCGAATGTGTTCTCGCCGAGCGGCGTGCGGAGTCCGTCGGCGACCGTGTGGGGGATGAAGTCCGTGATGCGAGCACCGGACCGCAACGACCGAGCGGCGTCATCGGCGCCGGCCGGCTCACAGCCTACAACGCGAACATCCGGTGACCGGTGCTTCGCGGCGACGAGCGTACCAGAGAGGAGGCCGCCGCCTCCGAGTGGAGCGAGAATGACCTCGAGATCGCCCGCGTCCTCGACCAACTCGCAGACGGCCGTCCCCTGGCCCGCAATCACGTGCAGATCGTCGTGGGGGTGGACGAAGACGGCGCCTGTCTCCTTCCCGACCCGTGCGGCGGCCTGCCACCGTCCCTCGTGGGTTGGCGGGCAGAAAACAACGCGGGCACCGTAGCTGCGCGTCGCCTCAACCTTGCTCGGGTTCGAGTCCTCGGGCATCACGACGTGCGCGGGGATCCCGTGAAGCTTCGCTGCGAGGGCCAGTGCCTGTGCGTGGTTTCCGCTCGAATGGGCGTAGACGCCGACCGCTCTTTTCGAAGGAGAGAGCGCGGCGATCGCGTTCGTCGCGCCGCGGAACTTGAACGATCCGGTCTTCTGGAAGTTCTCGCACTTGAAGAGGACGTGTGCCTTACACGCTTCGTCCATGATAGAAGAGGTCAAAACCGGTGTGCGATGCGCGAACGGAGCGATCCGCCCTCGCGCTGCCTCGATCTCACCCCACGTCAGGAAGCTCACGCCGCCTCCTGGAAGAAGGTTCTACGATAGCGTCGGAGCTCCTGAATCGACTCCCGGATGTCGTCAAGCGCGCGGTGCGTCGACGCTTTCTCGATCTCCTTGATGATCTGCGGTCGCCAGCGCCGAACGAGTTCCTTGATGGAGCTGACGTCGACGTTGCGGTAGTGCAGGTGGGCGTTGAGCTTCGGCATATGTCGGATCAGGAACCGGCGATCGAAACAGACGGAGTTTCCGGCGAGGGGGCAGAGTCTCGGCGGGCAGTGGGCCTTCACTCGCTCGAGCGTTCGAGCTTCGGCTTCCGCGAGAGAGACAGACGATGCTTCGGATGCCGCGATCAGTCCCGACCCGCCATGTTGCTTCATGACCCACGGATCAAGACCCTCCCAGGCTGCCGCGGGCTGTCGGATGACCAGATCCGGCCCTTCCTCGAGGACGCTCAGATTCCTGTCCGTGACAATGGTTGCGATCTCGACGATGACGTGACGATCCGGATCGAGGCCCGTCGTCTCAAGGTCGATCCAAACGAGGTTGCTGCGGCTCCTCCGTGTGGGCATGACCTTCCCTTCTCCGTTATCTCCGAGGATATCACGTGGCGCAGCGGCGAGCGAATGCCAGGTCGGGGGGGCTGGGAGTGTATGGAAAGACAAGCGGGACGGCCAGAGACCGTCCCGCTTGTTCAGCTACAGTGGCTTTGGATCTAGCTGCGCTCTCCGAGCGGCAGGACCGTTCGGCCGTGTGTGTTGTTGATGAGGGTGGCGGCGGACGAGTACCACGCGATTAGCGCGCACAGGATTCCCTCGTAACCGGCGATCGTGTGGACGATCGGAACGAATTCCCCGATGGCGAGCAGGAAGAACAGGATCGTTAGCGTGATGAAGATCCAAGTGATCGCCCTGGGCAGCTTGAGCGACGCGATCGTCGCGTAGCCGGTGAAGATTCCCCACGCGATTAAGACGACGGCGATTCCGGCCGGCGAAACGTCGACGAACGCCTGGACGCCGGCAAGGCGAAGGAAGAAGAACGCGGCGAGCCCCATCCAGAACGCCCCAAAGGACGAGAAACAGGTCGCACCGAACGTGTCTCCACGGCGCACATCCCACATGCCCGCTGCAAACTGCGCCACTCCACCGTAGAACATCGCCACCGGCATCACGATTCCGATGGTTGCTGCGTCCACCAAACCGGCATTGACGATGTTCAGAATGAAGGTCGAGAGGGCGAACCCTCCCAGACCGAGAGCCCCTACATTGGCCAATCCATTGCTCTGACTACTCATCTCTCCCCGCTTTCTCAAGGATCAGCCGACCGTCTCCGCACGAGCGGCCGGCTCCTCTGACTGTGTGTCTTGTACTCAAACGCGATGCGTCCGGCCGTGGAGTCTAGCGAAACCGGTGTCGCGTCTCAACGTCCCGAAAGCACATGAGCTAGGTGGCGTTGCCCGGGTGCGTGGGTTCCTCAGGGCTCAACTTGCCCGACGGCCTGCATCGAAGAGCAGGATTGACATCGTTCAGTTCCACCAGTTTCTCGCCCGAGACGACGTGCTCTTGGAGATTCCGATTCATGGCGAAGTGACGCTTCTCGAGAATGCGGATCATCCGCATGTTGCTCGGGAGGAACTCGGCGACGATGCGAGGAACCCGCCAGACGTTTACGAGCCCTAGACAGATGTCGGTGAATACGCTTCCAAGACCTTTGTTCTGCCACGGGTCAGCGATCAGGACGGCGTACTCCGCGACGGTGTGCGCCGGATCCGTGAGTAGCTGGGCAAGCCCAATCACCGTCGGGAAGGTGCCGTGGCGAATCTCGCCGACGAGGGTTCGCTCGTAGGTGGGATCAGGATTGCAGAGCTCGGCAGCAAGTTTGTCGGGGGATTCGGTCACCACGCGTTCGTAGCGCGAATAGAGGCTTTCCTGACTGCATGCGGCGAGCATTGTGCTGCAGGCAGAGCGGTCGGTTGAGTGGATCGGACGAATCACCACCTCGGTCCCATCCGCCAAATGGCACTGACGCGTGAAGGGAAGACAGTTATCGGTGTCTTGCGCCGAAACGACAGAGCCCGGCGGTCGATCGCCGCCGCTCGGATTCGCCTCGGACTCAGAGGGCGAGTCGCGCATTCCTCGTGGCATCGCACCGGGCGTCATGGGACGAGAAGACCATAGCACAGCCTGGCGGATGGAGGCAAGCATGCAAGCGTCACATCCGATAGGATCTGCGCGAGTAAGGAGATCGCGAATGCAGGTGTCCGGCACGACTTTGCAGCTCGTCTACGAGATCGGTCTCCGCCGGCTGGGGCGCCGACGGCTCGCGGAGTCGACGGGTCTCTCGGAGATGACGGTTCGCCTCGAGCTTGAGCGTCTACGGGAACAGCGATGTGTCGACTTGCGACGCGCGGGCCCTAGACTGACGGCTTCAGGCCGCGAGCACTTCGCGCGACTGTTCGAGGCGATCCGCGAAGTCCAGCCTCTAGAGCTTGACACCCTTCGTCTCGGTGCGGTTGGCCTTGCCGGTCACATCCTCTCGCGAGCCATCCCGCCCGCCTGGGCCGTTCGAGACATCGCGATCCGTGAAGGCGCCACGGGCCTCGTTCTCCTGCGCTTCGAGTCAGGCGAATGGGCCTTCACGCACGATAATGAGCCCGTCCGACTCCGGAACCCTGTAGACGCTTCAACGCTCGACGCAGCCTTTCGCGATCCGGCCGAAGGAGATCACCTCGTCGTTTCCTTCGGTCGGAACCGGCTCGGTGCGGGGCAGGGGCTTTGGTCCGCCCTCGCTCGAATCCTGTCTTCCTAGTCCGCTTCGTTGTCTTCCGCGGGATCGATCCGTATGATGCATCGATTCGATGTGGGATACAGTGTCCCACTTGCGGAGGGAACATCGATGAGAAGAAGCGTACGAGTTCTATGGGTAGTCATCGTGGTTCTCGGGCTGACGTTGTGTGTTGCGGGCGGGTTTCCCGTCACGCTACTTGATGACCGGGGAGAGGAGATCACGATCTCCGGGCCGCCCGAACGGATTGTCTCCGTGGGCGCGCTCTACACTCAAATCGTCGTCGATCTCGGAGCGATCGATCGGCTCGTGGCGGTTGGCGAGACATCGGACAATCCCCCCGAAGTCGTGGCCCTGCCGACTGTCGGGCCGAGCTTTGCGCCCAGTGTGGAGGTCATCCTCTCCCAGGAGCCGGATCTCGTGCTCGGAGCCACCGACTATGGCGGAGAGCGCCCGGCGCTCGAGGCGGCCGGCGTCACGGTCTTCTCGACGCCGCTTCTCGCCGGCGTCAATGATATCCTTGAGACGGTCCGAGCGACCGGGCAAGCGATCGGCGCAGAGGCTGAGGCCTCCTCGCTCGTCGGGAGCATCGCCTCGGAGATCGTTGCGGCGGAAGTCGAGGTGCTCGGCCTCCCGACCACGCGGGCAGCGTTCTTGTACGCCGCGATGCCGGATGATCCGTACGCCGCCGGTGGCGGGACAATCGAAAACGAAGTCATCCTCCGGGCCGGGGGTGAGAACGTTTTTGCCGACGTGAGCGGGTTTCCGCGGGTCGCGATCGAGGCGATCTTGGAGCGCGATCCAGACGTGATTTTCACAGCCCCCGCACACGTTGAGACCATCTCCGATCATCCGCTGTTTCAGGGGGTCTCGGCGGTCCGGCATGGGCGCATCGTCGGGATCCGGGCGAGCGTCGTGGCGTCAACTCGCGTCGTCGAGGCGCTTCGCGCGATGATTGAAGCGATGCATGATCTCGAGTTCTAGGCGCTTCCTGCAAGCTCGACGATGGGCCCCGTGGGTCTTGGGAGTTCTCCTGCTCGGGTCCTTCGTCGGCGGGATTGTGCTCGGCCCCGTTTCGATTCCCGTGTCGGAGGCACTCGGCGCTCTGCTCGGTGGAAGCACAGAATCCGCGTCCCCGATGGTCCGGTTAATCGTGACGCAGATCCGTGTGCCTCGTGTGCTGCTTGGGCTCCTCGTCGGGTGCGCGCTGGCTGTCTCCGGAACGGCGATGCAGGGGCTCTTCCGCAACCCCCTCGCCAGTCCGTATGTTCTCGGGATCGCCAGCGGTGCATCGACGGGCGCGGCACTCACGATCTTCCTTGGGGCCGATTCGGCTCTCGTTCTCCCCCTCGCTGCATTTGCTGGCGGCGGGACGGCCGTTGCAGTTGTCTACGCCCTTGCGCGAGGCCGAGATCGGAGAACGTCGGTGTTTACGCTGATCCTCGCCGGCGTCGCTGTCGGAGCGTTCTTCTCGGCGGTGACGAGCCTGCTGGTTTTCCTGAGCTCGGGCGGCGAGCGGCTGACCGATGTGCTCTTCTGGATCATGGGTGGTCTTGGCCGTGCGAACTGGTCCTCGGTATCCATCCTGACGCCGATCGTTGCCGTCGGCGCCGCGGTTGCGGGTCTCCTCTCGCGTGACCTAAACGCCCTCGCCTTCGGGGAGGAGGGTGCGTTCCACCTCGGCGTGAATCCGGAGACACTCGCGCGTCTTCTGCTTGTGGTGACGACGATCCTCACGTCGGCCGCGGTGGCGATGGCCGGGACGATCGGGTTCATCGGACTGGTTGTGCCCCACATCATGCGGCTCATCTTCGGTTCGGATCATCGGGTTCTTGTGCCCGTCTCCGCTGTCGCGGGCGCCTGTTTTCTGGTGTGGTCCGACATTGCCGCCCGCATGATCGCAGCGCCGACGGAGCTGCCGGTCGGTATCGTCACCGCATTCCTGGGAGCGCCTTTCTTCTTGTATCTGCTGAAGACACGGGGGGCGAGACTCTGATGCGCATCGCTGCGAATGGCGTGAGATTCTCCTACGACGGCGTGCATCCGGTCGTTCGGTCGATCGACCTCGCGGTTGCAGGAGGCGAGCTCCTGGCGTTGATCGGCGCGAACGGCTCAGGAAAGAGCACGTTGCTCAGGCTGATTTCCGGGGTTCTGCGTCCTGAGAGCGGGGGTGTCGTGCTCGGAGAGACGCCGATCAGGGATCTCTCGACACGCCAGATCGCGCAGCGCCTGGCGATGGTCGAACAGGATCGTCAGATCGGGTTCGACTTCTCCGTTCGGGAGATGGTCGCGATGGGCCGGACTCCACATCGCGGTCGGTTCGCACGCGAGTCGGACGACGACCGAGACGCGATCGAACGCGCGCTGGCCATGGCCGACGTGGAAGTCCTTGCCGGGCGATCGGTTCACGCCATTTCGGGTGGCGAGCAGCAGCGCGTGTTCCTGGCGATGGCACTCGCGCAGGAGACGTCGGCGCTTCTTCTGGATGAGCCAACTACGCACCTGGATCTTCGGCACCAGGTGGAGTTCCTCTCGATCGTGCGCGAGAGTTCGAAGGAAGGACGGACGGTCCTGATTGCGATGCACGATCTGACGATGGCGGCTCAAGTTGTAGATCGGATCGGACTGATGAGCGAAGGGACCCTCCGCATCGTGGCCCGCCCCGATGCGGTGCTCACGCCGCGGAATCTCGCTGAGGCGTTTGGCGTTGATGTACACGTGGGGCAGGACCCGGCGTCCGGGGCAACGTACATCCTGCCATGGATCAAGACGTCCGATTCTGCTTAGGCTCTCCGAGCCTCCTCTACAACTCCGCCGCATCAAGGACGGCCGGAACTCGCTTCTCCCATCCGAGTGGCATGATGTGGACGCCCTGGCAGATGTCCTTTACCTCGTGCACGATGCGCGCGGCGATCTCGACGCTCTTCGCAGCGCGATCCTCCTTGGCCGTTGTGGCCATCTCGTCAATCAAGACCTGTGGGACGTGCACGCCGGCGATGTTCTGGTTCATGAACCGGGCCATTCCCGCTGACTTCAGCAGGATGATCCCCGCCATCACGGGAACGCCGAAGGCTTTCGCCTGGTCCATGAAGCGTGAGAACGCCTCTGCATCGAAGATCGCCTGGGTCTGGAAAAACGCCGCGCCCGCGTCGACCTTCTTGCCCATCTTGATCAGCTGAGGGCCGACAGGATCGGCGCCCGGCGTCACCACGGCGCCGAGGCAGAAGTCCGTCCTCCCCTCAAGTTCGTTTCCCTCCATGTCGGATCCGCCGTTCAGGGCACGAGCGGCCGCCAGGAGCGAGACTGAGTCGAGGTCGAAGACCGGTTTGGCGCCGAGCGAATCGCCGAGGCAGACGTGGTCGCCGGTCAGGCAGAGGACGTTCTCGATGCCTGCGGCCGATGCCGAGAGGAGGTCGGACTGGAGGGCGATTCGATTCCGATCTCGACAGGTGACCTGGAAGACCGGCTCGATCCCGCGACTCTTCAACTGCTGTGCGGCAACCAGCGAGCCGAGGCGCATGACCGAAGACTGCTGATCGGTGATGTTGATGGCCGAAACACGTGAACGCAAGAGCTCGGCGTCCTCTAGCATTCCTGTCAGTTCTGTTCCCTTCGGGGGCGCAACCTCGGAAGTGACGACGAATTTCCCCGCGCCGAATAGCTCGGTGAGTTTCATCGGATCACCTCCTCGCGCGTTGCGATGTCGATGGCCCATCGCCTGGTTCCTCGAAGCTCCTCCGGCGGGCGCATTTTCGCGTGATCCTTGACTTGCATCGGCGCCGACCTTAGGAGATCGAGACGCCCCTGTCGTTCGAGGCGTTCGTAGATGACATCCCAAGCGCACCGCCGGACGTCCGGCTCGACTTCGCACCGGCCGTCTTTGGCACCGCCGCATGGGCCATTGACGAGCTGTTTCGCACAGGCGGTCAGCGGACAGATTCCGCCGGTGAACTCGAGGAAGCACTGGCCGCACTCCGCGCAGCGTTCCTCACCTTGCCATTCGCCTCGGATCCCGCCGAGCGAGATCGTGTCACAGGCCGGATGGACGGCCATCTCGGCGACCGTCGCCGTGGCTTGGATGCCGATGCCACACGTCGAGACGAGGATCGAGTCGGCTTCGGCGACGGCATCTGCGTGGGGGCGTAGGCCCGTCCTGACGAGCGCTTTCTGGCAGAGGAAGTCGATGACCTTCCATCCGACGACGTCAATACCTCGTCCCGTTAGCTCCTTCTCGAGTTCAAGAATCTCGGCCTCTCCGCCGGTTCCCGAAGCGGCGGCGCAGCCGTCGCATCCGAGCAGGAAGACGGCCTTCTCTTCCCCCAAGAATCCCATGATCTCTTCGATCGGTTTTCTCTTCGTTACGAGCATTGCGACCCCTTTAGCTCCTCTTGCACGATCTCGATCACTCGCGGGACGGACGCTGCGACCTCCGCCGTCAACTCGAGTCCCCAGTCGACGCTGGCCGGCTCGACACCTAGGATGAGAATCTTGGGGGGCACTGCGACGCTCGCGGTTCGGAGCGTCTGGATGAGCCCCATGTCGTGACACGACCGCAGCTTGTCCCCGGTCGCGTCGTCCACGGTTAGCCGGTAGACGGTTCCTGGCGATCCGCCAAGCCGAGCGGCATCGACCACGATGATCCGATCGGCCGATGTGAGGGCGAATGCGGCGTCGGGTGACGTTCCCGCATCGGTTACCTCGACGCTCTCCGGGAGGTCGAGACTCGTTAGCTCTCGTGCGACGTGGACGCCCACGCCGTCGTCTCGCATCAGGATGTTCCCCACGCCTACAATGGCTGTGCGCATGGGGACCTCAGGCTATGACGACGCGCCCGAGCGGTCGGCCACGGGGCGTGATCATGTGAACGGCGCACGCCAGGCACGGATCGAACGAGCGGACGATCCGCACAATCTCGAACGGGTTCTCTTCGTCGCGGATCTTAGTTCCGACGATCGCTTGCTCGATGGGGCCAGGCTGGTCCCGATCATCCTTCGGCGAGGCGTTCCACGTCGTGGGGACGACGCATTGGTAGTGGTCGATCACGCCATCCTTGATCCGAATCCAATGACCGAGCGCGCCGCGTGGAGCACCGGTGAGGCCCGCGCCCTCGCTCGCCTCTGGGATCTCGTACGGTGCGTAGACCGGCCCGCCGGGCGCGAGGTCGACAATCCAATCGGCCATCGCGTCGGCGACGAGCTTGCACTCGATCGCTCGCGCCGCGTGACGGCCGAGGACCGAGTTGAGTGCCGTTGCCGGCAGGTCAAGCTCGTCCAGCACGCCGTCGATGATCTCCTTGGCGCGCTCTTCGCGTGCGTAGGAAAGGAGCATCCGCGCTAGCGGTCCACCCTCGTACACATCGCCGTCGTAGCGTGGCGACTTGAGCCATGAGTAGGCGTCCTGTTTGGTGGGCTGCGGAACCGTCTTCCCCTGGGATGGGTGGAGCGATCCATTGCCTTCGGCGTACCAGGAGTGGGTGACCGACTCGGTGATCTTGGAGCGATCGAGATCGCCGGGAACGAGATCGGCTCCAATGGTCCCCTCACTCAAGAATCGCCCCGTCGCCAGCGGGAAGGCGCCATAGTCGAGGAATCGCCCGCTTCCGGCACCGATCTCCGCGTAGTCGGCGTAGTGCCTGGCGACTTCGAGGACATCCGGGAGGTAGAGTTGGTCGATGAAGTGACGGATCTCGTTCAGGCGCCACAGGAAGGCGGCGATCGTATCGACCTCGGGGACCTGGGTCACGCCGCCGGGAACGATCCCCACACTGTGCGGCATCTTCCCTCCGAAGACGGCCAGGAGTTCATGCGCCTTTCGCCGGACGTCAAACGCCCGGACGTAGTGGCCGGCCAGCGTCTGTGAGAGTTCCGCCGGCAGCCGATAATCGCCCTCGAAGCGAGGGAGGAATGGGCCGAGGGCGCCGCGCTCGACGAACGCCTTCGCCGCCAGCAGGCCGGCGTCGGCTCCCTCGTACGAGGCGACCGCGGTGACGTCGACGAAATCGAGGGCAGCCAGATGGTAGAAGTGGAGAACGTGCGACTGGATGTAGTTGCAGCCGAGGATGAGATTGCGAAGGATCCGTCCGTTGTCCGGAATCCGGTCGGCGACTCCGAACGCCTCGTCGAGGGCGAAGGCGGATGCGGTCGCGTGGGAGGTCGGGCAGACGCCGCAGATGCGCTGAGTGATCCGTGTCGCGTCACGCGGATCGCGCCCCCGTAAGATCAGCTCGATCCCGCGGAACAGCGTCCCCGTGCTTCGAACCTCCTTGACCTCACCGCCGTCGATGAGAGCCTCGATCTTCAGGTGGCCCTCGATGCGCGTGATCGGGTCGATGGTGACAGTGCGCATGGTCAGGACTCCTTCCTCGGTTTCGGCACCAGCAGTGCCTCCTCCGGAATTCGCACGTAGAAGGGCGAGACCAGGTCCGGGAACTCCGGCTCGGTGCACCCGTTGCAGGGTGCGCCGCTTCCGATCACCCAGTTCGTCCCGTTGTTCCAGCGGCGGAGAGGGCAGTCGGCATGCGTGAGCGTCCCCTTGCAACCGAGCTCGTACAGACAGCCCTCGTCGCCCAGCTGCTTGGCGAACTTTCCCTCGTCGAAGTACGCGCGGCGCGGGCAGTTCTCGTGGATGAGCTGTCCGAAGAACCGGGTCGGCCGGCCGAGGTCATCGAGCTCGACTCCGCCGAGCCCGCCGACGAGGACCGTGGCTACCGTGCCGATAAACCAGTCCGGGTGTGGGGGGCAGCCGGCGATGTTGATGAGGGGCGCGTCGACCTTCTCCCGTCTGAGGAGATCACCGACGGAGACACAGCCGCCCGGATTGGGCGCCGCGGCGAACATGCCGCCGAAGGCGGCACAGGTTCCCAGGGCGAGAACTGCCTGGGCACTTTTCGCCAGCGACAGGACGCGGTCGACCATGGGGATCTCGCCGAGGGTTCCGTAGATCCCATTCTGGGCGGTCGGGATTGATCCCTCGACGACCAGGAGATAGCCGCCAGGTTCTTCCTTGGGAATCCGATCGAGGACTTCGACGACCGGTTCGCCGGCTCCGGCCATGACAGTGGCTTGGAAGCGCAGATTGATGTGACGCCCCGGAATCACCTCGCTCAACAGGAGGTCGGTGATTTTGGGGGCGAAGGCGTTGAGTGCGGAGACGGAACAGCCACTGCATGTGGATGCCTGGAGCCAGACAACCGGCATCTCACGCGTTGCTGCCATCGTTTCACCCTCCTTACAGGTGAACCAGTCTGTCTGGGTAGTAGCGAGGACTATAGGGGCGACTGGCAAGAATGCCAACTCCAAGAGATAAGCGTAGAAGGAGGCAGGAATTCGAGATATGTGCTCCAATGGAGCCGGCTCATGCTCCTCCGCATCGGCTCTCAGGGCGTATACTTGCGCCATGCGACGATACCAAGAACAGGGAAGGATGGTCACGCAGATCGGATCGCTTCCCTTCACGGATGTCGATCGAGCGGTGGCGTACAGCCTGGAACACGAGATCCCGTTCCTGCCTGAGTTGACCGCACTGGGCGATGCGATGATGCGATACATTGAGTGTCCGGGCGCGCTCAGCTGCCTGGAGGTGTTTCGAAAACATCGATTCGAGACGGTGAAGGTGCAGTGCATCGGGCCTGCGACCCTGCTCTCCGGCGGGTACGAAGAGGACGACGCGATCTCCCGAGTCTACCAGCACGTCGAGGCGATCCTCGACGGTCTGGTCGCTGACGAGATCATCCTGTTTCTGGACGAGCCGGCTCTCGGATATGTCGGTTTTGACTACGTACGTCTGTGGGAGCCGCTGTTCGAGAGCTTCCCTGTTGTCCGAGGCGTCCACGTCTGCGGGAACATGCAGTGGGATCAGCTCCTTGCCGCGCCGATCGACATCGTCAGTTTCGACGCCTCCGAATACGACATCACGAAGTACTACACGGAGCGTGGCACGACTCACATTGCGTGGGGCATCCAGTGTGTGGAGGATGTCGCGGACTACCAGGAGGGTGATCTGATCACCCTCCCGTGCGGAATGCCGCACAAGACGTACAGCGGGGAGGATGCCGATCGGCGGTTCGGAATCCTCCGAGCGGCGGCGGATGCCGTGCGCATCGGAGCTACCCCCTCCTAGGAAGATCGAGAGATCCTTCTCGGGCAAGCCGAGGCGCATGGAGATGCGGATTCGGAATCGAGTGCAGGAGGCATCATGCCGAAAAAGGAGTACCTCGAGTCACTCCGTCCTCGAATCGATGCAGCGGTAGCGGAGCTTCTGGATCTCGGCCCCGACGAGCTTGCCCGCCGGGGCGGGCTATTGTACGAGGGTGATAGGCTCACGATGACGCTTGTCGGGAAGATTCACACGCTCGACTGGCCCGGTCTCGTCCTGCGGACGGATGACGGCGAGCCCTGTCGCGAGGATCTTCGGATTCTGCTTCTCGATTATCTGCGACAAGGGGATGGATCCACGCTGACGGGCAAGTGGATCGGCTATCAGGAGCTGCCTAACGGCTCGTTCTACCGTCACGCGTTCCAGGGCTACTCGGGAGATCAGCTGGTCCGGGATCTTGGCGACGTCGAAGCGTTTCGCCGGGCGGCGCGCTCGCTCGACGGAGAGCCTGTGGCGATGGGAGACGCCGGATTCGCTTTCCGAGTGTTGCCGAAAGTGCCGCTGGCCGTGGTTTGGTGGGCGGGCGACGATGAGTTTCCCGCCCATGCGACCGTGCTGTTCGACGAGATTGCCGCACACTATCTTCCGACCGACGGCCTCGCTATTCTCGGTCGCATGCTCTGTCGGGCGCTGGTGAAGGCAGCTGCGCCATGAAGCTTGCGATCGCGGGAAAAGGAGGCGTGGGCAAGACGACGATCACGGCTCTTCTCGCACGTGAGGCTGTGGCGAGAGGGCGTCGTGTGCTGGTCGTCGACGCCGATCCAGACGCGAACCTTGCGACGACACTCGGCTTCTCCGAGCCCCCCGCGCCACTCGCTGAAGAAGAGCTGCTGATTGCCGAGCGCGCAGGCTCGGGCGGCTTCGTCCGCCTCAATCCGACAGTGGGCGACATCCCCAATCGCTACGCTGTTGAACAGGATGGGATCCGCCTGATCGTGCTCGGTGGAATCCGCGGCGGAGGCAAAGGCTGCGCGTGTCCGGCGAACGTTCTTCTCAAGTCTCTCCTCGGCCACCTGCTCATGGAAGAGCGCGACGTGGTCCTTGTGGACATGGAGGCAGGGATCGAACATCTTGGTCGAGGCACCGTGGAGAGCGTCGATGCGCTCCTGCTCATCGTGGAGTCCGACTGGAAGACGCTCGAGACGGCGAACCGGTCACTCTCCCTGGCACAGGAGATCGGGATCGAGCGAATCTTTGCAGCTGGCAACAGAATTCGCGATGACGAGGATGCGGCGCGAATTCGTGAAGGGTTGCCCTCCGGCGTCCTCGTGGTTGGCTCGATTCCCTATCGCGACGAACTTCGCATCGCCGCCCGTTCCGGAGCGATTCCGACTGCGATGGCGTTTCCGTCTGTCTCCGAGTTGTACGTGAAGCTTGGGGAGGTCTGCCGAGGCGCTTGACGCGGGCGTGCCTCATCTATGTCAGATGACATGCCCCTGCTTGTTTCTTGGCAAAGCGGCTCGGCTCATGGTAATCTGGAGACACGAGCGACGCCGCAACGAACACTTCTCGGTATCGACGTATGCGATACTCCCGCTCGCATCTTCATGTGAAGGCTTGTTGATGCGCTCCGAGGAGGTGTGTGGATGTCCAGAATCATCGCCACGGCGGCGATCCGCGGGGCTCGCGCGTACGTCGAGCAGGCGCAGTCTCAGTTGCAGGCAGCCGTCGAGACGCACGGCCCCGAGAAGAAAGTCGAATTCCCCGACACAGCTTACTACTTGCCTTTGACGCTCGCGCTCACAGGGCAAGAAGTCGATTCTCTAGCGAAGGCGCAGGCCGCCCTCGAATGGGCGGCCTCTCTCTTGCCGCCGATCCCGGAAGAGCGGAACTGGCTTCCGTATCTAGGGGGCGCGCTCGATGCCGGTGTTGCTACACTACTCGCCGAGGAGATCATCGAGGTGCTCAAGTACGTGGACGGTCAGGAGCCGGAAGCGCCCTGGCTTGGGTTCACCGGCGACGCGACATTGCGGCTGCAAGGGATCAAACTCGTTGATGGCCGGATGCCCGGCTTCGCTGCCTGCGTGGGGGGGCTCCCAACCAACGCGGAGGCAGTTGCGCTCGCTCGCTCACTCCAGGAACGGTCCATCCTCGTCTTCATGGCCTCAAGCTCTCAGGGCGTGTCCATGGCCGAGCAGCTCGCTGAGGAGGGCGTCGAGATGAACTGGGACACGTTCCTCGTCCCTTACGGAAAGGACACGTCCGCTGCGGTCCTCGCGCTCAACTTCGCCGCCCGTGCCGCGATGACATTCGGCGGCGTCAAACCGGGCGACCTCGACGCGGCGCGAAAGATCCTGATGTACAACAAGGAGCGTGTCTTCGCGTTCGTGTTGGCGCTCGGCGCTGACTACGGACCCTCCGATAATGGCAATGCGGCACAGCTCCTGACTGACGAGAAGTACGCTACGGCGGCTGGCGCCATCAACTTCGGCTTCCCGGTCATCTCCGATGTGGAAATCCCACAGGTTCTCCCGCGCGGCATCTGCACGTACGAACACGTTGTCTCCGGGATCCCGCGAGACCGGATCGTCAACAAGGCGGTCGAGGTTCGCGGCCTCAAGCTGAAGATGAGCGAGATCCCGATTCCCGTCCCCTACGGAGCCGGATTCGAAGGCGAGCGCGTTCGCAAGGAGCAGATGCAGATCCAGTTCGGCGGCAAGTACACCGAAGCGTTCGAGCTTGTGCGTGGTCGCCCGATGGAGGCAGTCCAGGACGGGAGCGTAGAGCTGATCGGCCCGGATATCGACGAGGTGGAAGTCGGCGGGGCGCTCCCGTTCGGCGTCGTGGTCGAGGTCGCTGGACGGAGCTTCAGAGAGGACTTCGAGACCGTCGTCGAGCGGCGGATCCACGAGTTCGCATCGTGGGCGTTCGGTGTCTTCCACATGGGGCAGCGAGCGATCGTCTGGGTGCGAATCAGCAAGGATGCCTACGAGAAGGGATTCCGCCTGAATCACTACGGGGAAATGCTGGTCGCGAAGCTTCGTGAGGAGTTCAGCGCGATCATCGACAAGATCCAAGTCACGATCTACACCGATGAGGAGAAGATGGCCGCGCCGTTTGAGGAAGCGCGGACCGTCTATCACCAGCGCGATGATCGGATCAAGGGGATGATCGACGAAGACGTCGACACGTTCTACTCCTGCATCCTCTGCCAGTCGTACGCGCCGGATCACGTCTGTGTCGTCACCCCCGAACGGCTCGGGCTCTGCGGGGCGTACACGTGGCTGGACTGCGCGGCGAGCTACGAGATGAACCCCCACGGCCCAAACCAACCGATCAAGAAGGGCGATACCCTCGATGCAGTCAAGGGCCAATGGAGGGGCGTCAACGAGTACCTCGAGGTTGCGTCGAACGGGAACCTCGAACGGTTCAACGCCTACTCGATGATGGATGATCCGATGACCAGCTGCGGCTGCTTCGAGTGCGTCACCGCGATTCTCCCGGAGACGAACGGAGTGATGATCGTCAACCGCGAGTTCGAGGGGATGACACCTGTCGGGATGAGCTTCTCGACGATGGCCGGTCAGATCGGCGGCGGGATCCAGACCCCGGGGTTCATCGGGATGGGGAAGCTGTACATCTCGAGCAAGAAATTCATTTCCGCAGATGGCGGAATCGAGCGCGTCGTTTGGATGCCCAAGATCCTCAAGGAGGAGATCCGCGATCGGCTCGAAGAGCTATTCGAGGAGCTCGGGAAGGGCGATTTGCTTGACAAGATCGCCACCGAAGAGGATGCCACGACGAGCGAGGAACTCCTGGCGCATCTGGAGAAGGTCGGTCATCCGGTTCTCGCGATGGAACCGATGATGTAAGGAGGGACGGGGACGCGATGGCGAAGGTAACCGGTATCGACATCTATAAATTGCTCCCGAAGACCAACTGCGGCGACTGCAACTTCCCGACGTGTATGGCGTTCGCAATGCAGGTCGCCGCCAAGAAGGCGGCGCTCGATCAATGCCCGCACGTCTCAGACGAGGCGCAGTCGGCTCTCGGCGACGCGCAGGCTCCCCCGATGCGCACCGTGAAGATCGGCGTTGGAGAGAAGGAGCTGGCGCTCGGTGGAGAGACGGTGCTGTTCCGCCACGAGGAGAAGTTTCACCACCCGACGGGGGTGGCCATCCGCGTGCCCGCCGTGCTGGAGGATGCGGAGATCGATGCACGACTCAAGGTCATCGAGCGGCTTCACTTCACTCGCGTCGGCGAGGAGATCGGCGTGGACCTGATTGCCGTCGACGGGAACGGAACCGACACCGATCAGTTTCGGGTGGCCGTCGAACGCGTCAGAGGTGGATCCGATCTCCCGTTGATCCTTCTCTGCGAGAACGCCGGCGCGCTCAAGAACGCGCTCAACGGCGCCGCGGCAAGCAGGCCGCTGATCGGGCCGGCGACCGAAGCGAACTGGGAGGCGATAGCTGAGATCGCGGCGGAAAAGAAGCTGCCCGTTCTCGTCAGATCCGATTCCCTTGAGGGATTGGCCGGCCTAACTGAGAAGCTGAAGGGGAAGGGCATCGAGGATTTGGTGCTTCAGCCGGCCGCGACGGAACTGGTCAGCACGCTTACGCAGCTGGTCCAGCTTCGACGCCTGTCACTCGAGAAGGCCTTCCGGCCGCTGGGCTATCCAACCTGTGCGGTCTTCGCCGGTGAGACGCTCGTCGACCCATCGGTCGCAGCTGGAACGGCGGTCTGCCGCTACGCGGGGATCGTGGTCACCGACGCGGCGACGCCCGAAGAAATCCTCCCGATCTTGACGATTCGCCAGAATATCTACACCGATCCACAGGTCCCGAATGCGATTGAGGCGAAGCTCTACGAGATTGGAGGTCCGGGCGCGGACGCGCCAGTCATCCTCACGACCAACTTCGCACTGACCTATTTCACCGTCGCCGGCGAGGTGGAGAACAGCAAGGTCCCCGCCTACATCAGCGTCGTCGATACCGAGGGGCTCGGCGTTCTTAACGCCTACGCCGACGACAAGCTGACCGCCGAGGTCATCGTCAAGGCCGTCACGACTCAGGGCGTGATGGATCGCGTGAACCACAACAAGCTCATCATCCCGGGTCTCGTCGCCGTACTGCGAATGGAGATTCAGGAGGAGTCTGGGTGGGAGGTAGTCGTCGGCCCGGAGGATGCCGCCGGGATCCCTCACTTCCTCAAGACCGAGTGGGGTGGCTAACCAACGAGCAATGGAGACGTTCCGCGTCAGATTCGAGCCGGATGGAAAGACCGTCGAGGTGCATCAAGGAGCGACGCTTCTCGACGCCGCCCGAGCGGCCGGGGTCTTTGTGGCGTCGATTTGCGGAGGAGACGGGATCTGCGGTCGTTGCCGAGTGCAGATCCTCTCCGGCACGGTCGATGCAGCCCCGACTGCCCTGCTCACCCGCGAAGAGATTCGTGAGGGATTCGTCCTCGCTTGCCAAACTCGCGTCACCGACGACATTGAGGTCACCGTGCCGCCGGAAGCCCGGGGAGATGGGGCTCAGATCCTTGTCGATGAGGCGGCAGACCGGTTTCGTGCGTTGACGCCCGGGCTCGACGGGCCGCAGCAGTACCCACACGCCGCGATCGTTTCGAAACTCTGTGTCGAGATCCCGCCGCCGACACTGCACGACTACCTCGGCTGCAAGGAGCGACTCTATCGCGAGATCCGTCGCCACTGCGATGCTCCGAGGATGCAGATGGGACTGAAAATCCTTCAGTCCCTTCCCAAGCAGCACCGAGGTGGGAAGTGGGAGATCACGGCCACGCTCGGACACCGGGGCGAGACGATCGAGGTCATCCAGATTGAGGAGGGAGATCGAACCAACGCATCCTACGGGATTATTGTCGACATCGGAACGTCGACGGTCGTCGCCCATCTGATCGACTTGATCTCGTCGAAGACGCTCGACGCGGAGGCCTGCTACAACTCGCAGATCCCCTACGGTGCGGAGGTAACTCGGCGAATCATCCACGCCGAACGCAACGGGGCCGGACCCTTGCGCGACGCGATCGTGGGAGACATCAACGGTCTGATCAACACGCTTGTTACCCGGTCCAGCGTCGACCTCCACGACGTGATCGCCTGCTTCGCGTCGGGGAACACGACGATGCTTCACTTCCTGCTTGGGCTCGACGCGTCGCACATTCGCAAATCGCCGTACGTTCCCGCTACAACAACCCCTCCCCCGGTCCGCGCCGCGGAAGTGGGAATTCGGATCAACCCTCGCGGCATCCTCTACTCGATGCCTGCGATCGGAGGCTGGGTCGGCGGCGACATCACCGCCGGGATCCTCGCGACGGGGCTGGCAGACACGCCCCGTCTGACGATGCTGATCGATGTCGGGACGAACGGAGAGATCGTCCTCGGGAACGACGACTGGATGCTGGCGTGCGCTACGTCGGCAGGTCCCGCGTTCGAAGGAACCGGGGTCAAGTCTGGCATGCGAGCCTCCCGCGGCGCGATCGAGCGCGTCGCCTTCACGGACGACGGACGGATCGAGCTTCAGACCATCGGTGATGTAGCGCCCTGTGGGATCTGTGGCTCGGGTTTGATCGACGCGATCGCCGGATTGTTCGAGGCCGGCGTCATCGATCGCTCCGGGCATCTCCTGCCGGGTCGCTCTTCCCGGATCCGCGAGGTCGGTGGACAGAGGGAGTTCGTTCTCGTTGCCGCCGGAGAACGCGAGGCGGACGCGGACATCGTGATCACCCAACCTGATATCGAGAACGTCCTCCGCGCTAAGGCAGCGATCTACGCCGGGGCGAAGATCCTGCTCGAATCAACCGAACACAGCTTTGGCGACATCGACCAACTGCTGATTGCTGGAGGATTCGGCAACTACCTCGACGGTCGGAAGGCAGTGCTGCTGGGCATGATTCCCGACATCCCGGTCGAGCGGATTCGCTTCGTCGGCAACACGTCGGTCATTGGCGCGAAGATGGCTCTCCTGTCAGTGGCGGCGTTCGAACGGAGTGAGCAGATCGCCCAAAGCGCCACGTATTACGACCTGATTACGTATCCGGACTACTACGAAGAGTTCATGTCGGCCAAGTTCCTGCCGCACACCGACCTAGAGCTCTTCCCGACGGTGGCGGACGTCGCGGTCGCCTCGTCGCACGGTGAGGAGCGAACCTAGCCGATGGGCATGACGATTGCTGTCGCGGGAAAGGGAGGAACGGGGAAGACCACGCTTTGCGCATTGATGATCCGCTCTCTCCGCGAGCGTGGCGCGACACCGATTCTCGCGGTCGATGCTGATCCGAATGCGAACCTCGGGGAGGCCCTCGGCCTGACCGCCGACGTGTCGATCGGGCAGTTGCAGGCGGAAACACTGAAACACGTCCATAGCCTGCCAGCCGGTGTCCCACTCAGCCGTCACTTGGAGTACGAGCTCCACCAGGCGGTCGCCGAAGGGGAAGGCGTCGATCTTCTCATGATGGGACACGGCGAGGGACCGGGATGCTACTGCGCCGTCAATCACATTCTCAGACGCTACCTCGAATCGCTTCGCTTGTCGTACCGCTGCACGATTCTTGACAACGAAGCGGGGATGGAGCATCTGTCCCGTCGGGTCTCCCACGGAATCGACTTTCTGGTCATTGTCAGCGACGCCAGTCCGACGGCCCTTCGTTCTGCGGGCAGGATCGTGGGAATAGCCGATGACCTCGAGTTGGAGATCGGACGGCGCTGCCTTGTATTGACCAACCTGAGAGGGGGCCTGTCCGATCGTGCGATCGCCGAACTGGAAAAGACTAGGCTTGAGGTCGTCGGGAGGATTCCGTTCGATGAAGAGGTCGCTGGATTGAGACTGTCCGATCGACCCATTGGCGACCTCTCTTCGGAGGCCGTCTCACTGATCGAAGTATCCGCGATGCTCGATAGGCTGCTGCAAAAGGAGGAAGCCGCGTGACCGTTGAGATCCCCGATATCAGGAAGAGCTGGCCCCACGCGATCAATGCTGTAACGATCGGCGCCACGTCCGCCGAAGGCGGCACACGGACGTCGACCGTCACCGTTGGAGGCGAGACGACGCTCCCTTTCTACCATTTCGAGGGAGCCATGCCGAACAAGCCGGTCGTGGCAATGGAGGTGTGGGACATCCCGGCCGAGGATTGGCCCGACCCGATCCGTGAGCCGTTCGCCGATGTTCTCAACGATCCAGGCACGTGGGCGAAGAGGTGCGTCGATGCGTTCGGCGCCGAGATGATCTGCCTGCGCCTCAAGGGATGCGATCCCAACGGCGCGGATCGCTCTCCCGACGAAGCGGCCGTAGCCGCGAAGCAGGTTGCCGGCGCGGTCAGTGTTCCGTTGATCGTCTGGGGGTGTGGAAACAACGGCAAGGACAGCGAGGTGTTCCCCGTCGTCGCCGAGGCGCTCTCCGGGGAGAACTGCCTCCTCGGGACGATCGCTGAGGACAACTACAAGACGCTGACGGCCCTCGGCACGGCCTACGGACACAAGCTGATCGCTGAGTCGCCGGTTGACATCAACATGGCGAAGCAGATCAACATCCTCGCTCTCGACGTTGGCTTTCCGGCGGAGAACCTCGTGATCTTCCCGAGCACCGGCGCCCTGGGCTACGGGCTCGAGTACGTCTACTCGATCATGGAGCGCCTCCGCATCGCCGGACTGAAGGGCGACAAGGTCGTGGCCATGCCGATGCTCTGCGATGTCGGATCGGAGGTTTGGTCTGTGAAGGAGGCCAGGGCGCCCGAGAGTGAGGTCCCAGGTTGGGGAGACGTGAAGGTCCGCGGCCCGCTGTGGGAGGCGTCGACGGCGACGGTCTATCTCCTTGCCGGAGCGGACATCCTGGTCATGCGCCATCCTGAGGCGGTGAGGCTGACGAAGGAGACGATCGGTCGGCTGATGGGAGGTGGCTCCGGATGATCCTGATCGGAGAGCGGATCAACGCAGGGTTCAAGGATATCGCGAACGCCATCCGGACGAAGGATCCGACCGCGGTGGAGAAGTGGGCCGTGGCGCAGGCCGAAGCCGGAGCAACCTATCTCGATGTCAACATCGGAGCCGCGTCGCGCGATCCCGCGGACATGGCGTGGCTGGTGGAGACAGTCCAGAAAGCTGTTCCGACGAAGATCTCGGTCGACTCGACGAAGATCGAGGCCATCGAGGCCGGACTCGACGTGATCGACGGCCGAGGCGTGCTGATCAACTCGACAACCGCCGATCCGGGCAAGCTGGAGAGAATCGTCCCTCTCGCCGTGAAGCACAACGCGATGCTCCTTGGCTTGGCGATGGACGATCGCGGCAGTCCACAGAACGTCGAGCGACGAGTCGAGAACGGGGCGATGGTATTCATGGCGGCGATGGAGGCGGGACTCCCCCCGGACCAGATCATCCTCGATCCCATTCTGATGCCGATCAAGTTCATGCAGGAGCAGGTGCCTTTTGTCCTCGAGGCGATCGATCAGTACACGCACCTCTCCGACCCACCGCCGCACATCTCGGTCGGTTTATCCAACATCGGGTCGAAGACGACCGAGCGCGGGCGGATTGTGCGCACGTTCCTCGTGATGGCGATGGCCCACGGCCTCGACGCGGCAATCTGCAATGTCTGCGACGAAGAGACGATCGCCGCCGTGGCGACAGCCGAGCTGATGCTAAACAAGGAGATCTACAGCGACTCATACATCCGTGCGTTCCTGATGCGTCAAGGATCATGAAGGAGGAGACGGTGACGAACGAAGAACCACGAAGTATCGACAAGGCCTCGCTCGACGTCCTCGAAGCCGACGCCGGACAGCACGAGACCGCGTGGGACCGGTTGGATGCGATGCAGCCTCAATGCAAGTTCGGAAGCGAGGGAGTTTGCTGTCGGATCTGCAGCATGGGCCCGTGTCGGATCATTCCAGGGAAGACGGATCGCGGCGTCTGTGGGGCGACAGTGGACACGATCGCTGCGCGCAATCTCGTGCGAATGATCGCCGGGGGCGCGGCCGCTCACTCTGATCATGGTCGGGACGTCGCACACGCGCTCCTGCTGGCAGCCAAGGACGAGTCGAGCGATTACGAGATCAAGGATCCGGTGAAGCTCCGTCAGGTGGCGAGTGCGTACGGGATCGGCCAGAACGGTGCATCGGATCGGGAGATCGCGGTTACGCTCGCCGAGCGGGCGCTCGCCAACTTTGGTCAGCAGGAAGGTGAGCTCGAACTCGCTTTCCGAGCTCCAGCGAAGCGTGTCGAGCGCTGGAAGTCGGCGGGCGTCGTCCCCCGCGGCATCGATCGCGAGATCGTCGAGATCATGCACCGTACCCACATGGGCGTTGATGCGGACTACAAGAACATCATTCAGCAAGGGATCCGCTGCTCACTCGCCGATGGGTGGGGGGGCTCGATGATCGCCACCGAGCTTCAAGACGTCCTGTTCGGCACACCTTCTCCGATTCGAGGAAAGGTCAACCTGGGCGTTCTCGACGAGAAGCAGGTGAATTTCGTCGTTCACGGCCACGAGCCGGTCCTGTCGGAGATGGCCGTCGAAGCGGCGCGGGATCCCGAACTACTGAAGCTGGCCTCCGCCGCCGGAGCTACCGGGATCAATGTTTCCGGGATCTGCTGCACAGCCAACGAGATCCTGATGCGCCACGGCGTGCCGATCGCCGGCAATTTTCTCCAGCAAGAACTGGCTGTCATGACCGGGGCAGTCGATCTGATGATGGTCGACGTGCAGTGCATCATGCCCGCGCTCGCCGATCTCGTGAATCACTTTCATACCAAGCTAATCACGACATCGCCCAAAGCAAAGTTCCCCGGGGTGGAGCACGTCGAATTCAGCGAGGAGCGTGCTCTGGAGATTGCCAAGACCATTGTTGGCATGGCGATCGAGAACTTCGGCCGTCGGGATCGGAAGCCGTTCATCCCAGACGAGACGATGGATCTGATCGGAGGGTTCACCGCGGAGTCGGTGTTCAGCTTTCTCGGAGGAACCTATCGCGGGACGTATCGTCCGTTGAATGACGCGATCATCGACGGACGTCTTCGCGGCGCCGCTGGCGTCGTCGGCTGCAACAATCCCAAGATCACCCACGACTGGGCGCACGTCGAGATGGCGAAGGAGCTGATCAAGAACGACGTGCTCGTCGTCACAACTGGCTGCTCGGCGATCGCCGATGCGAAACATGGTTTGATGAGACCGGAAGTCGCGTTCGAGTTGGCTGGCGACGGCCTCAAGGAGATCTGCGAAACGGTCGGCATCCCGCCGGTCCTCCATGTCGGCTCCTGCGTAGACAACGCCCGGATCCTGATGGTCCTGACGAATATGGTCAACGAAGGCGGACTCGGAGACGACATCTCCGATCTGCCGGTCGCCGGCGCGGCGCCGGAGTGGATGAGCGAGAAGGCCGTCTCGATCGGCTTCTACTTCGCCGCTTCCGGCGTGTTCACAACGCTTGGCATGCCTTTCCCAATTGAAGGATCTGAGAACCTCACCCGGTATGTCACCGACGAGATGGAGCAAATCGTTGGCGGCAAGTTCGCGTTCGAGCCGGATCCGATTAAGTCCGCCCACCTGATGATCGATCACATCAACGCAAAGCGGGAGGCGCTGAAGCTACGAGAGGTGATGTACGCCTGAAGCACAGGCAGGTGCGGATGACGAGCTGAAGAAGAGCGGAGTGGAAGAGGCAAGGAGGCAGTGTGGCAGGGAGAATCCCATCAGATCTTGAGATTGCACAGGCGTCGAAGCCGAAGCCGATCACGCAGATTGCGGCGGATCTCGGCATCCTCGAAGACGAACTCGATCCCCACGGGAAGCTGAAGGCAAAGGTCAGGCTCTCGATCCTCGACCGGCTCACCGAGCGACCGAGCGGGAAGTACGTCGATGTAACCGCGATCACACCGACCCCACTGGGAGAAGGGAAGTCGACGACGATGGTCGGGCTGACCCAGGCGCTCGGCACCGTGTTGGGCAAGAACGTGATCTGCTGCATCCGCCAGCCAAGCATGGGGCCGACCTTCAACATCAAGGGCGGCGCCGCAGGAGGCGGTTACTCGCAGGTCGTGCCGATGGAAGACTTCAACCTGCACATGACCGGAGACATTCACGCGATCTCGGTGGCACACAATCTCGTGGCCGCGGCACTCGACACGCGGATGTTCCACGAATCGCGACAGAGTGACGAGGGGCTCGCCAAGCGAGGCATCACGCGCCTCGGCATCGACCCGGAGACGATCACTTGGCGCCGCGTCGTCGACATCTGTGACCGGTCGCTGCGTGAGATCCAGGTCGGATTCAATGACGGCCGGTTGAAGGATGGCTCCCCCAGCCCCGTCTTCCCTCGGAAGACCGGCTTCGACATCACCGTCGCTTCGGAGATCATGGCCGTCCTAGCGCTCGCTACGTCGCTCAAGGACATGCGCGAGCGGTTCGGCAAGATGGTCGTCGGCCTCAACACGCAGGGAGAGCCAGTCACGGTCGAGCAGCTCGGCATCGCGGGCGCGGTGACTGTCCTGATGAAGGAAGCCCTGATGCCGACGCTGATGCAGACGCTTGAGGGCCAGCCGGCGTTTGTCCACGCTGGTCCGTTCGCTAACATCGCCCACGGCAACAGCTCGATCATCGCAGACAAGATGGCCGTCAAGCTTGGCGACTATGTGGTCACCGAGAGCGGATTCGGCGCCGACATTGGGATGGAGAAGTTCTTCGACATCAAGTGCCGCTACTCTGGTCTGATCCCGAACGCCGTCGTCCTGGTGGCAACGGTCCGGGCGCTCAAGATGCATGGCGGCGGTCCCGCGGTCAAGCCGGGCGCTCCGCTCGACGATGCGTACACGAGGGAAGACCTGGACCTGCTCGAGAAGGGTCTCTGCAACCTTGGCGCGCATATCAAGAACGCGCTCAAGTTCGGCATCCCGGTCGTCGTCGCGGTCAACGCGTTCAGGGACGATACGCCAGGCGAGCTGGAGACGATTCGCGAGTACGCGATCGGCCAGGGCGCCGAGGATTCGGTTGTCACGACCCACTGGGCCGATGGCGGGAGAGGAGCCGGCAAGCTCGCCGAGGCAGTCGTCGCGGCGTGCGAGAAGCCGTCGAACTTCGACTTCCTCTACCCACTCGATTGGTCGATCAAGCAGAAGATCGAGAAGATCGCCACCGACATCTATGGCGCCGGTGGCGTCTCGTACGAGCGGCTTGCTGAAAAGCAGATCGCCGACTACGAACGCGCGGGCTTCGGGAAACTCCCGATCTGCATGGCGAAGACGCATCTCTCCCTGTCGCACGATCCCAATCTGAAGGGCGCGCCTACAGGGTTTACGGTTCCGGTCCGCGAGGTTCGCGCCAGCGTTGGCGCTGGCTTCATCTATCCGCTGATCGGATCGATGAGCACGATGCCAGGTCTCGCGACGCATCCGGCGTTCATGAACATCGACATCGACGAGAACGGAGAAATCACCGGGTTGTTCTAGGCCCGCCGCGGGAACTACAGAAGGGGGCATCGGTGTTGGAGCGACTGCCGAGTGAGCTACGCGGGGAGATCGAGCGCCACGCGGGACGCCCGGAGTCCTTGATCCACGTCCTGCGGCGTGTTCAGGAGGCGGTCGGGTTCATCTCGTCCGAGTCCGAGTCAATCGTCGCCGAAAGACTGGGCCTCTCGATTGCACACGTCCACGGCGTGGTAACCTTCTATCATCTGTTCTACACCAGCCCTCGCGGGGTGCACACGGTTCGCGTCTGTCGTGGGACCGCGTGCCACGTTGCCGGTGCGGATCGGATCCTGGCCGCCCTGCAGGCGCGCCTCGGGATCGCGCCGGGCGGGACGACGAGCGATTTCGCCGTCACCCTGGAAACCGTCGCCTGTCTTGGCGCTTGCGCTCTCTCTCCAGTGATGGTCGTCGACGGCGTGTATCACGGTCTGCTGACCCCAGATGAGGCCGTCGCGATCGTCGACCGAACCCTTGAGGAGGCAGGATGAGCGAGCCGATCACCTCGCGAGCTCAGCTCGATGAACTCAAGAGGCAATCCCTTGCGCGCCTGGCCGCTGTCGAGCAGCGGATCACCGTATGTAACGGGACTGGCTGCCGGGCATGCGGCGGGGTCGAGGTGAAGGATGCGCTGATCGCGAAGCTCGCGTCGCGTGGCCTCTCCGACCGGGTCGACGTAATGCCGACTGGCTGCCAAGGCTACTGTCAGCGCGGGCCGTTGGTCGTCATCGAACCAGCCGGGATCTTCTACCACGGAGTGGTCCCTGAGGACGCGGCTCAGATCGTCACGGAGACGATCGAGAATGGGGAACTCGTCGAGGATCTCCTCCTCGAGGATCCGGTGACCGGCGAGCGAATCCCGCATCGCGACGACATCCGCTTCTACACCGGCCAGCAGCGGATCGTCTTCGCATTGAACGGGAGGATCAATCCGACCTCCATCGGTGACTACATCGCCTACGACGGGTATGAGGCGTTGGCCGTAGCACTCCTCGACATGGATCCGGAGGGAATCGTCGATGAGGTCCTCCGCTCGGGCCTTCGCGGGCGCGGGGGGGCGGGATTTCCGACGGGGAGGAAGTGGCGGTTCACACGCGACGCGCCGGGCGAGACGAAATACGTCGTCTGCAACGCCGACGAGGGGGATCCCGGTGCGTTCATGGATCGAAGTCTGATCGAGGCGACGCCACACGCCGTCCTCGAAGGGATGTTGATTGCCGCTCGCGCGATCGGGGCATCCAACGCACACATTTATGTGCGCGCCGAGTATCCGCTTGCCGTCGAGAACATGCGCAAGGCGATCGACGACGCGCGGGATCTTGGCTTCGTCGGGGAGAACGTCCTCGGAACTGACTTCTCCATTGACGTCCATGTGATGGAGGGAGCCGGTGCGTTCGTCTGCGGTGAAGAGACCGCTCTGCTCGCTTCGATCGAGGGGAAGCGCGGGATGCCGCGGCCGCGGCCGCCGTTTCCGGCGCAATCGGGCCTGTGGGGCCGGCCGACGAACATCAACAATGTCGAGACGTACGCGAACGTTCCGCCGATCGTGCTCCGGGGCGCCGACTGGTACGCGGGGATTGGAACCGAGGCGTGCAAGGGAACGAAGATTTTCTCACTCACCGGAAAGGTCGCCAACAACGGCCTGGTCGAGGTCCCGATGGGGACTACGCTGCGCCACATCGTCTATGACGTTGGAGGAGGCATGCGGGACGGTCGGGAGTTCAAGGCGGCGCAGCTCGGCGGCCCGTCCGGCGGTTGCCTCCCGGCGGAGCTTCTCGACGTGCCGCTCGATTACGAGTCGCTCGGCGAGCACGGGGCGATCATGGGTTCCGGTGGCGTTATCGTCCTCGACGACACGGCCTGCATGGTCAATGTAGCGCGCTACTTCCTCGACTTCACTGCGAGCGAGTCGTGCGGGAAGTGCCTCCCATGCCGTGTTGGGATCCCGACGATGCGCGACATCCTCGTTCGGATCACCGAGGGCAAGGGAAAACTGGAAGACCTCGACCGACTGAAAGAGTTGGCCGAACTGGTGAAATCTAGTGCCCTGTGCGGGTTGGGGCAAACGGCACCGAACCCGGTTCTCTCCACGCTGCGCTATTTCGAGGGCGAGTATCGGGCCCATATCGAAGACGGGATCTGCCCTTCCGGTGTTTGCGAGGCGCTTGCGCCGCCGCATACGATCGATCCGGAGGCATGCAAAGGGTGCGACCGCTGCGCGAGCGCCTGCCCGACCGGAGCAGCGCAAGGGACACCCGGCGATCCCCCGTACGTGATCGATCAGGTGCTCTGCATTCGATGCGGCGCTTGCTTCGACGTTTGCCCGTTCGGCGCGGTGACCCGGGGGGTGAGATCATGAACGACCGCGTCACGTTCATGATCGATGGACGAGCCGTCGTGGCAAGAGCCGGCGAGAACGTCCTGGCCGTCGCCCGCCGGAACGGCTTTGATATCCCGGGGTTGTGCTATCACGAGAGACTCACCCCGACCGGCGGCTGCCGTCTTTGCCTCGTCAAGCTCGACGGGCGACCGGGGACGACGACGGCGTGCACGCTGCAGGCGGCGGATGGGCTTGCGATCACCGCGTTCGACGAGGCGCTTGAGGCCGACCGCCGATCGTTGATCGAGCTCTTGCTCGCTGAACACAACTGCGACTGCCTTGTCTGCGAGTCGGCCGGTCGCTGTGAGCTGCAGGATCTTGCGTACCGCTATGGTCTCGAGAAGCGAGGGCGCCGCTACCATCTCTCCGCGCGCTACTTGCCTGACGAGGACGCATCTTCGCCGATCCTCGTCTACGATCCGTCGAAATGTGTCCTCTGCGAGCGCTGCGTGAAGGCGTGCGACGAGATCCAGGGGAAAGAGATCCTCTCCTACGCCTACCGCGGGCTCGACGCCGTGGTCACCACCGGGCCGGGCGGTTGGGGCGCTTCGGACTGTGACGGGTGCGGCGAGTGCGTCCAGCTCTGCCCGACTGGGGCAATCCGTGAGAAACTCAATGTCCGCCCGCCGCGGCACTGGGAAAAGGAGGCGGTGCAGACGAGCTGTTCGTACTGCGGCGTCGGATGCCAGCTGGATCTCTGGACGCACGAAGGGCGGATCGTCAACGTCACCGGAGCGGACGCGGCGCCGAACTTCGGGTCGACCTGCGTCAAGGGTCGTTTCGGTCACACCTACGTCCAGGCGCCTGATCGACTGACCCACCCGCTGATCAAGCGCGACGGAGCGTTCATCGAGGCAACGTGGGATGAGGCGCTCGACGCGGTGGCAACGGGGCTTGCCGCGATCAAGACTGAGTACGGGCCCGATGCGATCGGCGGGTTGTCGTCGGCGACCTGCACCAACGAGGAGAACTACCTCTTTCAGAAGTTCCTGCGCGCCTGCATCGGAACGAACAACGTTGATCACTGTGCACGTCTGTGCCACGCCTCGACCGTCGCCGGACTCGCAGCCGCGTTCGGCTCCGGTGCGATGACCAACTCGATCGCCGAGTTGGAGGATTCCGACTGCATCCTGGTCACCGGGTCGAACACGACCGAAACGCACCCAGTGATCGCGAACCTCATCAAGCGGGCCGTGCGCTACAGAGGCGCGAAGCTGGTCGTCGTGGATCCGCGCAGGATTGACCTAGTCCGTCACGCGGACCTGTGGCTCCGTCAGCGGAACGGGACGGACGTCGCATGGATCAACGGGATGATGCACGTCATCCTTTCCGAGGGGCTGCACGATGAGGCGTTCATCGCCGAGCGAACCGAGGGATTCGAGGATCTTCGATCCATTGTCGACGCGTTCTCGCCCGAAACGGCGGGCGAGATCAGCGGCATCCTCGCTGACAACATCCGAGCTGCTGCCCGGATGTACGCCGCCGCTTCGTCGGCGGCCATCGTCTACGCGATGGGGATCACCCAGCATACCCACGGAACCGACAACGTCCTTTCGCTCGCGAATCTGGCGATGCTCACTGGCAACGTCGGGAAGACCTCGTCTGGCGTGAACCCGCTTCGAGGGCAGAACAACGTCCAGGGAGCGTGCGATCTCGGCGCGCTGCCGAATGTCTACCCCGGATACCAGAAGGTCGCCGATCGCGACGTGCGGGCGAAGTTCGAGGCAGCGTGGGGCACCGCTTTGAGACCGGAGGCTGGCCTGACGGTGGTCGAGATGATGCATGCCGCGGCCGAGGGGAGGCTGAAGGGGATGTTCATCATGGGGGAGAACCCGATGATCTCCGACCCGAACTTGAACCATGTGGAGAAGGCGCTGAAGGCGCTCGACCTTCTCGTCGTGCAGGATCTCTTCCTCACCGAGACGGCCCAGCTTGCCGACGTCGTCCTCCCCGCAGCGTCCTTCGCCGAGACAAACGGGACCTTCACCAACACCGAGCGGCGGGTGCTCCTGGTGAATCGGGCGCTTGACCCGCCCGGAGAGGCGCGGGCCGATTGGCGCATCCTCTGCGATCTCTCGACCCGGATGGGAACTCCAATGGACTACCCGAATGCCGCAGCGATCATGGACGAGATCGCAAGTGTCTCGCCGATCTACGGCGGGATCCATCACTATCGACTGGAACCGGACGGCCTCCAGTGGCCGTGCCCGACCGACGATCACTCGGGAACGACCTTCCTGCACGAAGGTCGTTTCAGCTGCGGCCTGGGCAAGTTCCACGCCGTCGGGGTCACGCCGTCGGCCGAGCTACCGGATGACGCGTACCCGTTCGTCCTATCGACGGGGCGGATCCTCCCGCACTTCCACACCGGCTCGATGAGTCGTCGGGCCGATGCGCTGAACGCGTACGTCAACGAGCCGTACGCCGAGATCCATCCGGCGGATCTCGAACGGATTGGCGTCACAGATGGGGAGCGCATTCGCGTCGTCACGCGGCGCGGCGAGATCGTGACCCAAGCTTCGGCGACCGAGCGGGTCGCTGAAGGTTCGGTCTTCATCCCATTCCATTTCGTTGAGGCGGCCGCAAATTGGCTAACGAACGACGCTCTTGATCCAAAGGCGAAGATCCCCGAGCTGAAGGTGGCGGCCTGCCGGATCGAACGCGCGGAGTAGCTTCGGCAAGCTCCGCGGTTAGGACCTTCTCCATGGACAAGACGGAGCGGCTTCCAATACGGCGGGTCGAGTCCGGTGAGATCGACTCTGTCGATGACGTGGTCGTGATCGAGCAAGATGTCACGCTCGAGGTCGACGGCGAGCCACTGATCCAGACGACGTGCTCGCCCGGCGAGCTCGGCGAATGGGTGATTGGATACCTGTTCTCCGAAGGGCTGATCGGCGACCCCAGTGACGTCCACGAGATCCGCCACGTGGGAGGCCGCTTCGCCGTCTGCCTTGCTCTCCGACCGAACCCCGGGCCGCCGCAGCCGGTGGAGAGCGATCTCGTGGTCGGTATCGACCGACTTCTCGAGGCAGCGGCCGAGATCATCGAGCGAGCGCGGACCTTCACGATGACCGGAGGAACGCACGCGATGGCGATCGCCGATCGGGCGCTGATCCTAACGATGGTCGAGGACATCAGCCGAACCTGTGCTCTCGAAAAGGCGATCGGGGAGGCCCTTCTCGGGGGGATCGCCTTCGACCGGTCATTTGCTCTCCTCTCCTCGCGAGTGCCGTCTCGGATGATCGTGAAGCTCGCCCGATGCGGTGTTCCGATCGCCGCTGCCGTCTCCGCGCCGACGGCACAGGCGGTGCAGCTCGCTCGGGATCTGGATGTTTGCCTCTGTGGCTTCGTCCGCGGCGAACGGCTGAACGTCTACACGCACGGCTGGAGGCTCGACCTGTGACCCGCGAACCGGCGACCCTCCTCATCCTGGCGGGCGGAGAGTCGACGCGGATGGGGTTCCCCAAGCACCGACTTCGGGTCGCCGGGCGTGACATCCTCAGCCATCTGCATGAACGACTCGGCCACCTGTTCGTCGAGACGATCGTCGTCGGTCGCGACATCAGCATCGTGCCGGTCGGAATACGGACCGTCGAGGATCGATACATCGCTCGCGGTCCGCTCGTAGGCATTCACGGAGGACTCCACGCCTCACGAACGGATCTCGCGTTCGTCATGGGTTGCGACATGCCGTACGTGTCAGCCGTGCTTGCCGGATTCCTGCTGGCTCAGGCGAAGGGCCACGATGCCGCGGTCCCCGTGGTGCACGGGTTCTATGAGCCGCTTGGCGCAGCCTATCGGAAGGCGTGTCTTGAACCGATCGAGTGGCTCATTGGATCTGGCCTGCTGAAGGTCTCCGAGCTGTATCCGCTGATCAACATGCGAGAGGTGGGCGAAGAGGCGATCCGGCAACACGATCCGAGTCTTCGTTCGTTTGCCAACCTCAACACGGAGAGGGAACTCGAGGCGGCGTTCTGAGACGGCTACTCTTCAGCCACATCCAGGGGGCCGTTGGCGGTGAACGTGTTGCTTCCGAGGACGGCGCTGCAGCTGTGGCCGATGTGAATCGCGCCACCTGCCTGCGTCCCGGCGGCTTCATTTCGCTGGAAGACGCACTCTTCGACGCGAAGCGGTGTTGCGTCCGGTTCAACGACCGTGGTCGGACGAATCGCGATTCCTCCTCCCGCGTTGGCTCGGTTGTCTGAGAACCTGCACTCGACGAAGGTCGGGAACGCTCGATCCCCCTCGCAATAGACGGCGCCTCCATCGATGTCGGCCTGGTTCCTGGTGAACACACAGGCCGAGAAGAGCGCTCCGGACTCCATGACGTAGACGGCGCCACCTGAGCCCCCGGAGTGATTGTCGAAGGTACACTCGGTCACGACGGGGTCGGCCGACGTGATTCGCAACGCGCCGCCTGCCGTCGCCTCGTCGCCTCCGCCTTCGAACGCGATCTTCTCCAGCGTGACGCCGTCGGCGGTGATGTGCACCGCGGGTGCGGCCGTGACGCTGATCAGCGTACAGGGTCCTCGAAGGGTGATCGGCTTGTCCACGGTGACATTCTCGACGTGCTCTCCCTCGATCAGGATCATGTCGCCGGGCTCGGCCGCCTCAATGGCTAGCTGAATGGTCACGTAGTCCCTCGGGAAGCTGCGATCCTCACTGACGTAGATGTCTCGGCGAACGGTGACGATCTGATTTGCGTAGGAGGCACTGCCTTCGGCATCGACAGCCTTGAGGTTGATCGTGTGCTCCCCGGGCGCGCTGTACGTGTGGTTTGCGGTCCGGCCTTCCGCTTGGGTCCCGTCGCCGAAGGTCCACTCGTAGCGGGCCCATCCCGCTACCGCCGCCACGCGAAGGCTCGCTGCAGTGAGAGATTCCACCGTGAAGGCAAGGGGTGGTGCCTCCTGCCGAAACGTGCATCCGCAGAGACACACCATCCATACTAGCAGGGCTGTACAGGTCCGCGTTCGAGAAGTCATTCCGACGGAGTATACCCGAGGTTCGGATCCTTCGACGCATTCCCACGACGATCGTGGTTGGGAGCTTCTCGCCCTGGTTGTGACCGACCGAGAAGAGCGTGGTGGTGTGGGCGGCACGGTGCGTGAGAGGCGTCGAGCGCACGGGTCGCCCCGGCTCCTTGTACGAGTGAGAACCCACCACCACGTGATCATTATGCCACACATGGCGTCTTGCGGACGTGGCGTGCGTCGAATGTCCTGCGGGCTGCAGTGGGCACCGAGGCTCGTTCACGGGATGCTCATGGCGCCTCCACAGTCACCGTGGCGGCCCGAAGGCGGATTCTTCCTTTGAGTCCGCCGTTTCCTCGCCGGCCTGTGGAGAAGTCGATGGAGATCTCCTTCGATTGCTGACAGATCGAACGCAGGCCTGACAAGAGAGCTTCACGCCCGCGTCATCGCGTAGGGCTAGGATCGATCCATCCTGCTCCACTTCCGCAGGATACGTCTCTCGGGGGGATACGCGGCGACCTCCCTGCCCGTGTGTCCCCCTTCGTCTTGACGTACCGCGCCTTTGCACTCGGAGAGCGGCGCCGCGAGCTGTGGTGTCCAGCCAGGACGACATTGAGGTAGTATCATAACAACACATCCAGGTGCAGATATCGCTTGGGATAAGAGAAAGGGAGGTGGGATTGTGGCTATCAAGAAGCCGACGGACAAGCTGAGCATCTACATACCGCAGAGCAAGATGGATCAGAGTCCCGTGGAGCGCTTGATGAAGTTGGGGGACAAGAGAGATCGGTCCGTCAATTACCTCGTCGTTGAGGCGATCATGCAGTACGTCGAGCGCGAGGAGAACCAATCGTAAGAGGCACTTGTGGGGTTCGGCTCGGCCGATCGCCACGGATCGAAAAGAGAAGACGGGGACGGCCTTTGGCCGTCCCCGTCGTTTGATGTGAGCTCTGTCTTGGAGTTGTCGTTGTGCGGTAGCTTACTCTTGGGCATCGACGAGCCGCTTCAGCTCATCGACGCTCTCAGGGTTCTGAAGCGTCGTGAGATCGCCGACCGGCTCGTGTCGGACGAGTGCCTTCAGAACGCGTCGCATGATCTTGCCACTTCGCGTCTTCGGTACGTCGGCCGCGAAGATGATCCGATCGGGGCGTCCTGTGGGCCCGATCACCTGATTGACCGTCGACATCAGGTCTCTTGTGATTTCGTCCGACGGCTCGACGCCTTTTCGCAGGAGAACGAACGCAATAGGCACCTCGCCCTTGAGGTCGTGCGGCCTTGATACCACGGCGACTTCGCTGACCTTGTCGTTCTGCGCGAGCGCGCTCTCGACTTCGGCCGTCGCGAGGCGATGCCCGGCGACGTTCATCACATCGTCCACGCGACCGGTGATGCGGATGTTGCCCATCCCGTCCTTGCGCGCGCCGTCACTCGTGAAGTATCTCTCCGGGCCGTATTCCGCGTAGTACTGCGCCTTGAAGCGCTCCGGATCCTTGTAGAGTCCACGGGTCAGCGCGGGAGGGAACGGACTGAAGATCGAGAGGTATCCGCCTTCGTCAGGACCGAGCGGCTGCCCGCCGGAGTCGAGGATGTCTCCGACGACTCCTGGGAACGGACGTCCGGCGATTGTTGGGATGAATGGTCCGATTCCGGGAAGACTGTTGACCATGTTCGCGCCGGTCTCGGTCTGCCACCACGTGTCGATGATCGGGCAGCGCCCGCCACCGACGACATCGAAGTACCAAAGCCACGCGTCGACGTTGATCGGCTCGCCGACGGTGCCGAGGAGTCTCAGACTCGAGAGGTCGTACTTGTTCGGCCACTGGTCCCCCCACTTGATGAACATGCGGATAGCCGTCGGCGCCGTGTAGAGCTGGGTGACCTTGTGCTTCTCGATGATCGCCCAGAAACGGCCGAAGTCCGGCGCATCCGGCGACCCCTCGTAGACAAGGGTCGCTACACCGTTCATCAGCGGGCCGTAGTTGATGTACGTGTGGCCGGTAATCCAGCCGACATCGGCCGTGCACCAGAAGACGTCGCCTTCGTGCATGTCGAAGTTCCACTTGGCAGTGGTGTAGGCCTGGACAGCGTAGCCGCCGGTCGTGTGCATGATCCCCTTCGGCCTACCCGTCGTGCCGGAGGTATAGAGGAGGAACGAGAGGTCCTCGGCATCCAACGGCTCCGCCGGACAGTCTGGCGACGCTTCAGCCATCAGGTTTTGGTAGATCACGTCGCGGCCTTCAGTCAGGGGGATCTCCCCGCCAAGGCGGTTGACGACGATGACCTTCTCGACTGGGGAGTCCGCGACGCCCAGATCTGCGTTCTTCTTTAGATTGATCGCCTTGCCTCGTCGGTAGTATCCGTCGGCGGTGATGAGAACCTTGGCTCCCGCGTCGACCATTCGGTCGCGCAGCGAGTCCGGGCTGAAGGCCGAGAAGACGACCGAGTGCGGTGCGCCAATTCGCGCGCAGGCCTGCATTGCGATGACGGCCTCCGGAATCATTGGCATGTAGATGCCGACACGGTCGCCCTTGGCGACACCCAGTCCCTTCAATACATTGGCGAACTTGCACACTTGCTCGTGCAGCTCTCTGTATGTGAGCCTGATGGCTTCCTCGTCGATCGGCTCCGGCTCCCAGATGAGAGCCACGTTCTCGCCACGGCCTTCCTCAATGTGGCGGTCGAGCGAGTTGTAGGAGAGATTCACCTTCCCGCCGACAAACCACTTGTAGGCCTGTGGAGCATACTCATACGTCGTGTCCCACCTGTTGAACCAATGGAGATCCTCAGCGCGTTCGGCCCAGAAGCTCTCCGGGTCGGCCGTGGCTCTCTCGTAGATCGATTCGTCGGAGACCCACGTCCTCGCCTTCATCTCATCTGTCGGCCAGAAGACGTTCTCCTTGTCTGGATCCCTCTTCACCCATTGCATTGCGTCCGGCACTTCCTACCTCCTGCGCCTCTCGGCTCAAAATCGCCCCGGAGTCTAGCTCACCGGCCGAGCCCCTGCAACGCTAGAAAGTAAGGGAAGGCGTGATCTGCATCAGTCCGGGAAATCGGAAATAGAAACGGTAGATTGGGCGTGCAGACAGGACACGGCGGACGAAGGCGGCGGTCTCTGGATACACCTCGGCTGCGGAGGCTTGCCACCGCTCGACGTTCGACGGGCCGGCGTTGTAGGCGGCAAGCGCTGTTCGAAGGTCGCCGAAACGGTCCAGGAGGTACCGGAGATACCACGCGCCGAAACGCACGTTGAGATCGACATTGTGGAGATCGGTCTCCGTGGGTGGCGATACGTCCAGTTGCCGGGAAATCCACGCTCCGGTCTCCGGCATGATCTGCATCAGACCGAGCGCACCCCGAGGGGAGACGGCATCTGGATCAAATCGGCTCTCCGCGTAGATGATAGCACCGATCAGATCGGGGGCGAGCGCATTGTCTGCCGCCTCACGCAGAACGGCGTCCTGTGATTCGAGGGGCCACAGGATCCGCAGGGCGACGAGGCCCACGTACAGAACCGTGAGCATGCTGAGGATCCCGAGTAGGATCTGGCGGGAAGCTGACGCGCGATCCATGGTCGTATCATACTCCGGTGGCCTATAATCCTGGAATCGTGCGCATCCGAGGTTCAAGCGGCCGAGGGAATGGTTCTACGTGAAGCGTCTCCTTCTCTGGCTTCGTACAACGTTCGTCAGTGGTCTTCTGGCCATCCTGCCGGTCGGCGCCACCGTCTACATTCTCTGGTTTCTGTTCCGGCTGATTGACGGATTCGTCGGGGAGAACACGCCGTTCGGGATGACGGTCGAACGGGCGCTCGGGCGGTGGATTCCGGGTCTGGGAGTCTACGTGACCGTCCTGATCATCATGGTGATCGGCGTGATTACGCGTAACGTGCTCGGACGCACGCTCCATTACTACTTCGAGCGCGCCTTCCTCGCAGTTCCCGTGATCCGAAAGATGTACGGGACGCTCAAGCAGTTCACGAACGCCCTGTTCAATCGTTCCGATACGTCATCGTTTCAGAAGGTTGTGATCTTCGAGTTTCCGAAGTCCGGGCTCAACACACTCGGTCTGGTGACGAACGAGAATCTTGGGAAGATCCAGGATCTGATGGGGGAGGACTGCGTTCTTGTCTACGCGCCGACGGCGCCCAATCCACTCTCTGGCTATATGTTGATCGTTCCAAGGAAGCTGTTGACTTACGTCGATATGCCCGTCGAGGATGCGTTGTCGATGATCGTCTCCAGCGGCTCCGCATTGCCGGATAGCCTGACGTACAGGGAAGAAGCGGAGGAGGACGAGATCAAGCGGTTTCGCTTTCGCCCGTTCCGCCGCCGCTCGTAGGGGGTGAGCCATGGCGATCTTCAAGGAGAGGCAATACGTACGTGTCGATGTCGACCAAGAGCGTGACGAATCGCTCTGGATGAAGTGCAAGTCATGCGGGGAGCTGGTCTTCAAGCGTCGCGTCCGCGAGAACAGCAACATCTGCCCAAGTTGCGGGCAGTACTTCTTCCACACCGCCGCGGAGCGGATCGAGTCGCTGGTCGATGAGGGAAGCTTCGTCGATCGTGCGGAGCCGATCATTGCCGACGATCCGCTGTCGTTCATCGACAGCCGTCCGTACAGCGAGCGGATCGAGGAGGCACAGGAGAAGACAGGGCTTCACGATGCGATCCTGTTTGGCGAGGCGACGATTGCCGGTACCTTGGTCGTGATCGCGGTCATGGATTTCCGTTTCGTGGGCGGGAGCATGGGTTCAGTCGTTGGCGAGCAGATTTGCCGGGCGATAGAGGCGGCCGTCGAAGAGCGATGCCCGTTCATCCTCGTGTCTTCATCCGGCGGCGCGCGCCTGCAAGAGGGCTTGTTCTCTTTATTGCAGATGGCGAAGACGGCGGCGGTGCGCCAGCGCCTCGCCGACGAGGGACTTCCGTTCATCTCCGTCATGACGTATCCGACGACCGGCGGGGTTCAGGCATCGATTGCGAGCCTCGGGGACGTGATCATCGCCGAGCGAGGGGCGATGATCGGTTTCGCGGGGCGCCGAGTCATCCAGGATACGATTGCCCAAGACCTTCCGGCGCACTTCCAGACAGACGCGTTCGCGTTCGAACACGGATTCGTCGATCGCGTGTCACGACGCGAGGACCTGCACGACGAACTGGCGACCTTACTTGGATTCTTCGGGGAGGCGAGATGAGCGACGAACGGACGCTGGATCTCCTCGAAGCGAAGATCGAGGAGCTGCGGAAGCTGGATGAGGTCGACGGGATGGATCTTGGCAAGGAGATTGTACGGCTTGAGCAGAAGCTTGAGGATCTTCGTCGTGAGCTGTATACATCCCTGAGTGACTGGGAACGCGTTCGCATCGCCAGGCACCCGAAGAGACCCTACTCGCTCGACTACATCGGCGAGATCTTCGACGGCTTCTATGAGCTTCACGGAGATCGGATCGCTGGGGACGATCGGGCGCTGCTTGCGGGGCTCGCGCGGTTCGATGGGCGCCGCGTCGTGCTTCTCGCACAGCAGAAGGGACGCTCGACGGAGGAGAACAAGGAGCGCTACTTCGGGATGACGCGTCCTCAAGGGTATCGAAAGGGTCTTCGCGCGATGGCGCTGGCAGAGAGGTTCGGCTTTCCACTTGTGACGCTGATTGACACACCCGGCGCGTACCCGGGCCTGGAGTCCGAGGAGCTCAACATCGGCGGGGCGATCGCCGAGAGCCTGCTTACGATGTCCCGTCTTCGCACGCCGATTGTCGCAGTCGTCATCGGGGAAGGTGGGTCCGGTGGAGCGTTGGCGATCGGCGTTGCCGATCGCGTCTTGATGCTGGAGAACGCGATCTACTCGGTCATCAGTCCCGAAGGCGCCGCTGCGATTCTCTGGAAAGACAAGAAGCGAGTGAAGGAGGCCGCCGCGGCTCTCAACCTGACGGCGTCGCACCTTGAGGAGCTGGGGCTTGTCGATGCGCTGATTCCGGAGCCTCTCGGCGGAGCACACAAGAATTTCCTGCGGACGGCGGAGGCGCTTAGGGAAGAGCTTGCGCGACAGCTGGATGACCTCGCAGTGCGACGGATCGACGAATTGGTCGCGGAACGCTTCACTCGCTACAGGTCGGCCGGGCGATTCCTTTCTGTTTCCGGCGAGGAATGAAGCGGCTCCTGCTGGGTGTAGGGAACCGCCTCTCGCGCGACGACGGCGTGGGGCCGGCGGTCGCTCGGCGGATGGTCGACTCCGATTGGTCAGTCGTCGACTGCGGCGCTGCTATCGAGAACGCGGCCGGAATCGTGCGTCGAGAGCGCCCCGATCTCCTCGTCATTGTCGACGCTGCGAGGATGGGGCTTCCGCCGGGCTCGATTCGCTTGTTGTCCGTCGAAGGCTCCGATCGGATGCTCGCTTCGACGCACGGACTTCCGTTGTCCTTCGTCCTGGAGCGAGTTCGCGACGCCGCCCGGAAGGTGCTCCTGATCGGGGTGGAGCCGGCGGACCTGTGCCCCGGAGAAGGCCTCACGGCACCGATCGTCCAGGCGGCCGACGAACTAGTGACGACGCTTTGCCACGGAGATCCCGAGCGCATTCCACGTCTTCCGCAGGGCGAGGTCTAGCCCAGCTTCCACTCGATCGGTCTCGATCTAGATCGTGAGCAGCTCCTCTGCTGCAGAGACGATTGCAGGGACGGTCAGGCCGAATCGCTCGAACAGCTCTGCGCCGGGCGCGCTGGCACCGAAACGGTCGACGGAGAGAATCCGCCCTTGTGGGCCGGCATAGCGCTCCCAGCCGAGACCACGGCCGGCCTCGATTGCGATCCGGCGGCCGATGCTGTCAGGGAGGACCTCCTGCTGATACTCGGCCGGCTGATCGGCGAAAAGCTCCCAGCTGGGAAACGACACGACGCGAATTTCATAGGCCCTGTCGGCGAGTATCCTGGCCGCGCCGAGTGCCAGATGGATCTCGGATCCGGTTGCCATCAGGATGATCTGCGGCGTGCGCGCGGTCTCCCACAGGACATACGCTCCGCGGCGGACGCCGCTTGCGGAGGCCATATCGGCTCGATCCAGCGTCGGCAGCGCCTGTCGAGAGAAGATGAGTGCGGTCGGCCCGTCGCGCCGCTCGATGGCGATCCGCCACGCTTCGGCGGTCTCGTTGGCGTCCGCCGGACGGAGTACGACGAGGTTGGGAATCAGGCGGAGGCTCATCGTCTGCTCGACCGGCTGGTGGGTGGGACCGTCCTCGCCGACGCCGATCGAGTCGTGCGTGAAGACGAAAACGGACGGATAGGAGCTGAGCGCGGCCAGACGAATCGGAGGACGCATGTAGTCGGCAAACACGAGGAAGGTCGCCGCATACGGGATGAGCCCTCCGTGCCGGGCGGCACCGTTGACCATCGCGCCCATCGCGTGCTCACGGACGCCGAAATGGATGTTTCGCCCGCTGTAGTCCCACGCGTTCCCCACGAATCCCTGCACGTCGGCGGGCTTGGTGCCATGGGCCTGGAAATCGCCGTGCCCCTTGAGCCACGTGAAGGTCGAGGGATTCAGATCGGCCGACCCGCCCGCCAATTCCGGGAGCGGCACCGCGAGCGCCTGCAAGACCATCTCAGAGGCCTTCCGCGTCGCAAGGCCCTTCGCGTCCGGGGTGAATGTCGGGATGGCCGCCTTCCAACCAGGCGGAAGTTCACCTGCGAGCCGACGCTCAAGCTCCGCCGAAAGCTCGGGGTGCGCCGATCGGTACGCGTCGAGTCGGCCGTGCCAGTCGTTGAACCGGCGAGAACCCTCCTTGCACGTGATCCCAAAGGCCGCGCGTACGTCCGCGGGAACCAGGAACGGCGGGGCGGTCGGCCAGCCAAGAGCCTCCTTGGCGGCAGCCAGCTCGTCGGCCCCGAGCGGCGATCCGTGCGCCTTGGACGTGTTGCTTTTCGTCGGGGCGCCGAGTCCGATGATGGTTTCCAGGATGATGAGCGACGGCCTGTCCTGAGAGGACTTTGCCGACTGGATTGCGCGGTCGACCGCGTCAACGTCGTTGCCGTCCTCGACAGTGATGGTCTCCCAGCCCACCGCGGCAAACCTCGCCGCAATGTCCTCGGACGTTGCGAGAAACGTCGAGCCCGCGAGCGAAATCCGATTGGAATCGAAGAGAACCACCAGCTTGCCGAGCTTCAAGTGACCGGCGAGTGCGCAGGACTCGTAGGAAACGCCCTCCATTAGGTCACCGTCTCCGGCCAGAACATAGGTGTAGTGGTCGATGATGGCGTGACCGGGGCGATTGAACGTTGCCGCCAGATGCGCCTCTGCGATGGCCATTCCGACGGCGTTGGCCAGGCCCTGCCCGAGGGGGCCCGTCGTGATCTCCACCCCGGGAGTTGCCTGGCTTTCTGGATGACCCGGCGTCCTGCTTCCCCACTGGCGGAAGGATTGGAGTTGCGGGAGAGACAGGTCGTAGCCTGTCAGATGAAGAAGCGCGTAGAGAAGCGCGGAGCCGTGACCTGCGGAGAGCACGAAACGATCGCGGTCGGGCCACGCAGGATGCTCTGGGGAGTGTCGGAGGTGGCGCGTCCACAGCGTGTAAGCGGCCGCGGCGACGCCGAGGGGCAGGCCGGGGTGTCCGGATTGGGCTCTTTCGATCGCGTCGCATGCCAAGAATCTCAGTGCATTGATACAACGCTCTTGCCTCTTCGTTTCCGGCTGATTCATCAGAGGTCTCCCTTCCGTAGGCATCTACTTTCGAGGGTTCGGAGGCCATTGTCAATGCGTGTGAAGTCGATCGTGACAAGGCGTCGCCTATGCCGTATCTTCTAGATCGCCGAAGGGCCTCTAGAGGGACAAGCTACCGTGGATAGACGATTCGGAGGTGCAGCAGTGGCACTCGGAGAGGGCAAACAGCTTCGAGAGGCATACCGACAGGCGGAGTCTGCGGGCTACGCATTCATGGCGAGCAACATCGCCGAGTCGAACGTGCTTGTCGGTCTGCTGGAGGCGTACAGTGAGGCGGGCTCGGATCTGCTGATTCAAATCAGCCCCGGCGCGGCGAAGTTCGCAGGTGCGGGCGACAAGCAGACGGGGTTGCGCGTGTTGACCGGACTGGCGCAAGACCTTGCCGAAAAGTATCCGATATCGGTCTTCATCAATCTTGATCACTTCACGGTCGACGAGTTGGATCTGATTGAGGAGGCAATCGGTGGGCGGCTTGTTTCGTCGGTCATGATAGACGCGTCGCAGGAGGATTTCGACGAGAACGTTCGCATAAGTGCCGACGTCGTCGAGATGGCGAAGGGCACCGACATCTTGATCGAAGCGGAACTTGGGAAAATCAAGGGCGTCGAGGACGAAATCGCGTCGGACGAGGCGTTCTACACCGATCCGGACGAGGCCGTCGAGTTTGTCCGAGCGACCGGCGCGGACCTTCTGGCGATCTCGATCGGAACGCAGCACGGCGTCTCGAAAGGCCGTGAGATCGACCTTCGAATCGACCTGGCAGCGAAGATCAAGAGCAAGCTGCAAAGCGCCGGACTCGCCGTGCCCCTAGTCCTTCACGGCTCGTCGGGTGTTCTCCCTGAGCAGATCAGAGAGGTCATCCGACATGGAGTTCGAAAACTGAACAAGGACACGCACTACCAATATGTCTTCGGTCGGGCGGCGTGCGATTTCTTCCTGGAGCATGCGGGAGAGATCGTTCCGCCGAACGGCGTGGCGGATGACGTGGTCAACCTATTCCCGGGCGGTACGTGGAGTCCCAACAAGAAGGCCTTCGACCCTCGGGTTATTGGGAAGACGATCCAGAACGAGATCAAGGGCATCGCGCTCGCACTCCTCGAGCAAGCGGGAAGCGCCGGCCATGCCTTGGAGCGATAGGTGACAGGAGGAGCGAAGATGCCAAGAGCTGGCGTATTGACGGGAGGCGGAGACTCCCCCGGGATCAATGCCGCGCTTCGATCGATCGTTCGATTCGGCGACAAACATGGCGTTGACGTCGTCGGGTTCCAGGAAGGCTGGAAAGGGCCGATCGAGAACCTGTCGCGACCGCTGACGCCTGCCGACGTCTCAGGGATCCTCCACATCGGGGGAACAATTCTCGGGAGCTCGAGGACGAATCCGTTTCGAATCGAGGACGGACCGGAGAAGGTCATCGAGACGCTGAAGGTGAACGCGATCGACTTTCTGATCGCGATTGGCGGAGATGACACGCTCGGCGTTGCCCACAGGCTAGCCGAGTACGACGTTCGCGCGGTAGGGATTCCGCAAACCATCGACAACGACATCGGAATGACCGACTACACGCTCGGATTCTCCTCTGCCCTCACAGCGATTGCCGATGCCCTCGATCGGCTTCACACGACCGCTGCATCGCATCATCGGGTCCTCATTCTCGAGGTCATGGGGCGGGACGCCGGATGGCTTAGCCTGATGGGCGGCGTCGCGGGAGGCGCCGATGTGCTTCTGATTCCGGAGCAGACCTTCGATGTCGACGCCATCTTCCGCAAGATCAAGCGCCGCGAGCACCTGAAGAAACGATTCTCGATCGTCACCATCGCCGAAGGCGCAAAGCCGGTAGGCATGAATGGTCAGGTTGTTGAGGAGGCCGAAGTTGACGAATTCGGCCATGCGCGGCTGGGCGGCGTCGGCCAGTACGTCGCCAACGAGTTATCGGAGCGGATGCAGATTCCGGTTCGCGTGACTAACCTCGCCTATCTGCAGCGTGGAGGGAGTCCGTCGCCCTTCGATCGGATTCTTGCGACGCGCTTCGGTGCCGCGGCGATCGAGTTTGCGCTTGGAGGGAAGTTCGACGTGATGACGGCAATCCACGGCACGAAGATCGTTCCCGTCCCGCTCGGCGACGCACTGGCCCAGCCCCGACCCGTCGACGAGAATCTGCTTTACCTGGTGGACTTGTTCGAGTGAGGGACAGGTGAATCGCGGGACGGCGGGTTGGGCCCCGACGCGTCGACGAGAATCTGCTTTACCTGGTGGACTTGTTCGAGTGAGGGACAGGTGAATCGCGGGACGGCGGGTCGGGCCCCGACGCGTCGACGAGAATCTGCTTTACCTGGTGGACTTGTTCGAGTGAGGGACAGGTGAATCGCGGGACGGCGGGTCGGGCCCCGACGCGTCGACGAGAATCTGCTTTACCTGGTGGACTTGTTCGAGTGAGGGACAGGTGAATCGCGGGTTCATCCCTTTGATGAGAGCGCGATGACGCCTCGTCTGCCCGCGCCGTCGACGTAGGCTTTCAGTCCGCGCGACACCACGTAGTGCGCTATGCAGTCCCCGTAGCGCTCGGCCTCCTGCTGCTCCAGGAGCTCTCGGTGGAGCCAATCGCCTTCAGACTCGTAGAACGGAAGGTAGAGCACCTCGCTTGCCACCATATCGGCGTAGAAGTGGGTGCCGTAGGACAGCTCCGGCGAGAAGCCCTCCGTCGACATCTCGACGATCACAGCAGCTCCAATGATCTCGCCGTATTGGACGGGCACGCCCAACTGGGGATTGGAGGAGGCCCAGCGGCCGGGTCCGATCAGGATGTACGGCTGCTCGTCGAGCGATTCGTTGATTCGCCCGACGGTGCGCGCGATCTCGTAGGCCTGATCGTGTCGATACTTCGATGGGTCGACGTACACGACGTGTTGGAGCCCGCGGCGAATCCCGTTCCCCAACACGTGATGGCACTCGAGGAGAATACGGTCTTGAGAGAATGATGGAATGCGGACCCGGCGGTGCTCTCGGCGAGCACCAAGCGGACGCACCTGCAGAACGTAGAATTGGGGGCTGCTAGCGGCATCATCCGGCGCGGGGAAATCGACGGCGAACTCGACGTCGACGGGCAGCCCGAGAAGGCTCTCCAAGTACTCCATCAGCGCCCTCAGAAGTGGCGTGAAGGGCATGATCTGGGTTCCCGAGATCAGTCGATCGAAGGACGCAACGAGCCTGTCGGAAGAAGCGGCGTTCAAAACGGCCGACGAAGGTGTCCGAAGGGTTCCGTCGTCGTGGGCAATCGAACAGATTTTCGCGAGCAGAGGGTTCTCCAAATCCCTGAGGTTCCGTTGAGCGAGACGGCCCGCGCGAAGGTCCAGCACGTCGACCGTCTCTTGGGAATTCCGGACGATCGTGCGAACGTCGTGGCCTTCAGGCCTCAGCCCGGGGCGGGCGATGGAGAAGACTCGAGCATATTCGCGACCGACGGCGCGCGTCCCGGTGCCGACGACGAGGCGCACTGTGCCGTCCTCGGTAGAGAGCGCGGGCGTCCACGGGTAGTAGTTTCGAGAGAACGACACTCCCGCGACGAGAGGATAGAACAGATCATGGGGGTATTGTCGCCCGACCATGTCCTGGATGAGAATCGCCATCTTCTCATTCTGCCAGGCGAGCTTGTGCCGCTTGCGATAGGCTCGTGCGTTGGGACCGAACGTCGATGCGTACACGTCCTTGACTGCGTCGATCAATCGAGACAGGCGTTCCTCGTCGGAACCGTGATTTGGAAGGAACTCCGAGAGGTAGATGCCCGCGAAAGAGTGGTCCGGATCGTCTTCCATGACCGAGGAGGAGCGGACGACCAGTGGACCAAGATGAATCCCGAGGAGGTCGCGGAGCGCACTCTCCCAGCGGCGAGGGAAGCTGGCGGCAAGGAAACGAGTGCGAATCTCAGCCAGGCGGATCGGGCTTTCACAGCCCGCCTGAACGACCTCATCAAGGTCGTTTGCCTCCATGAAGTCGTCGAACAGCTGCGTCGCGAGGACGGTGGACCGCGGGAAACGCACGAGATGCTGGAACTCGGGGACGGTGCTCCCTCTCTCCATCTCATGCAGAACGAACAGAAGGCCTCTGGCCTTTCCGCCAATCTGACCTGCTCCAATCACCGAGACAAGCTGTGGCAGGGGGCCCTCCGGAATGCCGTAGGATCCGTCGAGTTGCTTGGCAAAGTGGAAGAAGCGGCCCCCATACGCGCGGACTTCCTTCTGCCGCTCATGACGCGTCAACACTCTCGGTCTCCATACCCTCCGCTCAGGAGCTCCACCCACAGTAGACCGAGGAGGGTCTTGGCATCGGCGAGATCCCCACGATCGAACATCTCCTGAAGATCCCGGGCCAGGAAGGAACGGCAGGACGTGACGTCATGGTCGGGAGATCTCCGCACGCGAGAGAGGCTGCGCGCACAGAAGAGGGAGATCTTCTCGTTCGAGAACCCGGGTGTTGTGAAGAAACTGGCGAGGGGCGTCCACTTCGATGCCCGGTAGCCGGTCTCCTCTTCCAGCTCCCTGCGGGCGCAGTCGAACGGGGACTCGTCGGGTTCGAGCTTCCCTGCTGGGATCTCCCAGACGTAGCTTTCTGCCGGGTGTCTGTACTGGCGAACGAGCAGCACCGATCCGGGCGAAGGGATTGCCACGATTGCGACGGCGCCTGGATGGACGACGACCTCGCGCACGGCTTCGCTTCCATCCGGGAGAAGAAGTCGATCGACGTGTACACCGACGAGACATCCGCGAAACGGACAGTCCCGATGCAGGATGCGGACGTCGGGGGCGTCAGGCGACGGCGTCGTATCCGGCTTCAAGAGCCTGCTCGTTCAGTGGAATGAATTTCGCTTTCCCGCTGTCTTTCATCATCTCTGCCATGGTGGCCTTCACCGCTTCCAGGGGGACGACCTGGGTAGCCTTCAGAAAGGCACCCAAGGCGACCATGTTGATCGCACGCGTGTTGCCGATTTCAATCGCGATCTCGTTCAGCGGGACGTAGCTGGAGCTGACGTCATCTCGCTTGGCCTTCCGGTCGATCAGCGATTGATTGATGACGATCGCCCCGCCTGGCGCAATGATTGGTTCGAACTTGTCGAGGGAGGGCCGATTCATCGCGATGAGCGCCGAAGGCTCGTCAACGATCGGCGAGCCGACCGACTCGTCGGAGAGCACGACAGTACAGTTTGCCGTTCCTCCGCGCATCTCGGGGCCGTAGGAGGGCAACCAGGTTACTTCTAGACCGTAGTCCATGCCGGCTTGCGCGAGGATCTTCCCGGCGAGGATGACGCCCTGCCCGCCGAAGCCGGCGATGACGACCGATCGTTCCATCATGCCTCCTTGATGACAAGATCGCCGAGCGGATAGACCTGGGTCACGGTCTTCCGCACATGCTCGTTGGCCTGGTTTGGCGTCATGCGCCAGTTGGTGGGACAGGTCGCGAGGACTTCCACGAGCGAGTACCCTCTTCCCTCTACCTGGTTCCTGAATGCCTTGGTAATCGCTTTGGTGGTGTCTGCGATCCTACGCGTATCGAACAACGCCTGCCGAGTGACATAGACCGGTGCGTCAAGCTGAGCGATCATCTCCGAGAAACGGATTGGATACCCGAACAGGTTTGCCTCGCGGCCCTCAGGTGTCGTCGTCGTTCGCTGACCGATCAGGGTGGTCGGTGCCATTTCGCCGCCGGTCATCCCGTAAATCTGGTTATTGACGAAGATCACGGTGATGTTCTCCCCTCGGTTGGCTGCGTGGATCGACTCCGCCGTTCCGATGCTGGCGAAGTCTCCGTCACCCTGGTAAGAGAAGACGATCAGGTTCGGGTTGGCTCGCTTGATGCCCGTTGCCACGGCGCTCGCTCGGCCGTGGGCCACTTGCACGGCGTCACAGCGGTACCACAAGTACGCGAAGACCGAGCAGCCGACGGGGGCGATGCCGACCGTTCGCTCGACGATGCCGAGCTCATCGATCGCTTGCCCAATGATGCGCGTCAGAATCCCGTGGTGACATCCCGGGCAGTAGGTGTACCGCGCATCCGTCAGGCTCTTCGGTCGCTCGAAGACCTTCGTCATGTTGGCCGTGTCAGCCGGCATGCTTTCTCACCTCGCTCAGGATTCCGCGTGGAGTGGGCACCACGCCGCCCATCTCGCCGTAGAAGGGGGTCTCGGCGTGCTCAGCGACAGCGAGCCTGACGTCTTCCCACATTTGGCCCGCGCTCATCTCGACGGTCAGAATGGTCTGCGTACGATTGGCGAGCGCTCTCAGAGGTGCATAGGGAAACGGCCAAAGCGTAATCGGGCGGAAGAGCCCGGCCTTGATCCCCTCGTCACGCGCCATGCGAACCACGGTCTTGGCGATGCGGGCGACGGTTCCGTAGGAGGCAATCACGATCTCGGCGTCCTCCGTCGATGTCTCTTCGTGCCGGCATTCGTTCGCCACGATCTCGGCGTACTTCCTCTGGAGAGCCAAGTTCATTTCCTTCAACCGCTCTGGGGAGAGGTCGAACGACAGCACAATGTTCGGATCACGTCCCTTCGCACCCGTCGTTGCCCAGTCCTTTGCCGGAAGCGTGTCCGGGTCGACCGGATCCGGGAGACTCACCGGCTCCATCATCTGTCCGAGCATCCCGTCAGCGAGGATCATCACGGGGATTCGGTATTGATCCGCCAGATCGAAAGCGCGCATCGTCAGCTCGCCTGCCTCTGGTACGGTCGATGGAGCGAGAACGATCAGACGATAGTCTCCGTGCCCGCCTCCTTTGGTGGCTTGGAAGTAGTCGCACTGTGAAGGAGCGATGTTTCCCAAGCCGGGGCCTCCACGGACCACGTTTACGATGACGGCAGGAAGATTCGATCCGGCGAGATACGAGATCCCCTCCTGCTTGAGGCTGATTCCCGGAGAAGAGGATGACGTCATCGTGCGAACGCCGCAGGCAGCAGCACCGTAGACCATGCTGATCGCGGCGACCTCGCTCTCGGCTTGAATGAATGTTCTCCCGAGACGGGGCATGTTTCGCGCCATGTGTTCGAGGAGCTCAGCCTGAGGCGTAATCGGGTAGGCGAAGTAGCATTCGCAGCCGGCCCGGATGGCAGCCTCTGCGATGACCTCGTTCCCTCGTAGAAGCATCCGCTTTGCCATTCGCCCTCCTAGCTTGGGACCTTTTCGCGATAGACCTCGATGGCGACGTCGGGGCATGTCATCGCGCAGAACGCGCATCCGATGCATGCGTCTGGATTTTCCATGTGTGCGACGTCATAGCCGCTCTTGTTCAGATTGCCGGAGAACGCGAGGACGTCTTGAGGACAGGCTGCGATGCACAGGCCACAGCCTTTGCATCGTTCGGCGTCGATCACGACGGTTCCCTTCGGCATAAAACCTCCGTTCCTGTGTTCGCTACGTCTGGTCGCTGAGGCGTTTCGCGCGACGCTTGCGCAGGTGAGCGACGGTTTCGTTTACGCGTTCCATCCACTCCTCGATGCGCTTTTCGCCCAGAGCGTCGGTGTGGACTCTCGGGCGTATGCTCTGGGGGCTATGGTTCGCCAGTGCGTCGTGCAGCCGATCGAACTCGCGATCGAACGAATGCGGCGGCATTTCCGCGACTGAGGGCAATGCAATCGAGAGGACAAGTTCCCCATCCTCTCGGCTCCTCTCGATGGAGAAGGTGCTCCGTGACCCGACGCGAAGCTCCGGCGCAGCTTTGGGGAGAATGCCGCGGCGGCCGTCATCGAGACGAACGCGGGCACCACAATCCGCAAGCTCGACGACTTCTCCTGGGATCAGGGATGGGACATCCGGTGTCATCTTGTGGCTCGACCTCTCCCATTCAGCTTCGGCAGGCTAGGCGACCTTCACGACACGTCCCGACTTGATGCAGCGTGTGCAGACGCGGACGCGCTTTCGTTTACCATCGACAACGGCGTGGACGCGCTGAATATTCGGAGCGCGAACACGGCGCGTGTGACGCGCCGAGTGGCTGATCGCGTTCCCGCTCACCGGCACCTTGCCGCAGATCTCACAGACCCTGGACATCGTTTCACCTCTTGCTCGTTCGTTGCCCCGCCTCAGGCGAGGATCGGCTCAACATACAGCGGCTCGGCTTCGAACAGCCGACTGCCTTCCTTGTCGCTTGCTCCGATTCGGGCGATCGTGAGAGCAGACGGGCGGAGGAGATCCTCCGGTGCGATTCGAACCAGTGCGTGGTTGCCCATTTGCTCGAACACGTCACGCGCTCCGCTCCCCACGAGCGTCAGTTCGCGAATCTCTTCCCTCAATCGTCCGATCAAATCCTCTTCGCGCATCAACCGGATCGGCTCCCGCGGCTTCACCCCGGCAAACCATCGTACGTACAGTAGATTGCGTCGGCTGCGAATCACGACGCAGATCCGCCTCTCCTCAGGGAGGCGCGATCGGTAGGCGATCGTGCCGTCCACAGGGACAAGCGTCGCCCCGAGCGCTTGGCACAGGCCCTTGGCGGTGGCGAGCCCGATTCTCAAGCCCGTGAAGGATCCGGGGCCGCAGTTGACGCTGACGCGCTTGATCTCCCCTCTGTTTCGCGAGGAATCGCGAAGCAACTGGTCGACGAGCGGGATCAGCATCTCGGCATGGCGACATGGGCCATCCATCCACCGCTCCTCGGCGAGGACGCCCTCCTCGTATAGCGAGGCGCCGCCGATTGGTTCGGCCGTGTCGAATCCCACCGTCAGCATGCCGAGGAGCAATGGTAGGTTAGGAGAACGGGCCTTTCAACCGGTGATCGGTCTGAAGGAGAATGGGAATCGAGGAAGAAGCTCCCCTGCCGCCTTGACGTCGAGCTCGATCTGTGCTCTCAGTGCCCCCAGTGATGGGAACGTGCGGTCGTCTCGCATGTGCTTGAGAAGGTGAATCTCGATGGACGCTTCGTAGAGGTTTGGGCTTTCGGATGAGAGAAGGTGAACCTCGCAGCGCCGATCGGTTCCTCCCACGGTCGGACGGCTCCCGACGTAGAGCAATCCGTGCTCCCGATTCGTCTCGGCGTAGGCGTGAACGAGGTAGATTCCATCAGCCGGCAGGAGAGTTCCCGGACTCGGTCGGAGATTCGCTGTCGGATAGCCCAGTTTCCGTCCGATCCTCTCTCCTGCGACGACCTCGCCGATCAGGATCGGCGGTCGCCCGAGTAGCTCCGCCGCGTCGGAGACGCGACCGGCGGTGAGGAGGAGGCGGATCCGCGTACTGCTGATCAGCTCGCCGCCAAGGCAAAGCGCGGTGACGGCGTGCACGTCGAACCCGAATTCCTCCCCGAGCGTGCGGAGCGACGCGAGGTCGCCGGTACGCGCCCGGCCGAAGCGGAACCCTTCTCCGACGATGACGGCGCGAGCCTTCAGACACTCGACGAGGACTCTCTTGGTGAACGTCCGTGGGGAAAGCATACGGACCGCCGAGAAGCGGCCGATGACGACCCGGTCGACGAACGAGCGGAGGAGATCCTGGCGAACGTCGATCGGGAGGAGGAGACCGGCCACCGGATCCGGTTCGAGCGTCACACGCGGAGGACACTCGAAGACGTAGGCGACGCGGTCTCCCCCGTGGACATGCGCCTCTTCGTTGACGCGATCGAGAATCCTTCGATGTCCGAGATGAACGCCGTCGAAGGTGCCGATGGTTACTACGTTGGTCGGTGCCACTGCCATCTCCTCTCGGTCTCGAGCGAAGATGGTATCACAATGCGGAGGTGCCGCATGCGAGAAGGGCGAGTTGATGGCCGATGCGGAGCGCCGGTACAATGCCCTTTCAGGATGAGGATGGAGCGGATCTCCGGTGTGGAGCTAGACGACGACGCGTCCCTGATCACCCTGCGACCGAGTTCTCTTGAGGAGTTCATCGGGCAAGAGGAGGTCAAGGAGAAGCTTCGTATCTACATTTCCGCTGCGAAGGGGCGCGAGGAGCCGCTCGATCACGTGCTGCTGCAGGGACCGCCGGGTCTCGGGAAAACGACGCTCTCCCAGATTATTGCTGCCGAGATGGGTGTCAGTGTCCGCATCAGCTCCGGTCCGGCGATCGAGAAGGCTGGCGACCTGGCGGCGATCCTGACGAACCTCCGCCCTCACGATGTCTTCTTCATCGATGAGATCCACCGACTCCGCCGTAACGTTGAGGAGATCCTCTATCCGGCGATGGAGGAGTACAAGATCGACATCATTCTCGGGGAGGGGCCAAACGCTCAGTCCCTGCGAATCGACCTGCCGCCTTTCACGTTGGTCGGGGCGACGACGCGTGCGGGCTTGATCTCCGCGCCGATGCGCGATCGATTCGAAGTCGCACTGCGCCTCGGCTTCTATGATGTTGATTCGCTGAAGCAGATCGTCGTCCGATCGGGGAGGCTTCTCGGGATTGTCGTGTCCGAAGAGGGGGCGGCCGAGCTTGCGCGACGGGCGAGGGGTACACCGCGGATCGCCAACCGGCTTCTCCGACGAACGCGTGACTATGCAGAGGTCAAGGGGGAAGGACGGATCGATCTCGACATCGCGCGCCGGTCGCTCGAGATGCTTCGGATCGACGAGGTGGGACTGGACGAGTTGGACCGTGTCGTGCTCGAGACGCTCGTCGACAAGTTCGCCGGAGGTCCGGTCGGATTGGAGACGCTTGCCGCGGCCCTCTCGGAGGAGAAGGATACGATCACCGATGTGGTGGAGCCGTTTCTGCTCCAGGGCGGATTCATTCAAAGGACGCCCCAAGGGCGCGTGGCTACGGAACGTGCGTACGTGCACCTGGACAAGTCGAGGGACGATCGGCTCTTCTAGCGCCCGGCCAGCTTCTTCGTGTTCGCGATGAACTCGAGGACCACTCCCTTGAACCGGCGCCAATCGAAAACGAGCGCGACGGCGATCCACACGATGTACCAGACGAGGACGTTAGGAGCCTCAAAATAGGCGACGATCAGGGGAAGCGCGACGACCGGGGTGGCGAAGGACATCGTGATCATCTTGGAGCGGAAGTAGGCGATGAAGGCGGCGGCGACCATCGTGTAGATGATCGCCGGCGCAAACGGGATGAACCCGGACAGCACCAGGTAGCAGAGTCCGGAGAAGACCATCAGCATGTCGAAGGCGAATTCCTTCTCGCCGACCCATGTTGGGGTCTTCTTGAACCTGCGTGCGAGTCTCCCGTCGAGGATGTCGGTCGTCCATCCGAGCATCGTGAGAAGGAGCACGGCAGGCAGCGCGCTTGCAGCGAGCAGACCGAATTTCTCGGCAAAGCCGAGGGCCAAGATAGCCGCAGCGATCAAACCGCGAGACAGCGTGAGTAGATCAGGAACCCTCTTCATCTGCACTCCCTCACCAGCCCAGCATTGTAGTGCAATGCTGCGCCGGCTCCAAACGGCCCAGTGTTACACCACGTGGCGGTCAGTCGAGGATCACGCGCAGCCGCCCGCGGTCGACCGGCGCCATCTTCTAGCTCCCTTTGTCCGAGGAGCGTGCGATGTACGGAGGGTCGAGTCCGGGAGGAGGGCCGAGGATCGCACCGGCGACAAGCGCGGCCGCGGGGTTTCCTCGAATCATTGCGCGGATTGCGTCGAGTGAGGACGAGCCTTTCGTTGGCATCAGGAAATGTCTCCCATGTCGGCCGGCGATGACTCCGAATCGGCAAGGCTGTCGCGCATGTTCGTATCGGCCTGAATGTTTCGCATCCGATAGTAATCCATGATTCCCATGTTTCCGCTACGGAACGCCTCCGCCATCGCGCGCGGGATCTCGGCCTCTGCTTCGACTACCGCTGCTCGGCGCTCCTGAACGAGGGCCGACATCTCCTGCTCGCGAGCGACGGCCATCGCACGCCGCTCCTCGGCCCTGGCGCGAGCGACTTTCAGGTCGGCCTCTGCCTGGTCGGTCTGCAGCTGCGCGCCGATGTTCTTGCCAACATCGACGTCGGCGATGTCGATCGAGAGAAGTTCAAACGCCGTTCCCGCATCGAGGCCTTTCTCCAGGACGAGCTTGGAGATCTTGTCCGGATTCTCAAGGACCTCCTTGTGCGATGCGGCCGAGCCGATTGCCGAGACGATGCCTTCTCCAACACGGGCGATGATCGTTTCCTCGGTCGCGCCGCCGACGAGTCGGTCGATGTTGGCGCGCACGGTCACCTTGGCGATGGCGAACAGCTGGATCCCGTTCGCCGCGACGGCGCCGACCTTCGGGGTCTCGATGACTCGTGGATTGACCGACATTGCCACGGCATCGAGAACGTCCCGGCCGGCCAGATCGATGGCCGCTGCACGCTGGAAGTCGAGTTCGATCTCGGCCTTGTCGGCCGAGATCAGCGCGCGCGCGACGCGTTCCACATTTCCGCCGGCGAGGTAGTGGGCCTCCAGTTCGGAGACGCCGAGTTTGATTCCCGCCTTCCATGCCGCAATCATGGGGAAGATCACCTTGTGCGGATTGACCTTCCGCAGCCGCATTCCGATGAGCGTCATCGGCCCGACGGGCACTCCGGCGGCGAGGGCGGAGACCCACAGTCCGACCGGCACGAAGTAGAAGAACAGCCACAGCACCAGAAGTGCAGCCGCAGCAATAACAACGTAGACGACCATGCTAGTCCTCCTTGATCCTTCGGACGACCTTCCTATATCCCTCGTCCTTCACGACGACAAGGGGCGTTCCTTTCGAGAGATGGCCCTCTTCGCAGACGACATCGATGCGATCGGATCCGAACTCGCCGGTGCCGACGGGGTGTAGGTCGGTCGCCGCAACGCCGCGGCGACCTACCCAGCTGCTCTGCTTCGGCTGTCCTCGCTTCCTATCAAAGGCGGTTCCCGTGATCGCGGAAGACAGGATGACGCCTCCGAAGCGAAGGCGAGACTTCGGGAGCTTGCTGATGAGCATCACGGCGACGACGACGGCGAAGACAACGCCGGCGCTTACGATGCCGATTGCGCGCAGGGCTGCAGCGCGGTCGGTGAACGGGCCGACCATGGATGTGTAGAAGCCGAGTCCGATCAGCACCAAGCCGACGACGCCGGCGAAACCGAAGTCAGCGGTGGTGAACACGAAGATTTCGAACAGAACGGCGAGCAGGCCGCCGATGAGAAGTGCAATCGACTCCCAACCGGCAAGACCGACCAAGAAGTGCGACCAGAAGAACGCGCCGAGGCAAAGTGCGCCGACGACGCCCGCGATACCGAATCCAGGAATCATCATCTCGATGATCAGACCGAGCAGTCCGATCACGAGGAGAAGTGCAGCGAGCGCGGACGAGGTCATCGTCTCGACAACTCGATCCACGAGGCGACTCTCGTAAGACACCGCTTCGTCCGGGCCGTATCCGCGGTCTGCCAGCAGGGAGGAGAGAGAGTCGGCCTCACCGTCTGAGAAGCCCCACGTAGCGGCCTCCAGCGCGGTCAACGTGAGGAGTTTCCCGGCTTCGGTCAGTCCGTCGATTTCGATGCTCGCGTCGACCATCGCCTCGGCGATCTGCGGATCCCGCTCGCGAGCCTCAGCGGTCGCCCGAAACACCGTGCGGACAGCAGACTGCATCTTCTCGGGGGCCTCGACGTACTGCCCATCGACATCGGAAGTAAACACCGTGGCAGCTCCCATCACGCCGCCGGGGGCGAAGAGAATCGTCTCGCAAGCGAGCGCGATGAGCGCGCCAGCGGAGATCGCCTCACGATCGACGTACGCGACCGTCGGGATCTTGGTGCCCAACAGAAGGTCCCGAGCGGCGAACGCGGCGTCGAGGAGTCCGCCAGGAGTCGAGAGTCTGATGATGACGAGCTCCGAGCCCGCCTCCTCGGCGCTTGCCAGGCCGCTGCGGACGTAGGAGACGGTTCCCCTACCGATTTCTCCGTCGATGGTGAGAATGCGAGCACGGTAGGCTGCATAGGCACACAGACACCCAAGGGTCGTCAGGATCCCAGCTGCGAGAAGGCAGACCGAACGCTTCGCCATGATTTGCGAGTATAGGTTGACATGAAGGCTTGCGGCAACATGTGGGAGAGGCAGTTGGCTTCGCAAAGGCGGAAGACTAGAATGGGGCGAGGGGCCAGAGATCATGGGAGGTGCGACGATGAAGAACGCGATGATCCTGGTAGGGCTATGGGTCGGGATCATCCTGGCGGCCTACGCGTTCGTCTACCTGGACGGCGGAGGGCCAACGGCGGCGCAGCTCGCGCTGCTTGAGCGTCTTGCAGAGCGAACGTATTCCGATCCCGGCGGACTGTACACGCTCGAGACACCGCCAGGCTGGCGTGTGACCGAGATCGAGGATGGCGTTTACCTCGTCGATCCGCTCGAGAAGATCGAGGCCTGGGTCCTCACACTCGGGGATGTCCCGGCTTCCGAGGCAATCGCGATCGCTTGCGGCTTGGCGAATCCGTGTCCCGGACCGTCGTTTGCGGCTTCCGAGGACCTTCCCGCGCCGAGTTTTGCCTACAGCAGGCTGCGCGTCACCTACGCGATGGATGAAGAGGACTTGCTCCTCTACGGGGTGGGGTTTGAGACTCCCTCCGGGACCTACGTCCTCCTCGTTCGTGGAGACGCGGAAGCATGTGAGCAGCGGGCGGCCGAGCTGACTGCGCTCGAAGAGAGTTTCGTGGTTCTGGGAGCGGACGTTCCACGGGTACCGCCCGCAGGAGAGGAGCCGGTCGAGTCCACCCTGGAGGGCGAGGCACTCTCTGAGACTGCCTCCGAACCCGTGGTGCAGGATGCGGAAGACGAGGTGACGGACGCGCCCTCCGAAACTGGAGAAGCAGCTTCCGATTCAGAGCCGTCGTCCGATCCGATGGATCAGCCTGAGTCGTAGAACGCGGCACGTTCTGCCACACAAGAGAATGTGACCCACCCCGAGCAGTATTGGATCACTGCTACGGGCCTGTCGTCGCGGGTCCGCGGTGTCCAGATGGGCCCTCCGGTTCGCCGGACTCGCGGTAGCTAGTCCGCCGGACTCGCGGTAGCTAGTCCGCCGTTACCGACACATTCTCCAGGCGAACGTAGGGAAGCGTGAGATTGTAGACGTGTTCCCTACTCTCGGAGATACCGGACAGGCTCTTCAGTGCGTCGAAGACGTTTCCCGCAATGAGTGTGCCTGACACTGCGTGTGTCAGGCGCCCCCTCTCGATGAGATGCGCCGCCTTGACGGCACCCGAGAAGTCTCCGGAGATCGGATCGACGTTCCCGGAGAAGCGGCGGACGAGGAGCCCTCGCTGCATGTCGGAGAGAAGGTCATCGACCGAGGCGTTGCCAGGAAGAATAGCTAGATTCGTCGGGCCGATCGACGGGACGGAGCGCGCTGACCCGAGGGCGTGCCCGGTGTTCTTGGATCTGGTGGCGTGCGCCGTGTATGTGTTGTGAAGCAGGGACGTGAGGACCCCATCTCGGATCAACGTCAGCGGCCTGTGCGGGACACCTTCGCGGTCGAAGGACGCCGTCGCGACGCCTCCCGGGAGGCGTCCGTCGTCGGTGAGCGTCAGCTCCGGAACGGCAACGTGAGAACCGAGCGCGTCCTTCCATCGTGTTCTTCCACGCAGGTTGTCTCGCGCGTTGAGCTGGAAGAGCAGCGTGCCGATGAGAATCTCGGACACCGCGTTCGGCGAGAGGAGGACGGGACCCCTGAAGCTCTCACCGCGTTCGGCCCCGAGGGAGGCAAGCGCATTCTCGCATACGCGCCGGATCGGCGTATCGACATCGATCTGCGCGACCGTCCGCGTTGCGCCGAACTGGAAATCGAAGCTGGAGACACGCGCGCCCTCGCGCGCCGTCGCGATTACGCCGTAGGTGAAGAGGCTCCCTCGCTCCCAAAGGGCGAGGCCGGACGAGTTGGCGATCGTCACCTCCCGGACGACTGCGCCGAACCACGCGTCGTTGAGGATCACTCGACGGTCGATGCTCTCTGCGAGGGAGAGCATGTCGGCCATCCTTTGGACAGCATCGGCGGCTGCGAACGTCTCCGCCGCCGAATCGTAGAGGTTGTTGATGGGCGGTGCAGGGACCGCCTCCGGCAGCACGTTGTGGGGATCCTCAGGGGACGCCTTCGCGAGCGCGACAGCGTCGCGACAGGCGGACTGGATCTGTTCGACATTGTTCGTGCTTGTGAAGCCTACGCGGCCTCCGACGAAGGCTCGAATGCCGAATGCCGTCTCGAACTGGCTCTTGGAAATCTGAAGGTCATTCTTCTCGACGGTGGAGTTGACGCTGTCAACCGTTTGACCGAAGACCTCGGCTGCGCTGGCTCCGAGGCGACAGGCGAGAGAGACTGCCTCTCGGCATCGATCGAGTAGGCTGTGACTAGTCACTCTGCTCGCCCCCAATCATCAGCGTGCAGCGGACGTGCGGGCCGCCGCCGTCGACCTTCGCAGGCTGTCCCTTGCCGCAGTAGCCGGCGCCCTGCTCCCAGCGGAAGTCGTCGGACACAGCGTCGACAGAGAGGAGCGTTTCGAACGCATTCCCTGAGATCGTTACGCCACGAACGCGTTCGGTGATTCGCCCGTCATGCACGCGCCATGCCTCGCGGACGCCGAACATGAACTCAGCGTTGGAGTCCGCTTGGCCGCTCGCTCCGAATCCTCGAAGGTAGTACCCGTCTCCCATGCTGGCGAACAGATCCTCCAGCTTCGTCTCCCCCGGTTCGATGTACGTGTTCGTCATTCGAACGAGAGGTTCGTCGCTGTAGGTGTACGCGCGCGCGTTCCCCGTCGGGGGGACGGCGAAGTGCGCCGCCGTCTCCCGGTTGTGGAGGTAGGAGCGCAGCACCCCGTCCTCGATGATGACCGTGCGCGCAGCCGGCACGCCCTCGTCATCGACCAAGGTCTCGCCGACAGCGTGCGGCACGTGCTCCGAAGCGCCACTGTCGCACATCGTGACGAGTTCGGAGGCGATCTGAACCCCGAGCTTGCCGGCGGTGATGGCACCGCCGAGGACGAAGTCGGCTTCGACCGTGTGCCCGATGGCTTCGTGACTGAGAACGCCGACGAGCTCCGGATCGAGGATGACTTGCGCGACGCCGCCCGTCGGACGCTTGGCACTGAGCTGGTCCACGGCGAGCCGTATCACGCGTTCGGCCATCTCCTCGGGCGCCCTCGGAGCAAAGAGTTCGGACCAGCCGCCGGTAACTCCGAGGGTTTCCAGCGCCCGGGTCTGGTCTCCGTCTCGTTCGGCGATCGCGAGGACGCGCAGAGCCGGCTTGGCGTCGAAGATGTGTGCCGATGCACCATCGGAGGTGACGATGACCTTTTCGTCCAGCATCTCAGCGTACGTGGCCTCCGAGGAAACGACGCAGTCATTGCTTGATCGGATCTGCGCGTCGATCTTGAGGACGAGTTCCAGCTTCTCCTCGAGGCTGTGATTCTCAAGCGGATCATCCGTCTGCAGCGGGAAGGTGCCTCGTGCGAGATCGACGACGGCGAGTCCGGTCGAGCGATTGCGTTTGGCCCGGGCTGTGGCTGCTGCCGTGTTCTGAGCGATTCCTACGGCGCGCTCGATTCCCGCGCGGCTCAAGTCCGTCGTGCTGGCGAAACCGAAGGCTCCGCCGACGAAAGAGCGTACGCCGACACCAATCAGATCGATGCTCGAAGACTCCTCCACCTTTCCGTTGCGAACGACCAGCCGCTTGGATCGGCGAGCATGGTAGCGAAGCTCAACCCAGCTGCTTGCGGCGGCCGCGATCTCGCCAAGCAGACTCTGCATACGACCTCCTTGTTCATCGGCGGTTCTCGGATATGGTACTTGCGGTGCAGGTGCTCCTCCACTGGTCAAGGCCGACAGGTCGATCGGAACCCCGGATCTCCGGGCATGTGGCCGAGTAGTCGATCCCCGTCGGCGAGCATGGCTTGCACGGATCGGCGTTCTCCTGTACAGACTGCGAAGGATCGGGTGCGGAGTTGATGAAGGCAGGAAGCATGCCGGAGCAGGCTGCATGATGGATCGAGAGCGAAAGGAACGAAGAATGCAGAGCAATCCAGTCATCGAGGCGCTCCTACAGCGCAAGTCGATTCGTCAATACTCGGAGCAGGACCCGTCGGACGAGGTCGTCGAGACGATCGTGCGATGCGGCCAGCAGGCGCCCTTCGCCGCGCAGTTGGGTAGCCTCCTTCTGTCGAGGGATCGAAAGAAGAATGCATTCGGTGCGCCGCTTCTGTTCACGGTCTTGGTCGACGTACACCGTCTTGAGCGGATCATGGCGCGGCGGGATTGGGATCGATCTGCAAGTGACGCGGCGATTCTCCTGTTCGGAGTCCAGGATGCCGCGTATATGGCCGAGAACATGGTGATCGCTGCCGAGTCGCTCGGCCTCGGAAGCTGCTTCCTTGGGGGTGCGCCATTCCAGGCCGAACGTATCATCGAGCAGTCTGGCCTGCCTTCTCATGTTCTTCCTCTCGTTCAGCTGACGATGGGATACCCGGCGGAGACGCCTCCTCCAAGACCACGATTCCCGCTACCTCTTACACTCTTCGAGGATCGATATCCGGAGATGGACGCGGAGATGATAGACCAAGCGATGGCAGTGATGGATGCGGGCTACCTTGCGCAGGACTACTACCGGCGGGCCGGATTCATGGTTCCGCTTGGCGAGGAACGCGAGGAGACGTTCACCTTCGACGATTACTCTTGGACGGAGCACATGGGGCGCAAGTGGGGCCAGTGGCTGAGGAACCCGCGAGAGCTCCTTGATCCTCTCAAACACTGCGGGTTTGACGTCTCGGGCCAAACGAAGGCAGATGAATAGAGAGGCGGCCCGAAGACTGCCGGGACGGGAGACCTGCTTCCTTGACACCTAGGAGAGGCGGAACATATAGTCCGTAGAGGGACGAGGGTCCATAGCTCAGTGGCAGAGCCCCCGGCTCATAACCGGTTGGTCCCAGGTTCGAATCCTGGTGGGCCCAGAGCATGAAGAAACTCTTTGTATACTTCGCGGCCGCCGCTCGGGGCGAGCCGGGAGAAGCCGGGATCGGGATTGCCATCACCGACAAGGACGGGAACGTCGTGGAGGAGATCTCTCGTCTTGTCGGCCGGGCGACGTCCGAAGTAGCAGAATACCAGGCTCTGATCGAGGCATCCCGCTATGTCGCAGGCTACGAGCCGGATTCGGTCATCTTCTTCACCGACAGTCAGCGACTCACGAACTACGTCAACGGCGTCTTCCAGACGCGAGCGCCCCACATCAAACACCTGATCGAGGTTGCCATCGGATCCCTCAATCAGTTGCCCAGTTGGCGCATCAACTACGTCGATCGGGACGTGAGCTTGCGGGCTCCGCGCCTCGTCGAACAGGCGTTCCACAAGAACGTTCAGGATCAGATCAACAGGGAGCGCCTGGAACTTGTTCTTCTCGCCCGCGCTTCGACGCTCAGCGAAGACGGAATGCGCCGACTGGTGGACTACGCCGAGCGTCTGCAAGAAGAGGAGTAGACGTGCGCGTCGTTCTCCAGCGGGTGAAGCGCGCGTCAGTCGATGTGGATGGCGAGCGTATCGCAGAGATCGGCTCTGGGCTTCTGCTTCTTGTGGGGATTGCGCCGGGAGACGCTGGCGTTAATCTGGGCCAGGTGGCGCACAAGATTGTGTCTCTGCGCGTGTTCGGTGACGAGGACGGGAAGATGAATCGGTCTCTGCTCGACGTGAATGGGGAGATCCTTGCAGTGAGTCAGTTCACGCTCTACGGAGATGCGCGAAAAGGGCGAAGACCGAGCTACGTTGGCGCCGCGACCCCGGAGGTCGCTGAGCCGCTGTTCGATCGGCTGGTCGAATCGGTCGCGGCGGAAGGAGTCCCGATCCAGACGGGGCGTTTCGGGGCGAAGATGCAGGTAGAGCTGACGAACGACGGGCCGGTCACCCTGGTTCTTGAGGTTGAAGGGCCGGGAGTCTAGCACTACACTTCACGTTCGACAACAAGCAGCGCCTTGGCCGTGCGCCGGGCGAGGAGGCATAGATGGCTGTTCCGAAGTACAGAACGTCGCGTTCGAAGGGTCGGATGCGTCGCAATCACTGGAGGAAGGCGACCTTCGTCTCGTCGAGCGAGTGCCCCCATTGTCATGAGACGAAGCTCCCGCATCGGGCCTGCCCTCACTGCGGATTCTATAACGGAATGGAGATCGTCGCCGCTCCCGAAGAGAAGGAGTAGACGGTCAGGGATTCCATCTCATGTCCCCTACGTGGATTAGCCGTCGTTTTCCTCTTCTGAGTTTGCCTGCTTCTTGAGCCGCTTGACCTCCGCCTTGGCTC
>Ga0272441_10000574_pt1 | contig 83615 bp, 83 predicted proteins | sample SSMProp6N_FD_193582 | JGI IMG/M metagenome (GOLD analysis project Ga0272441, IMG submission 193582) | Marine sediment archaeal communities from Little Sippewissett salt marsh, Falmouth, MA, United States - SSM-Prop-6N | ecosystem: Environmental > Aquatic > Marine > Wetlands > Sediment ...
GACGTGGACCCCTGGCCGACAAAGAGCGACATGACATCGTTGAAGTTGGTCTGGAGATAACCGCTCAGGACATCGTCATCGATGCTCAGAAGCAGGTCGTTGTCCACGGTGATCCCCACCATGCCCAATATGGAGAAACCGGCCTCTACACCCCAGATCTTTTCCGTCAGGAGGGACGTCATGTCGGCCTTGACGGACCGCAGCGTGGCGTCTCCGAAGAGGACGCCCCCCGTCTCTTCCGACGTCTCGTCGTAGGAGAACTGGGTGTTGATATAGGACATGATGGTGTTGTATTTCTCGGTAAAGTCAGCAATGGAGGCCTTGATGGCCGTGATGTCACGCTCGATGTCCACGTTCACCGTCGTCTCGCCGTCCGCCTCGTTGGTGAGATCGAGGGTGACCCCCGTGATGACGTCGTCGATGATGTTGGATGAGTGAGTCACGTCAACACCGTCGATCTCCACGGTGGCGTCTTCCCCGGCGATGACCTGCCGTGACCGCGCAGTGGCATCGCCGAAGGCCGCGTCGCCGTCGACAAACTCGAGGGCGCCGCTGGTAATGTCATCGGTGAGCTGTACCTCGAGATGCCCGCTGGCGGCCACGTCATCGACGCGGATCTTCCCGTCGGAGGTGACGTATGCCACCACATCCCCCGCCTCTTCGGCGTAGCCGTCGGTATCGTCCTCGATGGCGTCGAGGAGGTCCTGTACCGTGGTTGACGCCGTTATCATGAAATCGTAGTTGACGAGCTTGTCGTCGGTATTCCAGCCGCTCAGAGTGATCTTGTCGTTTCCCGCGTCGAGGGAGAGGTAGCCGTCGATATCGACGAGGAGGGTGTCGGGTGTTATGTAGGCGCCGTTTTCCGTCATGGAGTTTCCCGATATCTCCGTATCCGTCGCGGCGATGTCGGCGCTGTTGTTGTGGAGGACGCCGAGGGTGTTCAGGATATTGGTCCCGTTGGGGTCGGCGATGGTCTCCGTCCCCTCGATCTGGAGACGGTACGAGGCGGTGCCGTCCACCGTTTCGGAGACGACGGAGGCAACGACCCCCGTGGGAGCGGCGTCATTGATGGCATCCCGAATGTCATGGAGGGACATGGTGGAAAGATTGATGGCGACGCTCTTGTTGCCGATGGTGACATTGCCCGATTCCCCCGTCGAGAGACCGAGGAGTGTCTTGACGGCCACGTTGGGTGCCGTAAGGAGGTCGCTCTGGGCTCCGTTGGTGATGGAATTCTTGATGACCGGTGTTTCCTTGTCCTTCCAGCCGAACTTCTGGACCAGGTTGGCTGATGATCCGTTGAGGAGGCTCATGCCGTCGGCCCCCGTGGCGTCGCTGGTCAGGATGAGGCGGTCGTCATTGGCGCCGTAGTTGATGATGCTGGCCGTGACGCCGCTGGGGTCGGTCCCCGTGTTGAGGGTGTTGATATTGTAGGCCACGTCGTCCAGGGAATCGGCGGTGTTGACGGTGAGGACACTGCCGTTGATGATAATATCACCGGCATAGGAGCTCCCCAGCTCGGCCGTCTGGCTCGTAAAGGGATTGGAGGAAAGTTTCTCCGCCTGTGCCAGGTTCTTTATCGTCACGGCATAGCTTCCCGGGGCGGCGGTGCTGCCGGCGGAAACGGAAAGGAGGTCCGTTGCGTAATAACTGGTGCTGGTTGTGGACAGGCTTGCGGTGTAGAGCTGGAAATCCTCGGGGTCCCGCAGACCGTCGGCAGAGGTCTTGAAGGACAGGAGCGACGTATTGAAGGACTGCCATGCGGCGAGCTGGGTCTCGTAGCTGTCCTGCCTGTCCTCGATGATATCGGCTCGACGGCTCTCGACGGCGAGCAGTTCGTCTATCATGCTTCTCCAGTCGAAACCGCTGGAGAGGCCGCTGATGAGACTGGTGCTAACTGACATGGCTGGTCTCCCTCAGATGCATAGGCAATTTGTTCCTCCTTACCGGTATTATCGGTAAAAATTTCCCCTTTCTTTAAGGTTATCTGTATGTATTGCAAAAGATCTGCCAGGGATTTTCACGAAAAAAAAGCCCCCCGCAACTGATTGCGGGGGGCTCCGTTAGGGGGTTAATAGAGATGAGTGACCGACCGGTCAGTCCCTTATCCGAAGAGTGACAGCACCATCTGCGGCGCCATATTGGCCTGTGTCAGCATGGCGGTACCCGCCTGCATGAGGATCTGGGCCTTGGTAAATTCCGTCATCTCCGACGCCATATCGGCGTCACGGATGACCGATTCGGCTGCCTGCATGTTCTGAACCGTTGTGGCCAGGTTCGCACTGGCATAACTGAGACGGTTCATAAAGGCTCCGATACTTCCACGAGCCGTCGAGTGGGTGGATATGGCCGTATCGACGGTGGTGAGGGCAGCAAGTGCCCCTGCCGCCGTACTGAGATCGATACTGCTCAAGCCCAGGCCGCTCAGTGTCACATCGGTGAGAGAAATAGCGATCTGGTTGTCGGCAGTGTTTTCCGTTCCCAGCTGGAATGTCTTGCTGCTGCTCTGAGAGACACTGACGGCAAGGTTGTCGAGGGCACCGGCGACATAATCGCTGCCCAGGGTGATCTTGATCCCGAGCTGGTCGAAATCGATCACATTGCCGGCAGAACCCGACTCTGTCTGTGTCGAGCCACCCGAATGGGTGACCGTGATGGACCCCGCCGTATCGGTAATCGTGTAGGTCCCCGTCGTCGTCGAATCGGTGGTGGTGAGGGCCGTTATGCCCGTATTGGCAACGACCAGACTGTCATTCCCCAGCAGTGCCCCCGTCATGGTGCTGGAGGCCGTCAATTGTATGCCGAGACCGCTGAAGTTAACGGTGTTGCTTGCGGCAGCGGCATATTCCGTTACCGATCCGTTGCCGATGGAGACTGTGTTGGCGGAGACCCGGTCAATCGTATAGGTCCCCGCTGCGATACTCGTCTTGCTGACGGTGAAGGTCACCGTCGGCGTATCCGTGGCAACACCGCCGCTGAGTGTATACTGTAAGCCCGAAAGGACATCGGCGGCGGCATACTCATCGGTATCGAGACTAATTTTCAGGCCGAGATCACTGAAGGTTGCCACGCCATTTGCAATGACACCGGTGTGATCGTCTGAACCGTCATTCACCGTGAGCGTGTTGGCCGTGTTCGTCGTTATCGTCAGAGTGGTTATATCACTTACATCAACGGATCCATCCAGACTGGCGGCACCGAGACCTGTCTCATAGTATTTGAGCGAGGCACCGTCCAAAGCGGCTGTATCCAGAGCTGTTGCCGATATCGTAATTGTGCCCTGACCGCCAAAATCAAAGGTTGCTACATTGGCTGCTACCGAACCATATGCAAGGGTAGCACCACCGCTGTTTGTCAATGCGATAGTGGTAGTGTCTTGCACAAACGAATATGTTCCCTCAACGAGTTCCTGACTGGAAACGGCCAACGTAATGGTGTTGGCAATGGTTCCCTCGGTGAAGTGATAGTAATTGTTGGTGGAACCGTCCATGCAGTAGGCGTTTGTCTGGCCCGAAGCTATTGCTCCCATAGTCGGCGTATAGAGTGTATTCGCCGAGTTGGTGTAGGTGAACATCTGACTCATGTCGCTGTTCACACCATACTGGTTGGTGTTCGTTGCCGTCCCTCCGGCGAGGGTCCCGCTGATGCTTCCGAAGGTCCCGTCGAGCAGCGTCGACCCGGAATAGGCCGTCACCGAGGCGATTCGCTCGATTTCGGCGGTGAGCTTGGTCTTTTCCTCGTCGATCTGGGCCCGGTTGGTCCCCGTGTTTGCCGAAGCGGCCTGTGTCGCCAGTTCCTTCAGCCGGACCAGCATGTTTCCGATCTGGTCCATGGCACCTTCTGCCGTCTGCAGCAGGGAATTTGCCTCCGTGGCATTTCTCGACGCCACCTTGAAACTGGCGATGTCGGCCCGCATGGTCTGGGAAAGGGCCAGGCCGGCGGCATCGTCGGCGGCGGAATTGATCCGGAAACCGGATGACAGTCGTTCGAGAGATTTTGTCAGATTATTGTCTGAAACGGTGAGTTGCCGCTGCACGTTCATTGACGCGATATTGTTAGCGATTCTAAAACCCATGATCTAATCCTCCTTGATTGTTGTGTCCCCGGGAATCGTCAGTGTCCCGTGGGGGTTGTGGAAGGTCGTCGGGCCTCGCGGCCTGCGGCCTTGTCCGGCATCCATGCCCGTGTTGTTGACCCATGCAATCCCCGTGGATTGCCTTTTGCCTCTTTACTGTCCTCCTTTCAAAGAGATTGCACCGGGGGTCTGGTGTACCTGTCAGACCGCTTCCTGTATGCATGTTATCGGACGGTCGAATGAAAACTTTAGGCCAATGTGATCGTTCGAGAGGAGATGATGGAACTGTCGGTACGATGGATGTGATGAGGGGAGGGAGATAGGCACCGGTGGCGCCCGAGTTTCCGGGCGGCACCGGTGGAAAGGGTTATGCTACGGGGGGATGTTCAATGGTGCGTGTGGTGGCATTCTCCCGGTCCAGGCGGGGTGACGGTGATTGCCGTTCTAGTTCCCCCACATAGGCCCCGAGCATCTCCGCCAGTTCGCCATCGGCCGGATCGACGGCAAGGGCCGTCTCCAGTATACCGATACCCTGGGTGTATAGGTTTCGCCGGAAGGCAAGCGCGCACAGTTCCTTCAGGCTTTCGGTGGTATCGAGTCCCAGGGTATGGGCCAGATCGAGGGCAACGGAAAAGGAGTCGAATTTCTTTTCAGTAAGGAGCCGCTTTCCTATGCCGACGAAGAGTTCCGCCACCTGCGAGAGGGATTGTATGAGAAGGTCCGAAGGGAGATCGAGGAGTCTCAGGACCCGTTCGCAGATACCGATCATGGTCTCCAGGTCGCCCGTTGCCACGTGGCAGCGGGCAGAGGCCAGGGAGAGATAGATATTGTCGGGGCAATGGGCGGAGGCGCGTGCCAGGGGGCCTGTCGCCTCTGCGTATTCCCGGTTCTTGAAATGAAAGAGTCCCACATTGAGATTGGCCACGGGGGAATCGGGTTCGATAGCCAGTGCCGCCTCGTACTTTTCACGGGCACCCGCTTGTTCTCCCAGGGTTTCAAGGACGAGACCGTGATTGAGCAGTGAATTGGCATGCCCGGGATTCAATGACGCGGCCTCATCGAAAGACAGGACTGCCTGTTGCAGGTCTCCCAGTTTCATCAGTGCGATCCCCTCCTTGAAGGGGATCTCAAAATCACGGGGAAGGGTCTTCCTGAGATCGCCGCACAGTGATGCCAGTTTCCGGTAGAGCCCCCGCTGTTCATAGACGTTGCAGAGCGCCCTGAGGCCTTCCTTGTATCCTTCGTTATCGACGGGGAGCTGTTCCAGAAAATGGATGGCCTTGTCCTGTCCCTCGAGTCTCAACCAGTTTATGCCCATTTCCTGACGCAGTTCGTCTTTTTTGTTATCCGGTGCCGTCGTGACGGCCTCCTTGAGAAACTGAAAGGCATTTTCCCTGTCGTTGAGACTCAGATAGGCATATCCCATGTCATGATAGACCTTCCACTCCCTGTTCACCGTTTCAAAGACGACAAAGCCGAATGCAGATGGGTTTTCCTTGAGGAGCTCTTTCAAACGGAAAAATTCCTTGCCGTATTCCAGTGTCTGTGCATGGTCTCGTTTTTTGAAAGACATCTCCACGAGCAGAAAGAACAGATCGGGACTTTTATCGTAAAATTCAAGGCCCTTTTGTGCCCACTCCTCGGCGTCATCAAGCCTGTCGAGTCCGATCATGGAGGCCGCCAGGACATAATATGTCCATGAATATCCCGCGTCGGTAAGCCCAGATTTGTCTACCAGTTCAATCGTCTTCAGGGCCTCATGACATGCGTTGTCCCATTCTCCCAGGGAAAAATAGGTCATGGACAGATGATGGCGCGTGGGCGTGTCATCGGGGTAACGCCGTGTCTGTTCCTGGAGAAGCCTCAGGGAACGCCTCTTTTTTGTCTCCTGCTTTTCGGCATCGAGGTCATATCCATAGTGCCAGAAGACAACGGGATACATCTCCGTTTCCCCCTTGATGACGGGCTGGTTGTGGACAAATCCCACATAACGAAACCCCTGGCCGTTTCTGAAGAGCCTCGGTGAAATACTCTCGTTATAATAGGTTCCCTTGTCTAGATAGCTTCGGACAATAACAGATATGGCAGAGGCATCTGTCTGACTGATCGCCTTTTTCAAGAGGTGTGCGGTGTCCCTGTCGATTTTTTCGTCGGCGTCCAGGATAAGGAGCCAGTCACCGGTGGCATAATGAATGGACTGGTTGCGGTGCTTGCTGAAGTTGTTTTCCCAGGGATGGTGGTAGATCCGTGCCCCGTAGGACTGTGCGATCTCGATCGTTCTGTCCGTCGATCCCGTATCCACCACGACGATTTCGTCGACATACGCCTGGGCACTCTCAAGACACTGTGGAAGGAACTCTTCCTCGTTCTTGACGATCATGCACAGCGATATGGTGGGCGCGGGGACCCGTCCCTTTTTTCCTCTTTTCTTTTTCGTCACTTGTGTTTTCCTCTTTCCGATCTGTAGTGGACGTCAGGATCTCCCTGATCCTGTCGGCCGTTCCCGGGAAGGATGGGTCGATCTCCAGGGCCCTTCCAAAGGCCTCCAGTGCCCGGTCACTGTCGCCCCGGGCGAGATAGCAATTCCCCAGGTTGTGGTGGAGCACCGGATGCGACCGTCCCGCTTCGATGCCGCTTCGCAATATGGTACATGCCCGCTCATGATCTCCCCTGTTGGCATAGGTGAGGGCCAGGTTGTTGCATGCCCCGATATGCCCCGGATCGGCCTCCAGTGTCAGAGAGTATTCACCGATGGCCCGGTCGGTCATGCCCAGAGCCCCGCAGGCCCGTGCCAGGTTGAAGTGCAGTTCGGGGGTGCCCGGCGGGAAGGGCAGGCACCGATCAAGGAGGTCACGTGCCTCGCCGTACATCCCCAGCTCCAGATACTGATCGGACAGTCCCTTGATGGCATTGATGTCGCCGGGGTCCCTATGGAGCCGCTTTTCACCCAGCTGCATGTAGTATGCCCGCTTCTCGCTGATCCTTTGGGGGGACAGGACCTTGCCGTAGTGATGAATGGCGATGTCCGTATCGACGGCGCAAAATCCCACCCTGTCGAAGTGATAGTTGATGGTTTCATGCACCCTGCCGGTAAAGGCTATGGACCGGTGCCGGCGGAACAGCCGCATGAGACGCGAGGGGATGAATCCGAAATAGTCCTCTCCCTCACTGCAGTCATGGGGATTGACGGTGATATTCGCCAGTGTCCTGTCGTTTTCATAATTCCTCACGAGAAAACGATAGCCGTCGATGCGCTCACGGGTAAGCAATGTCCCTATCTTTGCACGGTCGCCGGCGGCAATGACCTCGTCGGCGTCCATGATCAGTATCCAGTCTCCCTGTGCCTGCCGGATGGAGAAATTCCGCGCCGCGGCAAAATCGTCACGCCATTCGAGGTGATATATATGGGCGCCGTAGGAGCGGGCTATGGCGACGGTCCGGTCCGTGGAGCCGGTATCGACAATGATCATCTCATCGACCAGCGGGGCCACACTCCCCAGGCACCGTTCCAGTGCGGCCTCTTCGTCCCTGACGATCATGCAGAGCGACAGTGTGGGGGGGCCGTGACCGGTGATGGCAGCAGGTGTGACGGGTCGCCTCCGGCCCGTCGTGATGTCGTCGAGATCGAGACCATCGTCACGTGCCATGCCGGCGGCGATCTCCCGGGCCAGGTGTCCTTCCACCGGTCCGATTCGCTCTCTGATGACAGCCCCCAGGGCAGCCAGTGCTCCCGGAACGGCATCAGCGGACGGGATCTCTTCTTGCGGCCTGTTCACGAGACGACAGATCCGTCTCAGGGCGGCGGCGGCTTCACCCGTCGTCCCGGTGCGCCGGCACTGCCAGAGCGCCACGAGGTGTACCGAGAGATAGTTGGTCCGATCCTTGAGATATCTGGTGATCAGTCTGTGGGCAGAGTCCTCTTCGCCATGTTCGATGAGGAGAAGACCCATGAGACCCCATATCCGCGGATCGACGGGGGTCTCCCGGGCCGCCTCTTCCAGGACGGCAATGGCATGGGGGATGGATTTCCCTTTTCTGGCCACAATGGCCCTCCTCAGGAAGACTTCGATCTCTCCGGGGTGGCAGTTCGCTGTGTGCGCGCACAGACGGTCGGCTGCCTCCCAGTTTTCCCCGTCGATGTCGGTGTCTATGATCTCCAGCAGGTCTCTGAGATCGAGATCTCCGGTATCGATGAGTCTCCGGCAGTGTTCTATCTTGGATGGAAAGTCGCCTGCCCGCTCACAGAGCCGTGCCATGTCATGGCGGACCGCCACATTGCCGGGTTCACGGTCGATCACCTGCTGGAGGTAGGAACGGGCCTCATCCAGTCGTCCCTGTGATCCGTAGATGCGGGCGATGGCCCCCAGGCATGCCGCCCTGTCGTCCGTTTCACGCAGGGACTGCTCGAAGCGTCTCCCGGCATCACCGGGGGTATCGAGATTGAGGTGCGCCTGTCCCATGAAGAGCAGGATCTTCCATGTGTCCGGTGCTGCACTGTCACTGTCTTTGCAGAGCTTCAGGTATTTCGAACCATGTTTTATGAGGCTCTTCCATTTCCCCTGGCCCTGACAGGCAAAGACGAGTGCCCCCAGGACATCCAGCATCCTCCCGGTATCGTGCGCCCTACGGGTACCTTGTGCCCTCGGGGTACCTTGTGCCCTCCGGGTACCTTGTGCCCTCCGGGTATCGTGTGCCCTACGGGTGTCACGTGCATCGTGACAACGGGCGAGCCACTGCCTGGCCAGTGCTTCCGCCCTCCCGAATTCACCCTGGCTCAGACATGCCATAATGGGGTCGAGTCTGTTCATGTGTCTGCCTGTTCCCCCATTCACGGTGGTGTCCTCTTCATGCCTCAGAGCAACATGCGACGTCCACGGTCCCGTCGTCCATGGGCCTGACTTCACCCATGGCAATGACATACTGCCGCCCGCATTCCGGGCAGGAGGCGATGTCGCCGGTACAGTGGAGACCGTATCCGCACTCACAGATCCAGGATTCGATTCTCCCGGGATTCCCCAGGACGAGGGCATAATCGGGTACGTCGCGGGTGACGACGGCTCCCGCCCCTATGAATGCATACCTGCCGATGGTATGCCCGCAGAGGATCGTTGCCCCCGCACCGATGGTGGCCCCCTTCCTGACTATCGTTGTCTTGTATTCCTTCTTCCGCGAGATGTGGCTGCGCGGATTGGTGACATTGGTAAAGACCATCGAGGGTCCGCAGAAGACATCGTCCTCGATAGTGACCCCCTCATAGACGGAGACGTTATTCTGGATCTTGACATTGTTACCGATTCTGGTGCCCGGCGCGATCAGACAATTCTGTCCGATGTTACACCCTTCGCCTATTTCCGCACCCGGCATGACGTGACTGAAGTGCCAGATCTTCGTTCCCTTTCCTATGGTGCTCGGTGTATCGATGACGGCCGTTTCGTGGGCCCAGTATCCCTCCGGTCGGTCCTTACCATTCAGTGACAGGGGGACGCCATGACGCTCCAGTGAGTCCTGGCAGGCATTCAGTATCTTCAGGACACCGATGCCGTTCATACCATCTGTTCGGGGTGTCTCGCCCGATTCGATACAGTCGAGAAAGTGACGGCATTCCGCCTTCAGCGGTTCGTCGTCGTCAACGGCCACAACGGTAGTCTCGTGTGCGCGGGGAACGGGATGCCTGTTCAACCAGTCGACCCCCTTGTCATGGATCTGCAATTTACCATCCACGGCGGTGTCATCGAAGACGGCCATCTTCTTGTCGCCGACGATCACCAGCTTCTGTTCCTTGTTTGGATGGAGCCAGCTCACGAAGATGTGTCCCGTGACGCCCCCCCTGAAGGAGAGCACACTGATGGTTACGTCGGCGATGTCCCGGTTGAGATAGCTGCCTCCATGGGCCATGACCTGGCAGGGCATTTCTTCCAAAAGATAGAGTATCACCGATATGTCATGAGGAGCGAAACTGAGGATGACGTTTTCCTCGGTCCGTATCTTGCCCAGATTGAGTCTGTTTGAATAGATGTAGTTGATTTTCCCCAGTTCGCCCGAGTTGACAATTTCCTTCAGCTTTATAATGGCGGGGTGATAGAGCAGGATATGTCCCACCATGAGTATGCGGTGTTCATGGAGGGCCAGCCGGTTGAGTTCTTCGGCTTCACTGACTGCCAGAGACAGCGGCTTTTCCACGAAGACGTGTTTCCCTGCCAGCAGCGCCTTTTTCGCCAGTTCGAAATGGGTCTCTGCCGGCGTGGCGATGACCACCGCATCGACGGCCGGATGCTGCAGAACGCTCTGGAAGGACGTCTGAAAGACCTTGTTCGGATAGTGCTGCTGAAAGGATCGAAGGGTCGCAAAATCGGTGTCGCAAATGGTATGAAGCGCTCCCAGTTCATCAAAATTCCGGACGAGGTTTTTTCCCCAGTATCCGGTTCCTATTACGGCAATAGTTGGAGTCATGGTCTGTCTGCCTTACCCTTTCCGTTGATTGGTGTATCATGCAGTGTCGGTTCGCACCGGTATCCGGGAGAGCCGGAAAAATGTGCCCGATCCTCCACCCCGGGGTGCTCTATTGCAAGATAAATGCCAGGTCGGCCCGTGATTGACGGCCTTCCACAGGGGGCAAGTCCCTGACGGCCTGCCCCGCAGGGGACATGCAGGCAGGGGATAAGGGCCGGAATGAAGGGGTCCACAAAAATGATTAAACTTTTTTCAGGAGATGCCGATAATAATGCCAAAGGTAAAGGTAGAGTGATAATTATGGACATGACAATCACAAACATAAACTCGGCTGGGGCGGGTGCTCATCAGCCGGCATCGGTCAATCAAGGTGAAGGCGGGCAGGCGCCGGCCAGGGCACGACCCGATGCCGCTGAAGTGGTCAACACCGTGAATCATCAATCTCTGGAAGAAGTAAAACGGAAGATTGAGGATTCCATCGCCAACAGCAATATCAGCATCGACTTCTCTCGATACGGTGACAAGAGTGAGAAGATCTCGATTACCGTGAAGGAACGGGAATCGGGAAAGGTAATCCGCGAGATCCCCGCTGAAGAGGTACAGCACATGCAGTTAAAAATGGAAGAACTGGTTGGTGTGCTGTTCAACGACACGATTTAGGGGATCGATCCGGGTCTGTCCTGTCTTTGCTACTTGTCATGCGATGCATCGAAAGAACGTTTCAACAATTCTCTCTGTCTGTTGAATACGTACCCTATGATTGTGTCTCGATCACCTTCCGGTATATCGACAAAAGAAATAACGACATGATAGTCATCTGTGGCCTGTGATTCCTCACTGGATGTCACCTGACCCAGTACCTGTATCTGTGGCCGCGAGGCGACGGGCAGGAAGATTCTGAGGGCGACGATGTCGCCGATGGAAAAACGCCGGTTCGTGATACACTTGAGACCCGATCCGCTGATATTGACGCAGTCGACACGAATCGATGCATGGGCGGTGCCGTCTTGCTGTTCCAGCAGTTCCAGTATGCGATCCATTTTCAGGTTGGTCTCATAGATGAGTCGATAGAGCACATCCAGGGTGACCTCGTCAATCTCGGGGATCTCGGGGAGCTCATGCAGGGTCTTCTTGAAGATGAATTCCGGATTATCCTGAAACCTCCTGTAATCATCGGGCGAGAGCCTCTGGCAATCGACTTTCAGTGTGCAATCCACCCGGACATGTTCCCGTCGATTTTCCCTGTTCCTCGCGGATTTCTTCCGGTCTTTCATCGGCTCTCCCTGCCCCGGAAAGGGCGTCATATATTTGTCATATCTGTCAATACCGGTGACAGGTGGCGCCTGTAACCGGTACCTGCCGGCGGCACGGCATCGTCTCCTCATTACGTGAAAATTGCATTTTTCATGCCAGAGTGATCACCGGGCGGCGGACATCTCCGGGCAGGGCGAAGCAGTGGCGGTGTGATCGATTGATAGTGGTGGGTGATGACGGCCGGTACAGCACCGCGGGGTCCTAGCAGGCCACCGACTCGAATGCCTCGACGATGGTTCTGTCGAACTGGATATTGGCATTCTTGATCAGTTCATTCATGGCGATACTCGGTGCGAGTGCCCGTCGGTAGGGGCGAGTGGTCGTCATTGCATCGAAGGAGTCTGCCACGCTGGCGATTCTTGACAGATAGGGGATGTCTTCACCGGACAGTCCATCGGGATATCCATTGCCATCCCACCGTTCATGGTGATGACGAATGATTGCCCGTTCCGTGTCCATCAGCATGACCTTGCGCAGGATATTTTCCCCGATAACGGGATGGGTCCTGATGATGGCGTATTCGTCGTTGGTCAGCGGGCTCTCCTTGAGGAGTATACTGTCGGGTATGGCAATCTTGCCGATGTCGTGCAGCATGGCGGCTATCTTGAGAGACTGAATCTGATGATCCGAGCATGACAGCACCTTGGCCGTTTTGACGGACAGTTCCGTTACGTGGGCCGAATGTCGCTCCGTATAGTGGTCTCGAGCCTGGATCGATGTGATCAGTGACTTGAATGTATCAAAGATATTGGCGTAGAGGCTCTCGTAGAGGATGTTGTTTTCTATGTTCAGGGAGGCCCTGCTTGACAGGTTTTTGATATAGTAGAGATCATTCTGTGTGAAAGCCCCTCTGTCTTTCTTGCCCCTCACATGCAGCACGCCGAAGGCCCTGCTTCTGATCATCAGCGGGGCGGTGATGACGGAAACACCGTCGACAGTCGCAAGGACCGTCTCCTGTCTGCGGATAACGTCTGCGAACATGTCAGTGATTGCCGGGGTGATGTGATTGCCGGAATGGACGTGAGCACCTGAACACCTGACGACTCGCAGATGAAATTCATCCTTCTCCTCGTCAAAGAGGGCCAGACAGCAGGTCTTCCCGCCCGTTATCTCGAGCGCCAGGGATGCAATCTCCTGAAACACGTGATCGCTTTCACCGTTCATCCGGTCCACTGCGTCATAGATGAAATCTATGGTGTTCATCTCACGTGTGTCATTATTCCATACAGCCTCATTCATCATGTGATACCCGCACGTCAAATATGACTGTCAAACGAGCCTATCCGCTATAAACATTGCCTATGATGAAATCAAGCGCTTACGGTATGCAAAGCATGCATCAAGATAGTCCGACAATCATGCCAGTTCTATGAGCTTCCTCTGCACAGAAGGACATCCACGAGATTATATGAGATTCTGTCGAAGGTCTCTTTCCTGCTGTCCTTGTGGGACAGGGTTACAACGTCATCAATAGCGTGTGAATTGTCGGGTCTGTTTTGGATGTTACCGTTCATCCGGGTTTGCTTGTTATAGGCCTTCAATACACTGTCCACATGATACGTCGATATCGTCATGGTCCCACCTGGAGATAAATGTATCTCTTGATGCTGCTATAGATCGGCATAAAAAATAATAACTTTAGACTTTTTTCAGGGCAATTGACGGGCGGCCGCAGAAAACGGTGGGATGATCCATGGCATATAAATTGCTTTTGTCTCAGAGAAACTACTTTCATCATGGTGTATCAATGACGTGTGACAGATCAGGGCCAGGGATCGCTAGAGTGTTCGTTTTTCTGACGGTGGTACTATCCGTCGTCATCTGTGCCGCTTCGGTGTGCGCAGGACAGACCGCAGACGGTGGATGGTTCAGTGTCCAGGTGGGGTCATATCAGAAGGCCGAGAGTGCGGAAGGACTGGTCACATCGCTGAAGGCCCGGGGATACGACTTTTCATGCCGTGCCGTGGAAATCCCCGACAGGGGGACGTGGTACCGCGTGCTCACAGGGCGCTACAACAGGAGAGACGATGCCATGCAGGCGGGCACGGAATTACGAGACAGGGGAGTCATCGATACCTTTACCATAGTCAGGACCCGACCCTCCAGGTCGGCGGTGCACCGTGAGAGCGCGCCACCCCGGGATCAGGTACGACCGGTCTCGTCTCCTCCCCTTCCTCAGTCCGGAGAAAAGGAGAATCCTCCGTCCGCTCCCCTTCCGGCCTCAGGGGAGACGAACCCCCCCATAGAGAAAAAACCGAACCATCAGGCAGAGACGACAAGCAGTGAGCCCTATAACCGGGCCATGAAGGATTTCACCGCGGGGAGGTATAAACAGGCGCTGACACAGTTCAAGGGGATAACGGGTACCGACAGGGATGAAGCGGTACAGAGGAGAACTGCCGATTGCTGCTACTTCCTCGGCCTGCAGGGGGGCGCCGAGGCCAAGCGCCACTACTCGGCGGCCATCGATCAGTACCGGAGCGTCCTGCGAAGCTATCCCGGTGCAAAAAAGGAAAATGCCGAGGCCCTCTACCGGCTTGCCGGGAGCTACCGCCATACCAGCCTCTATTATGAGGCATTGATGGAATTCAGACATCTCTGTGAAGGGTATCCCAAATCGGTCTATGCCCCTGAGGCATTATATATGACGGGCGATCTGTTGTACCGGACCGGGAAATTCGACGAGGCGGTGACGACCTTCAGGAAATATATAGCGAAATATCCCAAGGGAAAACATGCGCGGGAGGCCTACTTCGGGCTGGGAAACTGCTATTCCCGCATGCGTCAATTTAATGACGCAGATACCTGGTATGCTGGCGCATTGAAACGGTTTCCCCTGCTGGAAAAGATCCCCGAAGATACGCTTTCACAACTGGGAACGCATTACCTCGAGCGGGGAAGAGACGATGATGCCCTGAGGATATTCTTTGCCTATCTCAATCTGTTCCCCGATGGAAGGCACCGCAGGGATATCATGTCCAGGATGGCGCATTTCTTCGAAGAGAGCGGGAAACTGCCGCTGGCCCTCACCATGCTGAGTCTGATCATCGACCGGTATCCCGAAAGCAAGGAGGCGCAGGAAGGGCTCATCGCCATGGCGAATATCGGCGTGAAAAACCCGGACATTGCCGTGCCGTCACGTATGCTCCCCGGGATGGACCATTACCGGGATCCCATTGAGGCCTATGAAACCATGGCGAAGGACCTTTCCGATGTCGACATTGATGAAGAACTGCTCTTTCGTAAGGGAGATGCCCTGGTAAAACGGGGGAGATATGAAGAGGCATACGACAGTTGCCGCCTGCTGTCGGGGAGATATCCCCAGGGACGGTACTGGCGGGAGGGGGAGAAAAATCTGGCCGTCAGCGCAGGGCATCTGATTAATGGACACTATGCGGCTGGCGACTATATCGCCGTGGCCGACATCTATTATGGAACGGGGGAACAACCGCTCCTCGATTATGGAAGGTCAGACACACTCTACAAGGTCGGCATGAGCCTCAAGAATATCGGACTGCCGGACTCGGCTGCCCGTGTATTTGAGGACATGGCCACCCCGTCGAAGAAGGACGGACAGGAGAAAAAACGGATACTGGCACTGGCGGAAATCAACAGTGTGCGGGGGGCCTATGACGATGCCAGAAAGGCCCTGCAGCAGTTGCCCGGCGCGGACGGCACGACGGCCCTGACGGCGGAGCGGCTCATGGGAGACATCCTGTACCGGCAGGGCCAGTTCAAGAAGGCGGCCGATGCCTACTCGAAGGTCCTGCATGGTAAGGCTGCCGGCGCCCACACCGATGATATTCGGAAGCGGTATGCCGATTCCCTGAGGGCGATGGGACTCTATTCATCGGCCCTGGTCAACTACGAGCGGGTGGTACGAAACTACAGTGAAAAGGCATCTCAATCGTCGATCCCTCTTGTTGCCCGATCCTATGAGGGGCTGGGCGATTGTCTCTTTCAGAAGGGGAAATATCCGCAGGCCATCAGCATGTATGAAGAGTCTCTCAAGGTACTCCCCGAGGGGGAGGCAACGCCGTGGACCATATTCAATATCGGACGGGGACACACGCATGTCGGAGACATGTCCCGCGCCGATCAGGCATTCGGTTCACTGACGGAATCGGACAGTGACGAATTCTGGTCGCGGGTGGTGGATTACTACATCACCGACAGGGAATGGACGGAAAAATATCGGGATCTATAAGGAAGGATTGACCCCCCGGAGAGGGTGCCGACGGTACCCGTCTTTGCCGGCCGTTATGACGGGGGCGAATCATGGCCGAAAGGAGGTGTGAAGGGATTTGAACAGAGAACCGGGACAAGAACGAGAGGGGAATCTGCAGAGGTTTTTTGGTGCCTTCAATCAGGCAACCACGCGGCTGGAGGGTGCCTTTGCCGGTCTGGAGAAGAAATATGAACTCATGAACAGGGAACTGAGTTGCAAGAATGTTGCCTTGCAGACGGCCCTGGCAGAGAGGGAGGGGATAAACGAGTATCTCCGGACCGTCCTGGAAAGCCTTTCGCTGGGCGTGGTAGTAACGGATCGGGCGGGAACAGTCACGATGATGAACCGGTCCGCCGAGCGGTTGGCCGGCTGTTCGAGAGCCGATGTCATGGGAAAGGGGGCACAGGTGCTCTTTGACGGCCAGTATCCTGACTGGGGGGACAGTCTCGATCCCCTCTTTTCCGCCGGCGATGCCGGCAGAAGGACGGGACGCAAGGGGCGAATCCTGCATGTCACCGCTTCTACCGTGAAGTCGGCCCATGGAACGGACACGGGGAAGGTCATTATCCTGCGGGATATCACCCGGATCGTCACCCTGGAAAAGCGGGCGAACGAGGGAGAGCCATCGAGTATCAGGGGAGACATGACGGCCCATATGGCCCATGAAATCAGAAATCCCCTGGGAAGCATTGAACTCTTTGCATCCCTCCTGATGAAGGAACTGGGAGACGAGAAACACCGTGAACGGGCAGCCCATATCATCAGTGCCGTCAGGGACATGGACCACAGGGTATCGGCGCTCCTTGACGATGTACGCCGTCGAACACCACTGATGGGTCACGTCAATCTCCACGATGTCCTGCAGGACGTACTCATCTTTTTCCGGCAGGTACTCGAAGGGGGCACCATCCGTCTCACCGTCAACTACGAGGAGATTGACCCCGTGATTGCCGGCAATGACGCAATGGTGCGGCAGGTCTGCCTCAATATCATACTGAACGCCCTGCAGGCGATGCCCGACGGGGGGGACCTGTGCATCGAGACGGCCATCGGTGAGGGTACCACGGGGGGTGATTCGCAGGTAACCATCAGGGTCATGGATACCGGCTGCGGCATACCGGCCCGGGATATGAGCGGTATATTTGATCCTTGTTACACCACAAAAGAAGGGAGGATGGGCCTGGGCCTGGCCATCGTCAAGGATATCGTCGATACGCACGGCGGGACGATCGAGGCAGCAGCGAATGAGGGAGGGGGAACCGTTATTATTGTGACATTTCCACTGATTGCGTCGGATCGATCATGAAAAGAAAAAGGATCCTCATTGTTGAAGACGATTCGTCGATGAGACGGACACTTGCCGAGTCACTGGCCGGTCGGGGCTATACCGTTGCGACGGCAGACAACGGCGCCTGCGCGCTGGAACGATTACAGAAGGATGCCGTCGGGATGGTCATAACCGATATGAAGATGCCCGTCATGGGCGGCATGGAATTGCTGCGGAGGATCAGGGAACGATCTTCTCTGACCCCCGTCATAGTAATTACCGGTTATGGTACCGTCGATGGGGCCGTCGAGGCCATGAAAGAGGGGGCCGCCGATTTTATCATGAAGCCCGTTTCGATGGATCACCTGGCATCCATCGTCGCGAAGGTGGCGGCACGCGACGGCGGGACGGAACAGGAATCCACGTCTGGCAGGGGACAGCCTGCGACGAGGGGAAAGAAAATCGTTACCGAGGACAGGACGATGCGTGCCTTTCTCAGATCACTGAAGAGACTGGCCCGGAGCAAGGCGAGTATCCTCATTCAAGGAGAAAGCGGAACGGGAAAGGAACTGATGGCCTCCTATATACACAAACACAGTGATCGGGCCGCCATGCCCTTTGTGGCGGTCAATTGTGCGGCCATTCCCCATAATCTCCTCGAAAGTGAGATGTTCGGTTATGAAAAGGGGGCCTTCACCGGTGCCTCGGCGAGAAAGCAGGGGAAGTTCGAACTGGCCAGCGGCGGGACACTGATGCTCGATGAAATCAGCGAAATGGACATTGCGCTGCAGGCCAAACTCCTGCGCGTCATACAGGAATCAGAGGTCGACCGGGTGGGAGGCAAGACCCCCGTTCCCGTCGATGTGAGAATAATCAGCACGACCAATGTGAACCTGAAGCGGCGTGTGGAGGGGAAAAAATTTCGTGGTGACCTCTATTACCGCCTCAATGTCATTCCCCTCCGGGTGCCCCCGCTGCGGGAACGGAGTGGAGATATACCGGTCCTCTGCGAACACTTCCTGGACCGGTACAGTCGGCTCAACGGGACATCGAGGCCCTCCCTGTCGCAGGATACCGCCACACTGCTGATGCAGTACCAGTGGCCCGGCAATGTGCGGGAACTGGAAAACGTGATCGAGCGGGCGGTACTCCTCTCTGATGGCGAGACGGTGCGCCCCGAGGACCTCTGTCTCGAGGGTGGCGCAGAGACGGCAGAGCCCTGCCCGGCATCGGGGGGTGACGCGTCGCAGGAGGGGACGCTGAAGGAAATGGAACGAAACCTCATCGTTTCCACCCTGAAGAGAGAACAGGGAAACAAGACCAGGGCATCGGAGGCGCTGGGTGTCAGTGTGCGAACCATTCGGAACAAACTGAACGAGTACAAGAGAGATGGGGGGTACGCGGTGTAATGACCGCCGTGGCATGTGCATTGCATGAGATATCAACACTGAAGGGAGCGTGATAGTTACATGGACCTGTTGTCAGGAAAGACCGAGCGGCTGCTGTCCGCCCTGCTGGATTATCGGCTGGAACGGCACAAGGTAATCGCCTCGAATATTGCAAACATCGACACTCCCGATTATCGGGCGAAGGATCTCGTCTTTGCGCAGGAACTGACGACGTGCATGGAAGGCGACGAAGGGGTGGACATGGCCACAAGCAATGAAACCCACATGTCCGATCAGTCTATTGCCGGTGATACCGCCCGGTATGAGGTGGTTGATTCGGGGGAAGTGGTCAATCTTGAACGTGAGATGGCCAGACTGGCGGAAAATAACCTCAGGTACAATCTTGCCGTCGAAATGCTGGCGAGAAAATTCAGGGGCCTGAAAACTGTTTTGACGGAGGCGAAGTAATATGGATTTCATGGCAGCGTTTCGCATCTGTGGCTCGGGGCTTGCGGCACAGAAGGCGAAGATGGATGTCATCATATCGAATCTGGCCAATATCAACACGACGCGTACACCGGAAGGAGGGCCATACCGGAGAAAGGTCATTGTCTTTGAATCCGAACCGGTATCGGACAGTTTTGATGATACCCTGCAGATGGTAAAGACGGCGGGGGTCGTGGAGGATCACGAGAGCATCAAGACCATTGTTGACCCCACACACCCCGACGCCGATGAACGGGGTATCGTGACCATGCCCGACATCAACACCTTTACGGAAATGGCGGATATGATCACTGCAAACAGGGCCTATGAGGCCTGTGTGACGGCCTTCGATACCAGCAAGAATATGGCGCTGAAGGCCCTCGAACTGGGGAGATAGGCGAAAGCGAGGAGGTGCGGGGAGATGAACGATATACACATCAGAGGTGATCTGATGCCCCCCCTGTCGGATGTCCGTCGGGAGGAGGGGGTGACGAAGGCGGGGGAATCCTTCGTGGATATCATAAAGGATAAAATAGGGGAGATTAATCAACTCCAGATCGATGCCGATACTGCCATTGAACGGGTGGAACTCAGTGATTCGGGGAGTATCCACGAGGCGATGATGGCGCTGGAAAAGGCGAACATTTCCTTCAGGGCGATGATGCAGGTACGGAACAAGATACTGGAGGCCTATCAGGAAGTCATGCGTATGCAGACATAATACAGTGAAGGGATATTATGGATTCGGCATTGCAATTAGTTAGCCAGTCGGCAAAGGTTTTCAAGACGCTGCCCGCATCGAAGCAGGTAACCCTCTTCTTCGTTGTGGTCATTACGCTGGTGTCTATCGCAGCCTTTGTGTTGTTTGAAAATCAGAAGGAATACAGGATCCTCTTTTCCAATCTCTCTACGGAGGATGCAGGCGACATCGTCGCCAGGCTGCAGGAGACCAAGACACCATACACGTTATCTGCCGGAGGTGATTCCATCTCAGTTCCCTCGGAGGATGTTGCCACATTGCGGCTCGATCTTGCAACCGAAGGACTGCCTCGCGGGGGAGGTGTGGGGTTTGAAATATTTGACTCCAGCAAGTTCGGCATTACCGAATTCGAACAGCGGCTCAATTACCAGCGGGCGCTTCAGGGGGAATTGTCCCGCACGATCAATGGACTCGATGAGGTCCAGCGGAGCAGGGTCCATATCGTGTTGCCCCGGAAATCGCTCTTCGTGGAAGAACAGGCAAAACCGACGGTCTCCGTCTTCGTCAAGACAAAGGCGGGGAGGAACCTGCAGCCATCGCAGATCGATGGAATCGCCCACCTTGTGGCGGCCAGTGTGGAAGGGCTCAGCCCGTCGGGAGTCATGATAGTGGACGGTGCGGGGAATGTCCTCACCGCTGCCGGTGATGACTCCCAGGTGTCCAGCCGGGCCAATTCACAGATAGAGTATCAGCGGAAGGTGGAAAAGGACCTGGGAACCAGTATCAAATCCATGCTGGAAAAGGTGGTGGGGGCGGGGAACGTGGTTGCACGGGTGTCCGCCAGCATCGATTTCAAGGTCATGGAGAAGACGGAGGAGACCTACGATCCCGAGGAACCGGTCATACGCAGTCTCCACCGCAGGAGCGAGAAGACCAATGCCTCGACAAAGAGCGGGGAAAGTTCGGTGGGTACCGCCGGTACAGAGAAGGGCCGCGATCGCGGTTCAGGCAGCGAACGGGCCGACGAGGTCATCAACTACGAGATCAACAGGGTGATCAGCAAGACGGTCATGCCGGTGGGTGAGATAGAGAAACTCTCCGTCGGGGTGCTCGTCGATGGTATCTACAAGAAGAACAAAGAAGGGGTGGAGGAGTTCCAGCCGAGACCGAAGAAGGAGATCGAAACACTGGCCGACTTTGTGAAGAAATCGATCGGTTTCGATGCACGAAGGGGTGATCAGGTGGTGGTGACCAGCGTCCCCTTCAGGAAGAATGACTTTGAAGTCGAGCCTCTTCCCGAAGAGGGATTCCTGCAGGGCATGCTTCACATGATGGCTCCCCTGGCACGGCACCTTGCGTCGCTGATCGCCCTGCTCCTCGTTCTCCTCTTTGTCCTGCGTCCCCTCGTCAAGTTTGTCATGGCCCATGACAGGGGGGGCGAACGGGGCGGACGAAGCGTACGGAGGGGGCTCGTCACCGCCGGCGACGAGATGGATGCCGGTGATGAATCCTTCGAGCTGGAAGGAGAGCGCCCCGAGATAGATCAGGTACGGGCACTGGCCAATCAGGATGCCCAGGTCGTTGCGGAAGTGATGAAGGACTGGATTAAATGATCCGGAGAACCGGTCATGCGGTTCCTCCGGGAAAGCTGCCCTGCGCGCAGAAGGAAGTTGTAAGGCAATGACAAACGAAGAAATGGCTGCGGTGCTGCTCATGTCGCTCGGCGAGGACGCTGCGGCGAAGGTAATCAAGAATTTCGGTGAACGCGAACTGGCGCGGATCGGCAAGCATATGAACGGCCTGACCCAGATATCGGGTAATGACGTGGAAGCCGCGGCGCGGGAATTCTGCATGCTGGCCAAGCAACGGGGGAGAGCGAGCATCTCCGTAGAGGAGGACGCCTTTGCCAATATCATGACCAAGGCCCTGGGGGAAGAGCGCGGGAGGGAAATCCTCCAATTGAGTCAGGGTGAAGGACGCAAACTTGAAAGTCCCGTTATTCAGAAGTTGAAGGATACGGATGTAAAGACACTGACAGAGGCCACGAAGATAGAACATCCCCAGACGGCGGCCCTCATACTGGCACACCTGAAGCCGGACCAGGCGGCGGAGATCATGGAGAGTTTCTCTCCTGAGAAACAGGAAGACATCGCCAAGAGGATCGCGACGCTGGGGAGCGTCCCGCGGGAGTTCATGGAAGACCTGGCCAGCTCCCTCGAATCGGAGGTGGTGACGGAAAAGGACAGTGTCGACCCCGTCGGTGGTGCCAAAGTGATCGCGGAGATACTGAACAGGATGAGCCAGTCCAATGAAGGCAAGATCCTGGGGGCCTTTGAAAAGGAAGACCCTGAACTGGCAGTGGAGATCAGGGCCGTCATGTTTACCTTCGAGGATATCGCCAAACTGGACGACAGGAGCATGAGGACACTCCTCTCCGAAGTGAATCGCGAGGATCTGCCCCGCGCCTTCAAGGTGGCCGATAATGAATTGAAGGAAAAGGTCTTCAACTGTCTCTCCTCCCGAGGCGCCGAGATGCTCAGAGAGGACCTGGCGGAGATGCCTCCCATACGACTGTCGGAGGTGGAAAAGAGTCAGAAGGCCATTCTCGAGGTGGCGAAGAGACTGGAAGCGGAAGAAAAAATTGTATTGACGGTGGCTGATGAAGACGATGTCTGGGTGTAATACCGGCCGGGTAATCAAGGCGCAGGATGTGGGTCAGGTGGAACGGAAGGGGCAATCGCTGTCCGGTTTTATTCAGGGTATCAGGGCCGGGACCAGAAAGGCCAGAGAACGGGCGGAAGAAGAGGAACGGCTGCGGCGGATTGCGGAACAGGAGGCCTATGAACGGGGATATGCAGAGGGGGTGCAGGAGGGGGTCCACCGTGAGAAACGGGAATTGTCACCCACCGTGGCATCGCTGGAAGGACTGCTGATGGAAGCGGGCACTCTGAAGGGGGAGATACTGAAACAGGCCAAGAAGGATATCGTCGACCTGGCCTTTGCCATAGCGGGCAAGGTCATACACCGGGAGGTGGATACATCGAGAGATGTCGTCCTCGCCATTCTCAGCGATGCGCTTGACAGGGCCGACGGCAGTGATGACATCACCATCAGGGTACACCCCGACGATTGCCGGCATATACGGGAGGTGACCCCCGGTTTCATGGATAGTCACGGAGATATCGTCCTGAAAGAGGATGAAACCATCGGTTGCGGCGGGGCACTGATAGAGACATGCTGGGGAAGTGTGGACGCCAGACTGGACCGGCAACTGGACAAGATCAGAGAATCATTCAATGATGAACAGTGACTTTGAGCGGTATCACAGAACGATTGCGAATATCGAGCCCTTCAGTGTCTATGGTCGGGTCAGCGGCATGATCGGTCTCATGGTGGAGGGTCGAGGTTCCGGCAACTCCATTGGTGAGATGTGCCGGATCTATCCCAATGGAAGGGACCGGGCTATCAGCGCCGAGGTCGTCGGATTCAAGGAGGACAAGGTCTTGCTCATGCCCCTTGACGACCTCGACGGCGTCGGGCCGGGCTGCAGGTTTCTCTCTACGGGAAAACAGTCACAGGTCGGGGTGGGAGCCAATCTCCTGGGACGGGTCATCGATGGCCAGGGGAACCCCCTCGATGACGGGGAGCCGCTGGAACTGGATGGTGTCTATCCGGTCTACGCCGATCCCATCAATCCCCTGGGGCGGGCACGGATCACGGAACCGATAGACCTGGGTATCAGGGCCATGAACGCCCTCTTCGGCTGCGGGAAGGGCCAGCGGATGGGCATATTCTCCGGTTCCGGCGTCGGCAAGAGCGTTCTGCTCGGCATGATTGCCAGAAACACAAAGGCCGATGTGAGGGTGATCGGACTGATCGGTGAACGAGGCCGTGAGGTCCGTGAATTTATTGAAAACAACCTCGGTGCCGAGGGACTGGAGCGGTCGGTTGTCGTGGCAGCCACATCGGACAGGCATCCGCTCATCAGGATGCGGGCCGCCTATGTGGCGACGGCGATAGCCGAGTATTTCAGGGATCAGGGCAAGGATGTGCTCCTCATGGTCGATTCACTGACCAGGTTTGCAATGGCACAGAGAGAGGTCGGCCTGTCCGTGGGAGAGCCGCCGACCACCAAGGGGTACACACCCTCCGTCTTCAGTCTCATGCCGAGACTCCTGGAACGGGCGGGAACCATAGAAGGGGGAGGGAGCATAACGGGTCTCTATACCGTCCTGGTTGAGGGCGATGATTTCAATGAACCGGTATCGGATACGGCACGGTCGCATCTGGACGGCCACATAGCCCTTTCACGAGACCTGGCTGCCAAGAATCACTATCCCGCCATCGATGTACTCGACAGCATAAGCAGGCTGATGATCGATATTGTGGACAGTAAACAGAGAGAACGGGCCAACGACATCCTTGATATTGTGGCGACCTATCGCAAAGCGGAGGACCTGATCAACATCGGTGCCTATGTCGAAGGGAGTAGTCCCGACATAGACAGGGCAATAGGGATGATAGACAGGGTGAATGCATTTTTGAGACAGGACATGGCCGATAAAATCGATTTCGAAACGAGCAGGCGGGATCTCTTCGCCCTCTTTGAGTGATCCCGGCACAGGAGGTATGCCCATGTTTCATTTTAGATTGCAACCGGCATTGAACTACAGGAAACAACGGGAGGATCGGCTCATGTCTGAATTGGGAGACATGAGCCATCGCCTCAAGCGTGAAAAGGAGACACTGGAGATGCTGAAGCGGAGGCGGTCCGAGGTGGTGTCACGGTTGAGACAGATGGAAGAGGAGGCGATGTGCGCCGCCGATGCAGCTATCCACTGTTCCTATTGCGACTTTATCAGGTGCAGGGAACGATACCAGGAAGAGGTGATCAGCAGAAAGGGCACGGAAGTGGATAAGAAGAGAAGGGAGCTTGTCGATGCCTCGAAGAAACGGAGGATCCTGGAGATCATGAAAGAGAAGAAGCTGAGGAAATACCTGGTGTCTGTCAAAATGCGGGAAGGGAAGGAACTGGATGAGGCGGGCATTATGCAGTTTGTAAGAAAATGACCGGCCTCCGGTGGCAGGGGTATGTCCGGCAGGGGGGTAACGGCCGGCCATGCAGTCACTGAGATTGCCTGCCCCGTGGTCACAGGATCGACGACGGCAGGTGCGATGCAGAGAAAACAATTCATATGTGGGAGGACAGGAGCATGAAGATCATAAAGGGAAAAGGCGTCAACAAGAGAACGGATGATAGCTTCTCGTTCATCGGGGAAAAGATCAGCTTTGCGGGGAAGATAGAGTCGAAGGGGACCATGTCCATCGACGGTCACGTGAAGGGGGACCTGTCGTCCATTGAGAATCTCATCGTGGGCAGGGAGGCCGTTATAGAATCGGACCTCGATGTAACGTCCCTTGAACTGCATGGTGAGGTCCGTGGCAACATCAACGCCGGCGATACCATCACCATACACGCAACGGGGAAGGTCTTTGGGGATATCCTTTCCAAGTCGGTGGTCATGGAGTCGGGAGCCGTCGTCGACGGCCGGTGTACCATACTGCCTGAACCTGCAAGGGGAGCGATCATTCCCGAAACTGTCCAGTCCGCGCCTCTCGCGGCCGCTGGTGAGGGTCTGTAGTGCCGTGCAGGATCTGCTCGCCTCTCTGTGACGCACCTTCGAGCAACACGGGCGCTCCGGATCGCGGGATGACAGGTACCGGGGGTAACAGGTGAAAAAGGTAATAGTTGTCTGTGAGATACTGATCGCATTCGTTTTCCTGGCAGAACTTGTCGTGGTGGGCGGCATAGTGCGCGCTCCGGCAGAGGGGGGTCTCTTTTCCATCGGTACGGCGGCAGCGGACCCGGTAGTGACCGAGGGGTCTGCCCCGCCGGTGAGGGACGTGACGGAGGATACCCTGTCGGAGGAGCGGAGATTTGTCGCATCGCTGCTGAAGCGACAGAAGGAACTGGAAAAACGGGAGCAGGCCCTGCAGGCCGAAGAAAAGAGATTGCAATCACTGAAGAAGGAAATAGTGGCCAAGATCGACAGTCTCGGTGAAATGGAGGGGAGATTGACGGCACTGCTTGAGATGGCCAAGGAAATAAACAGTCAGAAGTATAAGGATCTCGCAAAGATATACGAGGCCGCACCGTCCACCCAGGCAGGGTTCATGCTGGAGAAGCTGGACAGAAAGACGGCCGCTGCCATCATCATGAACATGAAGAGCAAGAAGGCGGGCGACATACTGGGACATATGAATCCCGCCAAATCGGTAGAGGTAACCAGAGAGATAACGAAAACCAGATAAGACATGAGGGGGCAATTCTTTCAGCCCCAGAGGAAATTTTTGCCCCTCCCCATCGCTTTTATTCCCATATCACATCTATAACATACAGATAAAACTGACATTTCACGTTGTCCGACAGGTGGCACAGGTCTTGCGGATACCATGGTGAACTGAACAGTAACGGCATGTGCCGCACCTGGTTGCGGGACCTGTCAAAGGAAATGAAGCAATATTGGTGTGTGGATGAAAGGATTCAATCTCATACATAAAGGATACGGTGCCGGCCTCCTGGGTATGTCACAGGGAGTACACAAGGGGAAGGCTGACACTGCATCGAATCAGCAGCTGTCCTTTCTTTCGATGATACAGGCGATGGGCACGCATCAGACCACAAAGGCGCCGGCAAGAGCCGTCACATCGGCACTCCTGGGCGGAGGGAAAGAGGCCACGAGTGCCCCTTCTCTGATGACGGGACAACCAGATCGAGGCCTTTCCTTAGATAGGGAGCATATGCCGGTCACACCGGGCGAAACGGTGGCCCGACGGCATGGGGGTGTCAGCGGCGACACTTCCCCGGCAGAGAAGTCAGCGGGGGAGATCTGCCGTGCTGCTGTTTTCGGCGGTGGCGGAAAGACTGACGGCCGGGCGCTCGATCTCTCAGGACCGGCGGGGCCCGATATGAAACAGGGGGAGACACCTACCGGAAAAGGTGGCGCCGATAAACAATCCCCTGCAGTCGTGAAAGATGTGACGAAGGAGGGTGTCTTCACGGAACAGAAGGCTGCAAAAGGTACCGTGACCGTCCCCAAGGACGGCGGCGGAAAGATTGACGGCCGGACACCCCATACCTCGAGACCGGCTGGACCCGATACGAAACAGGGGGAGGCACTCACCGGAAAGGGTGGCGCCGATAAACAATCCCCTGCAGTCGTGAAGGGTGTGACGAAAGAGGGTGTCTTCACCGAACAGAAGGTTGCAAAAGGTACCGTGACGGTCCCCAAGGACGGCGCTACTGCTGCCATGGAAGATCTTCCGAAGCAGCTGTCGCCGAAGAACGAAACGGTCCGTGCCGGTTACGACGGGCGTGGCGTGACACAACCTTCTGGTGAGAGGAATGGAGGGCATCACCGGGGTCTGGCGCCGTCGCACCGGGTCGACGGAACGGTTCACCCGGGCGAATATCAGCAGACCATCTTCGATACGGTGAGGGGACCGGCGGTCATGCAGGGAGGCACGGCGGGTAGCGTCGTGAAGCCGCAGGCCCTCATCAATCGGATCGCCACTGGTGTGAAGGGACCTGGGAGGGTGAGGATCGTGCTCTCTCCGCCCCATCTGGGAACGGTGGATGTGGATGTCCTCGTCAGGTCTCATTCCGTGCATGTCGTCATGCAGGCAGAGCATAATACTGTCAGACAGGTGCTGCTGTCGCACATGGACAGTCTCAGGAATGCGCTGCAGGGCCAGGGACTGACGGTGGACAGCATAGATGTATCCCTTCAGGAGAGAACAGATCGCGGTCATTCAGAGACGGGACGCAACGAGACATGGTTGAGCGACGGTGGCGACGGGAAGGGAAATCGAAACGGTAAAAGCGGCGGCAGGGAGCCATCGAGTGGTACCCTGTCACCGGCAGAGGAAGGCGAATCCTTTCTCCGGAGTGACGGATTCATCAGTCTCTTTGTATGAGGCGATGTGAGAGGCCGGGCTCCGGCAGAAATTGAGGAGGTAATACAATGTCAGCCATAGAAGGTATCATGGGAAGCACAGGCGATACGGTGGATGTTCTGAAGAGCGGTGCCGTGGGAAAGGATGATTTTCTCAAGATGATGATAGCGCAGCTCCAGAATCAGGATCCCCTCAATCCCCTGGATGGGACGGCCTTTACTGCACAGCTTGCCCAGTTCTCCAGTCTTGAACAGCTGAGTAACATGAATTCTCAGCTGGAGGTCCTGGGGATGTATCAGTCCTCATTGAACAATGCCCAGTCGGTCAGTCTCATCGGCAGGGAGGTGACGGCACACGGTAACAGCGTCACCATCGAAGGTGAAACCGCCGGCATCCCCTACCGGCTGTCGGAATATGCCGACAGTGTTGCCGTCAGTATCTATGACGATGAGGGAAGACTGGTAGACACGATCGAGACGGGCAGTCAGGATGAGGGTGACCATTCTATCACCTGGGACTGTGGTGATGTGGCGCCCGGCAGTTATACCTTTGCGGTGTCGGCGACTACTGCAGATGGTGAGGCCATTCCCGCCGACACGATGATAACGGGACGGGTGACGGGGGTGACATTCAGGGAAGGGTTCCCCTTTCTTTCCGTAGCGGGACACACGATTCCGCTGGGAGATGTACTATTTGTCAATGAAACAGTGCTGTAAGAGGAGGTAATAGAATGGGAAGTTCTCTATATGCAGGGATATCGGGTCTGAATGCCAGCGCCAAGCAGATGGATGTCATCGGCAACAATATAGCCAACGTCAATTCCATCGGTTTCAAGGCGGGGAAGATATATTTTTCCGATATCCTGAGCAAGAGCGTTACCGGCGGCGCGTCGGATGTCATGCAGGTGGGCCGCGGTGTGCAGGTAAACGACGTCAGGACGGAATTTGCCTCGGGATCCTTTGAGACCACGGCCAATGCCACCGACCTCTCCGTCGACGGCGACGGGTTCTTTATCGTCCAGGATCAGGACGGGGGATCGTTCTATACCCGAGCGGGGGCATTTCACATAGATTGCGACGGCTATCTGGTGGATGTGAACGGTTATAAGGTCCAGGGAACGGTGGGGACCGATACGACGCTGATGACCGATATCTCCCTCAGTGGTGTTCAATCCGACCCGGCGGTGACGACAGCATTTTCCGTCGGCGCCAATCTCAATGCCGCGGCCACGACGGGCCAGCTCTTTAATGTGCCCCAGACGGTCTATGATTCCCTGGGCGCCGAGCACATACTCAAGATGACACTGCAGAAGACGGAAGGAAACGGCGTGTGGGGTGTGCAATGCTACCTGGATGACGTCGAGGCAACGACACAGGACTATTATGGGATCCAGTTTGATACTGATGGCGCACTGGAGAAGATCTATAAGGGGACAGTGGGGGCTGTTACCGAGGTTACTGCCGGTGACGGCACTGCTACGGTTGCCCTTGACAGACCGGGGCAGGTATCCCATACGGGCACAGTATTGTTGACGAGGGGTGCAGATGCAGAGACATGGGCAATAACCGATCCCGGTGGTTATACCAGTGCAACGGTGATTTCAGCGGATGCCTCTACCGTCGAGATATGCCTCGACGGCACCAGCGCAACAGTGGCCGATGTTACGCTTACCCTTTCGGATACCTGGGCGGAAGATGATACTGCAACATTTACACTCACCGGTTGTGAGGCAGGTAGCGGTCTTGTTACGCCGACAGACGCTACTACTGCTGCGACGGCCGTCCTGAATAATCCCGAAAAGTTTGTCGCCGGCGACAATGCCCTCGAACTGACCAGGTTAGCCGATGGGGCGTCGCCGTTATGGTCGTTCACCGATGTGGGCGTCTATACAAGCGCGGCCATCCTTGCCTCCAGTGATACCAGTATCACACTCACCCTCGACGGCACCACGGCGACGGACGTCACACTCAGCCTGACGGGAACCTATGAAGAAGATGATACCCTTGATTTCAGTCTTGCCGCGGGCAACGGAAGCACCACCCTGGCCGACGTCGATATCACACTCCCTGCCATCGATGGGGCGACTATCGGGACAGCGGGTGTCGTGTCCTGGGATATTACCGGTACGACGGCCAAGACCCTGACGGGCTATAACAGCGCGTCGGTGGTGAGCTCCCTGTCCTGTGACGGGCACGGATCGGGGGCCCTGAAGAGTATATCCGTCCTTCCCACCGGTGTCCTCAGCGGTTTCTTTACCAACGGGCAGACGTCGCAGATCGGGCAGATCAAACTGGCAGATTTCGATAATCCCTGGGGGTTGAAGCGGGAGGGAAACAATCTCTTCTCCCAGACCGTCGCCTCGGGCGATGCCGTGACCAACGTACCGGGGACATCGGGCCTCGGTGATATCACTCCCAATTCACTGGAGATGTCGAATACGGACATAGCAACGGAATTTATCAACATGATAACGGCGCAACGGGCCTATCAGGCCAGCGCCAAGGTCATCACGACGACGGATCAGATGATGTCGGAGCTGATGAACATCAAGCGATAGACGGAAGAATAACTGTCAAATATATGACGATTCGTCAAAAACCCCTTGAGTACCGGTGAGTAGGATGCGGTGCATGCATCGCGCTCACCGGTTTCCCTTTTCCCCTCTCCTGCTGCCGGGATGGCACGAACAGGTCATCTTACCGGCACTGTAAAGCCCCTTTTCGCCTGGTCTCGATCACCGAGTCACCTCTGGTACGAACTTTGCTCTTACAACAACCGGTATGGATATATCAACTATTCTGGGAATTACCTTTGGTTTTGGCCTCGTCATATCCGCCATGAGTATGGGGGGAGGACTGGCGTGGTTTATCAATGCCCCCTCGGCGATGATTGTCATGGGCGGAACCTTTGGTGCAATACTCATCAACTATCCACTCTCCGATGTCCTGGGGGTGGTGACGGTGGCACGGAAGGTCATTTTCCAGAAGGAACAGAAAGTGGAGAAGGTCATTGCGCAACTGGTCGATATCTCGAAACTCTCCCGGCGTGAAGGGATATTGTCACTGGAGAAGCAGATGAAACACATACGGGACCCCTTTCTTGCCAAGGGAATCATGATGGTGATAGACGGCATCGACCCCGCCACATTGTCGAAGATCCTCTATACGGAGCTTGAATACATCGAAGAACGACACAAACTGGGGGCGGAGATATTTACGACCATGGGAAATTTTGCGCCGGCCATGGGTATGGTCGGGACCCTCATCGGCCTGGTGAAGATGCTGATGATGATGGACGACCCCAGCGCCATCGGACCTGCCATGGCCGTGGCCCTTATTACGACCTTTTATGGCGTCATCCTGGCAAATCTCATCTTTCTGCCCGTGGCGGGCAAGCTGAAGACGCGAAGCGGCCGTGAGCTCATGGTAAAGGAACTGGCGATCAACGGCATCATGTCGATACAGTCGGGAGACAATCCGCGGGTGCTGGAGCAGAAGCTGCACTCCTTTATAGCTCCCGGGGAAAGAAAGTCGATATTCTGATCATGGAAGAGCAAACGGGAAGAAACAGAAATAAGGGTCCCGGTGTCGAGGCCGGTGGATGGGAGACCATATATTCTTCCCTTGCGCTGATCCTTGTGGCACTCTTCGGCATGCTCGTGTCCTATTCGACGGTGGAAGGGGACAAACTGACAAACTTCATGCGCGGCTTTGCCACCATGGCAACCACGGAGGGTCGGTCCACGGAGAGCGATGGTGAGGTGAAGAGTCTTATCATGGAGGGGGGCAGGGATAGCGTCTCTCATAGCATGGCGGTGCTGAAGAAATACTTTACCAGTATCGGCCTGGCCAAGTCCATCAATATCGAGCGGACGGAGCGGGGATTCAGGACCACCTTCGGCAGCAATGTCCTCTTTTCGTCGGGGCAGGCTGTGCTGCATAAAGATGCCAATCCCTATATTGATCAGATGATGGATATAGCCCGTGATGAAAGCTATTCCGTCAGGGTCGAGGGCCATACCGATGATGTGCCCATTCACACGTCCCGCTTTTCTTCGAACTGGGAGCTGTCGACGGCGCGGGCCGTCACTGTCCTTCGTTATATGCTGACAGATGTTCCCGCAAAAAGGCTGTCCGCCGTCGGATTCGGCCAGTATCGTCCCCTCGTGTCGAACGAGACCGACGAGGGGAGGCGGATTAACCGGCGGGTCGATTTTTATTTCAATCTGGATGAGGACAGAAAATCGTAGTGACTGCAGGGGGTGATATGGGAAGAAATGCGCGAAAGGGTGAAGAAAAAAAGAGCGGCGGAGAATGGGTAGGGACCTTCAACGATATGGTAACGCTCCTGCTTACCTTTTTTGTCCTCATCCTGTCACTGTCGAAACTCAATGTCGCCAAGGTGAAAGAGGCGTCCTATTCCTTCAGCAGTGCCTGCGGCTTCATGGAGAGCGGCGAATTGATAGACGTCGACGTCTTCAAACCCTTCGTTCCTGTCGAAAACAAGGTCCTGAAGTCCAGAGAGGCGAAGGACGAATTGGTCGAACGTATCAATGAGCTGGAAGGCATATATGCGGTGGTCGTCGAAGAGGGGGTCTTGGCATCAATGAAAGAGAAGGTGCTCTTCGAAACGGGGCTGGCCGACATCAAAGAGGGAGATCATCCCCTCCTGAAGGGCCTTGCCTCCATCCTGCAAAAGGCCGATTGTCAGATACGGGTCGAGGGGCATACGGACGATGTCCCCATCCATAATGAGCGGTTTTCCTCCAACTGGGATCTTTCCGTTGCCCGGGCCGTCACGATCGTCAGGTACTTTGCGTCCCCATGCGGCATACCGCCGGAGCGTCTTTCGGCTGCAGGATATGGGGATTCGAAACCCCTGTTCCCCAATAGGAGCGACAGCGGCAGGGACCGAAACAGGAGAGTGGAGATCATGTTAACGTTACAGGACGAGGTGCAGAACAATGGCTGAGGAAGAGAAGGAACAACAAGAAGAACCCCGTAAGGGAATGAGTGCAAAGGTCAAATTAATCGGATTGGTTGTCCTGGTGGTGATCCTAGCGGCGGGCGGGTTCGGCGGGTGGAAATTTTATGACAGTCGCTCAGAGAAAACGACAAAGAAGGAGGTCGTTGCCGCGCCGGTTTCGGCCATCTGGTCTGCAGGCACCCTCATCGTCAATCTGATGGATGACAAGGGTGAACGCTATCTGAAGGCGGGCATACAGGTAGAGGTGAGCAGTGAAGACTGTCTGGTCGAGTTGGAGGAGCTGAAACCGAAGGTTACCGACGGCATACTGGTCCTCCTTTCGTCGAAGAGTTATGGAGACATAGCGAGTCTCGAGGGGAAACAACGTCTCAGAGACGAAATTGCCGTCCGCATGAACGGGTACATGACCAGCGGCCAGGTCAGAAAGGTCTATTTTACGGAGTTTTTAATACAATAAGAGGGATATGAGGAGAAGACATAGATGTCCAACGTACTGTCACAGGGAGAGGTCGATGCCCTTTTGCACGGGCTGTCAGATGGCAAAATCGATACGACGCAGAAAGAGGTCTCTGACCCCTCGGTAGCCCATCCCTACGATCTGACGAGTCAGGACAGGATCACCAGGGGCAGGATGCCGACGCTCGAGATGGCCACTGAGAAATTTGGCCGCCTCTTCAGGACAACACTCCTGTCGCTGTTGAGAAAGGTCCTCAATATCAATATCGTGTCGGTAGACATGATGAAATTCGGGGAGTTTATGAAGAAGGTTCCCCTGCCTGCCTCATTGAATGTCTTCAAGATGGAACCCCTCCGCGGTATTTCACTCCTCGTTTTAGAGGCACGGATCATATTCGGCCTCGTTGATATCATCTTCGGAGGATCGGGAAAGGGGCAGTGCAAGGTCGAGGGGAGAGATTTTACGACCATCGAAAACAAGGTCATCAGCAAGGTCGTGCTCAGCGCCATGGCAGACCTCAAAACTGTGTGGCAGTCGATCATGGATATCGATTTTGTCTACATCAAATCGGAGACCAATCCCCAGTTCGCCCAGGTCGCCGTGTCTACCGATGTCGTTATTGTCATACAGATGGAGGTCGATATGGAATTCGATTCGGGCACCATGATGATCTGTATCCCCTATGCAACAGTGGAACCGATAAAGGAAAAATTACAGACGGGGTATCAGGCGGACAAACTGGAGATCGATAATGTATGGGCGGAAAAGTTTGCCCGGGGACTGAGTACAACCGATGTCTCCCTGACCGTCGAGCTGGGAAGAACCGTCCTGAGAGGAAGCGAAGTCAGAAATCTCAAGAGGGGCGATGTGATTCCCCTGGATCAGGATTGCAGTGCCGGACTCAATGTCTATCTGGAGAAGGTCCTGAAGATGAAGGGACATCCCGGCATGTATCGGGGGAACATGGCCATTGAGTTGGCGGAATTTGTCAGTGATAAGGGGGTGTTGTTACATGGATCAGAGTGAAGTGGATGAAGTGACTGAAGAGACCCGCGCGGGTGAGGCGGGGGGTGTCGACGATGTCCCGGAAGAGGGGGATGCGTCAACACCGGAAGAGGCAACGGGCGATGACACGACGGGTGTCACCGATGATCAGGATGGAGCGAACCGGCAGACGGCAGGAACTGCTCAGAAGACAGTGAGCACTGTTGCGTTTGATGAACTGGAAAAAGGAGAGATAAAAAAGAAACCAATGGACCTCGATTTTATTCTGGACATTCCCCTTACGGTGTCTGTTGAGCTGGGCAGAGGAAAGATGATGATCAGTGAGCTCCTTCAGCTGGGACAGGGCTCCGTCGTTGAATTGACAAAAATCGCCGGTGAGCCCCTGGAGATCTTTGTCAATGATCGGTTGATCGCCATGGGCGAGGTAGTGGTGATCAATGAAAAATTCGGGATCCGACTGACGGATGTCGTATCCCCGTCAGAACGGATCGCCAAACTGGGATAGTCAGTGGAGGAACCATGAGTTCACCGGAATTGTTGCCATCGCTTGTGAAAATTCTTTCCGCCCTTACCGTGACGGTACTGATCATGTTCGGTGCCGCCTGGCTCTTCAGGAAGGCCGCGGGGAAGACGGCCTGGGGGATCAATAACGAACTGATAAACATCCTGGCGGTCAAATACCTGGGTGCCAAAAACAGCATCATGCTCGTCGACATAGCGGGAAACGTGATGGTCATCGGTGTCTCCAACGGGACGATCAACATGCTGACGGAGATCATGGATGGCGAAACCCTGGAACGACTGAAGGACAGGGGACAACGGGAGGGAACGTTGCAATCCTTTTCAGATCACCTGGCCCTCTTCAAGGAGCGGCTGTTTTCTCCGGGAAAGGGTAGGGGAGCGTGATTCGAGACGGGGCGACATACGAAGGGGGCCTGCCGTCACCGGCCCGACGGAAGCGGCACCCAACGCCGGTGCAATGTGCCGCGGGGTGCCGGGTTACGAAAGAGAGCCGACGATCGTCATCGACAGCATGGCACGTATATATCATCGGTGCCGTCATCGCTCTCGTATGCCTTGTGTGGATAGATCCCCTGTGGGGTGAATCATTCTCCATTCCCCCCATAAGTGTGAATGTCGCCGGTGAAGCGGGAGAGCCGGGGCGGACTGCAGCCGTTGTGCAGATCCTCTTTATCCTCACCGTGCTCTCTCTTGCGCCTGCCATTCTCGTCATGCTGACGTCCTTCACCCGTATCGTCGTCGTACTCTCCCTGCTCAGGCACGCCCTGGGGACGCAGCAGATGCCGGCAAATCAGATAATCATCGGTTTGTCACTCTTTCTGACCTTTTTTATCATGACGCCCGTATGGAATGAGGTGAATTCCCAGGCACTGCAGCCCTATATGGATGAAGAGGTGACGGCGGAAGAGGCCCTCACCCTGGCGGTACAGCCGGTCAAGGCATTCATGCTGAAACAGACGAGAGAGAAGGACATTGCCCTCTTCGCCGAGATCGCACGAGATGAACGGCCCCGGAAACCGGAGGAGATCAAGATTGCCACACTGATGCCCGCCTTCGCCATCAGCGAGCTGAAGACGGCCTTTCAGATCGGCTTTATGATATATCTCCCCTTTCTCGTACTGGATATGGTCATTGCCAGTGTGCTGCTGTCCATGGGTATGATGATGCTTCCCCCCATCATGATCAGCCTTCCCTTCAAACTCCTCCTCTTTGTCCTCGTCGACGGGTGGAATCTGATAGTGGGCTCGCTGGTCCAGAGTTTCATGTAGAGGAACGATCACATGAGTGTCGATTGGGTTATTGGAATAGGAGGAGAAGCGATAAAGGTGACACTGCTCCTGGCTGCCCCCATGCTGCTGGTGGGTCTTCTGGTGGGTCTCGTCGTCAGCATCTTTCAGGCCGTGACGCAGATTCAGGAAATGACACTGACCTTTGTTCCCAAGATCATCGCCGTCATGGTGGCCCTCATCGTCGCGCTCCCCTGGATGATCAATCTCGTCGTCACCTATACGCAGAAACTCTTTCAGTCCATACCCATGTACATCCAGTGATCATGGAACAGATGGTGCAACCCCTAGCCGGATACCCCCGGGCCCGGCGCAGCGAATCGATATGCATATGCCCGAGATAACCGAAGCAGATATTGAGATCTTTATCCTGATGTTTCTCAGGGTCAGTGCCATTGTGGGCACCATGCCTATCCTGGGCAACCGGAATGTACCCGTCAGGGTCAAGGGGGGGATGTCCTTGGTGATCGTCCTGCTCCTCTTTCCCGTCACTGCATTCCATCCACCGGGTTCCGGGGTCCTGCCGCTGATACTGCAGATGGCCGGGGAGGTCATCATCGGCATCATCATCGGCTTTGCAGGGAAACTGGTCTTCGCGGGGGTCCAACTGGCAGGACAGCTGGCAGGTTTCCAGATGGGTTTTGCCATCGTCAATGTATTCGATCCCGTGACGAGTGCACAGGTCTCGATTGTGGCCCAGCTGCAGTACCTCTTTGCCATGCTCGTATTTCTTGCCATCGATGGTCATCATCTCTTTCTCTATGCCATTGCCGAGAGTTACCGCATGGTGCCTCCCCTCGATTTTCGATTTTCAGGAGAGCTCATGCAGACGCTGGTCCACATGTCGCGTGATATGTTTGTCGTGGCAGTCAGGATGGGAGCGCCGGTCTTCGTCACCCTGCTCATGGTCAGCCTCGGATTTGGATTGATCGCCAGGACCGTCCCCCAGATCAACATACTGATCGTCGGATTTCCTATAAAGATCGCCGTGGGACTGCTGGGTATCGTACTGACGCTTCCCATCTTTAGCCGGATATTGGGAAATATCATCATGGATTTTGGAGACATGCTGAGGCTGCTCTTCCGTGTGATGTGAAGATATTTTGACGCAGCTGTCAGCCCATAGTCAGGAATGGGCCTATGGAAGAACAAAACAAGGATCAGGAAAAGACCGAGCAGGCGACTCCCAAGAAGCGCAGGGATGCGAGAGAGAAGGGACAGGTCGCGAAGAGCCAGGATGCGGCCTCTGTGGCCGTGCTGCTGGCCGGTCTGACCTTCATCTGGCTCGGTCTGCCCGGTATGATCAGGAAGATGACGGCGCTGACGTCGTGGTCGCTGTCGCAGTCGGGCCGGTTCCCCCTGGACTGTCACACCATTCAGGAGCTCTCACTCGACTGTATATACAAGACATCCGCCCTCATGCTGCCCCTGTTCCTGACTGTGTTCTGTGTGGCGCTGTTCATCAATTATGTCCAGGTGGGTTTCATAATTTCCTCGGAATCGGTGCAGCCGAAACTGTCGAAGATCGATCCTGTCAAGGGATTCAAGCGGCTCATATCCGTCAGGTCCCTGGTGGAACTGGTGAAGAACATATGCAAGATCTCCATTGTCGGCCTTGTCGTCTATCTGACCATGCGGGGGGAGATCGACAATTTCATTCCCCTGGCAGACCAGACTGCGGCGGGGATACTGCACTACATAACCACTGTCACGTTCAAGATCATCTTCAGGGTCTGTCTGGTGCTCATAATCCTGGCCATCCTCGATTACTCCTACCAGAAATGGGAATTTGAGAAGAATCTCAGGATGTCGCGACAGGAGGTGAAGGACGAGTTCAAGCAGACCGAAGGTAATCCCCTCATCAAATCGAGAATAAAGAGTCTGCAGCGGGAAGCGGCCAGAAAGAGAATGATGGCCAGCGTCCCCAAGGCCGATGTCGTCATAACCAATCCCACCCGCCTGGCAGTGGCGCTCATATATGATCAGGGGACCATGGCCGCGCCCACTGTTGTCGCCAAGGGGGCACGGGTCCTGGCCGAAAAAATTAAAGAAATTGCAAGAGAAAACAAGGTTCCCATCGTCGAAAACAAGCCGCTGGCACAGGTATTGTATATAAAAGTAGATGTAGACGAGATGATCCCGGCCAATCTGTACAAGGCCGTCGCCGAGGTACTGGCATTTGTGTATAACATGAAAAGGAAACAGTAATATCCCCGGTGGTACGGGGAGGGATGGAAGAGATGGCGGATTCTAACGTAAAAACCGGGGGCTTTGACGATTTCTTGGGAGGGAGCAACACCATGGTGGCCATGGGCATCGCCGGTATCCTCCTGATCATGATGATACCCATGCCCCCCTTCATGCTCGACATATGTCTCTCCTTCAATATAACCCTTTCTCTGATGATTCTCCTCGTTTCCGTCTATGTGCCGAGACCGCTCGATTTTTCCGTGTTTCCCTCCATTCTCCTCATCGCCACACTGGTGCGGCTGTCACTCAATGTGGCCTCTACCAGACTCATACTGCTGCACGGCAATGAGGGAACGGGGGCGGCGGGACAGGTCATCAAGGCCTTTGGCGCCTTTGTCGTGGGAGGCAATTTTGTAGTCGGTTTTATCGTCTTCCTGGTCCTCGTCATGATTAATTTCATCGTCATAACCAAGGGGGCGACACGGATCGCCGAAGTGGCGGCGCGGTTTACGCTGGATGCGATGCCGGGGAAACAGATGGCCGTTGATGCCGACCTCAATGCCGGCCTGATTACAGATGCAGAGGCAAAGCGGAGACGCCATGAGATCGGTCGGGAATCGGAATTCTTCGGTGCCATGGACGGGGCCAGCAAGTTCGTCAGGGGAGATGCAATAGCGGGTATCATTATTACCATTATTAATATCATGGGGGGATTGATTGTCGGTGTCCTGCAGCGGGACATGCAGGTGGGCGATGCCGCACGTGTCTACTCCATTCTCACCGTCGGTGACGGTCTGGTGACGCAGATACCGGCACTGATCGTATCGACGGCCGTTGGTATGCTTGTGTCACGATCCACCGCCACTGCCGATCTCGGCAGAGAGGTGGGGGGACAGCTCTTTGTCCAGCCCAAGGTAATCGCAACGGCTGCCGTCATACTCTTTACATTCGGATTGATTCCCGGGATGCCCAAGGTGTCTTTTTTTACTATTGCTCTCATCCTGGGATTTGTCGCATACAACACATCCAGATCGTTACAGCGAGAGGACGAAGCGAAGGAGGAGGCACCGGTGGAAGAGGTGGCGGAATCCATTGAGTCCCTCCTTCCCCTCGATTCACTCGAACTTGAGATGGGATACAGCCTCATACCACTTGTCGATGCCGGGCAGGGGGGTGAACTGCTTGAACGGATCAGGATGCTGAGAAGACAGATGGCCCTCGAAATGGGGTTTGTCATTCCTTCAATACATATACGGGACAATCTGCAGATCAAGCGGAGTGAATATGTCCTCAAGCTGAAGGGAGTCGAAGTGGCCAAGGGTGATATAGAGATGGGGCATTACCTTGCCATAACCGCCGGTGATGGCGGAGAAGACATCAAGGGGATAAAGACGACGGAACCCTCCTTCGGTCTGCCTGCCGTGTGGGTGGCAGAAAAGGAACGGGAAGTCGTGCAGGCAAAAGGCTTCGTTGTCGTCGATCCGGCCACCGTCATTACGACCCATCTGACTGAAATCCTGAAGAGACATGCAGACGAACTGCTGGGCAGGCAGGATGTCCAGTCCCTCCTGGATAATCTGGCGGGGAGTCACCCCAAGGTGGTAGAGGAGCTTGTCCCCACCGTCGTTCCGCTGGGCACACTGCAGAAGGTCCTGCATCGGCTTCTGAGGGAGCGGGTCTCCATCCGCGACCTGCTGACCATACTTGAAGCGCTGGCCGACTATGTACCCTTAACGAAAAATGTCGATATGTTGACGGGATATGTGAGACAGGCCCTGGTGAGGACGATTACGAAGGAATACCGGGATAACGATGGAAACATAACGGTGGTCATGATTTCTCCCGACATCGAGGAGAGTATTTCCAGGTCCGTACAGCAGACGGAATACGAATCATTCATCGCGGCCGATCCCACGCTCGTACAGACCGTTGTGGGCAATCTGCAGAAATTTATAAAGACCTTTACCGAAAAGGGTCTGCAGCCCATCATACTCTGTTCTCCCACTGTCAGGATATTTCTGAGAAAGATCCTGGAAAAATTTTTCCCCAATATTGTCGTCCTCTCTCACAACGAAATTACCCATGATGTGAACATCAAGTCTCTGGGCATGGTGGTGAACGATGCAGATTAGGCGATATGAAGCACCCAATATGCGTGACGCGGTGAAACGGATCAAGGCCGATCTCGGGACGGATGCCATCGTCCTTTCGACGAAGGAAATGGAGGGCATGGTAGAGGTCTTTGCCGCCCGGGACGACCAGTCGGTGGTCGTCGAGGGCGGTGACATGTCACAATCCGATATATTCAGTTCTTTCAAAGGTGACATGGATCAGCTGAAGGGCCTCATCAGGGACATGGGACTGGGGCGGGACATGCGGGCCGAATTGAGAGAACTCAGGGAGATGCTCACCGATTATTGTCATGTCCCCGGTATACGGGAGGGGGACCAGGTCACGCCTCATCTGTCGCGGGCCTATTATCATCTCATTGCAGGGGGTATCGAGAAACAACGGGCCCTTCACCTGATAGAGGGACTGGCCCATGATGCACAGGCGGGTGAGCTGAAGACCTGTCATGACGTCCTGGCGATTGTGGAAGGGAGTATCAGGGAATCGATAGCCCCATCCTTTACGAGCGCGAAGGAGCACGAGGGAGGAACCCGGACGTCACCGGGAAGGATCGTTGCCTTCGTCGGTCCGGCGGGGTCGGGAAAGACAACGACGCTGGCGAAGGTCGCCGCGCGGTATCTGCTGGAGGAGGGACTGACTATTGCCGTCGTTACGACGGATACATTCAGGATCGGTGCGGCCGAGCAGCTGAAGATATATGCCCGGATCATGGACATCCCCATGAGGGTTGCCTCCAGAAAGGAAGAATTCACCAGTGCCCTGGAGCGATTTGCTGACAGGGACGTCATACTGGTAGATACGCCCGGGAAGAGTCGCAACGACGAGGCCTATCTCCGGAGACTGAAGGATTATTTCGAGGGAGTTTCTCCCGTGGAAGCGAATCTCGTCTTGAGCGTGACAGACAGGCAGGAAACCATGCTCGAGGCTGCAACACGTTTTGGAATTACAGACTACGACAATATGATATTTACGAAACTGGATGATGCCGACGGCTTCGGCCCCATATATAACTGTATCAAGCAGGTGGGCAAGCCGGTGCGGTACATTACCAATGGACAGAATGTGCCGCGGGATTTGCGTAAGATGGACCCCGGAACGCTGGCGAGGCTGATAGTTGAAAACAGGGTGCAGTAAGTGGAGGTAGAGACGTTGGAAGATCAGGCCGGAGTATTGAGAGAGATACAAAGGAACAGCAGCGGTCCCGTCATGGAACGGAAGAGACGCAGTCGCGATATCCGGGTCATTGCCGTTACCAGCGGCAAGGGGGGTGTGGGGAAGACGAATATCACGGCGAATTTTGCGTACTTTCTCTCGAAAATGGGGAAACGGACATTACTGCTCGATGCGGATGCGGGACTGGCCAATATAGATGTGATCCTGGGTATCACACCCAAGTATAATCTCTACCATGTCCTCCGCGGGGAGAAGAACCTGTCGGAGGTGATTGTTGAAGGTCCGGGAAAGATAAAGATCTTGCCGGCATCATCGGGAATTCAGGAAATGGCCGAACTGTCGAAGGGACAGAAGTTTACCCTCCTGGAAGAGCTTGACATGATGGACGACGAGATCGATTTCATGCTCATCGATACGGCGGCGGGGATTACCGGCAACGTTACCTATTTCAATATGGCGGCCAAGGAGATCATTGTCGTCGTTTCATCGGAACCGACATCGCTGACCGATGCCTATGCCCTGATAAAGATACTCAATCAGGGATATGCCGTCAGGCGATTCATGCTGCTCGTCAACATGGTCGTGGATTCACAGGAGGCCATGGGTGTGTATACCCGGTTGAATAATGCGACCAATCATTTTCTCGATCTGCCCATTGAGTACATAGGGTATATCCCGCAGGATCAGCATGTAACCAGAGCGGTACGGCAGCAGAAGCTGCTGGCGGAGGCATTCCCCGATTCGAGAGCCAGCGCGAGCATGTCTGAAATCGTGGGAAAGTTATTGAGAAGGCAGTCGAAGCAGTACGAAACGGGAACCATTAAATTTTTTGACAGGGCCGTTATCGAAACGCATGGTCAATAAAGAAGAGCGTGACAATCTGGTTATGAAATATGTGCCCCTCGTCAGGCATATCGTGGAGAGGATCGCCCTGCGACTGCCCGATCACGTCAGTAAGGATGACCTGATCAATTCGGGTGTCATAGGATTGATGTCGGCACTGGAAAAATTTGACGAAACGAGAGAGGTGCGTTTTGAAACATACGCGGGTTTCAGGATCAGGGGGGCGGTCCTGGATGAATTGAGATCGAGAGACAACGCGTCACGGTCGGCACGAAGCAAGGAGGCGAGGATGAAAGAGGTCTTTGATACGCTTCAGGAACGATTGGGACGTCATCCCACCGATGAAGAGGCATCGGACTATCTCGGCATCTCTCTGGAAGAGTATTATAAGCTGCTCGATGAGGCGCGGGGCGTCTGTGTACTCAGTGGTGATGATCTGCCTCCCGATTACTGTGAGAAATACGGGCGGTATGACGTGCTGGAGAAGATAAGTAAGAATAATCCCTTTTCCCTGCTTGCCAACAGCGAACTCAAAGAGACCCTGAAGGATGCGATAGAGTCACTTCCCGAGAGGGAACAACTGGTATTGTCTCTCTATTATTACGAAGACATGACACTCAAGGAAATAGGATTGACCATGGACTTAACGGAATCGAGGGTATGCCAGATCCACTCAAAGGCGATACTGAGATTAAAGAACAGTATGAAAAAAGTGAGACATGACATCCTGTAACAAGGCAACCGTGAGCAAGTGGTTCAGGATACCGCTGATGATCCTGTGCATATCCATCGCCGTCTTTGCGGGCTATGACACGGGTGGAGAACCTACCGGTGATGAGTCACGAGAGATCGTTGCACTGAGGGGTTCACGGGGGGTCAATTCCTTTAAGATCAAATCCCTGAGCGAACGGTTTGAGTATTTTGATGAGTTCATCGTCTATGTGCGGGGAAAACCTCGGGCATCCAATCGCGACAGAAAGGATGCCGGAGGTGATGGCAGGATTCTGGTCTGTTCTGTTGCGCTGCAGTTGTGCCGGGGAATGAAACTCACGAAGGAGCGGGTCCTGCTGAGAAAGATTATATATGAGCAATTGCAGGAACTGCCCCCTGCGGGAGGGGTGGGAAAGCGACAGAAGGCACGAATCAAAGACAAACTGAACGCCTTCATGGGGAACGCGATTGTAAAAAACGTTTACTTTACCAGATTTGTTTTATTGTAAAATAGGGAACATAGTGGCACAATTGGGTAAAAAAAGAGGCGATCTCATGATGGTTCGGCAGCGCGAAGAGGAAAAAGAGAGACTGTTTCAGGTACTGAAAGGTGGATTCGAGGCCCAATTCAAGGAACTCATTCCCGGGATCATGCATGCCCTGGCCAATCCCCTCAACGGGATCCTGGGCCGATCCGAACTCCTGGGGGGGCGGGTGCCGCGCACCCTGGAACCGATCGTGCGCGATGGCGGGGTACCCGACGATACCGTCCGGGAGGGCTGCAGAAAGGTGATCGGTGATATCGGTTTGATTGCAGAGGAGGCGAACCGGCTTCTCGATCTCTTCAACCGGGCGGCAGGAAAATTTCGTGCGCTTGATGATTCCGTCATGCGGGGAATCAATCTGTCTGCACTGCTGGAAGAGGAGGTGACATTCCTCCAGTTTTACCCCGATGCACGGCATGGCATCAAACAACAACTGATACAGGACAGTGGGATGCCGGAGGTAGCGGGGATTAGATCCCACTATTCCCTTTCATTTGCGGCCATACTGAGACATGCAATTCATTCCATGGAGGGGCGAGATACCAGGAAACTGGTCGTCGAGACCGGGCATGATGATTCCTACGCCTGCGTCACGATCAGGGACAGTGGCGAGCCACTGTCGGAGGCGCACCGGGAGGCGATGCTCGCCGATACACCGGGGGGGCATCGGCACAGGGACGACAACGGGGTGTCCTGCGCCCTCTCGCTCCTGAAACACTATGGCGCCCGCCTGCAGATCGGGTACGAATCGGGATACAACAGCCTGTCCGTCAGGATACCCTTCCGGGCAGGGGGTGAGGAGTGACAGGGGAGGACTCCTTCACTGTCCTATTCGGAAGAGTGAAAGGGAGCAGGGCTAAAGAGTATAGTATGTTGTGACGATAGATGGAATAAGACGGGTGAGCTGTGCAGCCTTTCGATTCTGTGCATGAAAGGAGCGTACGACAGGGATCATGGTCAGAGCACTCGATGCACAACAGATATTGATGCAATCCAACGCGGTTGAACGGGTACAGCAGGTTCAACAGCAACACGGAAATGTGCAGCAGAGACATTTTGAGGCCCAACTGGCACAGGAAAAACGGGAGTTGAAAGAAACGGTCAAAGACCTGGAAGAACCGGAGCGACTGGTAATTGGAGAGAAAGATAAGCAGGACAAGAGGGAAGGACGGCAGCGGGAGAAACAATCGAAGGAGCAGCCGGTGGACGCTGCCACCGGCGAGGTGCCTGCAGATGATTCTCAGGTGAAAATCGATATCAGAGTATAGGAAAAGAGATGACCGTTGAATCTTTGCTGGGACTTCAAATCGTTGCCGATGTCGTGTTGTGCCTGGCCGTCATGGTGCTCATCCGTGTCATCGGCAGGGAAATGAAAAAGAAACCCCTGGAAGAGTGTACCCGGACCATGTCCGAATTCAGAGGCGTGATCGAGGATGCGCGGCATGCAGCCGACCGTCTCAACCATGCCCTGCGTGATGCCGAGAAGGCACACCCCGGGCCCGATGCAGGGAAGGGTGCCCCGGCAACAGGTACCGGTCCTGACGGCAGAAGGCCGGCGGCTCCTGTCCCCGTGACGGGCCATGACGATATCGTCAAGATGGCCCAATGGGGAATGTCCGCAGAAGAGATAGCCGATACTCTGGATCTGTCAGAGGGAGAAGTATGCCTCATTTTGGATATACATCGACAAAAGAATGAAAATTCCTCCCCCCGCGATATCGTCTCCTGATACCCTTCAGCAGTTACACATCTCCAGCAGGACGGAGACACTGCCGCCCCTCTTCGTCGGTGAGGTGGTCGGTGCCGAGGTCCTGAATAATTCGAGCGGCGGAAAGGTCCCGATTCTGCTGAAGAACAGCATGATTATGGCGGATTCCCCCGTTCCCTTCGAAAAGGGAGACAGGATTGCCGTCACCGTGAGCCGGCTGCACCCCCGGGTCGTCCTCCAGATCGTACGCACCGGAATGATGGAAAGATCCGGGGCACTGCAAGAGTACATACAACGGTACCGTGCCGATCCCCGGAGTCTCTTCGAATGTCTCGTCAGGGGATGCGACGTCTTCGATCACGGCGGTCTGGGTGAACTGGAGGCACATCTGGGGGAGGAAGATGTGAGGGGTATCCGTGCCCTCTTGAAATCGCTCATATTTACCGGCGAGGGGTCACGGCGGGACATGTTTCTGAAGGATTATCTCTCCACGCTGGGGTACCTGATGGAGCATGAGCCGGGGACGACGCCGGGGCGGAGGCATGGCATCCCGCCACTGAGGGACATCCTCATGACGTTGTCTGAGCGGCTTCAGTTGCTCGTGGACTCCGAAAAACTTCCCGGGGCGGAAACCCTCGCCCGATTTGTCCGCTCCACGATAACGGCCATTGATGTCCATCAGGTGATGAACGGTCTCTTTCAGGAACATGAGAATAAGTATGTCTTTCAGATCCCCCTGCGCCTCCCGGAGCGGATGGGACTGGCAGAGATAGTCGTGCAGTTTGAGCGGAACCAGGGCCGGCGGGGGGATAAACGGATCCTCTTTCTGCTCACTATGGATGTCCTGGGTGACGTGACGGTGGAGGCGGTGGTCAGGGACAACGGGATAGGCTGTGAATTTACCTGTACTGACGAGACCGTCACCGATTTTATCAGGCTCAATATGGGTGAACTGGAAGAGGGGCTTGCGGCCCTGGGATACGGCATTCACTATATGCGGTGTGCCGTGAAAAAGGACGGTGCCGAAATGAGGGCCCGGCATGAGGCTGAGACAGGTTTCCTTTCCCGGTATGGTCTCGATATCGTGGTGTAACCGGCACTGTCCTCTGAAGTGAACAGCGAACATTCCCCCTGCCTGCGGCGGGGGCTTCACCATCTACGGGCACGGGCATTGCTATGAAGAAGAGTGATGAAGATGTCACCATGGCCGCGGCCATAGAGTACGACAGCGCACATGATGCGGCACCGAGAGTCACCGCGAAGGGACGGGGAAACATTGCCGGGAAGATCATCGGACTGGCCAGGGAACACGATGTGCCGGTGCGGCAAGACCCCGCCCTGGTGGAGGTGCTGAACAGGCTTGATATAAATGAAACCATACCCCCCGAACTCTATCGGGCCGTCGCCGAAATACTGGCCTTTATCTATTCCCTCAATGAAAGACGCAGGCATGAAGACTGACGACATGCCCGCACATGTCAAATGAATGTCGATACCGGTATCACCGGCACACCGGGAGATTTGCTCAGACTGTGTCTCCCTGCAGGGGGGATCTGTCCCGGAAAAATTTTCCCGGTGGAACAGAATTGCCTGTCCCTTCCGGAGCGGTAAGGCGGGGGAATCTCCGCAACCCTCCAGGGGACATGGCATAGACGAGATGTCCCTTCCCTCCGCCGCTGTGGCATAGTACTTGCTTTATCTACCATACAGAGAAGGAGGACAGGGTATATGGAAATCGGTCTTGTTACAATGGCGGGTGCCTGCAGGGGAATGATTCACCGGCTCGACAGTACGGTGAACAATATAGCCAATGTGGACACCGCGGGCTTCAAGACGGAGCAGCTTTTCTTCTTTAATGATGCACCGGGGGTGACGCCGACAGGCGAGCCATTGATGCCGAGACCGACGTCGCTCATCGATTATTCTCCGGGAGAACTCTATAAGACGGGCAATGATTTCGACCTCGCCCTGGGAGGCACGGGTTTTTTCGCCATCCAGACGGAGGCAGGTACCGCCTATACCAGAGACGGCAGATTTGCACTCAACAGGAAGAAGGAACTGGTGACACTGTCGGGTAATCATGTCCTCGGCAGATCGGGCAAGATCGTCATTGCAGGCGACGACATGGAGGTGGGCGGACAGGGCGACATCATGGTCGACGGCAGACGGGCGGCCAAACTGATGATCGTGGACTTTGAAGACGAGGCCCGGCTCGTCAGGGACGAGGGCGGTATCTTCCGCGACCCGGAAAGGCTGGCAGGGATGAAAGGGACAGATAATCCCGGCGTTCAGCAGGGATATCTGGAACACTCGAACGTGCAGGCCGTACGGGAGATGGTGAAGATGATCGATATACAGCGTTCCTTCGAGGCGTACCAGAAAATTGTGCAGACACTGCAGGATCAGGACAAATTGTCTACCAATCGTGTCGGAAAGCTGTAAGTAACAGTGACAGGGCACAGTGAAGGAGGAAGGGCATGATACGGGCATTATGGACGGCAGCCACAGGCATGCAGGCACAGCAGATAAACCAGGATGTGACATCCAATAACCTGGCAAACATCAACACCGTGGGATTCAAGAAGGCGCGTGCCGATTTTCAGGATCTCATGTATCAGATCTATAAAAAGGGGGGAACGGAGACATCGTCGGGGAGCCAACTGCCGGTGGGTATAGAGGTCGGTATGGGCGTCAAGACGGTATCGGTGCAGAAGATGTTTTCCCAGGGAGATTACCAGCAGTCGGAGAGTGAATTCGACTGGGCCATCGAGGGTGACGGGTTTTTCCAGCTCGACAATAATGGGCATACCGTCTATACGAGGGCGGGCAATTTCAAGATAGATGCAGATGGCTACCTCTGCAGTTCCGAGGGACTCAAATTGACACCCGAGGTGTCGGTACCGGCGGAAACGGTCAATTTTACCATCGACAGCGGCGGTACATGGACGGCGACGGATGCCGATGGTACGGCCGCAGGGACGGGAAGAATTGAACTGGCAAAGTTCGCCAATCCGGCGGGTCTGGCCAGCCTGGGGAGAAATATCTACGATGTGACTGACGGATCCGGCGAGGCCGTGACGGGCAACCCGGGAGAGAGCGGCATAGGAACCATTTCGCAGCGATTTCTCGAGATGTCCAATGTCAATGCCATCGATGAGATGGTCAAGATGATCGTGGGACAGCGGGCCTATGAAATCAATTCAAAGGCCATTCAGACGGCAGATGCCATGCTGCAGATGGCCAACGGTATCAAGAGATAACGGGGTGACGGGATGAAAGAGACAGGGGGCAGGAGACATTCCATTGGGACCATCGCCATCCTTTCCATCGTTTTTGCGCTGGTCGTGACTGTCCATCTGCATGCCGCGCCCGTGACCACGGTGAGAGCCGATGACATCAAGGGGACCGTTATCGCCTATATCAGGGGACACATGCCCTGGCCGGCAGAGACCGTCCGCATGGAGTTTTCCTCAGGGGTTTCCGACGTGACCCTCACGGGCACGGATATTACCTGTCGCGTATCCTGCGGCCGGACGGAGGATTTTATCGGAGACGCCACCTTTACCGTTTCATTCTACGGTAACGGTGTGTTCATGAAAAAGAAACACGTCAGGGTAAGGCTGGAAGTCATCAGGGATGTGGTGGTTGCCGCACGGTCTCTGGCCCGGGGTATCGAAATAGCCGACGAAGATGTCAGGCTGGTGCAGAAGTGGTTTCGTCGCATCCCCAACGGCATTCCCGCGGACATCGAGGATGTGGTGGGAAAACGACTCCGGTGCATCGTGAAGGTAAATGCCGAGATACGGAAAAACATGGTGAAAGATATTCCCCTGGTCAAGAAGGGGAAGGTGGTCAGGATTGTCATCGAACGGCAGCCGCTGAAGATAACGACCATCGGTGTGTCGGAACAGGATGGGATGCGGGGCGATCTGGTCAAGGTCAGGAACGTATCGTCCAGACGGACGATTTATGCCAGGGTCATGGCCGATTCCCTGGTGTGCGTGGAATTTTAGAAAGGGAAGGGTATGTGCCGGAAAGTGGGATACGGAAAAAGGAACGAGAACAGATACATGGCGGTGCTCTCCCTTCTCCTCGCAGTAGTTCTGATCGCGGGATGCTCGATGCATCGTCCCGTGGTGACAGAGGATGAACCCGTCGTACCCCCCGGGGCAGTGGTTGCACCCCCCCCTGCGGGGACGATCTGGCCCGGTGAGAATGCCCAAAATTCGCTCTTTACCGATAACAAGGCACGGTTTGTGAATGATATCATTACCATAATCATCGAAGAGAGTGCATCAGGTGCCAACACGGCCAATACGACCACCAGTCGCGATACCAGTACGACGGCCGGGATAACGGGCCTTTTCGGGTTGGAAACAAAGATTCTGGAGCAAAACAAACGGATGGGCACGTCATTCGGGGTGGGAGGCTCGTCGTCCAATGCTCTCACGGGAAAGGGCAATACCAGTCGCGGCGGCACACTGTCGGCACGGATAACGGCGCGTGTCTTCGAGGTGCTTCCCAACGGCAATCTGGTCATCAAGGGGAGACGCCGGATGATGGTGAATGCCGAGGATCAGTACATCGTCATTTCGGGTATTGTCAGGCCCGATGATATTACATCAGACAATGTCATATCGTCACAGTATATTGCCGATGCCAAGATCGTCTATACGGGAGATGGCGTCGTCAATGACAAGATGAGACCGGGCTGGATGACACGTGTCGTGGACTGGGTCTGGCCCTTCTAAATGATTCGGGGACAGGGTATCATGCAGAGAATACGAGACATCATATACATTATCATCGCTGTGGCAGCCGGGTTTGTTATTGCAACCAACGCCGGCGCATCACGGATCAAGGATATTGCCGATATTGGAGGGGTCAGGGACAATCAGTTGATCAGTTACGGTCTCGTCGTGGGTCTTGCCGGGACGGGTGACAGTATTGACAACGGCTTCACCAAGGAGACGCTGGCCAACATGCTGAGCAGGCAGGGACTTGCCATGAAGGATGATGCCCGTGGCAGTCTGAGTTCGGATAACGTTGCGGCCGTCGTGGTTACCGCCGAGCTGCCTCCCTTTGCCAAGGTGGGGACGAGGATAGACGTCATGGTGTCATCCATCGGTGATGCCGACAACCTGCAGGGAGGAACACTCCTCATGACGCCGCTCCGGGGAGCCGATGGCAAGGTATATGCGGTGGCCCAGGGAGCCATAGCCCTGGGCGGTTTTTCCGCTTCGGGGGGCGGTTCCAGTGTATCCAAAAACCACGCGACGGTGGGACGCATCGCCAACGGCGCCTTTGTTGAGAGAGAATTACAGTACGATTTCGAGAAGGAGCAGTCACTCACCGTCAATCTCTATCGCCCCGATTTCACGACGGCTACGCGGCTGGCTGCCGTCATAAATAACGGTATCGCCGATATAGAGGCACGTCTCGTCGATTCCGTCACGGTCCAGGTCAGGCCGAAGGCATCCTTCAGGGGGACCATGGTGCGGCTCATTTCGGCCATTGAGAATCTCGATGTGATCGTCGATTTTCCCGCCGTTGTCGTCATGAACGAAAAGACCGGAACCATTGTCATGGGTGAGAATGTCAGGATATCGACCGTCGCCATTGCCCATGGGAATCTGATGATACAGGTACAGGAGGAGGCACAGGTGTCTCAGCCCCTTTCCTTTGCACCGGCGCCTCCCGAGGGAAGCACGGCGACACAGGCCGGTACGGGAACCGTTATGGCACCGGGGGGGCAGACCGTGGTGACGACGGAGGCCGACATCACGGCGAAAGAGGATGAGGGGAATTTGAAACTGGTGCCCCGGGGGGTCACCATTCAGGAGGTCGTGAAGGCCCTCAACGCAATAGGAGTATCGCCCCGGGACCTGATTACCATATTGCAGACCATCAAGGCCGCGGGGGCTCTCCATGCGGATTTGAAAGTGATATAACCAGTGGGGATGGTATGGAACCAGTGAGTATAGAGCGAGTGACGACAGAGATGCCTTCAGGGCATGCAGACGCTGCCCACCGAGGGGGACAACACAATGGTCGCGCCGATGGGCTGGAAGATGTCTGTGCCGACTTTGAGGCCATCTTCATCGGCTTCATGATGAAGGCCCTGAGACGCACGATTCCGGAAAGCGGCTTTCATACCGCACCGGGCAGGGATATCTATACCCTGATGTTTGACCAGAAGGTGGCGGAAGACCTCTCGACCGGGGGAGGCGGGATAGGTCTTCAGCAGATCCTGATGCGACAGCTCGGTACTCACGATAGTGCTGCGGCGGGGAAGAGGACCGGTTCCGATTCCCCTCGCATGCCCTCAGCCGGTGGCGTCTCTCGGCGGCACGGGATTCCCGACGGGGGAGACATAAAGGCTTGACAGAAATGAACAATGACGTCAGAATGCAGCAAGTTACTGGAAAGTCGGATATGTCCCGCACCGATGTGCGGCAACCCGACAGATACCGTTAAAGTATTACGCCATATGAACCGATATAGGTATGAAAAGAAGTAAAGGATGGAGGTATCATCAATGAAGATTTCCGACACCGGCAACTCCCTACATGAACTTGTGACAAAGTATAAGGTCAACGAAGACAAGGTGAACACTGGGCAGGAAAAGCAGATAGGAAATGGTGCGGTTGTGGAAGAGAAGGTCACTTTGTCCCCTGCGGCACAGGAGATTCAACGAGCAGAGAAGGCGGTCAGGGCACTCCCCGATGTTCGCGAAGAGAAGGTTCAGGAAGTGAAGCGTCAGATCGAGGCGGGGGAATACGAAGTAAAGGGAGATGCAATCGCTGAAAAGATGCTGACCGAAACACTGATTGATGTCATGGTTTAGTGAAATGAACGACGAAATATATTCTCTCTATGATTCTCTGATCTCCATACTGGAAGAGGAGATCGAGATCTACCGGAAATTTCATGACTGTCTCGTGCATGAGAGAGGAATCCTGGCTGGGGGTTCGATGGAAGAACTCTATGAAAGCAATGCCAGAAAGGAAGGCTGTATACTGGAGGCCAGGGTACTGGAAGAGGCACGGACGGATATAGTCGACACAATCCGTAGCAAGCTTGATCATGCCGAGAAGAATGCCGGACTGTTACATCTTTCGTCATATGGAAACAGCAGTCAGAAAAAGGCCTTGAGGGAGTGCCGATCACTGCTGCGTTCTCTCGTGACGGGCGTCAATGAGATGAACGACAAGAACAAGGTATTACTCGATTCATCTATTCAGTATGTCCAGAAGTCAATAGATTTTCTCGGTCAGCTTTTCTCCCCCGGTGCAATCTACATGAATTCAGGCAGGTTAAAGACTGCCGGCGTGCATGGGAATTTGCTAAGCAAAAAGGGATAGCACAATGTCGGGTATCAACGCATTATATATTGCGAAAGAGGCCCTGCTCAGTCATCAGACTGCCATCAACACGACGGGGACCAATATCGCCAACGCAAATACCGATGGGTATACGCGACAGCGGCCCATATTCAACACACTGAGCCAGAGTGTCGAGATATCCACCATTGAACGGGTATATGATCAATTTCTCGGGTCGCAGATTAATGAAAAACGCCACAGCCTTGGTTCCAGTGAAGCGAGGCAGGATGGCCTCGGCAGAATCGAGATGATCTTCGACGAAGTCGGTGATGAGGGCATCAATGGGTTATTGAACAAATTCTGGAATGCCTGGGAAGATCTGTCGGCACATCCCTCGGGACAGACCGAGCGAATGGAACTGGTTTCCATCGCGCAGAGTCTGACGTCCAAATTTGATGCCTACAGTGATGCGCTCCTTTCCCTGCAGTATGATGCCAATGCACGGATAGCAGATCTGGTGCAGGAGGCCAACAGCTATATGACCGATATAGCCGATATAAACGGACGAATTTCGGAGACCCCGCCCGATGACAGCAGTATCAACGATCTCAAGGACAAGCGGGCGGAACTGTTGTCGGATCTGGCCGGGGTCGTCGACTTTCATTATATCGAAGATGCGAGTGGTTCCATCAATGTCTATCTGGCCAACGGCATGTTTCTGGTGGAGGGTGTGCAGACGGGAGATCTTGCAGTCCTGTCGGGAAACCACGCCAATACCTTATTCTACGACGTTCTCTTGGAGGACGACGCCAACGAGGCACCCCTCAATGACGTCATAACAGGCGGACAATTGAAGGGGTATCTGGATATTCGCGATACCGAGGCGGCGGGATATATAACCAACCTCGATACCCTTGCCGCCAGCCTTGTTTCCGAGGTAAACACCCTGCACCGGCAGGGGTACGATATGAATCAGAACCTGGGTGAAGATTTCTTCGATTCGACAAAAACAACGGCCGGCACTATCGAGGTCAGCGCCGCCATTGTTGCCGATATAAATACGATAGCGGCCTCGGAGACAGTCAACGGCGATGGCGGCACTGCCGGCACGATAGGGGCGCTCAGAAACGAGTTTCTCATGAGTGACGGGCATGCGACCATCAACGGCTATTTCAATTCTGTCGTGTGGCAGATCGGCCAGGATGTGGCCGATGCGAACAGGGAGTACGATCACCATACCGATCTCGTGTCGCAGATGACGAACAAGCGGGAGGATGTCTCGGGCGTTTCCATCGATGAAGAGATGATGAATCTCATCAGATATCAGAACGGCTATAACGCGGCGGCCAAGCTGTGCAGTATGGCCGACGATATGGCCGATACGCTGATGACTCTGGTTTCATAGACAGAGCAGTCGGCAGGGAGTTGACGGCGTCATGGCTGTTCCGGTATGACGCCCGGGGAGGTTGCAGGGCACCATGCGCATATCTGAAAACATGAAGCTGCAGTCCATAGTTGATACTATGTTCAAGACACAGGGCGATTATAATCAACTCATGGAGAAGATCGCGTCGCAGAAAAGGATAAACAGGCCCTCCGATGATCCCGCCGGCATAAACAGGACCCTCGGTTTCCGCGAATCGAGGGCATCGGTGACGCAGTACGGCAGAAATATCGAAAAAGGTGAATCGTGGCTGACCATGACGGAATCCGTACTTACCAGTGCGGGAGACCTGCTGGTGAAGGCCAGAGAGACTGCCGTTGCCCAGTCGACGGCCACCGCATCTGCCGAGACGAGGAGTATCGAGGCGGGCACTGTACAGCAGTTAATAGATGAGATGCTCACCCTGGCCAATACGAAGTATGGGGATCGCTATCTCTTTTCAGGGACTAAAACGCAGGAGACACCCTTTTCATCGTCTCGCCGGGCCGCTGCAGAGATCGGAGATCCCGTTGCGGCAGGAGGAAACGCCTTTGACGGCTCGGTGGGGAAGGCGGGGACCTATACGGGCACCCAGAACAAGACATATGTCGTTGAAGTCGTTGCGGGGGGGACACTGGCCGATGTCACCTACCGTGTCTCCGCCGATGGCGGAAAAACCTGGGGGGATACACAAACCGATCTGGACGGCGGGACCATTACACTGGGAGAGGGGATACAACTGGAGTTTACCGACGACGGAGACACCTTGTTGACTGCCCATGACATATTTTATGTCAATGCCTCCGTAGCGGGGTACTACAGCGGTAACGGTGATGAATTATCCGTCAATATTGGCGATGCAATGTCCTTCGATTACTCCATATCCGGCGAGGCGGCCTTTACCGACAAGGGTGAGGGGAATGTCGATATATTCGGTGTCCTCAATGATTTGAAGGATGCCCTGGAGAGCAATGATACCGATGGCATTGCGTCCCAGCTGGATGATCTCGAGGCCGCGTCGGATCAGATAACGAAAAAGATTTCCACCTGCGGTACGAGGATGAACCGGCTGGAGATAGCGAAAAACACCCTGGCCGATCTGGAGATGGATCTAGCGGACCTGATTGCCAATGTGGAAGATGCCGATATGACGGAACTGATCACTCAATTTGCCAGGAAAGAGGTCGTCCTGAAGGCAACATATGCGGCGGCTTCTCAGATAGGAAAATTAACCCTGATAGAATTTCTCTAACCGCCTCACGACACCGGAGCCATGCTGATTCTCTCACGGAAGTTAAACGAAACAATACGAATCGGGAATGATATCACGATTACCATCCTGGAGGTGACGGGGAGTCGGATACGGGTGGGAATAGATGCCCCCTCAGAGGTGGCCGTTCATCGCGAGGAGGTGTACCAGGCGATCAGCAGAGAGAATGTGACGGCGGCCGAATACAGTGAGTCGCGTGATGAGAACCTGTTCCATCTGTGGGACAGGTTGCGGAACCCCATGAAGGAGGACGTCCGGTGAGCGTTATTACCACCCCTTTTGGAGACATGCAGGTAAGCGAGTCAAAGATAATTCACATGAAAGGGGGAATACTGGGCTTTGAAGAGGCAACACGGTACCTCCTGTTCATGCAGAATAGAGAGATCCCCTTCGGGTGGTTCGTTTCAGCCGATAATCCTTCCATTGCCTTCGTCGTCATAAATTCATTTGTTGCAGAACCGGAATACGAACCGGTCATTCCCGACAGTGACGCGGAGCTGCTGGAAATCACATCACCCGACGACGCGGTTGTGCTTTCCATTGTAACGATCAACTCCAACCCCTTCAGTGTAACGGTCAATCTTGCCGCCCCCATCGTCATCAACGCACAAAAGATGCTGGCCAAACAGGTAGTCATCAATGACCAGCGTTATTCCCTGCAACATTCCATCACGGACAACAAGACACTGTTCGAAAAGAAGACAGGTGACGGAGACGACGTGCTGGACGCTGTTACGGTCCGGTAGGCCCCTTCCCTTCTGTTATCCTTTCCCAAGGACCGGTGTGTCCCTCCTTCCAATCACGGAGAACATGGCGTCTCTGTGCGCGAGATATGCGTCAGCAGACATCCTATCATGGCATGATTATTGCTTTTTTATGAGACATGGTTGTGATCGGAAGGACCCTTGCAGTGGGGCGCATGGCAGGCATGCCGTTTTCGGCAGCGACAGCGCGATATGGCCCCTCTGAGGCACGGCGGGAAAGCCGGCGAAGAGCGACACCAGGGGGACCCGGCGGCACGCACTGTCAAAATGTTGTCTGACCCGCCAATGTGTTGGAGATAACGGAGGTATACCGGATTGCCGGTAAAACGGCATGAAACGGTTGGAGAAAAGGAGTGGTAACCGATGACTGAATGGTCTCAACGGGTGAATCAGGGTGCCTCTGGCAGGTTCACCACAGATGGAAAATATCTGACCTTCATGCTGGCAGAGGAGGAGTACGGTATCGGCATTCTGGAGGTGAAGGAAATTATCCGGATGATGCCCATCACCACCGTGCCCCGTACCCCTGCATTCGTGAAGGGGGTCATCAATCTTCGGGGCAAGGTAATCCCCGTCGTGGACCTGAGGGTGCGGTTCGGGTTGACGGCCTCCGAATACACCGAGCGCACCTGTATCATTGTGGTGGAACTGGCCAGTGAATCCGGGGCCCTCCCCATTGGCATGGTGGTGGATGCCGTATCGGAGGTATTACACATCAAACGTGAAGATTTGGAAGCCGCGCCGACCTTTGGCGGCACACTGGATACGGCATATATCCTGGGCATGGCAAAGGTCGACGGAGGACTCATCATACTGCTCGATATCGAGGCGGTGCTCATGGGGGAAGATTTCGGTACCCTCAGTGTGATGGATGAAGAGGTGACGCCCGACGGGGTCGGTGTCGTAATGGGGCGATGTCATCCCATGGAGGAGAGAGGGGATGACGTCACGGAGAGTTGCATGCAATGATGTGCAGCCATCTATCGGGGCAGGGAGAAGAGACCCCGCGGGATGATCCTGATAGAGTGAGAAGAGTATGACGGCGGAACTGAGCGATTGCGATTTTGGGAAGATACGTCGCTTCATGTATGAGACATACGGAATCAATCTCCACGACGGGAAGAAGGAACTGGTGAGGGCACGCCTCGGCCGGCGCCTGAGACAGGGGAAATTCGGCTCATTTACCGAGTATCTGGATTTCGTCACCGGCACTGGAGGCGTCGATGAACTGACCGCCATGATCGATTCTCTGTCGACGAACCTTACCGGTTTTTTCAGAGAGGAGAACCACTTTGATTGTCTCCGCAGGATCATCGCCGACATGACGGAATCGGCCCGGTCTCTCCCCATGCTCAGGATCTGGTGTGCCGGATGCTCGACGGGGGAAGAGGCATACTCACTGGCCATGACGGTGAGAGAGCATCTGAAGGTGCAAAACTGTGCAACACGAATCGTGGCAACAGATATCTCCACCAGGGTGCTCAGGACCGCAGTGAAGGGCGTCTACAGGGCCGATCGTATCGGGTCCATCCCCGATGCCCTGGTGAAAAAATATTTCCAAATCGGCAGCGGCACCCGGCGGGGATACTATCGAGTGAAGAAGGACCTGCGGGACATGGTGACCTTTGAGCGGTTCAATCTCATGGATACCCCTCCTTTCAGGGATTCCTTCGACACCATATTCTGCAGAAACGTCATGATCTATTTCGACAAAAAGACACAGGAGAGACTGATCGCGAGATTGTACGATGCCCTCGAGACGGGCGGCTGGCTCTTCATCGGACATTCTGAGAGTCTCACCGGTATGCAACACCGATTTACCTATGTAGAACCCAATGTGTATCGCAAGGGGGAAAACAGATGAACGGTTTAGTAAGCAGGCACATAGTGGACGTCGCGGACTTCAAGGTAAGCGGGAACAGTGACGATATACTGATTACCGGTGCCCTTGGTTCATGTGTTGCCGTGGCGGTCTACGACCCACAGGTCCATGTGGGAGGTCTTCTCCATTTTGTCCTTCCTCATTCATCGCTCGATGAGGACAGGGCACGGTATGTGCCGGCGATGTTCGCCGACACAGGGATACCCCTTCTGTTGCAATCCTGTTACGCGCTGGGAGGCCATAAGAAGCGAATAAGCATCAGGGTCGCCGGAGGGGCCGCCGTGCCCAACAGCGGGAGCGATAGTGCCATGGGCAGGGAAAATATTTTCGCGGTGAAGAAGATATTATCGGAGCATGATTTTCTCATAGAGGGAGAGGATACGGGTGATAACTGCATCCGGTGTGTCCATATGCTCATTTCCAACGGCGGGGTTATGGTGAGGTCATCCAACAGGACCCGGATCATGAAGCTCTAAGATCGGCCATGGTCCCGCCATCATGGGCCGGTACCGGTCCTGTGCACCGGACAGGGGACACAATCCCGGTGTGTTCGTGCCGTGTCTCACTGAAGGGGTCTTGCGCTGGAGAACTGCGGAGCATCGAGGCGTCTGCGTGACTGAGAAGGGGAGAGAGACAGGACGAAATGAAGAACATACGAGTGCTCATCGTCGATGATTCAGCCATTGTGAGAAGGGTACTGTCCCGGGAACTTGCACAGTATCCCGATATCGACATTATTGGGACGGCCTCCGATCCATACATCGCCAGGGACAAGATCGTCAGACTCCGACCCGATGTCATAACCCTCGATATTGAGATGCCGAGAATGGACGGCCTCACCTTTCTCGATAAGCTGATGACCCATAGTCCCCTGCCGGTAATAATCGTCAGTGCAGTGACAAACCGGGGGGGGACCACCGCTCTGGAGGCCCTGGAAAAGGGTGCGGTGGAGGTCGTCGCGAAACCGGGAGGGTCATACTCAGTGGGCGATATGGGTGCCCAATTGGCAGACAAGATACGGGCGGCAGCACAGGTGACGGTCAGAGGAAGGTATACCTGCACCGCCGCCACGGGAAGGCCCCCAGAGGAAATCAAGACGGTGCCGGGCGGGACCGACAGGGTTATTGCCATTGGTGCCTCTACCGGTGGAACGGAGGCCCTGAAGAATATACTTCACAGAATGCCCTCGAATGCACCCGGCATAGCGGTGGTGCAGCATATGCCGGCAAAATTCACCACTGCCTTTGCCGGGAGACTGAACGATATGTGCCGGATTACCGTGAAGGAGGCGCAGAATAATGATCGCGTGGACCCGGGAACGGCATTGATCGCCCCCGGTAATTACCACATGATCCTGAGAAGGGATGGGGCCCGGTATTATGTGGAAATCAAGGATGGTCCCATGGTGCATCATCAGCGCCCCTCCGTTGACGTGTTGTTCAGGTCGATGGCCCTGAGTGCGGGATCGAATGCAATCGGTGTTATTCTCACCGGCATGGGTTCCGACGGTGCGCGGGGATTGATGGAGATGAAGCGAGCGGGGGCACGGACCATCGCTCAGGACAAAGAGACCTGTGTCGTCTTCGGAATGCCGCAGGAGGCGATAAAACTGGGCATCGTCGACAGGGTTGAACCGGTGGACCGGATCGCGGGAGAAATTATACAGATGGTATCATTGTAATGAAGCAGGAAGAACTGTCCGACCGTATTGACGAAATGGTATCCGATTTTCTCTTTCTCGACGAAGGGGTGATCGATATACCCTCGGCCGGCAAATTTCTGAACCACATCGATGGGATCACCGCTGGGGTAACGACAGATACAACAGAACCGGTACGGCGGGTCGCCTGTGCCTTGCGGATACTCATTGAGAGACTCATACTGGACAGCATAGATCAGCGGGAGGGATACCTCGCCGTTGAAGGGGGTATTACGGTCATGCGCGGCATGATCGGCGGTGCCGCCGGCGGCACCGGTGATGCCGCTGTAGAGGAATTTATGGATCGTGCAGCCCGGCTGGTCGGGAGTGCAGCGGACAGTGACGGCCGTTCCGAAGAAGCGGTCATGTCGTCTGAAGGGGGTTCAGCTGCAATCGACGGTGGGAAACGGCCCTTTGAAAGGGACGATGAGGCTGTACTGAGAGATTTTGTCACCGAAGGTCTCGAGTATCTCAGTGATATTGAAACACAGGTCCTGAATCTGGAACAATGTCCCGAAGACAGCGGCTGTATTAACGCGCTGTTCAGACCCTTTCATTCGATCAAGGGTGTGGCCGGTTTTCTCAATCTCGATGACATCAGCAATCTTGCCCATGATATGGAAGATCTCCTCGACCGTGTCCGCACTGATCATCTCTCCGTGACGGCACCGCTGATTGATATCATCCTGAGCGGAACCGATGCCCTGAAGGAGATGATCGGCAGCCTGCAGGACGTCCTCGACGGTATACGAAGTCACCCGTCGCGGCCCGATATGGCACTGTTACGTCATCGGATTGCGCAGATAGAGGACCGGTTCGAGGAAGAAGGGACCGTCGAAAAACTGGGGACCATTCTGGTGGGAGATGGGGTCATCACGGAAGAGACACTCGCAGGTGCCCTGGAGACCGCTCAGGAATACCCGCCGAAGAGACTGGGTGAGACCCTCCTCAACGGGGGAGCGGCGACATCACGGCAGGTGTCACAGGCCCTGAGGAAACAGGCCGGGCAGGTCATGGATGCCGGTACGATCAGGGTGGATGTCAAGAAGCTGGATGACATGGTGGACATGGTGGGGGAACTGGTTATCACACAGGCAATGATCAAAGAGAATCCCGTCATCAAGGGGAGCGAGGACAAGAAGCTGCTGGAAGGTCTGGCACGGCTGGCCGGTATCACCTCGGAACTCCAGCGGACATCAACGGGCCTGAGAATGGTGCCCATCAGAAAGACCTTTCAGAGAATGGCCCGCCTGATACGGGATCTTGCCCGTGAGTCGGGCAAGGTTGTTGCCGTCGAAATGGCGGGTGAAGATACGGAGATCGACAGGAATATGACGGAAGAGATCTACACGCCGCTCGTTCACATGGTGCGAAATGCCGTCGATCACGGCATTGAGGAACCCAGGACGCGAATCAGTATGGGGAAACCGGAGCGGGGTCTCATCAGCCTGAGTGCCTGTCACCGGGGCGGCAACATCGTCATTGAGATAGCCGATGACGGCCGCGGGCTGGACAGGAAAAGAATTCTGGAACGGGCAGTGGAAAAGGGGTTCATGGCGGAAAGAGAGGAGTTGTCGGAGCGTGACATAGACCGGCTGTTATTCCTCCCGGGCCTTTCAACGGCCGAAAGGGTGACGGATATATCGGGCCGGGGAGTCGGTATGGATATCGTCAAGGAGGCGGTGGAACAGTTACAGGGGAAGATAGACGTCAGCAGCAGTGACGGAAAAGGGAGCACCTTTACGGCACTCTTTCCCCTCACCATGGCCATTATTGACGGGATGATCGTCAGGGTCGGTTCCGAACAATACATCATTCCCACTGCCTCGGTGAGACAGTTGATGCGACCCCGTCGGGAGCATTACCATACCGTGGCGGGGAGGGGAGAGGTCCTGGAGGTCATGGGAGAATCACTGCCCCTCCTGCGATTGCACAAGATTTTTGGAACGGATGGGGATCACAGAGACCCCTGGGATTCGCTGGTGGTTGTCGTTGAGGCGGAGGAACGGTCCAAGTGTGTCTGTGTAGATGAGGTGATGGGCAAAGAGGAAGTGGTGATAAAGAGTCTCGGTGAAAAACTGAAGAACGTGCAGGGTGTGTCCGGAGGCGCTATTCTGGGGAGCGGATCAGTGGGACTGATACTGGACCCCGACAGTCTGTTTGCGTTGTGTGAGCGGTAAGGAGGAGACCGGAAGAGGTACAGGATGAGCAGTGACAAGCATATGAAAATACTGGTGATCGACGATTTTTCAACCATGAGAAAGGTAATCAAGAATCTCTTGAAGCAGGGGGGCTACAACAATGTTGCCGAGGCCGACGACGGAATTTCCGCCCTGAAGATACTGAGATCGGAAACGATAGATATGATAATCTCCGACTGGAATATGCCCAATATGAACGGGCTTGACCTGTTGAAGACGGTCAGGGCGGACAGAGAACTCTCGGGCACTCCCTTTCTCATGGTTACCGCCGAGGGACTCAGGGATAACGTCGTCCTGGCAGTCAAGGAAGGGGTAAGCAACTACATCGTAAAGCCCTTTACCGCCGAAGTTCTGAATGAAAAGATTGAAGAAATCCTGAAAAGGACCGAGAATAAGGGGTGACAGTGCCTCTGGTATGGACGTCTCGAAGGGGACAGCAGGCCGGAGATGTGTCTCGCTGGTCGACGCGCGGAATGACATGAAAAAGGAAGGGGAAATCTATGAAGACAAAACCTGTCAGTCATGAGCAGGCGGAAGCACGGCTGCACGATCTGTTTCGGCATATCCATGTGCCCCTTGTCGCCTGGGACGGGAAGCAGAACATTACCATCCTGAATGAGGCCTGTGCCGGCATGGCCGGACGGTCGGTAGACGAAATGATCGGTCAGCCGCTGGAGACACTCTTTCCCGAAGAGCAGCGCGTGAAGGCCCTGCAGACCATCGAGAGGGCCGCCAAAAGGAAGAAACCGGTAGCCATCGAGCTGCTGCACAGCAATGGTGGGGTACGTTCCGGCATATGGACGTCATCGATAATCGATGCAGATGAGGGGGGCAGGGCAATCGCAACCATTGCATCCATCGAGGACATAACGGAGCGGAAGAGACTCGAGGCACAACTGCGCCAGGCACGGAAAACGGAAGTAATCGGTATCCTGGTAGGTGGTATTGCCAATGACTTTAATAACGCCCTGCAGGCCATTTCCGGGTATATCCAGCTCCTGATGATGAGGAAGACAGCCGGTGACCCCGACCTGGATTACCTCAGCCAGATTGATTGCCAGATCCAGCGGGCGGCGCATCTTATCGGGCAGCTCCTGGTATTCGGCCGGAGAGCGGAGAGTAGAATGGTGTCGGTGGATCTCAGTCGAGAGATCAGGCGTATCGAGGAAACTATCCGGGGAACGATCCCTTCAACAGTATCCATGGACATGCGTCTCTCCCATGACCTGAGACCCATCAATGTCGATCCGGCACAGATCAGGCATATCATCATAAATCTCCTGACCAATGCGCGCGATACCATGCCCGATGGGGGCAGTATATGCATCGAGACGGTAAACAGGGACCTAGACGAAAAATTCTGTCGCTTTCGTCCCGACGCCTTTCCCGGGGCCTACGTATTGCTGTCGGTGTCGGATACGGGCTGCGGCATGGATGCAGAGACACTGGAGCATGTCTTTGAGCCCTTTAACAGGGGATTGAGAAACGAACTGGGTCTGGCCGTCGTCTACGGCATCGTGAAGAATCACAATGGATACGTCACGTGTCGCAGTGAGCCCGGTGAGGGGACCGCCTTCGACCTCTATTTCCCCGTCCTGGAGGGTGTCGACACAGCGGAGACGGCAGAGGAAGAACTCGGGGGAGAGCAGGGGCTTCAGCGGGGAACTGAAACCATTCTCCTCGTCGATGACGAGCGACCGATCCTCGATGCGGCCAGTGACATACTGAACCAGTACGGGTACCGCACCGTGACGGCGGAGACGGGCGAGAAGGCCGTCGAGATTTACGAACGGGAAAGGGACGGGATAGACATAGTCATCCTCGATGTGGTGATGCCCGGCATGGGCGGTCACCGGTGCCTCGAGGAGCTGCTCAGGATTAATCCGAAGGTAAAAGTCGTTATATCAACGGGATATGCATCCTTTGAACGGGTGAGAGATATGCTCGGGGTGGGTGCCTTCGGCATAATCAGTAAACCCTACAGCCTCGTTGACATGCTGAAGAAGGTACGTGATATCCTCGATACATGAGAGATGTGGTTATTCGATGTTGTATCGCTTCAGTTTTTCCACAAAGGTCGTTCTGTTCAGGTGCAGTAACTTTGCGGCCCTGCTTTTTACGCCGCCTGACTTGTGCAGGGCCTTGCAGAGGAGGTCCTGTTCGAAGGTGTTGATTGTATCGGTCAGGGAAAGACCGCAATCGGGGACCTCGATGTCGGTCAGGGCAGCCCCCGTCTGACCGAATGCGTATCGTATCTTGTCGGGCAGGTCCTCCATTGTTATGTCGTCGGTCTCCTTCATTATGACCAGCATCTCGATGAGGTTCTGTAATTCTCTCACATTCCCCGGCCAGTTGTATCTCATGAGGCAGTTCATGACTTCCGGTGTCATCCCCGTGACACCCTTCTTCTTTGATTCGTTAAAGGTCTTCAGAAAGTGATTGGTCAGTATGGGTATGTCCACCTTCCGTTCCCTGAGCGGGGGGAGGTGGATCGGTATGACGTTGATACGATAAAAGAGATCCTCCCTGAATCTCTTCTCTGCCACGGCCTTTTCCAGGTCCTGATTGGTGGCGGTGACGATTCGGATGTCCACATCTATGGTGTGTATGCCCCCGATCCGTTCAAAATGCCGTTCCTGTAAGACCCGCAGGACCTTGACCTGCAGTGATGGACTCATGTCGCCGATCTCATCGAGAAAGATCGTCCCGCCGTTGGCCAGCTCAAACCGCCCCGTTCTGCTTCGTATGGCCCCCGTAAAGGCCCCCTTTTCATGGCCGAAGAGTTCCGATTCGAGGAGTTCCTCAGGGATGGCGCCGCAATTGACCGTGACAAGGGGACATGCCCTCCTGTCGCTGTTGAAATGGAGTGCCCGGGCTATCAGTTCCTTTCCCGTTCCGCTTTCGCCGTAGAGGGCGACCGTAGAGTCCGATGATGCCACCTTCTTGACCGTTTCAATGACCTTCTTCATGCCGTCACTGTAGGATACCACGGTGCCGAAGTCATATCTTTCCTTCAGGTGATCCCTGAGGACGATATTTTCTTCTTTCAGTTTCGCATGGGACAGGGCCCGTTCGACAACGAGACTGACAATATCCTTCTTCAGGGGTTTTGTTATATAATCAAAGGCGCCCCCTTTCATGGCCTCGACGGAACTCTCTATGGTGCCGTAGCCCGTAATCATGATGACAATATTGTCGGGATCGAGATCCTTGATAAACGTGAGCAGTTGCAGACCGTCGACGAGGGGCATTTTGAGGTCGGTGATGACGAGGTTGTATTTGTCGCGCGGAAAAACATCCATTGCCTCCTCGCCGTTACTGACGGTCGTAATATCATACCCGTCCTCGGAGAGCATTTCCGCCAGATTTGTCCTGTTGAGTTCATCGTCCTCTGCAAGCAGTATCTTTATTTTTTTCATGATCTCCTTGGGCCTTTTCTGACTGCCAGTCCTGCCTGCCCGACAGGCGTCTCCGGGAAGACATTACGTGCGAAAGTAGTGATAATTATAAGGCAATACCAGTGGTCAAAAAAAACATCCGTCCCCAATTTCATACATCAATTGAACGAAGAAAGCCAGACTTTTGTCGACGAGACATGCCGGACACCGGCACTGAAGGGGGTATGTGATCCTCTCGTCAGGCCGGAGCAGGGGCCATCTTTCAGTGGGTACAGGAGTACACGGATATAACCTCTTGAATATTAAGCGAATAAAAAAACATTGCCCTTGACTTGCGCAGGGCCATACACTATATAAAGCGATGTCACAGAGGGCAGACCACCTGTGCCCTCCCTGTAGGGGGGAGCGTCGGTTCACATATAACTGAAAAGGAGATACGAGGGAGCAGGGGTGATTACATCGCAGGAGAAGTCTCGAAGGGGGTATGAAACTGCCGTAACGATAATTCTCTGCAGCGGGGCGCTGTGCCTGATCCTCTGTACCAATGTGATGAACCGGGGCCCTGCCGTACTGTCTCACCTGCTCTATGTCCCGATAGTCCTGGCGTCGCTCTGGTGGAGGCGGCTGGGACTGTGGGTGGCTGTGTGTCTCGGTGGCGTCGCAATCATGAGCAGCGCCCTTTTTTCCAGTGCCGATCTGGTAAACAATGTCCTGCGTGCCTCCATATTTGTACTGATTGCCTCGGTCATTGTCACCCTCAGTGAACGGACCGCCGGGAGGGAACAGGCACTGCGTGAAAGCGAAGAGAAGTTCAGGCTGCTGGCGGAACGGTCTCTGGTGGGAATTGGAATCATTCAAGAGGGAGTATTCAGGTATGTCAACAAGGAAATGTCTGATATTATTGAATATTCCGTCAAAGAAATGATGAGCTGGCACCGGGAGGCCTGGCTGGAGACGATTTATGACCGTGACCGGTCACGTATCGCGGAGCGGATGCACCGGGAGGGGACAAAGGGAGCGGATCGGGTTGCCACCTGTGAATTCAGGGTAGTGGCACGAGGGGGAACGATTAAGTGGGTTGAAATGTATTCCAAGACCATATCCCTCGGTGGCAGGGATGCCGATTTTGTCATTGCACTGGATATAACGAATCGAAAGCGGGCAGAAGAGGAACTGAAGACACATCGGACGAGGCTTGAAGGCATGGTCAGAATGCACACCAGAGACCTCAAGGAGGCCCGGGAGCAACTGGTACGCAGGGAACGGCTGGCCATGCTGGGACAGCTTGCCGGAAGCGTCAGCCATGAACTGAGAAACCCCCTGGGAATAATCTCCAACGCCATCTATTACCTGAAGATGGTGCATACCGATGCCGACGACACCACCAGGGAATATATGGATATCATTGCCGCAGAGGTCAACAATTCAGAAAAGATCATATCGGACCTGCTGGAATTTTCACATATAGGACAGGGAGACAGGGAAGAGATGCCCCTGACGGAACTGGTCACGCGGGCGCTGGAGAGACAGACCACTCCCTACAACATCACCGTTGTTACCGAGATATCACCGGATCTGCAGGCCCCCTACGTTGATGCCCAGCAGATCGTCCAGGTGCTCATAAACCTCATATCCAATGCCTGTCATGCCATGCCCGACGGGGGGAGACTGACCATAGAGGCCAGGGGCAATCACCATGGTGTCCGGCTGTCTCTCTCCGATACCGGTTCGGGCATTCCCCCGGAAGATATGGACAAGATCTTCGAACCACTCGTTACCACCCGGACCCGGGGTATAGGGCTGGGACTTGCCGTCTCGCGGAACCTGATCGAGAACAACGGCGGGACGATTGCCGTCACCAGTGAGATAGGCAGGGGAAGCGTTTTCACCATCACCCTCCCCGTGAAGGCAGAAGAGGGGGTAAGCGTAGATGTGTCCGGAGGATCACCGGATGATCAGATTCCTTACCGGCTGCCACGGGATGAAAGCAGTCCCGGCGGGGAGCACCGGTTCGGCAGGTGAAATGCCGGCGGAGAAAGTCACGGGAAGAGTGACCGGTTATACAAAGACGTCGACCGTGCCAAAGGCATTGAGATGCCGCTTGACATGGTCCAGGATATCACTGATCTTGCAGGGTTTTGAAAGGACCTGGTATCCGTAGGTCGAGACCTCCTTGACGAGTTCCTTCTTGAGTGACGAGATCCCCAGAAAGCCGGTAAAGAAGATTACCTTGATGTGGGGATCCACCCTTCTGATCTTTTTGACAAACTCCAGTCCACTCATCCGCGGCATGACCACATCGGTGAAGACAAGATCGGGCCGGTACTCGCAGAACATGTGATAGCCTTCTTCACCGTCGGAGACGGCCATCGTATCATACCCTTCCATGTAAAAGACGTCTCGAAGCATCGTCTTGATGCTGGTCTCGTCTTCCACAACGAGTATCTTCTTTTTTTTCTTCTCCGTGCCGATGCCCGTTCGTATCAGCTCGATGATCTCTTCATCCTTCATTTCGCCGATGAGTTCGCTGAGCTTGTTGAGCCGCTGTTGCGTTATTTCCGCCTTGACCTTGTTTTTCGGATTCAGATCGGGATGATAGACCTTGCTCAAGAGGCGGTGGCTGGATTTGATGTAGGAGAGAACGGCATCTGCACCGAGTTCAAAGTAGATGTCCTTGGCCTTGTTGAACAGTCCAAGATAGATAAGTTCGCTTTCCAGATCCGATCTGCTCTTGATTTCGCTTTCCATACTACTCACAGATGAGGGCTTTCCTCAAGCGGACTTTCCTCAAGAGGACCTCCCTCATAAAAAAGATTTCCCGACGGCCCGTACGTCATATATTTGACAGGGTTTGTCAGATAGTGGTTCGCTCGTCTCCCGGTGAAACGCCGCATCAGAGATAATCGCCCCGGTTGAACTTGATCGACTCGACGGTTGCCGTGACCACTGCCCTGTTGAGGATGTCCTTCAACCCGTCTCCGTCGGAGAGCGAGTCCAGCAGGGGCATGATCCCGGATGTGGCGCGTTCCATATCGGAGACAAAGGGATAGCAGTCTCTCAGTGTGGAGCCGGGATCTTCCATGTTCCTCTGAAAGGCTTCAAGGGTCTGGAGAAAATCTTCGACGCGATCTATGTCTTGACCGGCACTGATGTGCGAAATGGATTCAAAGGGTACCATCGATGCCTCTTGCACCGGTGGCGACGAAGCGACACCTGTCACCGATTGTGATGTCGTGTCACTCACCTGCTGGAGGATGTCGTGAAACTCACTCCCCCCCGTCGCGGGCTTGGTGCCGGCCTTCTGTGACTCGGTGTTTATCACCGTCTCGTAGGGTATTATTTTCATATCGCTCTGTCCTTTCTCACGCCTTCGGAAATAACCTGTCTTCCCCTGTTTTTCTCATGAGGCGGAAAACTCTTCCGTTTTATCGGCAAAAGATGCATATTATTGTACTGGCACACCGGGCAATCATCGCATGTCATGGTGCGGTTCATGTCCGCCAATATCTATGTAAGCTCCCGATAGTACTGTATATAAATGGCTACTCCCCGGTAAAGCGTATCCCCCACATGACGATAGTGACAGAAACAGATCAGGCGAGTCGTGCCATGTGTACCATACTGTTTAGCATATACTGTGCCAGGGGGAACCGGTGTTCGCTGGAAACCGCCGTGCCGATCCGATGGCACGCAATTTGAATGTATAATGTTGTGAAATGAACTGAAGGGCGAGCGCAGAACCTGCTGGGCAGGGTGAGGTGAGTGAGCGGAGATAGGACACGTCACCCGTCAGTCGAAGATTTGCCGCACCGTGCTGCGGAGATCTTCAATAGTTTTGTGGGGGAGACGGTATGAAAGACATCACTGCAGTGAATATTCGATCGTCACACCTGACCGGACAGAGTCTCGTGAAAGAGAGGCCCGGTGACCTGCGATTCGACAGGGTCCTCGATGCCGTTGCACATGCCCTGGAGAAAGAGGGGCCAGGCGGCAGAGGGGATGCGATTCGGACCCTGAGCGGTATTATTGAACGGCAGATGTACGATCATTGCATCCGTTCAATGGCGGGAGATGCCGGTCCCTGGCACTGTCAGACGATGGCGACGGGGGGATTGCAGTTCCTGTGCGCACTGTCGGCGACAGCGGATCGCCACCCTTCGGAGACCCCGGGGGACGATGCCGTACCGTCGGATGTGACGAATCGCATCATCTACCATTCCTCCCGGAGGCATGGCGTTGACGCCACGCTCATACGGGCGGTCATACAGGCTGAAAGCAATTTCGATGATTCCGCCACATCCGTCAAGGGGGCCATGGGATTGATGCAGATCATGCCTGAAACGGCCCGGGAATTGGGAGTGAACAATCCCTACGATCCCGCTGAGAATATCATGGGGGGGACACGCTACCTGAAGATGCTCCTGGACCGGTATGACGGTAACAGGAACATAGCACTGGCGGCCTACAACTGGGGGATGGGAAATGTGGAGAGACATCCCCACCGGTTGCCCGAGGAGACAAAGACCTACATAGTCAATGTCAACAGGTATATCGATGCGGCGAAGAGGGGCGTGCAGACTGTGTAGTGCAGTGGAGCCGCGATGTGATCAGTGAAGATCCCCCACAGACAGACAGTTGGACGAAGTCGATTGGTCTTTGCTCGGTCAACTCTGCAATCACCCCCGAAATGGTCTTCAGGCGGGAAGAAAGGGTTTGTTGCGAACCCATCACTGCTTGAACAGTCTGTGCCCCCGCTTTCCCCGGGCGTCATCCCATCGTTGTATGAGGTAATATTTTTCCGTTTCAAACACCCTGTTGATGCTTTCGAAGTATTCCTCACACTCCTTTATATCCATCCGTTCCGTCTTATTGACGAATGACAGGATGCGGGAATGATAGAAGGGTATCATGGATTCAACGATCTCATCATGGGATATCTCATTGTTCCTGTAGGCGATGGCAAAATTGAAGAGGATCCTGGCCCAGAGATCGCTGGGGTAATAGAGCTTTCCCGCTGACAGTTTCTTGATTTTACGGATCTCAATGAGCTCCGGCGGCGGGATGATCTGTTTCCATATGTGTTCATAGTGTTCAAAACCGGAGATAAAACTGTTATACAGGGCCGTCGTGTCGACACTGACGGATGGAGGTTTTTCTTCTATGCCGAGGCCGAAACCGAAGATGCTGCTGGGCCAGCTTTCGGCGGTATCCTTCCAGAGATACTCGAAATCGATCATGAGATCGAAGCAGGTCTTGATTACCTGCGTAAACATGGGGCCCAGATCCTTTGACGGGTCCTTGGCCCGGTGACTCTTGGGAGATCCCAGAAAGGTCTGGCATACCTTGAACCGCCTGGCAATGGCGATGGTGGTCATCCAGATGTCGATGCCGAAGTTGCCCACATGTTCATTCCACAGTTTTTCCACCAGAAAGGCCCTGGCGAGTCGTCCGGAAAACCCGAAGTCACCTCCAATGGGCTGTCTCACCCTGAGACCGAAGAGGGTCCTCAGCAGAGGATAGGCGATATGGTTGGTAATGGATCCATCGTATTTGTGGCGGACATAGATCGGTGTGACGTAATTAAACCCGGCAAAGATCGGTTCGCCGAGGTACTGAATCCACTGCGGGGTGATGCTCGTCAGATCGGCGTCGACCACCACCACCGCCTTGGCACGGAGTTCTACGGACGCTTCAAAGAGATTCTTAAAATTGTTTCCCTTTCCCTTCACACCGCGGGGCGTTGATATATATATCTTGGGAATCTTAGTCGGCGTATTCATGAAGGTCTCTCGAGTCCCGTCGGGTGAATTGTTGTCTACATTGATGATCACCGCCTTTTTATCTGGGAAGAAGCTGAGCAGGCCCCTGCTGGCGACATCGGTCGGATAAGATATGGAATCGGTTTCATTGTAGGACGGTATCCCCACAATGATCTCTGCGCTGCTTATATTGTGGGGATTCTCAACAACAATATCCATGGTTCCACCTCCTGTCGTATGACGCGTGAAAAGTCACGCACAGTTGTGCGAAAGGGACAGTTGAAAATCATTTCTGGTAAACCGGGTTTGGTAGTTACATTGTCCGACTCAATGAGAGGAGAGCAGTATCAGTGGTTTCTCTTTCCGGTACCGAAGAACGAGCGCAGTCCCGGCACAGCCCTGTGGAGATCTTTACTATCTCAGAAAGACCGTTGACTGTCAAGGGACTAATCGGCCGAGATACACCGGTTACAAAGACATCCTCTGTGGGGACATGACAGCGATATATAAACTTAACTTTTGCAGACTCTTGTGATATAGGAAGTCGCGTAGTGGCTTGACTTTTGCAAAGCGAATGGTGACCAGATGACACAAATGTCGACAGCATGGTCTCTTCACCTCTCAGATCGTGTTGTCGGTATCAATGGCTGCACCGGCAGTGCAATCCTCCACCGGAGGATAGAAGGCATCACCGACTGATTCGCAATGTATGGTTTATGTTTCCCGGGAACGTACATCGATCACTGCAGGTACCCCCTCTCGGGGACAGGTCCCTCTCAGGGAATCCCTTCACTGTGGGGTCAAGGCATATGTTTATTTGGTATCCTATCGTTACAGCCGTCGCGACCCATGGGCCATGCGCTCGCTGTGCCGTTGGCGGAGCAACGGAAAATGTCTGTCCTCATGACCATTGGTTTCTCCCCTCTGATATATATCTGAATTCACGGCACACGATCATACGTGAGAGACCGTGTGCACGACATCGACGCGGCAGTGCCGAAAGACATGGTTTGGACGATGGGATGGATACGATTCTGCAGGGGAGTCATATGAGACACCGGGTGCGGAAGGCTGAAGAACGTGAATAAGGGAGTTTAGAGAAAACAGATGAGATCGAGACGTATTCTTATCATAGATGATGATCCGGGGGTTCGGAAGACCCTCTCCGATATCCTCAGGACCAGAGATTATGAGCCCGTCACTGCTGCTTCAGGAGAGGAAGCTGCTGCCATGATGTGCGGGGAGATGTCCGGTTGCGCCGTGGCGGTGATCGACCTCAGGCTTGGTGATATGACCGGCCTGGAGGTCATGAAGAAAATCAAAGGGGTCTCTCCGGATACCGAGTGTATCCTGCTCACCGGTCATGCATCGAAGGAGACCGCCATTGAGGCCGTTAACCTCAATGCCTTCGGCTATCTCCAGAAACCCTTCGATATGGAGCAACTGCTGCTGACCATTCAGAGGGCATATGATAAATGGGAGGCGGGACATGCACTTCGTGAATCGGAAGAAAAATACCGTTCCCTGGCGGCAACAACGGATCTGATGTACATTGTCGACGGGGAGTGCCGATTCCTTTTCATGAATGAGGGGTACCGCCGGAGACGTGGGGTGGCGCTGCGGGATATCCTGGGGAGGACCTATGGCGAGTTTCACTCAGCAGAGGGAACGGAAAAGTTTACCGCCAAGGTGGAACAGGTATTTGAAACGGGTGAGTCCATTCATCATGAACACAGAAGTGGTAGAGATGGAAAACACTTTCTCCGCACCCTGAGTCCCGTGAAGAACCAAAAAGGTGAGACAACGGCCGTCACCGTTGTCTCAAAGGACATTACTGAACGGAAGGAGATGGAGGAAGCCCTGCGGGAAAGCAATGAGAAATATCGTTCCCTCACCGAAACGGCGGCCGATGTGATCTTTACCCTCGATACGGAAGGACGGATAACCTATCTGAACCCCGAATTCGAACGGGTCACCGGTCACACCGTTGCAGCATTCACGGGACGCCCCTTTGTTGACGCACTTGTCTCCGCCTCTGTGGCACCGACAGTCGAACGCCTCACGAAAGGACCGGCGAGCAAGACGACGGCAGTATATGAGGTGGAATTGCTGCACAGGGATGGTGGCGGAATACCCGTAGAGATGAATGTGACATCGCTGTTCGACGGCAACGGGGCGCCGGCGGGCAGTATCGGAATCGCCCGCGATATCACCGAGCGCAGGCAGGCAATGCTGGAGAAAAAGAATCTGGAACTGCAGTTTCAACAGGCACAGAGAATGGAGGCCATCGGAACGCTGGCAGGGGGTATCGCCCATGACTTCAACAACCTTCTCATGGGCATCGAGGGAAGCGTTTCGCTCCTGATGCTGAAGATGGATCCCGGTCATCCCCATTATAAGAGACTGAAGAATATCGAGCAGTATGTTATGGATGGAGCGGAACTGACGGGTCATTTACTGGGATTTGCCCGGGGTGGTAAGTATGAAGCCAGACCGACTGACCTGAACAGGCTCATCAGAAAGACCGCTGACATGTTTGCCCGCACCAAAAAGGAAATCACCCTGTTCGAGACATACCAGGAAGACATCTGGACGGTGGAGGCGGATCAGGGACAGATAGAGCAGACACTCCTGAATATCTATGTCAATGCATGGCAGGCCATGCCGGGTGGGGGTGACCTCTATCTCCAGACAGAGAATATCCTTATCGATGAACACTATGTGCAGCCCTATCATATCGAACCGGGGAGATATGTGAAGATCTCGGTTACCGATACTGGTGTCGGGATGGATGAAGAAACGACCAAGAAGATATTCTATCCCTTTTTTACCACCAAGGAGCGGAGCAGCACAAAAGGTACCGGTCTGGGACTGGCCTCTGCCTATGGTATCGTAAAAAATCACAAGGGTTTCATCAATGTCTACAGTGAGCAAGGCGTGGGAACTACCTTCACCATCTATCTGCCGGCATCGGATACGGAGGCGGCGGAAGAGAAACTGCTGCCCAGAGAATATCTGACGGGGACGGAGACGATCCTGCTGGTCGATGACGAGGAACGGATCACAGCGGTGGGAAAGGACATCCTGGAGGCACTGGGATATACGGCGCTGCTGGCACGCAGCGGTGAAGAGGCCGTAGCCATATACAGGGAACGGGGGAAGGAGATCGATCTGGTCATCCTGGACATGATCATGCCCGGTATGGGAGGCGGCGAGGTATATAATATCCTGCGGGAGATCAATCCCGGCATACGGGTATTGCTCTCCAGCGGTTACAGTCTCAGCGGTCAGGCGCAGGAGATACTTGCCCGCGGATGCGATGATTTCATCCAGAAACCCTTCAACATAGAGCAGTTGTCCCGGACCATCCGAAAGCTCCTGGAAAAGAAGCCGGATTCCGAAAAATCCTTCCAAGGGCCTGAAGGGGGCGGCAGCCCCATCGGGCGGGCATGACATCCCCAATCAGGAAGTGTGCGGCCAGTGAGGGATATGTCCACACTTTTACCCTGGGGCGAGGATGGGGAAGAGCACTGTCAGTACCGGTGGGAAGCCGTGACAATCCTGTGTGAGAAAGGGTGATCTACAGAGGCACCATGAACGAATCTGCCATTGAAAACAAAAAGGTACGTCAGATTGTCGATTACCTGTCGCGGTACATCTACGGCAAGGACCTGGCGCTCAAGCTTGCACTGATCAGCTGCTGTGCACGGGGGCACATCCTCATCGAAGATCTCCCCGGTCTCGGCAAGACGACACTGGCAATCGCCATCGCCCGCATACTGGGGCTCAGTTTCGGACGGGTCCAGTGTACCAGCGATCTCCTCCCCACGGACATCACGGGATTGTCCATCTATAACAAGAACACCGGTGAATTCGAATTTCATCCCGGTCCCATATTCAATAACATCATCCTCGTCGATGAGATCAACAGGGCCACACCCAAGACGCAGAGCGCCCTGCTCGAGGCCATGGGTGAGAAGCAGACGACCATCGAGGGGAAGACCTACTCCCATCCCCAGCCCTTTTTTGTCATAGCGACACAGAACCCGACGGAGCAGTATGGGACATTTCCCCTTCCCGAGTCCCAGATGGACCGGTTCATGATGAAGATCAGCATCGGCTATCCTGCACAGTCAGAGGAAATCGAGATACTGAGACGGGAGAGCAGTCGCGATGAACTAGAGAACATAGAGCCCATCATGAGCCGCGACGAGGTGCTCGCCGTTCATGAGAAGATCAGACGGGATGTCTATGTCTCTGAAAAGATCTATGCATACATACTGGAAATCGTGAAGGCCACCAGAAACAACAGATACATCCTGGCCGGCATATCGACACGCGGTGCCCTGGCCGTCACCGTCTCCGCCAAGACGCATGCCTATTTTCAGGACAGGGATTTCGTCATCCCCGAAGATATCACAGCCCTTGCCCCCTTTACACTGTCTCATCGATTATTACTGAAAGAGGGCTATGAGGGCATGAACAAAAAGGAGCTGATACGATCGATCATAGAACAGGTCACGGCCCCGGCGTCATAAGGATCACCAAGGCTGGCTGGTTCTACCTCGTCTTTACACTCCTCCTGGGGATATCGGCGGTCAATACGGGGAACAATCTCGTCTATCTCATCGTGGGAGCCCTCCTGAGTTTTCTCATCGTCTCCGGTATACTGGGTCGGACGAATATATCGGGCATAGAGACAGCCATCGATATGCCCGATGAGATCTATGCGAGGCAGGATATCCCCCTTTCGATCTCCATCGCCAATCGAAAGCGGCTGTCACCGGCCTTTCTCCTGCGGGTGGCAGTGCGGGACAGGACGGTCGTGGTACCCTATGTGGGGAGGGGCGGGAAGAAATCACAATTTCTCTCCATGTCCTTTGACGCACGGGGCATGCAGGCGGTGGGAGACATCCGTGTCTGCTCCGCCTTTCCCTTCAATTTTTTTGTTCGCTGCAGCAGGCCGCTCCCGTCCGCTGACTGTGTCGTCTTCCCGGTGCCGAGGCAGCTTTCCGGTGTCGATCTGTCTGACGGGAAGACGCATGATCAGGGAGACGCGCACATCGACCGGAGGGGGGGAGACCTCGATATATTTTCCATCCGTGACTATATGACCGGCGATCCCCTCCGGTATATCAACTGGAAGGCCAGTGCCCGGACGGGGAGACTGAAGACGAAGGAATTCACCGCTCCCGCCGTCGAACCGGTCATCATCGATTTCGAGCGCGTCGACATGGCCGATCTGGAACTGAAGCTCTCCTATCTGACCTTCCTGATCTCTTCACTCATCAGGCGGCAGGTCCCGGTGGGTCTCAAGATCGGCAGATCCCTTTTCAAACCGGGGCTTTCGCGCCTCCACAAGATCCGCCTTCTCACGGAGCTGGCATGTTATGAAGGACATACGGATTGAGACCATACTGAAGGTATGCACCTATATCATCGTCGCTGTCGGATACCTCTCCGTTGCGGGACGTGTCGGTGTCGTCTACTCGGCCGGTTTTGTCTTCGTCAGTGTGGCGTCCATATATCTGACGCAGCGAAGGATCTTTGTCCCGCGATGGGTATTGAACAGTGCCATCATCGCCGTCTTTGCGATTTCGTCACTGAAGGTGACCGTCGACAATATCGTCGTCCCGGCCATAGAGGTCCTCCTCATTCTCATTGCCTTGAAATTGCTTGAAGAACACCGGGCCCGCGACTACATGCAGATCTATACGCTGTCCCTCTTTCTGCTGGCGGCCTCGGCCCTGCTCTCCACGGACATGGTCTTCATGGCCTTCTTTGTCGGTCTAATCGTCATCCTCACCGTCGTCCTCGTGCTGCTCGCCTATTTCGGAGAAGATCCCCGTATGGTCCTCTCACTGATCGATGCCCGTCGGATCATCTCGTGGTCACTGATCATTCCCCTCATCGTCATACCCCTGACGGCACTCTTTTTTCTCATACTGCCGCGCACGGACTATCCCCTCTTCGACTTTATGAACAAGAAGGATGCGGCCACCAGCGGCTTCAGCGACAGTGTAGAGCTGGGCGACGTGTCGGAAATACAGGAGGATGACACCGTCGCCTTTCGAGCGGTCATGGAACGGATAGACGACCCGCACCTCTACTGGCGCGGAATCGTCTTCGATTTTTTCGATGGGAAGCGCTGGCAGCGTCTGGAACGACAGAGGGTGGAGGAACGCCACCACACCCTTTCCAGGGGAAGACCGGTCAACTACCGGGTATATCTGGAGGCCTCCGACAACACCTATCTCATGACGCTGGACAAGCCTGCCTATCTCTCTCTGGGACAAGTAACCGGGTACCGTGATCTGATCTATGAATTCGATGAAGCACCGCGGAAGCGGATTCGATATGACGCCATGTCGGCCCTGTCACCGGTCATAGACGATGACGATGGAGCCGTCGAGCCCATCTATCTGCAGCTCCCCCGGAATCTCGGAAACATCGAAGCACTGGTGCGGGATCTCACGGCCGGGAAGACCGGTGATGGGGCAGTCCTGGGGGCACTGTACGCATTCCTCACGAATGGATCCTTTCACTACTCCCTGACCAATCTCGTCCGTTCACCCGTGCCGCTGGATGATTTCCTCTTTGCTCACCGATCGGGAAACTGTGAATATTTTGCCTCGGCCATGGCCGTCATGCTGAGAATTGCCGGCATTCCGGCACGTGTCGTCGGTGGATACCGGGGCGGTTACTACAATGCGGTGGGGGGCTACTACGCCGTGCCGCAGAAGAATGCCCACGTCTGGGTGGAGGCCTTTTTTGCGAAGCAGGGATGGCTGCGCGTCGATCCCACTCCGGCCGCGGTGGACGGATTTATGGCGCCCGCCGGGAGGGGTCTTCGTTTCCGGCTGATGATCGCCGTCGATATCATACGATATTACTGGACGGTCTTTGTCATCAATTACGATTTCCAGAAACAGGTAAATCTCCTGTCGGGCATAGGGTCGACCCTAAAACTGTCCTCCCATGCCCTCAATTACCGGAACATCGCCATAGGAGCGGCACTGATCCTCTTTCTTGTGGTCATCGTCTATGCACTGATCGTGGTTCGTCGTACCAGAAAATCGCCATCCCGCCGGATACTGCTGGCCTTTCTGAAAAAGATGGAGGCACGGGGGTGTCGGAAGGAACCCTGGGAGGGGCTCCGGGAGTTTGTCGCCCGCGTGGAGGAGGGAGACGTGGCAGACGAGGCGGAGCGCTTCGTCAGGACCTTTGAAGGCCTCTATTACCGGGATAAAGACATGCTGGGTGATGATCTGAAGACCCTCAAGGCGATCCTCAAGGGGATCCCTCCTTCCCGTCGCACCCCGTGACAGGGCGATTATCATGCAGCAAAGGTGAAGCGTCTGTCTGCCGATGGAGAAGACAGGATCGAAGGTGCCCGAAAGGGTGGGGCACTGGGAGCTCGTGGTCTCCCGTCTGACCCGTTCCTCGATCCGGAATTTTACTGCAGAGGGGTATGGTAAAGGAGAGCACAGAGAGTGTCGGTGATTAATGGTGGAACGAAATCATGCCGGTAGTGTGAATGGTCTCGTGTTCCCTCCACAGGTCGAACCATATAGATCATCTCCAGGAGATGGCAAGGGAAACCAGGACCCTTCAGCCGTTCATGCGAAGGACCACCCGATAGACCTCCTTCCGGGACAGGTCCATCTCTTCGGCGATGATTTCGACGATGTCTCTCGTCGACAGGGTGGTGTCTCGTTGCAGTGATTGACATCGTTCTTGAATGTTTTCAGGTGACCACTGCGACACGCCTTTGGCGGCCCCTCTGATAATGAGGGTTATCTCGCCCTTGACCGTTTTTCCCTTCACCGATGCGAGGACATCCGCCACGGTCCCGCGGAATACCTCTTCGTAGAGCTTGGTCAGTTCCCTGAATAGGACTACCTCTCGATCCCCGAGGATGCTGAGTATGTCATGGAGTGCAGCGGCGAGACGGTTCGGTGATTCATAACAGACCATCGTCTTTTCTTCACTGGCGACAGACTGGAGAAACTGGCGCCGTTTGCCGGAACGCGACGGCAGAAAGGCGTGGAAGACGAAGCTGTCCGTGGGAAGTCCCGATGCACTGAGGGCGGCGATGACCGCCGACGGTCCGGGGATGGGGACGACGCGTATGCCCCGGGCAACGGTCTCACGCACCAGGACATATCCCGGGTCCGATATGGCGGGTGTCCCCGCGTCGGAGACGCAGGCCACCGACTTTCCCGACTGCATCTCGGTAATCAGGGAGGTGCATTTCTTCGCCTCGTTCTGGTCGTAAAGACTGGTGAGGGGAGTTTTTATGTCATAGGCGGAGAGCAGTTTCCTCGTGCGTCGTGTGTCTTCAGCGGCAATGAGATCGCACTCCTTCAGGACGCGAAGGGCCCGCAGTGTGATATCTTCCAGGTTTCCTATGGGTGTGGCAACGATGTAGAGAGTTCCCTGTTCCATGGGTCATCATTTCATCTGACGTCGAGTCATTATGACGGCACCGGCTCGAAGGCATCCTGTATCAGTTCCACCGTCTCTCCGCCGGGGGAGAAGTGGATTGCCACGACATCAAAGCGCGCATCGCGGTCCACGAGATTATGTGTTGCCAGGAAGTGCCGGGCCGTCTGTGAGATCTTGTGTTGTTTTCGGGTAACCACTGCCTCCTCGGGTCTGCCGAACCTGTCAGACGTCCTGCTCTTCACCTCGATGAAGACGATGATGTCACCGTCGGCGGCAATGATGTCGACCTCGCCGAAGCGACAGCGGTAATTGCGTTCGATGATCCGGTAACCCCGGTGCTGCAGAAAGAGAAGGGCAACATCTTCGCCCTTCCTGCCCATATGTCTGGTATTACGCTTTGACCCGGAAGGATTGTCGGTGGATGTCGCAGGGGCCATGATCCCGTATCGCCTCCCTGTGTTCCCGCGTACCGTATCCCTTGTTCTGTGCGAAATTATAGCGGGGATATCGGTCGTGATAGTCAACCATGATGCGATCTCTCGACACCTTTGCGATGATTGAGGCGGCCGCGATGGAGATGCTGAGCGAATCGCCCCTGATAATCGCCTCCTGCGGTATGGGAACGTCGATGGTGTAGGTACCGTCGATGAGAACGTAATCGGGAGGTGGCAAGAGGTTCAACACCGCCTTTTTCATCGCCAGCAGTGACGCCCTGAGGATATTGATCCTGTCGATAGTGTGGGGCTCTACGATGCCCACACCGATGGAACGGGCCGCCCCTTCTATGACAGTGAACAGTTTGTCCCGTTTGAGAGGGGTCAGTCTCTTTGAATCCCTGATGTCGCCGTTTGTGTACCCCTCGGGAAACACGACGGCAGCAGCAACAACGGGACCGGCGAGCGGTCCCCGTCCTGCTTCATCACAACCGGCAATGGAGGTGAACCCCTGTGAGCGGGCGCACCGTTCAAGGCGGTGCATGTTATCGTCTGCCCAGTTCTCTGATCCGTGCCTTCTTTCCCCTCAGGCCTCTGAGATAGTAGAGTTTCGAGCGCCTGACCCGTCCCTTCGTCACTACATCGATCTTGTTGATGACCGGTGAATGCAGGGGGAATGTCCGTTCCACACCGACACCATAGGATATCTTGCGTACCGTGAAGGTAGAGCGGTTCTGATTGTTTCTCTTTCGTATGACCACACCCTGAAAGACCTGCAGGCGTTGCTTCTGTCCTTCCACAATCCGTACATGTACCTTGACCGTGTCACCGGATTTGAATTCTGGGATGTCTACTCTCATCTGTTCCTTTTCGAGCATTTCAAGAACATTCATACTTAGGGTCCTCCTCAAAATAGTATTATCACTGTATTATTGTCTTTTCCCAAACAGTCGATCCAGGGAAATGGATACGGCAGATCTGACGGAGAGATGGTTATACCCTGTCGGTCCCTCTATCGGTTCGAGAAAGAAATCGGCCCTGTCAAAGACCTCATCGGCCATTCCCCACCCCGTCCCAAAGACCAGCAGATAGGCTCCCACGTCTTTCCCTATCTCTTTTCGTAAGTCTCCATATGTCGTCGGACACCCTCTCGATGCGGCGCTCGTTGCTACGACATGAATCGTCCGGCCCGCTTCATTAGAGAGTTCCTCTATGACATCTGCCAGTGAGCCCTTGATATCTACAATATCAAAGGCCTCCTTCCGCGAAGGGTTGGCAATTGCTCCATGACCCCTCTGCCAGTGCCGGAGAATACGCCTGACAAATGCATGCTGTTTCTCTATGGGCGTTACTATGTAAAAACGAGCAACACCATAGCTTCTGGCAGCCCGGGATATATCGTGTATATCCATATTGGTGACTGCCGTTGTTACCACATCACCCTGTCTGTTGTATACGGGGTGATGCAAAAGAGCGATATAACAAGTGCCGGTACTCATGGATGCATATCCGTGGCCGTGCCTCAGACATCGACGGCGGTCACTGCGCTTTCGTTAAGGTTTCCACTATACTTCTGTCTTCTTCCGACAAGTCCGCCCCTTCCAGGAGATCGGGGCGCCGCTTCAGTGTCCGCAGCAGTGACTGTCTGTGTCTCCACTCGTCTATATTTTTCTGATGTCCTGATACCAGGACATCGGGTACCTCCCAGCCTCTGTACTCACGGGGCCTCGTATAGTGAGGGCCCTCCAGGAGTCCCGTGGTGAAGGAGTCATCAATCACGGAATCACTGTTCCCGACAAATCCGGGAACGAGGCGCGACACGGCGTCAACGACCACCATTGCCGGATATTCTCCCCCCGTGAGCACATAATCTCCGATGGAGAGCTCTCTGTCGACGAGATGTTCCCTGACACGTTCGTCAACCCCTTCATAGTGTCCGCAGATCAATACGATGCCCTCTTTCAGTGCAAGAGCCTCTGCCACGTCCTGTCTGAACATCTCTCCCTGCGGTGACAGGAGTATGATCTCTGTGCCTTCCCTGTCGGCGACGACGTCATCGAGGGCACACGCTATGGGCTCGACCTTCATCACCATACCGCCGCCGCCTCCGAAGGGCGTGTCGTCGGTAATCCGGTGCCTTCCCCCGGCATAGTCTCGGATGTTGTGGAGGTTGATTTCTATCAGGGATTTCTCGACGGCCTTCTGTACCAGACTGGCGCCGAAGGCGGTGTGAAACAGTTCCGGAAAGAGGGTAAGGATATCAAACCTCATCATTTCATTTTACAATCCTTCGAGCAATCGCACCACCAGCACGCCCCGTTCAATATCTACCCTCCGTATCACCTCTTCTATGGCAGGGAGCAGGATCTCCCGTTCTCCTCCCCTGCAGACATAGACATCATTGCCCCCCGTGGGGATGATGTCTTCGATCTGCCCGAGTATGTGACCCTCTTCCGTTAGTACATCAAGGCCCAGAATGTCACGCCAGTAATACTCATCACTATCCAGTTCGTCCAGGCTGCCGGCTGGGATGTACAGATTAAATCCCACCAGTGCCTTTGACGAGGCCGCATCGCTGACTCCTTCGAGATCCAGCGATATGGCCCCTTTGGTGTATCCGACCCGGGTTACCCGGAAGGGGAGGGCGCCCTTTTTTGCTGGTCCGATGAATACCTCATCCAGTGATTCGAGTCGCCGAGGCGATTCCGTGTAGGAATGCACCTTGAGGCGACCCTTCAACCCGATGGATGTAACGACCTTCCCTATATGAATAAGGGTGCTCAATTATTCAATTATTTCCAGAACTGCCCTCTTGCGAAGCTTGGACGACGCAGCGCTCAAGATAGTTCGCATTGCCTTGGCAGTCTTTCCCTGCTTTCCTATTACCTTACCGAGATCTTCCTTCACTACCCTCAGTTCAATGACTGACGTCTGCTCACCGATGACCTCATTAACATCAACTTCTTCCGGGTGATCAACCAATGCCTGAGCCATGTACTTGATCAAGTCTTTCATCGTTTCAACCTCCTTTGATAGACGTTAAATGAGTCTATTCTCTTACATCTTACCCCCGCGTTCTTCTTGATTACTGAATAATCCCCTTCTTTTTAAAGAGACTCAAAACGGTTTCCGTGGGCAGGGCGCCCTTGGATAACCATTCCTGCACCCGATCTTCCTTTACGTTCACCAGTGCGGGATCGATCTTGGGGTCATAATTGCCGATGATCTCTATAAATCTCCCGTCACGGGGAGACTCACTGTCAGCCACGACAATCCTGTAAAAGGGTCTCTTTTTCGCTCCCATTCGCGCTAATCTTATTCGTGCGGCCATTATGTTTGACTATCACCTCCTGATTTTCATGAAAGTAGCAAATTAACATACATTCAATATTATTAAAAGGGTAAATTGCCCCTCCTCAGTGATTTTATGCCACCTTTTGTCAATTTTTTCATCATTTTTTTCATGTGCATATAATTTTTTAGTGTTCTGTTCACATCCTGGACGGTGGTGCCGCTTCCCTGGGCGATTCTCTTTCTCCTCTGGCCGTTTATGATCTTGTAATTGCGACGTTCTTTCAGCGTCATCGAATCG
>Ga0272441_10000575_pt1 | contig 83569 bp, 71 predicted proteins | sample SSMProp6N_FD_193582 | JGI IMG/M metagenome (GOLD analysis project Ga0272441, IMG submission 193582) | Marine sediment archaeal communities from Little Sippewissett salt marsh, Falmouth, MA, United States - SSM-Prop-6N | ecosystem: Environmental > Aquatic > Marine > Wetlands > Sediment ...
ACCTGATCTTCGGAACAGGGAACGATATCTATTTTTTCGCCTCTCAACTCCTGAACCACGCTCTGTACACGCGAGCCCCTCATGCCGACACAGGCACCCACGGGGTCAATGTCTTTATCATTCGATCTCACGGATATTTTTGTCCTGTTGCCCGGTTCTCGTGCTATATTGACAACTTCGATTAGGCCCTCTGAAATTTCGGGGACTTCAAGTTCAAAAAGGGCCCGTAACAAACCGGGGTGTGTTCTCGACAGAAGTATCTGTGGCCCTTTGGATATTCTTTTAATATCGTATATATATGCCCGTATCCTCTCCCCCCTCTTAAACACCTCTTTGTGTATCTGTTCGGAGGAAGGTATCACACCCTCGGTCATACCGAGGCTGACGATAATATTACCCCCTTCAAATCTCTGGACAAAACCGTTTGCCAGGTCTCCCTTTCTGTCCTTGTACTCTTCATATATGTTGTCCCGCTCGGCATCTTTGACCCTCTGGATTATAATCTGCTTCGCCGTCTGAACTGCAATACGTCCAAAGGTATTGGTGTCCATTTTCATCCCGAGGCTGTCTCCCAACTCCGCATCCTCATCAAGTTGTTCCCGCGCCTCTTCAAGGGAAATCTGAGTGTCAGAATTTAACACCTTTTCGACAACCGTTTTGAATTGAAAAGCCTCTATCTCACCCACTTCATCGTTATACTGTACTTCCAGGTCAAGACTCAGCCCCAACTTCTTTCTCGCGGCCGTCAAAACCGCCGTTTCCAATGCCTCCACGATAATCTGTCGATCAATACCCTTTTCCTTACTCATCTGATCGATGAGACGTTTTAGATCTGGCAACATGTAGAATCCTCCAAATTAAAACTCGTATTGAAGATTTGCCTTGAGGACAATATCCCTTGGTATTCGATACTGCGTTCCTTCCACATCCAATACGAGCAGCTTTTCTCCTCTATCCTCAATATAATCCTTCAGCGTACCCCGAAAGTTTCTTCTTCCCTCCAGCTCTTCACCGAGGCGAATCTTAACGTCATAACCTCTGTACTTCACGAAGTCCCTGTCACGCGCAAGAGGTCGATCAAGGCCCGGCGACGATACTTCCAAGGTATAAGGACCGGGAGGAATATCATAAACGGTGAGGAGATCACCGACCTGACTGCTGATCTCTGCACAGTCGTCTATCGTTACTCCACCATCCTTGTCGATATAAATTCTTACAACCCAGCGGGGTTTCCCCCCCTGACATTCCAACTCAACAAGTTCCATCCCTTCAGACTCGACAACGGGTTCTATTAACTCGAGCATCTTTTCACGGTACGTCTGTGTGGGGTGAATCATTTCATACACCATAAAAATAAAAAAGTGGGCAAAGCCCACTTAAAGTAAATCATCTAATATCATAAATATTTTTATTTGCAACTTAAATTTAAATGGAGCGGGCGATGGGAATCGAACCCACGACGTCCAGCTTGGGAAGCTGACATTCTACCGCTGAATTACGCCCGCATCATTGATACACCACACTACATTCCGGAGAGCTTATTAAACTATTTTTATTTGTCAAGACTTTTTTCCCTCCAATCTCACCATAACAGATTGTCCGTGCGCTGAAAGCCCTTCCATTTCGGCGAATCTCGCCGTTTGCCGACCGTATCGCCTGAGTGATTGTTCCGGAAAGGAAATGACGCTTATCCTCTTCACAAAATCGTACACACCGAGAGGTGAAGAAAATCTGGCCGTTCCGCCTGTAGGAAGAATATGACTGGGTCCCGCAATATAATCCCCCAGTGCTTCGGGGGTATGGTATCCCATAAATACCGCCCCTGCATTAGTTATTTTTTCCAAGACACTCTCGGGATCCCTCACCATAAGCTCGAGATGTTCCGGGGCAATCATATTGGCGATTTTCACCGCCTCATCCATGTCGGCAGCCACAATCACCGCACCGTAATTCTCCACCGATTTTCCCGCGATTTCAAACCGTTCAAGGACCATCAATTGCGAATCCACCTCTGCTGCAACTTTTTTCGCGAAATCCACGGACGGTGTAACAAGGATGGCGCTCGCCAGATCATCATGTTCAGCCTGGGACAAAATATCTGCCGCAGCAACGTCCGGCCTCGACGTCCCATCGGAAATGATCAGAATCTCACTGGGACCGGCTATCATATCGATTCCCACCGTCCCGAAAACCGCTCTCTTTGCAGCTGCTACATAGACATTTCCCGGCCCGACTATCTTATCCACCTGCGGAACCGATTCCGTCCCGTAGGCAAGGGCAGCAATGGCCTGAGCACCGCCGATCCTGAATATTCTAGCTACTCCGCCAACCTTCGCCGCAGCCAGAATGAGCGGATCTACCCTTCCTCCAGTTGCAGGAGTGGTAAGGATTATCTCCCCCACACCGGCAACCTGTGCCGGCAGTGCGGCCATGAGGACCGTTGAGGGATAAAGGGCGCGACCTCCCGGAGCATAAATGCCCACTCGATCGAGGGAACGTATTTCCTGTCCCAGCACCACACCTTCCTCGTCGGTATAGGACCAGGACCGCAACGACTGTTTTTTGTGATAGTTTTTTATACGGTCTGCAGAGAGTCTGAGGAGATCGAGATCTTCGGGATCGACCATATTGACGGCCCTCTCCACTTCATCGGTATCGATCTCCAGGGCAGCAGGATCGAGAGAGCTCCCGTCAAATTTCTCTGTATAGGCAATGAGTGCCTCATCCCCTCGCTTCTTAACATCTTCAATGATCTCGGCGACACTTTTAAAAACTGTCTCATCCAGAACATTACCACGATTCATTATTCTCTCTATTTCCCCCGCAAAGGAAGGATGCGAAGCCTGTAGTATCCTCATATTATTCTTTTACTCTCCGTATGTCGGCCCCCAGAGAGGACAGCTTTTCTTCGATCCTTTCATACCCCCTGTCGATATGATATACTCGCGACAGTTCTGTTTTTCCCCCACTGACAAGGCCGGCGAGAACCAGGGAGGCGGAGGCCCTCAGATCAGTCGCCATAACCGGGGCACCACGAAGTTTTTTTACCCCTTTGATAATGGCGCTGTTTCCCTCTATAAGAATGTCCGCACCCATTCGTATCAATTCATTGACATGCATGAATCTGTTTTCAAAGACACTCTCGGTAATAACGCTTATACCTTTTGCCACCGACATAAAGGCCATCATCTGTGCCTGAAGATCGGTGGGAAACCCCGGGTAGGGAAGTGTCTTGAAATCGACGCTCCGTATATCTTTACTCCCTACCACCCTGAGCCCTCCCTCATGGGGAGTAATTCTCACGCCAGCTTCCTTCAACTTCTCGATGGGTACATCGAGATGACGGGAATCACAACCGAAAATTCTTACATCTCCACCGGTGATACCTGCGGCGATCATATAGGTACCCGCCTCAACCCGGTCGGGGATCACCCGTGCCTCGACGGGATGCAAACGCTCAACCCCCTCGATGGTTACCACGTCGGTCCCTGCCCCGGTTATCTTTGCACCCATATCGTTTAGAACGGTTGCGAGGTTTACGATCTCCGGCTCCCGTGCGGCGTTTCCGAGGACAGTCGTCCCCTTGGCCAGAGAGGCGGCCATCATTATATTTTCCGTGCCCGTCACCGTGGAGATATCGAAATAGATCTTTGCCCCCTTAAGCCGGGACGCCTTGGCTTCCACATATCCATCTCGCAGTGTTATCTCTGCACCGAGTGCCTGCAGTGCCTTGAGGTGGAGGTTCACGGGCCGCGCACCGATTGCGCACCCACCGGGAAGAGAAACACTCGCTCTTCCCATTCTCGCCACCAGGGGTCCGAGGACCAGGATCGAGGCCCTCATCGTTTTGACCAGATCATAGGAGGCCTCGCAATTTGTTATACCGCCCGCATTAATCCTGAATGTTTCACCATCCTCGATCTTTGCGCCGAGCCCCGCAAGAAGCCTCTTGATCGTCCGCACATCCATAAGATCGGGAACATTGGAAATACTATTCCAGCCCTCGGTGAGAAGCGATGATACAATAATGGGGAGTGCGGCATTCTTCGCCCCGCTTATCGCAACTTCCCCCTTCAGTTTCTTTCCGCCTCCAATGATAATCTTATCCACGTTTCACCCGTCGATCCGTGCGGAGACAACCCTCTCCCTTCCACCTAAATCCCTGTGAAAAAGGATATCCCCGTAGGATCCATCATTTCTCAAAATTTGTTCGAGGGCTTCCGCCTGCCCCCAGCCTATCTCCATGACAAGCCACCCTCCGCTTTTAAGACAATTCTTGGCATCTCCGATAAGTTTCTCGTGACACTCGATCCCGCTCCGTCCGCTTAGAAGGGCCTCTTTAGGCTCGAATTCTCGTATCTCATCAGGAAGCCCCTCAAACTCTGCCTCCGACAGGTAGGGAGGATTCGAAACAACTATATCAAATTTTCCCGAAAGGGGCTTCAACAAATTTCCGCAGAGGAAATGAATCCTCTCGTCCATCTCATATTTCTCGGCATTCCTCCTGGCAATCTGGAGCGCCTCCATCGAAGTGTCGACGGCAACAATCATACTATCTTCCAATTGCACGGCAAGGGATATCGCAATCGCACCACTCCCCGTCCCGACGTCGAGTATTTTCATCCCCACGCTGTTCATTGCGTGACCGATCCTCAACACTTCCTCTACCACGGCTTCGGTGTCCGGCCTTGGTATGAGAACTCCCCTTTGCATCTCGAGATCGAGGGACCAGAACTCCTTTTGCCCCACGATATAGGCAACGGGTTCCCGTCCACATCTTCTTTCAACGAGTACCTGAAATAGCTCCAATTCATCGGCGCTCAGAAATATTTCCGGGCTCTTGTACAGATAGTTTTTATCTTTCCCAATGGCGTGGCAGAGGAGCACCTCCGCATCAAGTCTGGGCGTAGAAAGCCCCTCGCTTTTCAACAGGCTTTCAGCTATTTTCAGTGCTTGAAAAATCTTCATAGAAATCGTAGGGACGGTTACGTGTTGTCAGGTTAAGGATGGTACGTTTACAGGGCGGCAACCTTGAGCGATTCAGCCTGATAGTGGGTCATGAGGGCATCAACGACGGCATCGATGTTCCCGTCAAGAATGTTTTCCAGATTATAGAGGGTGAGGCCGATCCGGTGATCGGTCATACGTCCCTGGGGAAAATTATAGGTTCTGACGCGCTGACTCCTGTCGCCGCTTCCCACCTGTTTCTTCCTCGTCTCCGAAATCTCGGCATCCTGTTCGTCCCTGATCTGGTCGAGGAGTCTTGCTTTCAACACCTTCAGGGCCTTTGCCTTATTTTTGTGCTGTGATTTCTCATCCTGGCAGGTTACCACTAATCCCGTCGGAAGATGGGTAATTCTCACGGCAGAATCTGTCGTATTAACGCTCTGTCCACCATGACCGGTTGATCGATAGACATCTATTCTCAGTTCGTTCGGGTCAATGGTGACTTCCACATCTTCCGCTTCGGGAAGAACGGCTACGGTAACGGCAGAGGTATGAATTCTCCCCTGAGCCTCGGTAATAGGGACCCTCTGCACCCGATGGACCCCGCTTTCATATTTCAGCCTGCTATATGCCCCTTTTCCTATGATGAGCATAACAACTTCTTTAAATCCACCCATGCCGCCCGAGGGGCTCGAATTGACCACATCGACCTTCCAGCCGCAGTTCTCAGCATACATAGCGTACATGCGATAGAGATCCGCAGCAAAGAGTGCGGCTTCATCGCCCCCTGTCCCGGCCCGTATCTCGAGAAAGACATTTCTTTCATCATTGGGGTCCTTCGGCAGCAGCAGTACCATCAGCTTTTCCTTCAAAGACTCCAGGACCTTTCGAAGATCGGCGTTTTCTTCCTTGATCAGTTCCCTGAATTCATCGTCACTTTCTTTGAGTAGTTCCTGATTCTCCTCAATCTGGGTAACCGCCTTCTCATGCTCACGATAAGTCCCCACGATATCTGAAAGATCGGCATGTTCCTTCGCGTATCGTTGATAAAGACTGTAGTCGTTAATCACGGCGGGATCACTCAGAAGCTCTTCCAGTTCTTCGTATCTATTTTCTATGTCTTTGAGTTTAGAAAACATCACACACTACCAGGACTGATGATTTGTTGTTCCGAAGGGGAAAGCAGGCTGAAAACCCGTGGATTAAAAGATAGTTTGCACTATTGTGCTTTTCACATCGACGATAGGGCCGCCTGTGACGGCACCGGGATGAACTATGATTTTTTGTCCTTTTTGTTCAGCTCCACATTAGCATACTTTTGCCTGAACTTCTCTACTCGTCCTGCAGTATCCATTATCTTCTGCTGTCCCGTCATGAAGGGATGGCATTTTGAACATATTTCCACCTTAATTTCCTTTCTGGTGGATCTCGTCTCAAAAGTGTTGCCGCAGACACAGGTTACGATGGTTTTATTATAGTCTGGATGAATACCCTTTTTCATTATCCTCTTTCTCCTCACTGGGTTATCGAAAGTTGGCTATTATAGTCATTTGAATCGTAATTTCAAGTAATTTATTTTAATGCTCCCTACTTCCTGATTACTGAAGTCTCTGTCAGGGGAGAAAATCCGTCCTTCGGAGCGTAACCTTTTTCACCGTCTCCCCTATCTCATTGATTCATTGAATCAAGAAATTCCTGATTCGTATCGGATATCCTCATCTTGCCGATGATGAATTCCATTGCATCGACGGGATTCATCTCCTGCAGCAGTCTTCGTAAGATCCATATCCTGTTGAGATTGTCGGTTTGTATCAAGAGTTCCTCTTTTCTCGTTCCGGAGCGAACAAGATCGAAGGCGGGGAAGACCCTCCTGTCGGCTATTCTTCGGTCCAGGTGAAGCTCCATATTTCCCGTTCCCTTGAACTCTTCAAAGATAACCTCGTCCATTCGACTCCCCGTATCGATAAGGGCAGTGGAAATAATGGTAAGGCTTCCACCTTTTTCTATATTTCTCGCAGCCCCGAAAAACCGTTTGGGCTTGTGGAGAGCATTGGAATCAACACCACCGGAGAGCACCTTTCCGCTTGGCGGGACAACGGTATTATACGCCCTGGCAAGCCGGGTGATGCTATCGAGCAGAATCACCACGTCTTTGTTGTGTTCCACCAAACGTTTTGCCTTCTCAATAACCATCTCCGCAACCTGTACATGGCGCGATGCCGTTTCATCGAAGGTGGAAGCAATCACTTCCCCCTTCACGCTACGCTCCATGTCGGTCACCTCTTCGGGACGCTCATCGATCAGGAGCACCATCAGGGCAACTTCCTCATGGTTGGCGGTGATACTGTTTGCGATATCTTTGAGGAGCACCGTTTTCCCCGCCCTGGGTGGAGATACGATGAGCCCCCTCTGGCCTTTCCCTATAGGGGTAAAAAGATCCATGATTCGTGTCGAATAATTCTCCGAGTCCAACTCAAGGTTGAGTTTCTCTTCCGGATAGAGGGGGGTAAGATTATCGAAGAGTATCTTGTCTCGTGCAATCTCGGGTCCTTCGAAGTTGACACCATCGACCTTGAGAAGGGCAAAATATTTCTCACCGTTCTTCGGAGGCCTCACTTCTCCTGATATTGTATCGCCCGTTCTCAGACCAAATCTTCTAATCTGTGATGGTGACACATATATGTCATCGGGTCCGGGAAGGTAATTATAATCAACCGATCGAAGGAATCCGAAACCGTCAGGCAGGGTCTCTAGGACCCCTTCACCTGTAATAACGCCATTTGTTTCCGACTGATACTGAAGAATTGCAAAGATAAGGTCTTGTCGCCTCATGCCGCTCGCACCGGGTACGTTCAGCTGCTTCGCCATTTCAGCCAGTTCTCCTATTGACTGCTTTTTTACTTCTGAGATGTTCATGTATCATTCCTCTGTTATATGCTTTTAAAACAAATTTATGGGAAATTTTCCTTCAGGGAAAACAAATCTTTATCTTCAAAATTGAGGTAAACAACTATTTATACTTCACCTTGGATATGGGATCACATGAAGCCTATGAAGACATGGTTTTATGATAACCAAGATTTTCCCAAACAACCTTTTGTTGTGTCATAAGATGAAATTTGAAGTGCCCGCAGCGCGTTGCTGAGAATCTCCGACTGTTAAGGAAATTATTCTTATTTTTTATTCGCTCGCTTATCCCTTTTTGATCAGCGGGGATAGCGCTCGCTACTCAGATCAAACAACCTTTCCCCGGAGACAAATTATGAATTAGCTGCAACACAGGATTCGGCCTTTTTGAAAATACATTAGGGTCAACGGAAATACCCTTTTTTGTCAAAGTCCCTTTACATTATTCTTTACTATTGTGAACTCCTGAAATACTTCATAGGAAGGATTTAGCATATAGAGCTATATTGAGACTACCGAAACTATAACAGAATGCACTGTTTGTCAAGATAAATTTTTGCATGGGGCTGCAATAATATCAGAGGCTTACCTTAACATTATGAAATTTAACTGTCTTCCCGTTCCGCCTCCCTCTCCTCTGTGTGAAAAAAAAGTGTCCCGATGACAGGAAGTACAGAGGTTGGCTGAATAGATATTGCCGGAGGGTATACCCCTTTTTACTAACTGATATTTATTGGCCGCATCAAGATCGAGCATCCATGTTCCTTCACCATCACCTTTCGTAAAATAGAGGTCGCGACCGGGCAGGTCTTTCATGCTCTTCAAGACCCGCCTATCAACCTCGTAGCAGCACGGTCCTATGGCAGGACCGATAACCACGCTTATATCCTTCAAATCAGACCGGTATCTCCTTTCGAACAGATCAATAGCCCTCAGGGCAATCGAGCAGGCGGTTCCCTTCCATCCTGCGTGTACTGCCCCGATGATGCGCTTTACGGGATCAATCAAAAAAAGAGGGACGCAATCCGCCGTCTTGATTCCTATGGCAATGTTGGGCATTGCCGTGATAATGCCGTCAAAAGGTAACTTTTCGCCTTTTCCAGCCACGGCATCGGGATCATCGTCGATAATCAAAATCTCTCCCCCGTGAACCTGATCGACGGTGAAAAAATTCTCCACGGGTATATCAAAGGCGGAGGAAAGGAGTTTCCAGTTCCTTGTTATAGTTTCTTTGCTCTCGCCCGGAGGGTTGCCGAAACTGAGATTCACCGGCCTTTTATCGCCCGCGCCTCCCTGCCGTGTGAGAAAGGCATGGACGATGAAATCATACTCTCCGAGTACCGTCGATTCCAGATAACCGACGCCACCCTTTCTGGATAATTGAAAGTTATTATGCGTTTCGAAAGGCATATTTTCTCAACTCTTCACACACAGGGGCAATATCAGCGGGAAGGGGAGAGAAAAATTCCATATATCTCCCCGTCTCGGGATGGCGAAACCCGATCCGGCTTGCATGAAGCGCCTGTCTCGTCACATCGTTAAGGATAGTTCTCAAAGAGATATCCCGTAAGGCCTTTATCTGTTTCTTCGAGTTGCCGTAAACTGAATCGCCAACGACAGGATGTCCCAGGGCATTGAGATGCACCCTAATCTGATGTGTTCTTCCGGTCTCTATTTTCACATCCAGGAGCGTCGCCGGGCCATACAACTCGACCACACTCCAGCGCGTAAGGGCCTCTTTCCCCCTCCTGCTGTTTGTCGACATCTTCTTGCCATCTACCGGGTGCCTGCCGATGGATAAATTGATCACCCCATCTTCCTTGACCGCACCGTGAACCAGGGCCTTATAGACCTTTGTAACAAGATGCTCCTTGAACTGCGCGGCCAGTCCTCTGTGTGCCACATCCGACTTCGCCGCCACGATGAGCCCCGAGGTATACTTGTCCAGTCGGTGGACAATACCGGGTCTCAAAATGCCCCCGATACCGGAAAGATCTCTACAGTGAAAGAGGAGTGCATTGACGAGAGTGCCGCTATAGTTTCCGGCGGCGGGATGGACCACCATACCGGGCGGCTTGTCGATGACGATGACTGCGCTGTCCTCGAAGATAACATCGAGGGGTATCTCCTCAGGGGCAAGGCTGTACTTCCGGGGGTCTTCCTTTTTGATGGAGACTCTATCGCCTGCCCGTAAACGGTACCCCGGCTTCGCCCTCTCGTTATTGACCCACACCTTTCCCTCATCGGTTACCCTCTTGACCTGCGAACGGGTGAGAAAGAGTTCCTGTTTTGCAAGAAAGAGGTCAAGCCTCTCGCCGCTTTCAGACTCGGCAATCAAAAATTCAGATAATTTCCCCTCGTGGAGCACCATTATATGTCTTCGCTAATATCTATCAGTCCCGCCTCGATCAGTTCAAACTCATCTTCATCAATGGTTCTCAGATCAAACAGGATTTCATCCTCAGAAATCCTTGCAATGATGGGAACGTCGAGTCGCAGCTTCTTTTTTTCAAGCCTCCCCGACGAGAGCCTCTCGGAGGTAACCGTCAGAAGGACTGTGGGAATCTCCTGTGTGGGAAGTGAGCCGCCACCGGCCAGCGACATCCCCTCCTTCAGGTCAAAAGAAAACCCTTTGGGCGCACGTGCCTCTAACAGGGTCAGTAGTCTCTTCGCCCTCTTGTTGACCTCTTCCTGCTGTTCCGTCAGGGCCCGCAACGATCGCACGCGACTGATGACCCCGTCGATATTGAGATACTCCTGCACCGTTGCCTCAAGTGCAGCCAGCGTTAATTTGTCGATTCTGAGCGCCCGGTTCAGAGGATTTTTTTCAATCTCCTTCAGGGCCTTCTTCCGTCCGAGAATGATCCCCGCCTGGGGCCCTCCAAGGAGCTTGTCACCACTAAAGGTCACCACGTCGACACCCGTTGCCAGCGCTTCCTGCACCGTGGGTTCCCTCTCGAAACCGTACTTCTCGAGCGCGATAAAACATCCGCTCCCCAGATCATTTACCACGGGAATCCCGCTCTTGTTGCCGGTTGCAACTAATTCGCGAAGCCCTATCTCTTCGGTGAAACCGACGGTCCTGAAGTTACTCGTGTGGACCTTCAGTATGAGACCTGTTGTATCATCTATGGCATTGTCATAGTCGGACAGATGAGTCCTGTTGGTGGTGCCCACTTCCCTGAGAATGGCTCCGCTTTTTTCCATTACTTCTGGAATCCTGAATTCTCCGCCTATCTCAATAAGCTCCCCCCGTGACACGATGGCCTCTTTCCCTTTCGAGAGGGTATTGAGGACGAGGAGCACGGCAGCAGCGTTATTATTGACAATAATGGCGTCCTCGGCTCCAGATATCGAACAGAGAATCTTCCTCACGTGGTCATAGCGAATTCCTCGTTTGCCCTTATCAAGGTTAAACTCCAGGTTAGAATACCCCCGACTCACCTCAACGATTCTTTCGATGGCCCGTTCACTGAGGGGTGCCCTCCCAAGGTTGGTATGAAGGATGATACCCGTCGCATTTATAACCTTCTTAAGACTGAATTCACGCAGTTTTAGGAGCCTCTTTTTTACCTCCTCCGCAGCCTTTTCCACGGGCAAGAGGCGAGGAGGTTTTCCCTTTGCCACAACGATGGCATTCCGCATCTCGCCGACGAGGGATCGCGAGGTATCCACCACCACATTTCTCGGAAATTCTCCGGAAATACCCTCCTTCTCCAGGATGAGAAGTATCTCGTCGATCTTGGGAAGATTCTTAAAAAATTCTTTTCGGTTGTTATCCATGTCCCTTTCAAACTCCTCGGGCCTTGAGACAAAAGTCTCTGAAGTTGTTAACGGCGGTAAAAAACTCCCGCATCATTATTACCCAGTAGTACCTGCCGCGGCTCGTCAGATGGAGAGCACCCCCGCTATAACGCAGACCGCCGGCGCCAAGAAAGGCAGCAATGTCGGCAAAGAGGTAGAAAAACGCTCGCCTGCCATATTTTTCCTGTAAGGCGTTAAGGTTCAGATCCATACCAAAGAGCTTCATGACAAAATCGTAGCGAATCCGATCCCGAAGAGAAAAGTCGCGTGACGCCATAAGGGGTAGTTCTCCCCGTTCCAGACGTTCGATATACTCGGGGATATAAAAGGTGTTGGCGTAGCACCTGCCGTCGAGATACCCGATGGAACCGCTCCCCAGGCCCGCGTAATCATCGTAGTCCACGATATACTCGTCAATTATAGCGTCCTTTCTGGAAAAACACCAGGCAGAGGAAAAACGGTATCGTGGTGTCAGGCGCCCCGATATCAGACGATAAAAGTCTTGTTCCTTTCCGTAATCGACCCTGCCCAGAGTCCGCTCTACGGCGCTCCGCGTTGAGTCCGAAACCATAAGGGGATAATAGGTAACCTGGTCCACCTCAGTCTCTTTGAGAATATCAATATCCCTTGCAAGCGTTTCCTCGGTCTGTATGGGAAAATTAAAGATCATATCCGCATTCAGGGTATCGAAATATCCCCGTGCCTTTATCAACCGGTCTCTGATTTCGTCACCGCTTCCGTAGCTGTTATATCGGCCCATTGCCTTCAACAATCCGTCATCGAAGCTCTGAATGCCGACGGACAGTCTGTTGACTCGGGCCCTCTGCAAGTCCTCAAGATTGTGCGCGGTGAGATGGTTCGGATTCGTCTCCACGGAAATTTCTCTGATTCCAAAGCACGCCCTGGCATGGGAAAGGGTTGCTTGTAGCTCATCCATCAGGATTGTCGGTGTTCCACCGCCAACATAGATCCCCTGAAAGTTGTACCCCCGCTCCCGGTAGAGAGACATCTCCTTTCTGAGGGCGGCAAAATATCGCCGTGAGAGTGACTCATCTAAGAGGACCCTGTTGAAGGAGCAGTAGGTGCACAGGCTCTCACAGAAGGGAACATGGAGATAGAGGAGGCGACCACCTTCGCCGGTACCCCGGGGAAGCATCGCTCCCCGTCCCTCTTCGAACCGCATGGAACGGGAAAACTCACGCCTCGCCGTTTTTGCTATCAACTCTTCAATCACGTCTTTTTACCTTCACTACTGCCAAGATCCATAGCGACGGTATGTCATCGCATTTTTCCTCTCGGAGAGTCACCGAGGTATCACCGCGGAGGTATTGCCGCTCCCCGCAAGACGGTGTGGGAGAGCTTCGACTGTCAAGGAAAATATTTATTTCTCATACTCGTTTTCCCCGCCGCAGCAAAGGGGGAATCCACTCGCCGTTCAGTTCACTCCAAGCCGGCGGCACGGTAGCTCCGAACCGGAACCGACATTACCAGATAACTGGGCAACTATCAAGATTTCTGCTTTTTGCCAACATCATTGAATTTATCATTTTATGGTGTTATAAAAATTGCATTACAGAGGAGAAAAAACCGATGCCGAAAACATGGACACTATGGAAAGACGAAAAGCTTAATGAGAATGAAACCAGAATCCTGAGAAGGGTAGCCGATGAGATTCCCATACCCTTTGATGAAGAGGGAAGAAGGGACATCCAGAAGGTAGTCGACTCCTTTCTCAATCGGGACGACGCGGCGGGACTCGCCGCACCGCAGATAGGAATCAGCAAGAAGATCATAGTCTTCAAAACCAAGGGCTTTTCAGCGGATACCAAGATGCAGCGGAAGGGAAACGACTACGAGGTGCTGATCAATCCCAAGATCACGCAGTACAGAGGGAACAAGGAACTGGAAAAAGAGGGCTGTCTTTCCTGCCCTGATATCACCGTCGATGTCGTCAGGGCCACCTCGATAAAGGTAAAGGGCTTTGATAGGGAAGGACGAAAGATAAACAAGAGGTACAGTGGATTTCTCGCCCGTGTTGTCCAGCACGAGGTGGACCACCTCGACGGTAAACTTATCGTCGATCGGGGGAGAACGATATACTTCCCGAAGGAAAAGGAAGCCTTTTTCCAGACTATATTCAAGGCTGACGAATAATTCCTTCTGTTCCCATCACGACAGGTAAAAAAAATGCATCTAACGGAAAAACATCTGAGGAGATACGCCGATGTGCTTCTCTGGGGTCTCGCAACAGCCAGAGTAAAGAAATATCGGAAAAATGACGTTGTAGTGATCCGCTTCGACCCTCCGGCAGTAAGACTTGCAGAGATCCTCCAGGCCAAGATCCTCGATATGGGGATACACGCCATCCCCCGAATGGGTCTCACCTGCACCATGGAGGAGAATTTCTACAGAAAGGCAGGACGTCAACAACTGGTCTTCGAAACACCGGGAGAAAGAGAACTTTGCGAGAACCTTAATGGAAGCATCTTTCTCCACGCTCCGGAATCACTGACGCACCTCAGCAGGATAGATCCGAAAAAGATCGGCCGTGCCGCAGTATCGAGAAAACCGCTTCGCGAAATACTTGAAAAAAGAGAAGAAGCGGGGGATTTTGGCTGGACCCTCTGCACCCTCCCCACGGAAGAGCTTGCGAAGCAGGCTGGTCTTTCCATTACGACATACACAAAACAGATCATTAAGGCCTGTTACCTCGACAGGAAAGACCCCCTTGCCGAGTGGAAATCCCTTTACAGAAAGGCAAGTGCTCTAAAAAAATGGTTAAACGGGATGAATGTTTCCTCCTATCACATAGAATCGAAGCGCTGTGACCTTAAAATTAAGCCGGGAAAGATGAGAAAATGGATCGGTATTTCCGGTCATAATATACCCAGTTTCGAGCTCTTTATCTCCCCCGACTGGAGGGGAACGGAGGGTCATTATTGGGCAAATCAACCCTCATTCAGGAGCGGGAACTATGTTGAGAACGTCCTTTTGACCTTTGAAAAAGGGAGAGTCATCGAGGCGACGGCAGGTAAGGGCGAAGATTTTGTCATGAAACAGATTGCCATGGACAGAGGGGCCAGCAGGGTCGGCGAATTTTCTCTCACTGACAGGCGTTTTTCAAGAATCGATAGATTTATGGCCGATACACTTTTCGATGAAAATTTCGGAGGACACTACGGCAACTGTCACATAGCACTGGGAGCGTCTTATTCGGATACCTATGCGGGGAATACGGCGGAACTTACAAAAGAGATGAAGCGGAGACTCGGCTTCAACGATTCGGCCCTCCATTGGGATCTCGTAAACACGGAAGACAAAACCGTGACGGCACACCTTGCATCGGGGAAAAGCATAATAATATATGAAAAGGGCCTCTTCAAATATTGATGGCCACCGATGATTGCTCAGGCACGTGCCCTTCCCTCGGCATTTCGCCGATGACAGTCCAAGCAGAGTGTTTCAATCTCCAAAATTCTTTCAATAAGATTGGATAGAACAAAGGCATGTGCCATTTCTCTTCTCGTATAGTTTCCCTGTAACTGCAGTACATCGGAGAGTGATTGTTCTCCGATCTTTTCAGAAAACCATTCCCAGGCTGCCTCTTCATCTTCAGTCAGGTCGATCATATCCTCAAGGGTACTGAGCAATAGGTCAGCATCTTGGCCCTCGATCTTACCGCATATACTGCATTTTCTTATTAAATTCTCAGATTTATTTCTAAGGATCTGGCCCATTGTAAACCTCACAGGATGACGTTGTACAGCTACGACGCTTCGTTCATTTTTTGTTTTATTAATATAATCACTGAAGCGGAAAAATCAATAACAAGGCGATTGATTGGCAAGAGAGAGTCCCCCTCTCGCGGTGTAAGATCAATCTTGAAAATTCTACATACATTATTGACTTGTCTGATATTTCTGCTATATTTAGTATGACCCGCTGAAAGAAGTGAGGCGAGGTGTTCTTATTACTGCTCCATTATCAGTCACATTTACTGTACCGCTCTCACCCAATGCGCTCATACCAGCATCTGTCACCGGATAAGAACATACGGTCGGTCAACCACAGGCGGGTTAACGGCAACCCACGAAGACGCACTTTTTGCTCTCAAGGTGAAAGGCTTTCCGAATGAGCATCGGTAAGAACATTCGAAGGCAACGCTCATAGATATGGCTCGAAAGGAAATCACGAAGATGACCAGGAAGGGCGATAAAAGGGATATCCAGAAGAGCGAAAAGCCGGTGCAAGGCTTTGATGAGCGAAGAACCAGCGAAAAGGATCGCCGTGAAGGTGAACAAAAAATCAAGATCATCCTCAGAGGCTCTCCCATACCTGCCTTTGTCATAGGAACGGACCACCGCGTAATATTCTGGAACAAGGCCCTGGAGGAGTTGAGCGGTATCAAGGCCGACGATGTCATGGGGACGAACAGGTACTGGATGGCCTTCTATAAGGAGGAGCGGCCCTGCATGGCCGACCTTATCGTGGATAACCGATTAGACGAACTCCATGACTGGTACGGAGACAATTATGCCAAATCAAAGCTGATCGACGACGCCTATGAGGCAACGGACTTCCATCCCGATCTCGGAACAAAGGGCAAGTGGCTCCGCTTTACCGCCGCGGCCCTGAAAGACCCCGAAGGAAAGCTCGTCGGGGTTATCGAAACACTTGAGGATGAAACCGAGAGGAAGCTCGCCCAGGATGCGCTCCGTGAGAGCGAGCAGAGACTCACGGCCATCCTTGAGGGTTCACCCATACCAACCTTTGTCATCGATACCGACCACAGGATCATCCACTGGAATAGGGCCCTGGAGGAAATGAGCGGTATCATTGCCGAAGAGGTTATCGAAACGGATCAGCACTGGAGGGCATTTTACGATGAAAGCAGACCCTGCATGGCCGATCTTCTTGTGGACAGGCACCTCGATGGAATACCCATCTGGTACGAGGGGAAATATACCAAGTCCAAGCTCATAGAAGACGCCTACGAGGCAACGGATTTCTTCCCCGATCTCGGGTCTAACGGGAAATGGCTTCGTTTTACTGCGGCAGCCCTCAAGGATTCCCGTGGATTCTTTATCGGAGCCGTCGAAACTCTGGAAGACATCACGGATCGCAAGCTCGCCGAGGAGGCCCTGCGAAACAGCGAAATGCGGTACCGGAGGCTTAGCATTACCGACGCACTCACGAAACTCTACAACTCACGGCGTTTCTATCATCAACTGCGTTCCGAGATAGACAGGGCAAATAGATATTCGCACCCGCTCTCTCTACTACTCCTGGATATCGACAACTTCAAGGGCTATAACGACACCTACGGGCATCTCGAGGGCGATACCGTTCTCATCCGACTGGGCGAAGTAATTCGACGGTGTCTTCGAAAGACCGACTCGGCCTATCGATTCGGGGGCGAAGAGTTCACGGCAATTCTTCCCGAAACCCATGGAGACGACGCCACCACCCTGGCAGAAAGAATCAGAGCTGAATTCGAAAACGAGGTGTTTCACCCCAACGAGAACGACAAACCCCACAAGACGGTGAGTGTCGGCATTGCAGAGTACAAATCTGGGGAAGACCTTAAAGCACTCCTGAAGAGAGCGGACGCCAATATGTACGTTGCAAAAAGAGCAGGAAAAAACCAGACCCACTTCGTGTGAAAGGACCACCTTCTGGACTTCCCGCATATCGACTAGTCGAGATCACCGCTCACAGAAGGGTCCCTCATTGATACCACGCGGCTGTTACCCGGTAAAAATCCTCGGACGTGGACGATACAATCTCCTCATTGTTCCTTCACAGATGCTCGATCAGTATCTTTATCCCTATGGCGATCAGTATCAAGCCACCGATGGTCTCCACAACACCCCCCAAAAGCCTGCTAAGGATTCGGGCAAAGACCATGCCGATAATCGTCATGACAAGGGCAACAATGCCGATGACGATACTGGGATAGAGAATGCCCGTATTCAAAAAGGCAAAGCCAAGTCCGACGGCAAGAGCATCGATACTTGTCGCCACCGACAACATGATAAGGGTAAACCCCCTGGTGGGATCAGTTCGCTCTATCGTTTCCTCTCTCAGAGAATCGATTATCATTTTACAGCCAATGAGAAAGAGCAGTCCGAAGGCAATCCAATGGTCATATTCCGCTATATAGCCCGACACGGTTCTTCCCGCCATCCATCCGATCACGGGCATGAGAAACTGAAAAAATCCGAAATGAAAGGAGAGGCGAAAAACCGGGCCGAAGGAGAGCTTCCTGATGGTCACTCCCGTAGCAATCGCGACGGCAAAGGCATCCATTCCCAAACCGATCGCGACAAGTAATATCGAGAAAAAATCCATGTCGATCCTCACTGCGGTGATAATAACGGTTATACCGAATGTTTCGTAACTCAAAAGGAGACAAAAAGATACTGTCTTTTTGAAGAAAAGCTCACTGGGCCGCCGGTTGAAATCTTCAGCAAAATTACCTATACTAGAAAAACAATCCTTTCCCAAGAGGACCTCGGAAGACTGTGATGCTCCACGCCCAGTGGGCAAGGTCTTTCGGCAAGGAATTCGAAGATTCATGAGCCGAAGGCGAATGATATATTCCTTTTTCATTGCGCCCCTTATCCCGCCTACAAGGTGGGACATGCGGCTGCGCTCCCGGCCATGAAAGGGTCACACTTTCTGATTCTTCTCATGCCCGTCGGACTTTCATGAGCCACCTCAAGAGATTACCGAGGAAAAGCAACACGACAAGAGGCTCAAGAATAATCTTTCCAGAGAAATTCAAAGTCCTTGACATAATCAAACATACGTTTTAAACGTACGTTCCAAACAGATGTTTAGTTATAGGGATGACGCCATGGCAAAAAACACACAGGATACGAAACAACGCATACTCGAAACAGCAACGGAGATGTTTGGCAACAGCGGATTCAAGGCAACGACTGTCCGCGAAATCTGCAAGATCGCCGGCACGAACGTGTCGGCCATCAATTACTACTTTGGAGGCAAAGAGGGACTCTACCGGACCGTTTTGGAAGACATTATGTCCACCGGTTATGATAAATATCCGCCCGACGTGGGACTCACGTCCCATACATCCCCAGAGAAACAGTTTTATGCCTTTATCCGGTCCTTCCTGAAGAGAATCCTCGGCGGCGATACGATACCGGGACACGAAGCGCACCGGCAATTACTGATGCGCGAACTCTGCGATCCTTCACCCGCCCTCGACTGGCTCATCGAAGAGCATGTGAGGCCGAACAAGGAAATTCTCATTTCAATTATTTCAGATCTCCTTGGACCGAAGGCAGACATAAAAACCGTTGGATTGTGCTCCCTTAGCGTAATAGGACAATGTCTGCACTATGGACACTCCCGGCCATTAATCAATCGTGTTGCACATGAATACATGGCTGATATAGAAAACGTTGAGGACCTGGCAGAACATATTACCCGCTTCTCTCTGGGCGGAATAAAAAAAATAAAAGAGAATCGATACAATTAGTTGTCAACATTATTATCCTCCCGTACGTCATAGTACGCTGATGAATAGATGAAAGGATTTTTACAAAAACCGTGCCGAGATATCGATTTGCAACTATCTTAATCTTGATGATTTTCCTGGTGGCCTCGCTTGCTTCGTGCTCTCTCTATCGAGCGGAAAAGGACATCGCCTCTTACGGAGAGATTCCTCGCACCTTTGCAGGAGGCAGAGCGGCAGGACCCGTGACTGACCGGTGGTGGGAAGAGTTTAACGATGAAAACCTGAGTGAATTGATCACACGTGCCCTCTCGGGGAATCTCGACCTGAAGCGATCCTGGGCACGTCTCGATCAGGCACAGGCAATTGCCGAGCAGACCGCCTCAGCCCGGTGGCCCCAGATAACAGCAGATGGAGGGATATCAAGAGCAAGGACCAATATTCCGAAACTATCAGCCACCGAGGGATCAACACCACAACGAACCACAAACTACAACCTCGGCGTCGGTGCCAGCTACGAGGTTGATCTCTGGGGTCGCATTGCATCTCTCGACAGAGCCTCCGCTTATGATTTGAAGGCTACCCGGATGGATCTGGAATCAATAGCAATGTCGATCGCCGCTCAGGTTACCGAGGTCTGGGTTTCGCTCATCGAACAGATTTCAAAGCGTACGTTACTACAATCACAACTAAAAACGAATGAAACCTACCTTGATTTAGTCGAACTCCGATTCGGCAGGGGACTCGCCTCAAGTCTTGATGTCTATCAGCAGCGTCAGCAGCTGGCCTCTCTCAGGTCCCGGATGCCGCTTATCGAAGCGCAAATAAGGGTCCTGAAACATCAGATCAACATCCTTCTCGGAAAATCACCGGAAAGTGTTATCGGTCCCATTTCTTCGCTGCTGCCAGAGCTCTGGCCACAGCCAGCAACAGGCATACCTGCTGATCTCATAACGCGACGTCCAGATATTCAGGCAGCTCAGATGCGGGTCAGTTCCGCCGATGAGCGTGTCGGGGCTGCGATTGCCGACCGGTTTCCTGCACTTCGTCTGAGCGCCGGCACGGGCTACACGGCCGGATCACTTTCCGAGCTTTTTGATAACTGGATCTGGAACATCGCGGGAAGTGTCTCGGCAACGATATGGGATGGCCACAGAAAAAACAGAGAAGTAAAGCGGACAAAGGGTGCCGTTGCCGAGCAGGTTGCCCTTTATGAGAGGGCTGTCCTGACTGCTCTCAGGGAAGTGGAAGACGCCCTCATCCAGGAAGAAAAACAGCGAATCTACGTGGAGAAGCTCGGCCTCCAGGGGGAACTTGCACGAAAAACCCTTACTGAAGCCCGACAGCGCTATACCAACGGTCTGAGCGATTATCTCCCCGTGCTGACGGCACTTCAGACGCATCAGGAAAATGAAAGCAACCTTCTCACGGCACAAAAACAGCTTCTTTCCTACCGCATACAACTGTGCAGGGCCTTGGGGGGAACCTGGACGGCAGAAATCAAGAAAGCTCCCATCAAAGACAATACCACAGGAGAGAAAGAGTGAGATCATTCTACAAATTTCTACTTGTTATTCTGATCATCGGGGTCGGTCTTGCAGTGAGTATCACACTGATACAGACAAAACCGAAGGCAACGCGAAAACCCGTATCCGTCGTGACCCCGCCGGTTGAAATTATGGAAACCTGTCTCAAGGACCAATACATTATCGTGAGTGCCATGGGTACACTGATTCCCGCCCGTAAAATCGTTTTACAGCCACAGGTCTCGGGAACGGTGGTATGGCAGAGCGACAAACTCGTGCCGGGTGCTCATGTAAAGGAAGGTACTCCCCTTGTTCGCATCGACGATCGGGACTATCGTCTTGCACTGGAGCAACAGAAAGCGGCTGTGGCAAAGGCCCAGGTAGCTTTGAAGACGGAAAAGGGCCTTCAGGCGGTGGCCGAGCGGGAATGGAATCTTCTTCAGGGTGAGATAGAAACAACCGATGAGGGAAAAGAGCTCGCCCTGAGAATCCCCCAGGAGAAAGATTCGCAGGCATCGCTCAAATCAGCCGAAAGTTCCCTCAAGAAGGCACGGCTCAATCTTGAAAGGACAGAGCTGCGTGCCTCCTTCAATGCTCTCATTCTCGAAGAATTCGTTGACATGGGACAGTATATTTCACCGGCCTCAAAGATTGCCACCATCGTCGGCACCGATGAGTTCTGGGTTCAGGCATCGATTCCCCTGAGTGACCTCGCCTGGATTAAAATACCGGGCGTCAATTCGGCGGAGGGATCCTCTGCCTTTGTCATACAGAAAAACGGCTACTACAATGTAAAAAGGAGGGGAAAGGTCACGCAGCTTCTCGGAGATGTGGACCCGAAGGGGAGAATGGCCCGCATTATTATCTCCGTGAAAGATCCCCTCGGTCTCAATTCAACCGGGGGAAAAACGGAATATCCCCTCCTTCTCGGCTCCTATGTAAAGGTAGAGATTCAGGGGCAACTCTCAAAGAACATATGTACCATCCCTAGATCAGCACTGAGAGAAGGAAACCAGGTCTGGCTCCTGACCGATGAAGGGACATTACAATTTATGGATGTAGAGGTCGTCTGGACAAAAGAAGATGTCGTATTTATAAAAAACGGCTTCCAGGAAACCGTGAGGATCATCACAAGTCGAATCCCGGCACCCGTTGAAGGCATGAAGCTGAAGATCTTCGACGGTAATGAAGGAGGGGGAGAGAAGACCCCCCCTGCAATGCCCGAGGAAAAAGATTAAGGGGACAATGGAATGAAGGAAGAACAACAGGGTCCCATTGCCTGGATGGCACAGAATCATGTGGCGGCAAACCTTTTCATGCTCGTCTTTCTCATCGGTGGTCTTATCCTCCTTATGACCTATACGAAAAAGGAGGTCTTCCCGGAATTTGACGTTGGCCAGATCCTGATTTCCGTTCCCTATCCGGGGGCATCACCGACAGAGGTGGAGAAAGGGATTGTCCTCGCCGTTGAGGAGGCAATCGACGGCATCGACGGCATTAAGGAGATAAAATCAGAGGCATCGGAAGGGATCGGAGTTATTAATGCCGAGCTGTTCTATGATGCTGACAAACAGCAAGTTGCCTCGGACATCCAGAACGCCGTCGACAGAATCACTACCTTCCCCCTGGATGCGGAAGATCCCACGGTGGAAATACTCTCGACCCGACGTGAGGTATTGCGTCTCGTCATCTATGGAAACGTGGGAGAGGTGGCGCTGAAACACCTTGCCGAGCGTTTTCGTGATGATCTCCTCGAATATGACGATATCTCTCAGGCAGAGTTGGAATCGATACGTCCCCTGGAGATCAGTATCGAGGTACCGCAGGAAAATCTTCGAAATTACGGTCTTACCCTGGATCAGATTGCCGAAGTCGTGAAGCGCTCTGTGCTCGAACTCCCCGGAGGGGAAATTACCACCGATGCAGGAAAGGTGCTCCTTCGCACTTACGAACGACGCGACTACGCCCCCGAGTTTGAGAATATCACCATTGTCAGTGGGAAGGGAGGGGCAGAGGTCAAGCTCAGTAATATTGCCACAATCAGTGAAAAATTTCAAGACGTTGACCAGTTCACCTACTTCGACGGTAAGCGTGCCGCCACAATCATGATCTACCGCGTGGGCATGCAGACACCGATGGAAGTCTCCGATGCAGTAAAAGATTATCAAGAGCATGTGGCCTCATCGCTTCCCCCCGGTGTCGAAACGGCGATCCTCAGAGATCGATCAGATATGTTCCGCGACCGCGTGAATATCCTCGTTCGAAATGGTTTCATCGGTCTTGTCTTGGTAGTAATATTTCTCGGCCTCTTTCTGCAGCCCAATGTTGCATTCTGGGTTAGCATGGGAATCCCTATCTCCTTTCTCGGCTCCTTCCTCTTTCTCCCCTTCTTGGATGTTTCCATTAATATGATGTCGCTCTTTGCCTATATTGTAACGCTCGGTATCGTTGTCGATGATGCAATTATTATCGGTGAAAATATCTTTGAACACCGGCAGCGGGGTGAGGGTTGCATCACTGCCTCAATTCGGGGAGCTCGGGAAATGGCCGTACCGGTTATCTTTTCCGTTCTCACCACGATGGTCGCCTTTGCCCCCATGCTTTTTGTCCTAGGCGACTGGGGAAAGGTATTCCGTATTATTCCTATCGTCGTCATAATCGTCTTCGGGCTCTCCCTTATCGAATCGCTCTATATCCTGCCGGCTCATCTCAGCGGTGTTGGCGACGATAAACTCTGTAAAAAAGATACGGGGAGCAGGTTATCGACATTCCGGTCATGGTTCTCCGAAGGTATCGTGAATTTTGCAAATAAGACCTATGGTCCCATGGTCGGATGGGCGGTGACAAACCGCTGGATAAGTCTCGCCGGGGGAATTGCCGTACTCCTCATCGCTTTCGGTTACGTGGCAGGGGGAAGGATAAACCTTGTCATGATGCCTCAGGCCGAGGCCGACTGGGTCGTATGCGAGGCCACACTTCCCTTCGACGCATCGCTGAAAGACACCCAGAGGGTACGGGGACTGCTGGAGATTTCGGCGCGGGATGTTATTCAACAAAACGGGGGAAAAGAGATTTATACGGGACTCCGTACCACCATTAACGGCTCTAACAATCTGAGGATAATCGTATCCCTCGTCCCCATTGACCAGCGGGATATCAGCGCTATGGAATTCTCGAAACGCTGGAGAGAACGTGTGGGGCAGATCCCCGGGCTTGAATCGCTCCGATTCTCGGCAGGGGTTATCGGACCTTCGCGGTCAAAGGCAGTATCCATCCAGCTCAGTCACCACGACATGGCCACACTTGAAAGAGCAGCGGCGGAACTTGCCGAGCGTGTCAAGACTTACGAGGGAACTCTCGATATCAATGATGGGTTTGCCGAGGGGAAACCCCAGATTAATTTCGCCATACTCCCCGAAGGACGAAGTCTCGGACTTACGGCTTCGGATCTGGCACGTCAGGTACGGGGTGCATTTTACGGTTCCGAGGCCCTGCGGCAGCAGAGAGACCGGGATACGATAAAGATCATGGTGCGCCTTCCCGAGAACGAACGGGCTTCGGAATATACGATCGAAAAATTCCAACTCCGTACCCCCGAAGGGGGCGAAATCCCCCTTGAACAGGCGGCATCGGTGAAACGCGGATCATCCTACACAACGATCAAGCGAACAGACGGACGGAGAACCATTTACGTAACCTCCGACGTGGAACTCAGCAAGACAAGTGCGGACGAAGTGATGACGGCCCTGGAATCGGACGAACTCCCCAAGCTTCTCGAGCGCTACCCGGGTCTCACCTATTCCGCCGAGGGCGAGCGAAAAGACCGAAGTGAATCACTGGGAAGCCTCTTCTCCGGATTCATCGTGGCCCTTCTTGTTATGTATTGTCTCGTGGCCATACCCTTCCGCAGCTATTTGCAGTCCTTCGTCGTCCTCTTTGCGATTCCCTTTGGATTCGTCGGTGCTCTCGTGGGTCATATAATCATGGGGTTTAATCTCAGCATCGTCAGCATGTTCGGCCTCGTCGCCCTTTCAGGCGTGGTCATCAATGATTCTCTCGTCCTCGTTCACACGGCCAACAGACTCGCTGAAGGTGGCTTGAGCCTCATGGAGGCAGTGCAGAAAGCGGGGATACGGCGTTTCAGACCCATTATTCTGACCTCCATCACTACCTTTCTCGGACTTGCTCCCATGATATTGGAGACGTCCCTTCAGGCACGGATTCTTATTCCCATGGCAATCAGCCTTGGATTCGGCGTCATGTTCGCAACGTTAATCACACTCCTGCTCGTTCCGGCATTTTATATAATAGAAACCGATATCAAGGACCTCATCCTCGAAACTGTGAGCGATCTGAAGCGTTTTACAAAGGGCAAAGAACGACAGACATGAGAGGCACAAGTTGCCGACATACCCAGAGAGGAACACGGGTTCTTGCCTTTTTGCCGTGGCAATATTCATCCTGGTTGTTATCTCAAGTTTTCAGGGCTTGGGGTGGACCTCTGCCATTGTTCTCGGAGTCCTTCCTATGATCGACTTTCTGTTTTTTCACTCATTGTCGAAGGGGGTAACGGTCTAATCAGGTGCTGGTTCGGCTCCGGCCAGATCCACGGGAAATTTTTCCTCTCTGATATTTGGGAAGTAAAAACCGTGAGAAATCGCTGGTACTGCGGCTGGGTATAAGGTACCCCCCCCACGGTTGGTGTTTCAACATCTCGGGCATCGATGCCGTGGAACTTACCCTCAGATCGGGAAAGCGTTTTCGCATCGGTAGCAACGAACCGAACAATCCGGTTCTCGCTGTTCGTCAGGCAACAGGTTGTGAGACCAGAAGCGAAAAATCGGAAAGTGTCCAGACTGTCTCCTTTCGCAGAGAGAGACAACGTTATGAGCTATGAAAGAAAATTGAGGACATATTACCGAGGGACGGACGTCTGCTAGCCTAAAATAATCCCGATGTAAAATGTAACCGCCCCTCGGTCAAGGGGAGCATTGCCGTAACCCTGGTTTTCCAACCAGGGTTACGGCAATGCTATCTTATCGTCGTATATAATGGGTTCCTGAGCTATGAGACTGCTCGCAAGGAGCGAACACCCATACTCTCCCCTGTCATTTTGTGTATCATGAATCTTCTTTTCCCGCTTTGAAGCCGTGAAGAAATACCGATTCGCGGCGAGGGCGTAGTTAACTCCGGCATCACGAGAAACAGCAACAGCGCCCGTTGATTCTTCGGCGAGACTCGGATATCGCTTATATCGATAGAGACATTCATCAAGCACAGCAAGAAAGAGGGTAACGAAGAGAAAGAAAAATAGAGCAATCTTCGGATATTCGAAGATGTAATACATTGGTGCAAGGACCCATCCCATTGTCATTTTCAGCATTTTAAACCGTTCATGGTGATACCGGTAGGCCTTCACGCTTGGTCGTCTGACAAGAAACGACGAGGCGCTCAATCCCGCCTTCCCATGTGTGGCGAAGGAGGTTCCCACTGCAGATATCGGGCTACAGATACCAGCAAAATGTTTGGCTGTTGCCGTTAAGCCCGCCGCATGGCTCGCCTCAATGGTGACAAGCGAAAGCATGCAGAAAATTACAATGATGGTAATACTTAATAGGGAGAACTTCCGTTTACCACACGAAAAATACCTCTCCAGCAGACAGGAGAATCTCATATCAACACCTCCTCGGTGAAACATCGTTCGCCCAGCGAAGGTCAACACCAGAAAATGCTGATTTCGCCTGGCAACCCTGCTACCCTATTCTGGGGATCCAGAACTTAGGCCAGAAGCTTTGCGTCCCACTCTTTCGAATGGTTTGCCCTTTTCAGGTTACTCTATGAAATTGAGAACGTAGCTTTTTCTTCGCAGTATTTTACTTCCGATCAATCCTGTGCCCAAAAGTAAAATCCTTTTTCACTCTGTTGTTAATTTTTCTACCAGATCATCGATATAAAACAAATGGTGCGCGTCACTCTTCTGCTGTGAAAACATTCACAAGAGATGATTTCCGGCACTATCTTGATGCCCACTAGAGGGATTAAAAGCATCAACTATTCCGCCTCCCTGAATTGTAGGGCGGTAAACTTCAATCATTCTCTCAGAGGAGACCCACCGAACGACCCTCTTGCAGAATGAAAGGTCGATCCCTTTCGGCTTTCCCTCGAGAAGGACATTCTTGGTGTCGTAATACTTTACAGTTTTGGGTCTTTCAAAATATCCAGCACTGGCGCTCTTTTTTGGCTCCGAAATCAAGAAAGTCTTTTTTTACTGTCGGATTTCTTTACACTTTTTCCAGAGACGACAGAAAGCTTATTTTAAAAAAGTGCACTATAATAAAGAGTTACGACTATGACATATTTTATGCTTGCATATTAATCGAATACCTTACAGAAGGGGGGGGTGAATCAATAAAAGAAAAAGTCTTTATTAATCGTAGCTTCGATAATTTTGGCACTCGGATTTGTCAGCAGTGCCAAGGCTATCACATTTACGAATGGAAGCTTTGAGTCTGGAACCGATCCGGGTAACTTTACCGGGCTGACGGCCGGTAACAGCACTTCTATCTCGAACTGGGTGGTGGAAACCGGCACTATCGACTATATCGGCACCTACTGGCAGGCGTCGGAGGGGGGCGAAGTTTGGACATAAACGGAACCTCTCCCGGGTCCATCTACCAGGAGTTTGATACCGTTGCCGGTGCCTGGTATGAGGTCCTCTTTGACATGGCGGGCAATCCCGATGACCCTTCCGATCCCACCACAAAAGAACTGAATGTGAGCGCCTATTCCTTCAGCACAGATTATGCATTCCTCGTCGAGAGCTCCTATAGCACGTCGAATATGAACCGGGAGACACAGATGTTCACATTCCAGGCGGATACCACAATAACGAAACTCCTATTTACCAGTTTAACAGACGGATTCTATGGCCCTGCCCTCGATTATGTTCGTGTCACTCGAACACAGGCCCAGGTACCTGAGCCAGCTACCCTGTTCCTCCTCGGCTTTGGCCTTCTTGGTCTTGCCGGTCTGAGATGCAAGGAATAAAAAACGTATCAGGTTTTGGCTGCAGAGCCCTTTTGAAAATCCCCCGGCCGATGCCGGGGGATTTTTTTGTGAAAACGACAATACAAAGCGAAGGTAGTACATTGCTGATCATGTGAAACTGGGTTCATTAACTATCAAGGCATTCGGGAAACCGATAGAGGTAGATCGGGTCGCCATGGAGGGATGAATCGGGCCGCACTATCCGTTCGTATTTCCACCCTGGCAAGGGAAAATTGCATGAAACGACGCGGCATCCGGGGCGGAGTTCTCCTTCCAGCTTTTCCTTCAGCCGCTTCATCACATCGGGGAAAAGATAGCAGAAGACCAGATCGGCGTCGCCGAAACTGACCTTCCAGAAGTTTTTGAATCGTACCCTGATATCTCTCTTTCCAAGATTTCTCAGTCGTGCCAGGAAATAGGCGAGGGGATTAATCTCAAAGCCGATGGCCCTCACCTTATAACGTTTCCTGGCCTCGCGGAGCACCCTCCCGTCGCCGCAGCCGGGATCAATGAGAAGTTCTCCCTCCTTCATCGGAACATTATCGAGAAAGGTCCTCACCCTGATCCGGGCAGAGGGATGAAACATGGCACCCTTCGTAATCGGATGAACGACAACGATAGAAAAGCTCAGGAGAAAGGTCACCACGAAAAGGATGGCGATAATTGTCAGTGCAATGAAAACCCAGACCGGCATAGAGTGACCTCACCTTCCGAACAATCAGATTTCTTCGATATCTATATCCCCCACCCGCGAATGTCCATAACAAAATATTCAGGATGAACTCTTCTGTCAATTTTACCCCTCATAGAGGAAGAAATAAGGGGGTACTTATCTCAGGAACTACAGCATCTTGTTGTCAGGCGTTCTGTTTCGATACAAATTCGCGGAAGACGGCTCTGCAAGATCCCAAGATAACCGTTAACTCTTTCCCGTCACAAATTGTCGAGAATGAGATCACTGTTCAGTGCAACAAATCTGTGATAAAATGGTAATCTGTCCTTCAGAGGTAAAGAACGGGCAGGCGACTCGAGCCGTGGGAGCGGACAGAAAGAAAAGGGGGAATTGCATGAAGATCGAGATTCACTACTGTGCAGAATGAAACTACAAACCGAGAGCCGCCAGTCTGGCGGATGAACTCAAGGGAGTTTTTGGGGTCGATGCAAGGCTGATCGCCGGTGGCGGCGGCATATTCGACGTGATCGCCGACGGCGATGTGGTTTACTCCAAGTTCAAGACAGGTCGATTCCCCGAGCATGCGGAGATCATCGAAAAATTGAAGGAATAACACCGGACACCTCAAGGGTTACGTCCCTGCATTTCAAAGGACGACAGAATCAGGTGGAGGAGAAGGGATCACGGAAATGTTCGAAAATTCTCAAGGCAGCATCTTTTCCAATACCTTTGACATCTGCTAACTCCTCTTTCGATGCACGTCGTATCTTTTCCACGTCATGGAAGTGACCAAGAAGCACCTCTTTTCTTCTTTGACCGATGCCGGGAATGTCGTCGAGGATGGAATGAAAATCTCCTTTTTCCTTGAGTTTCCTGTGATAGCCAATGGCAAAGCGATGGGCCTCGTCACGCACCCTCTGGAGCAAAAAGAGGGCCTGGGGATGCTTGGTGAGATAGAGGGGATTTTTCCTCTTCGGGATATAGATCCTGTCCACATCCTTCCGGACAATCTTCAGGCCTTCACCGGGCATTATCCTCGATTCTTTTGCAAGTCCGATTACATCCACATTTTCAATGCCAAGCTCGCAGACAACGGAAAGGGCGACGCCGAGCTGGCCTTTTCCTCCATCGACCACGACAAGATCAGGAAGGTTTTCCCCCTTTCCATACCGTCTCTCCAGAACCTCCCGCATCATCCCATAATCATCGGCTTCTTCCTTTGTCTTGATTCTGAAACGCCGATATCCTGCCCTGTCGGGTTCCCCGTCTCTGAATGAAACCATGGACCCCACGGCATATTTCCCCTGCAGATTGGAAATATCAAAGCACTCTATCCTTCGGGGCAGTGCTGTGAGATGCAATTTTCCGGCAAGAAGGTGGAGTATTTTTTCCCGCTCCGCCTCGGAATCTTTCTCCGTCGCAAAGGCATTTTCCGCATTCTTTGCGGCAATCGTGAGGAGATCTGCTCTCCCTCCCCGTTTCGGGACCACGAGGGAAACCTTTTTGTGCCTCCTGTCTCTCAGCCATTCGCCGACAACATCTCCATCCTCGATCTCCTCGGGAATGATCACCTCTTCAGGTATGGTAACATCACCGTCGTAGTACTGTTTGAGAAAGGATGAGAGTATCTCCGGCGATCCCGCCCTCGTTTTGAAGAGGGGAAACTTTCGCTGCCCGATAATCTTTCCCGATCTCACATAGAGGGCGTAGAGCTGGGTCCGGTTTCCCGCACGGAAGAGGCCAAAGACGTCCCGATCCTTGAAGGAGGCAGAGACGACGTGCTGTCGTTCCAGGGTTTTTTCTATAGCGTTGATACTGTCCCTGAGAGCTGCAGCGTCTTCGAAGTTCAATGCCTTCGACGCATCTTTCATTCGGAGACGGAGATCGGAAATCAGCTTCTTCTCACGACCTTCAAGAAAGAGCATCGCATCCGAGAGGATCTTTTTATAATCACTGCTCGAAATATAGCCGCAGCATGGTGCGGAGCAGCGCTTTATCTCGTGTTCGATGCAGGGTCGTGTGCGCTTCCTAAAGGCCCGGTCCCGGCAGGTCCTCAGGGGGAATGCCTTTTGAATGGATCTGAGCGTCTCCTTCACCGCCTGGCTCGATGAATAGGGGCCGAAATAACGGGCACCGTCACTTTTCATGCGTCGCACCAAATCCAGACGTGGATAGTCTTCTCCCGGATCAACCCGTATGCTGAAGTAATTTTTATCATCCCGAAGGGTGACGTTGTATCGGGGCCTGTTTTTCTTTATCAGGGTATTCTCGAGGATGAGGGCTTCTTTTTCCGTCCCCGTTACGATAAACTCGATATCTTTCGCCCTGGAGAGGAGAAAGGGAACCATGGGGCGGGCATCCTTTGCCCCGATGTAGGACCTGACCCGTGCCCGCAGGTTTCTGGCTTTCCCCACATAAATAACGGTATCATCTTTATCTTTCATAAGGTAGACACCGGGCCTCGCGGGTGCCCCTTTTGCCATCTCTTCAAAAAGGTTGTCTTCCACCGGCTACCCCCATATTCCCAGTTCCGTCTCGAGGCGGGAGAGTTCCCTGATCTCGTCTCTGATCTCGGCTGCCCGTTCAAATTCCAGGTTCTTCGCCGCCTCTTTCATCTCCTTTTTCAATTCGCGAATCGATGACTGGACATCCTTTTCGGAGACATACTGCTCGATCCGCTCCTCGACGGGAACGGTCATGTAATCCGCCTCGTAAATAGAGGCGAGGATGTTGCTGATCTCCTTTTTGACTGTCTCCGGCGTTATGCCATGTTCCCTGTTGTAATCTTCCTGAATCCGGCGGCGTCTCTTCGTCTCGTCGAGACAGGCCCTGATCGAAGGAGTAATGATGTCGGCATACATAATCACCTGACCGTTCACATTCCGGGCGGTGCGCCCGCTCGTCTGGATCAACGCGCGTTCCGAGCGGAGAAAGCCCTCCTTGTCGGCATCGAGAATAGCGACAAGGGAAACCTCCGGTATATCGAGTCCCTCTCGCAAAAGGTTGACGCCTATAAGAGTGTCGAACTTGCCCATTCTCAGATCCCTGATAATGGCAACGCGTTCCAGTGTCTTTATATCGGAGTGGAGATAACTGACGCGCAACCCGAGATTCTGATAATACTCGGCCAGGTTTTCCGCCATCCGCTTGGTGAGGGTGGTCACCAGAACCCGCTCGCCCCGGTCCACTCGCTTTCCTATCTCCCCCAAAAGATCGTCCACCTGATGGGTAACGGGTTGTACGATCACCTCGGGATCCATAAGTCCCGTGGGCCTTATTATCTGTTCGACCACCAGGCCCCGGGATTTTTCAATCTCATAGGCGGCGGGAGTTGCCGAAATGTAAAGCCGCTGATTCCCGATGGCCTCGAATTCCTCAAACATGAGGGGTCGGTTGTCGAGAGCCGAGGGCAGTCTGAAACCATACTCTACAAGCGTTTCCTTCCTCGAGCGGTCTCCCCGGTACATACCGCGCAGCTGCGGAACGGTGACATGACTCTCGTCGATAACGATCAGCGTATCCTCCGGAAGATATTCTGTTAACGTGGGGGGGGGATCGCCTTGTTTCCTCCCCGTGATGTGCCGAGAATAGTTTTCTATTCCCTGGCAATAGCCCATCTCTTCGATCATTTCCAGATCGAACATGGTCCGCTGTTCAAGCCTCTGGGCCTCAAGGAGTTTGTTCAGAGAGTGCAGTTCCCTGAGCCTCCCTGCCAGTTCTTCCCTGATTGCGGCAACGGCCCGTTTCATGTTTTCCTCATCCGTCACGTAATGACTCCCGGGATATATGGTCACGGCCTTTTCGCTTCGAATTATCCGGCCCCTCAGGGGATCGACAACGGATATACTCTCGATGACATCGCCGAAAAAATCGACCCTGATGACATGCTCCTCGGCGTAGGGGGGAAAGACCTCCACCACATCGCCTCGGACCCGAAAGGTACCCCGGTGGAAATCAATATCGTTCCTTTCGTACCGGATCTCCACGAGACGTTTGAGCAAACTGTCCCTGCCGAATTCATCCTCCTCTTTGAGAAAAAGCTGCATCTGCGAGTACATCTCCGGTGCACCGATGCCATAGATGCAGGATACGCTCGCTACGACAATGGTGTCGCGCCTCTCCAGAAGGGAACGCGTGGCTGAATGGCGGAGTTTATCGATATCATCGTTGATCGACGCATCCTTTTCTATGTAGGTATCGGTGGTGGGAAGATAGGCCTCGGGCTGGTAATAGTCATAGTAACTTACGAAATATTCTACGGCATTTTCAGGAAAGAGGAGCCTGAATTCATTGTAGAGTTGGGCAGCCAGTGTCTTATTGTGTGCAATAATGAGCGCAGGCCTCTGCGCACGCTCGATAACATTTGCAATGGTGAAGGTCTTCCCCGAACCGGTGACACCCAGCAGCACCTGATTGTCCAGTCCCTTTTCGACACCCTCCGTAAGGGCGTCAATCGCCGCCGGCTGGTCCCCGCCGGGCTTAAAATCCGAAACGATTTTGAATCTCTCCATCTATCTCTTTCCCGTATCGATATTTTGAAACGATTTTCTTTCTATCATTATCAGAATATTGAAACAACCGGCAAGGAGAGGATACCAGCGTCAGAAAGATAACCAAAATATTGGGAAAACTTCTTGAACACCCGCAACTTTACTGTTAATCTTCCATCACTGAATGTTCCATTTTCTAGACGGGGGAGCACGATGACTCAGGGAGCACGATTCGAAACCGTCTTAAAAAATGCCTACACCAAAATGCACCTCTACTCATGAGCAGAGGCCACCCTGCAAGGGTTGCAGGAAATATGGGGGCTACCGAAAGGGGAGTACTCTTGGGCGGCGGCGGGATATCTGGGATCAATCATGTCGGGGCAAACCGTCTGTGGCACGCTGATTGGGGCAGCCACCGCCATAGGTTTCAAATGCGGAGAGGAAAAAGCGGGAACTCCCGAGGGAAATGGGCCGGAGAGGACCCGCGCCATTGAGGCAGTGGGAAATCTCTATCGGAATTTCATCGACGAATTCGGCAGCACCGACTGTGCCACCCTTTGTCATTGCGATTTTACCAATACTGACGATGTGATGAACTATATTCAAAACGAGGGGTGGAAGGATGCCTGCGATTGTTTTCTCGCGTTCGTCCTGAGAAAGTGTGCAATAATGAGCGAGGAAGGCACCATCTAACAACCATGAAAAGACCCTTTCTAGCAGCGGGGTTCATAGGGATTGCTGTTATCGTCATGAGCATCATCCTCATGGGCGTTTACCCTCCCCGTTCCCCTTCATTGCCTACAGGATTTTTCACACCGATCATCGCCTTTGAATTTATCGACTCGCCCGAGGAAGTCTATCGGCTCTTCGGTGAGAAGAACTCTCCGGAACGCCAAGAAATGGTGCGGGCCATGGATTGGGGAAATCGTCTCGATTTTATCTATATGCTCCTCTACTCGTTATTTCTCTTTTTCTTCTCGAAACAATGCTCACGGGAGACGGGGAACAAGATATTTTACCTCGGAGCTGTTATGTCGATCGTTGTCCTCACCGGTGATTTCATGGAGAATCTACAGCTTCTGAAAATCACCTCAACGCTTGACGAAGGCACCTTTGAAGGTGAGCTTATGGCGCTCAAAATTTTCACCTGGCAAAAATGGGCCGGAATAGCTACAATATTTTTTATCCTCATACCCTATTTCATAAGGGGAAAGGTCTTTGCGAAAATAATTGCCTTCTGGGGATGTGGTGTATGTTTTACAGGAGTTATGGCCTGTCTGGAACGGTCCATAGTCAATGAAATTTTTTCACTGTCCGTGGCTGTGATGTTTCTGCTCATGATAGTCTATTCATTTATCGTCACGAGTGATATGAGAAGGGTATAAGAAAACTTCATGTTTTCACAACGTGAAAAGAAAAACCCGAGTATACTGAGGTGTTGCCATGATCGAAAAGCTGAAAGCACTAAGAACACTGGCGGAAGAATATCATCATACACTCATCACATGGTATAATGGGTTAACCGATGTGCAGCAGGTGGGTGTTCTGGCCGCATGTTTTTTTGTTGTATTCATACTTATTGTCTTGTACATGCTTTCAAAGATAACCCACAGATAATATCCCCCGAAACACTGCAATGAAGCCGAGGAGCGACTTCATGGATATTATAACAGCGATAGCATCACGAAAAAGTATACGACGGTACAAAGCCGATCCCGTCCCCAAAAAGATTTTGAGGAAGATCCTTCAGATTGCCCAGCGAGCTCCCTCGGCCATGAATACGCAGCCCTGGGAATTTTTCGTGATCACGGGAGAGGTGTTGGAAAATATCAAACGTGTGAATGTGAGAAAGCTCCGAGCCGGTGCTCCCATGCAGCCGGATCACCTCGTCGTGGGATGGCCCCACGACAGCATTTACCGGCAACGTCAGGTAGATCTCGGCAAAGAGCTTTTCAGGCTGATGGATATACCGAGGTTTGACAAGAAAAAGAGAGAAAAGTGGATGGAGCGGGGGTTTCGCTACTTCGATGCACCGGCAGCCATTATAGTAACTGCGGATCGCTCCCTGACGGATGAGGGTCCCCTCTTGGATATCGGGGCCGTCATGCAAAACATCTGTCTGGCGGCTCTCAGTTTCGGCCTCGGCACCTGTATAGAAGACCAGGGGGTGCTCTATCCCGAAGTGGTGAGGGAATATGCTGCAATACCCGATTCAAAAAGGCTGCTCATGGCAATCACCATCGGCTACCCCGACTGGGATTTCCCTGCAAACGGTCTTGTAAGTACGAGAGAAGAGATAGATACGACTACCACTTGGTGCGGTTTTTAAAAAATGGCATAGACTCGCCATCATGAATACCAAGCCTGTGATCCCCCTATAATGTGTGATGTGTTATTTCTAGGTATCTTCTTATTTCCTCAGCCCCGCACATATCTGGCACGAATATTGCTTAACTTTTGCCGGTTATTTATGCTGACAACGTCGGCAATCGAAGGAGTTTGTAATGAACAGAAAACCCACCTATAACGAGTTGGAAGAACGGGTAAAACGACTTGAAAAAAAGGTTCGATCCTATGAGGAACTCAAAGATGTCCTCATTGAAACGGAAGGAAGTTGCTGCCGTCTTCAGGAGGCTTCTTTCGAAGGAATAGGCGTCTGCGAGGAAGGAATGATTCTTGAGGCAAACAGGGCCCTGTCAACAATAACGGGATATGATGCCTCGGAGCTCATCGGGATGGATATCCTCAATCTCTTTTCATCCGAATGGAGGGCTTTTGTACGATACAACATCGATAGCATGTTTGATAAGTCCTACGAAGCGATCTGCCTCAGAAAAGACGGCACCACCATGCCTGTAGAAATACAGGGGAAAAACGTTGTCTTTCTCGGACGAAATCAGAGGGTTGTATCTCTCAGGGACATCGGGGAGCGAAAGCAGGCGGAGGAACTCTACAAGACCATCGCCGAGGAATCCCAGGCAGGCGTCTACGTGGTTCAGGAAGGAAAATTTATCTATGTCAATGATAACGCTGCTCGATATACGGGTTATACACCCCAAGAACTGCTTGGAAAGGAAAACCTTTTCTGCGTCCACCCTGAGGACAAAACGATAATCGCGGAAAACCTAGAAAAGGCCTTGAAAGAAGAGCGATCGTCCCCTTACACATACCGGATTATCACGAAAGACGGAGCTATGAGGTGGATCATCGAAGCAGTCTCGCTGATCTCCTTTGGAGGAGAAAAGTTAATCCTCGGCAATGCCATGGATGTAACGGAAATCAGGGCTGCCCGGCAAAGACTTGCCGAAATGGAAGAACTCGAAGCCTCAATCCTTGATGCCATTCCTCACGCAGTCATTGGTTTTGAGAAACGGCACATCATATTTGCAAATAATGCCGTTAAGGATGTCTTCGGATGGACGCCCGCTGAGATGACAGGAAAATTAAGCAATCTCCTGTACAGGAATGAGGAGGAATATGAAAAAATCGGCAGCATCTTTTACAACCTCCGGGAGGATCAGAGGACACACGCCGAGGAATTTCCCTGCCGTACGAAAGACGGCACAGAAATTATCTGCATGATGAGCGCCTCGGTAATAGGGAAAAGCTTCAAAGACCGAAAAATTGTCGTGGTGTACGAAGATATAACAGAGCGTAAAAGGGCGCGGGAAAAGCTCCTTGAGTATCACGAAAAGCTTCGCTCCCTGGCATCCCAGTTGTCGATGACAGAAGAAAGGGAACGGCAGTTCATAGCCACAACCCTTCACGACGGGATAAGCCAGACCATGGCGATCACAAAGATAAAGATAGAATCCCTGCGGAAAGAGGCAGAATCCCGACACCTTCTCGACCCCCTTGAGGAGATCATAGGCCTGATGGATCAGCTGATCTATGAAACGCGCTCACTCACGCTGGATTTAAGCCCTCCCGTACTCTATATCCTTGGTCTTGAAGCTGCACTGGAATGGCTTGCCGAGCAGTTCCAGGAGAAGTATGATATAAGCGTCGAACTCAATATGGAAGAAACGAAAATGGAACTCAACAAAGACATTTCCTTCTTCCTCTTCCGCAGTGCCCAAGAACTCCTCATGAATGTGGTGAAACATGCGAATACGAAGGAAGCACTCGTGACACTTAAAAAAGCGGAAAATGACATTTTTCTCAGTGTCGAAGATGATGGCAGTGGATTCGACAAATCGAACCTCGAATATTCCGATGACTGGTCCCGGGGATTCGGCCTCTTCAGCATTCACGAACGGTTGAATTATCTGGGAGGACAGTGTTATATTGAATCGAAACGGGGAATCGGAACGCGCATTACAATGGTTGTCCCCCCCGCGCAGACAGGGAAAAAAGAGAAAGGAACTATCCAATGAATATAAAAATTCTTGTCGCAGACGATCATAAAATTGTGCGTGACGGATTGAGGACGTTGATCGAAAAGGAAAACGGCATGGAGGTTATTGCCGAGGCTGAGGATGGCAGATCGGCCGTCAAACAGGCAAAAAAACTGATGCCCGACATCGCGATCATGGACATTACCATGCCTGACCTGAACGGCATTGACGCCACCCGGGCAATCTTCGAAGAGGCCCCACAGGTAAAAGTGATCGCCCTTTCCATGCACTCTGACAGGAGATTCGTATCAGGCATGCTGGAAGCAGGCGCCTCTGCCTACCTCTTAAAAGACAGCGCTTTTGAAGAACTTGCCACGGCGATCCGTGCCGTTGTTGCCAACCAAATATATCTCAGTCCGAAGATCGCCGATATCGTCGTGAGGCGATTCGTCAGTAAGTCGGCGAGCACCGAGCGCTCTGCCTTCACTGAATTGACAAAGCGTGAACGTGAGGTCCTGCAGCTTATTGCCGAGGGCGTCAGCACAAAAGAGATTGCCCGGCGGCTTAACCTCAGCGTGAAGACAGTGGAAACTCACCGGGCCAACATCATGGATAAACTTGATATTCACACCATATCGGAACTCGTGAAGTATGCCATCAGAGAGGGCTTGACCTCACTGGAAAACTGATTCCCGATAGACGTCTAATCATTTTTACATATCGATTGAGAGTTTTTCCCTAAGCTGATTCAGGTTTTTCTCCCTATCAAACAAGAATCCTCCCGATAGTTGTAACTTTTTTAATCGGTTATCTAACTTACGACGTCAGGGAACAGAAAGGTTCCCAAAGAAAGACGGAGGTAGTAAGAATGTTACGAAACGAAGCGTTAGAAAAAGTGGAAAGACTTGAAGGAATCCTAGATGGAACACAACCGATAAACAACAACGGTAATGGCAATGCTCTTAACATCGCCAGACAGCTTGTCGATCTTCTCAAGGAAGAAGATCTTCCCGAGGTTGGAACCCTTGAGGTAGTGGGTAATAACGTGTCCGGCATGAAAATATTAACTGAGGTCGTCACGGTCGATCCTGAATCGAAAGAGGCTTTTCTCAATAAACTCTCACGTATATCCAACGTTTACAAGGGTCTGGAAGCGGCATTGGAGTGGCTTGTTGAAGAATTCGATCAACAGCACCCAACGATGGGAGCAACCTTCGACGCGAATGAGGTACCGAAGAGTGTGGACAAGGGTATCGGGTACCTTCTTTTCCAGTGCACCAAGGAGCTGCTGGAGAATGCGGGACAGTGTGAGGAAGCAACCACCGTGAGAGTCTCCCTCGACACGAGCGACAGCAATATCATCGTCAGGGTCGAAGATGACGCTGGGGGATTCGATACGGCTGATGCGTGGACCTTTATAACATTCGCGAAGAGGAGCGGAATCTCGAAAATCAGGGAACTGATACACTATGTGAAGGGAAATCTCTATATTGACTCAAAACCCGGTGGAGGAACCTGCGTGACAATGATTGTGCCACCCAGGGTTTCAGGATAAATTATCAATGGAACTGCTCTATGGATAGAATACTCATTCCCGACACCGATCAAACGTACGGGAGAAAGCAGCCCAGATCGGCAATAATCGCTCCTCTGTCGACGAAGACGAGAGGAGCGACACGGGTGTGAGACTCCCACAGTATCGTTATACGGCAGTAGCAGGAAACGCTCGGCACTCTGGAGGAGACGCCAGGGTCCTTCATATCGGGCGAATTTTTATATTCAACAGTGAATTAGTCCTCCTTCTCATTGAAGCAACAGCCCTCCTGCTAACCGACAATTAGACAGGGAGAAAAGGCTCTTTAGACATAAAAGTGCTCGTGGCCGATAATAATGAACTATTGTGATACAAACCTCGGAGGCTTATTCTCAGGGTCAAGACAGCGGAAACAAACCGGGGCAATATAATGGGAAAAAGCGACATCAACACATATCGGAACTGGTGACATATGCCATCGGAGCAGGCCTGCCCCACGGGAAAACTCATTCCCGATAGGCATCTAATCATTTTCGTCTCTCAACTCAGAGTGTTTCCCTAAGCTGATTCAGGTATTTCTCCACATCAAACGAGAATACTCCCGATAGTAATAATTCGTTTAATTGGTTATCTATATTTCAGAATGAGGGAGCAGAAATATCCCCCTCAAAAAAGACGGAGGCTGTAAAATGTTACAAGGAAAAGTGGTAGGATTGGAAGGTATGCAGGATGCGATAGGATTTCTCAACAATGACTATGGTAATGCCTTCAGCAGCGCCAGAGTCCTTGGCGGTTTTCGTATGGAAGAAAACCTGTCAGAGATCGAGACGTACCAGGCAAGAAAGACCAATGTATCAGGGTCGGTAGTAGGCCTCGAAGGTATGCTGAATGCGATAGATGGGATTCCCACTAATGGCAGGAGTTATGGTTTCAGTATCACCAAGCAGCTTGCCGGTCTGCTCAGGGTAGAAGATCTGCCCGAGATTGTGACCCTCGAGGTCGCGTAACCGATAGAGGATGCCCCTCGTCTCGAGAAAGGGGCATCCTATCGAAACCGCTATTCGCGCCATGTCCGGAGAGTTGCGTCACCGATCCAAGGGTGGGCGGAAAGGATCACACGGCGAGGCGTCTCTATGTATTTGAGATAGTTGTATAAGTTACCTAAAAAACGCTTGTATCTGCAGTGTCCTGATCGTCCCAACAGTGGTCATCCATACTATGAGATAGTATCAGGATTTTCGACCCCTGAAATCATGGATTCCCCGATGGAAGAAAATCATGTTTCATCTTAAAGTTGTTCCAGCGGTGGGGAATTTTGCAATGAGAAGGAGGGAATATCAATGCTGAGTAACAAAGATCTGGAAGAAATAGATATCTTCGATAATGCGCTCTACGAAAAGTATAACGACGATCCGACAAACATCCTGAATCACATGTTTGTGAGCCTTGAGGCAACACTGGAATGGCTCACTGCGCGACTGGAAAACCAGTCAGGAATTAAGGCTGACCTGCGAAAAAACGGAAAACTGATACACGTTGATAAAGCTATCCACTCAGTTCTCATTCAGAGCGTCCAAGAGATCTTAATGAATCTCCCAACCCATACCGGAGCCAGCAAAGCTTCCGTATCACTCAAGCAAAACGGACCCGATGTTTCGGTTACCATTGAAGACGACGGAATCAGCTTGATTGACTCGAGTATTGATTCCTTGATACGTTATGAGGGTTCCGGCTTTTTGAAAATCCTCGAGCGAATACATCACCTGGGAGGGGATCTCTCCGTGGAATCAAAGAAGGACCAGGGAACACGGGTCACCATAACGGTACCACCATATAGAAGAAAACACTAAAGGCGAAGGATGATCAGAGTGAAAATCCTTCTCGTAGATAACCATACGATCTTTCTTGATGGCCTTCGTATGCTGATCGAAAAAGAACCCGACATGAAGGTTATTGGCGAGGCGGATAACGGGCAACGGGCGATAGAATTGGCGAAGCGATTAACGCCTGATATCGTCATCATGGATATTACCATGCCCGACATGAATGGTATCGACGTCACGCGGGCTATTATAAAAGACTCCCCCTCGACTCATATAATCGCCCTCTCCGTCCATTCGGACAGGCGGCTCACGTCGGCCATGCTCGAGGCAGGTGCCTCGGGATATCTTACCAAGGACTGCACCTTTGAAGAACTCCTGACGACCGTAGCAAATGTCGGTACAGATAACCCTCAGCCTCGAAATACATGAGGACTCCAAGCGGGGTATTTGACATATTGACATTTCACGAAAAATAACGATAATCTATCGACAATTAATCTCTTACACTTTTACCGCACCAGGAGGCATATCACAGTAATTGAATTTAGCAATTACAATCAAATTCGCATTATTAGCCATTCTTTTACTGCTCTCCGGCTTTTTTTCCGGTTCTGAAGCGTCTTTTTTCTCGCTCACGTCGCTGCACCTCCACAAGATGAGGGAAGAGAAAACCCCCTTTCATGCCTCCGTACAGAGGCTTCTGGGATATCCGAGAAAACTCCTCGTCACGATACTCGTGGGCAACGAATCGGTCAACATCGCGATGGCTGCCCTCACGACGTCCATCTTTATCTTCTTCATCGGATCAACGGGGAAATGGGCTGCTATTATTGTAACAACCGTCACACTCATCATCTTCGGTGAGGCGATACCCAAAACGCTCGCCGTCACCTATCCAATTCGGTTTTCAAGCGCAGCATCGCTCCCTCTGAGAATTTTTGCAAAGCTCCTCGCACCACTGGTACTCCTTCTCGAAAAAATATCAGACTTCTTCGTTTCCATCTCCAGTAAAAACGGCATCGAGGTGGGGCGACCCCTTACAGAGGATGACTTTAAAACCCTTGTCGACGCCGGCCATGAGGAGGGTGCACTGGAAGAATCTCAGAAAGAGCTGATACACAGGGTTTTTGACCTTGCCGACACGAAGGTATCGGATGTGATGACTCCCCGGGTCGACATGTTCTGTCTTCCCCTTTCGATGGATGCGACAACAATGAACAGAGAGATAATCAGAGCCCGGCATTCGAGAATACCCGTATATGGGAACGACAAAGATGATCTCCTCGGTATCCTCCATGCCAGGCATCTTCTGGCGGAAATATCAAACGACACGAAACGGCCCACCATCAAAAACCTCCTGCAAAAACCCTATTTCGTACCTGCCGAAAAAGAGACGCACAGCATGCTGGCAGATTTCCGATTGAGAAGGTTACAGATGGCGATTGTAGTTGACGAGTTCGGAGGGGTGGCAGGTCTCGTAACGCTTACGGATATACTGGAGAGCCTTTTCGGCGAAATATACGACGAGTACGGCGTTCGGGAGATTCTATTTTTTAAGGTCAATGACAGCAACTTCATCGTATCGGGAATGATGGGCATCGAGGAATTCGACGAACACCTCGACCTTTCCGTATCTGCCGAAGAATTCGACACCGTGGCGGGATTTATTTTCCACCTCTTCGGGAAATTGCCCACCAGGGGGGAAGAGATCGAATACGAGGACTATATATTTACCGTGGAAAAGATCAGTAAGACTCGTATCGAAACAATCACCGTCACGAGGAAAGAGGACCGACACGATGGTTGATATTCTCTCCTTCCTCCCGATATTCCTCTTTCTTGTCTTCGAGGGTCTCTTCTCAGGAGGGGAAATAGCCCTCGTTGCCTCGGACACGCACAAGATACGGCAGAGGGCCAAGGCGGGATCACGGTCCGACATCATCGCCTTGAAACTCCTCGACAAACCCGAATGGTTCCTCTCAACCACCCTGACGGGCACCAACCTCTGCGAAGTCAGCAACACGGCCTTTATCACTGCCCTTTTCATCTCCCATTTCGGCATGGAACGGGGAGAGGTCCTCTCCATCCTCCTTATGATCCCCCTCATCCTGATAATGGGCGAGGTGGTACCAAAGAGTGTTTTTCAACACCACGCAGACTTTATTGCCCCGAAGATCGCATGGTTCATATGGATCGCCTCATGGGTTTTCTACCCCATCGTCTTCATTCTCTCCAGGATATCGAGAGGTGCTGTCCATACCTTGACAAAACGAAAGGGGGCAGCCTATTCACCCTACATCACCAAGGAGGGACTTGAGTTCCTCTTGCAAGACGAGGGCGGCACCGGCGACATCATGAAGTCTGAAAAAGATATGATCCAGAGAATCTTCGACTTTTCCGATGTTACGGCTGGCCAAATCATGATACCACTATCCAACGTTACCGCCATCCCATCGGACATCACACTCAAAGAGGCCGCGGGGATAACCGCCGAGAAGGGCTATTCACGCATTCCCGTCTATAGCGATAAGATTTTCAACATCACCGGCATCTTGCATTCCTTTGAACTCCTGGAGCTTTTTCACGAGAGAGATTCCGGTACCGCATCCCTGAGCGGCGACGAACCTGTGGAGAGATGCATCAGAAAAGACATCCACTTCGTACCTGAATCAAAACTCGCCAGTGAACTCTTTCTTGAACTGCAAAAGAGGGGCGAGCATATGGCCGTCGTGGTAGATGAATACGGCGGAGCCATCGGCATCGTTACCATCGAGGACATCCTGGAAGAAATCGTGGGAGAGATCGATGATGAATATCAGGACAAGGGCAAATTTCTCTACCGGAAGGTGGGACCAGGCAAATACCTCTTTAACGCCAAAACCACTATGGATCGTATCAGAGAGTTGATACCTCTTGACATTCCTCAGGGAGATTATGAAACCCTGGGAGGTTTCCTCTTGAACAGAATGGGGGCAATACCGAAGAGAAGCGAGACCCTGAGAGAGGGTAAAATCCTCTTTGTCGTCGAGGACGCTGACATGAAGTCGATTAGAGAGGTTCTTATCGTTCTCCCACCAGGCATCAATCTGTTGCGATAACACCGTAAAGAGGGGAGGGTACCCCCCCTCGAATAACACTGCAGTGAATACTTCGGAGGAAGACATCTATGGGCAATAACGGAAGGAAAGTAGCCACAGTTATACTTGCCGCCGGTAAGGGAACCCGCATGAAATCGAGTATCGCAAAGGTACTCCATCCCCTCTGCGGGAAGCCGATGCTCCACTATTCCATAGCGCTGGCGCGGGCAATCGGGTCGGAAAGGATCGTTCCCGTCGTTGGACACCAGGCGGAGAGGATACAAAGTCTCTTCAACGACGTCGACCTCACCTTCGCTCTTCAGAAAGAGCAACTCGGAACGGCACACGCCGTTTTGCAGGCAAAGCAGGCCCTTCATGATTTTGAGGGAGATGTGGTTATCCTCTGCGGCGATGTTCCCCTCCTCCTGCCCTCCACCATCGAGGGACTCATCGACCATCACCACTCCCATGAAGCCTCAATAACCGTTGTAACGACATTTCTCGCAGATCCCGGGAGCTACGGCAGGGTGATTCGGAGTGAAGGAGATACCGTAATGAAGATTGTTGAAGCCAGGGATGCCACGGATAAAGAAAAGAAAATCAAAGAGATCAATACGGGCATCTACTGCGCCGAGCGGCGTTTTCTCTTCGAATCCCTCGATCACATCGGAAAGGAGAACTCCCAGGGAGAATACTACCTTACCGATATCTTTGAAATTGGAGGCAGACAACATCGAAAGACCCTTCCCTTCGTCTTGGATGATTCCGTCGAGGCCATGGGAATCAATACCCTGTCAGAGCTGAAACGGGCAGAGGAAATCATGAAAAAAAGAACAAACGGGAAGATATGGAGTTGACTTCATATTACAAAATTGATAGGGGATACGGTTTCAATAAATAACGATAGCGAGGAGGAGCCCATGAAATACGACGAGTTTGTTTTATGGTTTAAGGAACTTGAACTTGATGATATCCCCCAGGTGGGAGGTAAGAATGCATCCCTCGGTGAAATGATACGCGAGCTCACTGCTAAGGGAGTCCGTGTTCCCGACGGATTCGCCATTACGGCCCACGCTTACCGATATCTCCTTGAGTCGGCCGATGTAAAGGGGAAAATTGAGAATATTCTCTCCGATCTCGACACCCATGATCTGCACGGTCTCGGCGAAAAGGGTTCTGCAATCCGCTCTCTCATCTGCAATATCGAATTCCCGGAAGACCTTAAAAATGCGATCCTCGATGCCTACGAGACACTCTGCGATGAGTATGGTGAAAACACCGACGTGGCCGTACGGAGCTCGGCAACGGCAGAGGATCTCCCCGATGCCAGTTTTGCGGGACAGCAGGAAACCTATTTGAATATCAGAGGTGCCGATGAACTGATCAAGGCATGCAAAAAATGCTTCGCCTCGCTTTTCACCAACAGGGCCATCTCATACCGTGAAGATAAGGGATTTGATCACCTCTCCGTGGCTCTCTCGATCGGCATCCAGAAAATGGTCCGCTCCGATCTCGCCGCCTCGGGCGTTATTTTCTCGATTGACACAGAATCTGGATTCAGGGATGCCGTCCTGCTAACCGGTTCATACGGCCTTGGCGAAATGGTCGTTCAGGGCACAGTCAATCCCGATGAATTTTACGTATTCAAGCCGACACTCAAAACAGGCTACAAACCGATCCTTCAGAAAAAACTCGGCACCAAAGAAGTAAAAATGATTTATTCCTCTAATACGGACGACCCTGTCGAGATTGTTCCCGTCGCAGAAGATGAAAGAAAACAATTCTGCATCGCCGAGGACGATATCCTGACGCTTGCCACGTGGACCACCATTATAGAAGATCACTACTCGGAAAAGGCCGGCTATTTCAAACCCATGGATATCGAGTGGGGTAAAGACGGAAAGACAGGGGAACTCTTCATCCTGCAGGCACGTCCCGAAACCGTCCAGTCCCAGAGAGATGTCAACGTCCTTGAAAGTTACAAACTTTCCGAAACGGGCACCCTCCTCGTGACGGGGACGTCGGTCGGTTCGAAGATCGGCGCAGGACCGGCACATATTATAGAAAATGTCACTGATATTAAAGACTTCAAGAAAGGAGAGGTCCTTATTACCGACATGACCGATCCCGACTGGGAACCGATCATGAAGATCGCCACCGCCATCATAACAAACAAGGGCGGGAGAACCTGTCACGCCGCCATTATCAGTCGAGAGTTGGGCGTTCCCTGTATCGTGGGCACGGGCGACGGAACGGAGAAGCTGCAAGGTGTCGCCGAAGTAACGGCATCCTGCGCTGAAGGGGAAGTGGGAAACGTCTATGAGGGCATACTGAAATACGATGTCAAAAAAATCAATCTGGAAAGCATGGAACGTCCCAAAACCAACATTATGATGAATGTGGGCAACCCGGATATCGCCTTTGACGTGGCATCCATTCCCAATGACGGCGTCGGTCTGGCACGGCTGGAATTTATCATCAGTAATTTCATTCAGATACACCCGATGGCACTGCTACAGTTCGACAAGGTGACCGATACGAAGACCAGAGAAGAGATAGAGACCCTCACGTCGGGGTACGAAAACAAGACCGATTTCTTCGTGGATAAGCTGGCTCAGGGCGTCGCAAAGATAGGCGCCGCCTTCTATCCAAATGACGTCATCGTCAGGATGAGCGATTTCAAGAGCAATGAATACGCGAATCTGATCGGCGGGCCATTTTTCGAAGTCGACGAGGAAAACCCCATGATTGGCTTCAGGGGTGCCTCGCGCTACTATGATGATCGCTACAGAGACGGTTTCGCCCTCGAGTGCAGGGCAATGAAAAAGGTCCGAAACGAGATGGGCCTCAATAATGTGAAGCTTATGGTCCCCTTCTGCAGAACCGTCGATGAAGCGAAAAAGGTTGTCGACGTTATGGCAGAGAATGGGATCGTTCAGGGGGAAAATGGACTTGAGCTCTACATGATGGTTGAGATCCCCAGCAACGTCATTCTTATCGAGCAGTTTGGTGAGATCTTCGACGGATTCTCCATCGGCTCAAATGACCTCACACAGCTCACTCTCGGACTCGACAGGGATTCCTCACTGATAGCCCACATTTTTGACGAGAGAAATGAGGCGGTAAGGGAGCTTATCCGGGAGGCGATAGCCAAGGCGAACAAAATGGGCAGGAAGATCGGTATCTGCGGTCAGGCGCCGAGTGATTATCCGGAGTTCGCAGAGTTCCTCGTTGAATGCGGTATCAATAGCATCTCTCTCATCTCAGATACCGTTATAGAAACAACCATCAATGTACTAAAAACAGAGAAGGAACTGGGGAAATAACGGTTTCTCGAAGCCACATTGTATAAAAAAAGAGGCGGTCCATTGTAAGGGGCCGCCTTTTTTATGTGTAAGAGGAGATCTGTAAGCCGAGTCCTGTTCCCCCACCAGGTTTCCCGTGTAGGGGCGATGATCATTCATCTGGGACAACAGTTGCCTGTTGCCTCATGCGACACTACCCGAGAACCTCAAGCGGGCCGCTCTCAAACGTTCTCCTATTTGGTCTTGCTCCGGATGGGGTTTACCAAGCTTTCCCGGTCACCCGGGAAACTGGTGAGCTCTTACCTCACCTTTTCACCCTTACCCCGAACACCATCGGGGCGGTATATTTTCTGTGGCACTTTCCTTAGGGTCGCCCCCAGTCGCCGTTAGCGACCATCCTGCCCTGCGGAGCTCGGACTTTCCTCCAACCCCCGAAAGGGTCCGCGATCATCCGATCAACTCTCACACGGTTCAGTATACAAGATTATCGGTGACTTCTCAATGCCTCATCGATGGCCTCATTTGCCAGGCCGTCGGCCACCCTGTTTTTCTCTCTCATCACATGTTCGACTGTATAGGTATCGAGAAGGGAAAGCTCTTTCCGCACCTCATGCATGAGCCCCTGAAGATTCTGGTTTTTCACCCGGTAGATGCCCGTTATCTGCCGTACGAGCAATTCCGAATCGAGAAATATGGTGAGATTTTTTATCCCCCGCTTTACCGCCTCCTTCAGACCGAGCATAAGGGCCCGGTACTCCGCCTCGTTGTTTGTACACACGCCAAGGTACTGTTTTACCGTGGCAACAACGGCTCCCGATCGATCATAGAGCACCGCCCCGCCGCCACCGTTGCCGGGATTTCCGCGACTGGCCCCATCGGAATAGAGGATGAAGGATTCACCCTTACTCATTATTTCCCCTGTCTTCCCAGTATATGATCCGGTTACAGTTTGGACACAACAGTACCTTTTCGTATTTTTGCAATTCAATGTAGAGTTGGGGAGGAATGTTCATGTGACACCCTTCGCATACCTCTTTCCAGGCGGGAACCACGGCGTGGCCATTTCGTTTTTCTTTAATAAGGTCATATTTCCTGAGAAGATCGGGTCTGATGACTTCCCTGCATTTGGCATCCTCGGCCAGAATTTTTTCCAGCAGTACATCAATGGAATCAATCTCTTCGTTAATCTTAGCTATGTCCCGCTCGTTCTTTTTGATATATCCGGCGCGTTCTTCTTCCCGATCTTTCAGGGTTGTACCGGCCTTCTCAGTATCCTCCAAGAGAGTTATTATTTCATCTTCAATGGAACTGCTTCTCTTTTTGAGACTCTCTATTTCCTTGAGCATTGCCTCATACTCCTTGTTCGTTTTCACCTCAAGGAGTCTGCCCTTCGTCTTTTTGGCGCTCTCTATATTTCCCCTCAGTTCCTTTTCCTTATCGCTATGGGCCTGATTCAGTGCCTCAAGTCGTTTCCTATCTTCCTCGATTCCCTGTTCGAAACGCACCCGCTCCTCTTCAAGCATTTCCTTTTCCGCGGGCAGTTCGTCCTTCCTCACTGCCAGCCGTTTAAGTTCAGAATCAATGTCTTGAAGCTTGATTAACGATAATATCTGTTCCTTCAAATATTCACCCCTTTCCAGACGCTATATATAAAAAAAATGCACCAACATGTGGTGCATTTTCAGAAACGTAGCGCGGAATAGCCGTCCTTAGTACTCAATATTTTTCTATACCTCATAATACATTAAAGTTGGTGGGCCCACCTGGGTTCGAACCAGGGACCTACCGGTTATGAGCCGGTGGCTCTGCCAACTGAGCTATGGGCCCCTTCACAATTAATTTGTCTCGCTAAAAAAAATAGCTTCTATATTCATTTTTAATTTTTGTCAAGGATAATAAAAAAGGCTTTTTATATTATTACAATCGAACCCTTTCTTTCGCCCTGAGGGGTAGTCAATAGACGGAAACTTCACCTTCAAAAGAGGAAGTCCAGGAGTTCCTTTACCGCGCCGGTCTCGACAAGCTCCATTTTCTCTTTCACGGCAAGGTCCGATGATTTAACGCGGGGAAGAACGCACCGATTAAAGCCCATCCTTGCCGCCTCCCGTATCCTCGCCTCTACCTGATTCACCCCCCGCACCTCACCCGTCAGCCCCACCTCGCCACAAACAACGGTGGCCGAATCTATCGGTCTCTCGAGAAAACTTGACATCATTGACGATACAATGCCCAGGTCAACGGCGGGTTCGTCCAGCTTTACGCCTCCTGCCACATTGATAAATATGTCGTGATTCCCCAAGTGAAATCCACATACCTTGTCGAGTACGGCCGCCAGGAGTGATACCCTGTTGTGGTCGACACCGATCGTAGTCCTTCGCGGTATGCCAAAGGTTGTCTCGCTCACCAGTGATTGGATCTCTACCAAAATCGGCCTCGTCCCTTCGATGCTGGGGACCACGACAGAACCTGCCGCCCCCATGGGTCGCTCGGAAAGAAAAAGCGCCGAGGGATTGGTGACCTCGGACAGACCGTCCCCCTTCATTTCAAAGACGGCAATCTCGTTGGTGGGGCCAAATCTGTTCTTTACGCTCCTCACGATGCGAAAGGCATGTCCCGAATCGCCTTCGAAATAGAGGACCGTGTCGACCATGTGCTCAAGCACCCTCGGCCCGGCGATGGCCCCTTCCTTCGTGACATGCCCTATAAGAAAACTCGCTATCCCCGTCTTCTTCGAGGTAAGTATGAGTTTTTCCGATGCCTCCCTGATCTGGCTTACACTCCCCGGTGCCGAAGAAAATACCGAGGAATAGATCGTCTGAATGGAGTCAATGACCACGACTCCCGGCTTCAACTCTTGAATATACCTCAATATATTTTCCAGTGATATCTCCACCAGGACGAAAAGATTCGATGAGGATGCACCGATTCGCTTTCCCCTCATTTTTATCTGCCGTCCCGATTCCTCACCGGAAATATAGAGAACCTTCAACCCCTTCTCGGCAAGATTGTGCATGGCCTGCAGAAGGAGCGTCGATTTTCCGATTCCGGGGTCTCCACCGATCAGAACCGCCGAACCTCGCACGAGTCCGCCACCGAGAACACGGTCCATATCGGCAATCCCGATCTCGATCCTGTCCTTTTCGTCGGCCTCAAGGGAATCAATTGGCATCGGCGTCTCGTTAAAGCCGATCTCGACCGATCGACCGGCCTGGCGAAGTTCCTCTTCGACGAACTGGTTCCACTCGCCGCAGGAGGGACATTTTCCCATCCATTTCGGCGATTGATGTCCACAGTTCTGGCAGGTAAAGGAAACTTTTATCTTTTTCACGTAAGAGGGTTCCTCGTGTATAATGGCAAGGTACGTCAGAAACGATTGTTATTAGTGATCAAATGGAATATATGGGTATTTTATCATCTCGTCAACATAAAACCAAAATATCTTGAGTATAGGGTTCAATTTTGTTATCTACTTGGGGTTCTGAGCTCCTATACTTTTATATATAAGGATTGATTATTATGAGTAACCCTAATTTTAGTTCCGGCCCATGCAGTAAAAGGCCGGGATGGAATCTTAATGCTCTCGGAAATGGCGCCCTGGGCCGCTCCCATCGTAGCGCCCTGGGAAAGGGCAAACTGCAAAAGGCAATTGAGGAGAGCAAAAAAGTGCTTGGCCTTCCCGAGGATTACCTCCTGGGGATACTCCCAGGATCAGATACGGGCACCTTCGAGGGAGCCCTGTGGTCCTGTCTTGGCCCGAAACCGGTAACCGTCCTTGTCTGGGAAAGCTTCAGCAAAGGCTGGGCAACGGATATCGCAAAAGAGCTCAAACTAGACCCCGCTATTTTAACGGCGGATTACGGAAAAATCCCAGACCTGGCAAAGATCGATTGGTCCTCCGATGTGGTCTTCGTGGCGAACGGCACCACAAGCGGGGTTAGGATTCCAAACTGGGACTGGATTCCCGAGGGCAGAGAGGGTCTTGCGATCTGCGATGCAACGAGTGCAGTCTTTGCCATGGATATCGATTGGAAAAAGGTGGATGTCCTGACCTACTCATGGCAGAAATGTCTGGGAGGGGAGGCTGCTCATGGGGTCCTCATTTTGAGTCCCCGGGCGGTTGAGCGGATCGAAGCCTACAATCCTCCCTGGCCCATGCCGAAGATATTCCGTCTGAAGAAGGGGGACAAGCTGAACATGGCCATCTTCGAGGGGAGCACAATCAATACCCCCTCTATGCTCTGTGTCGAGGATTATCTCGATGCGCTTGAATGGGCAGGCGAGATCGGTCTTCCGGGACTCATAGAGCGGAGCACATCCAATCTCCGCGTGATCGAAGAGTGGGTCAACCAAACTGAATGGATCGATTTTCTTGCAGAGTCTGAAGAAATACGCTCCCATACCTCTGTCTGTTTGACAATCACAGCGGAGGTCTTCAGGGCACTGCCGAAGGAGGAACAATCGACGTTTATCAAGGATATCGCGGGCGCATTAAGCAGAGAAAACATTGCCCACGATACTGGTTCATACAAGGATGCTCCTCCCGGATTTCGTTTCTGGTGCGGTCCGACGGTGGAGACAGACGACCTGAGAGGGGCGCTCAAAGGTCTCGAAACAATATACCTGAGAAAGAAAACAGCTTTGGGCTGTGGAGGCAACAACAACCGATGAAAAGGATTCTAGTGAGTGACACCCTCGCACAAGAGGGCATTGACATATTCGAAAAGGCGGAGGGGATAGAAGTTGACGTCAAGACAGGCCTCACACCCGACGAATTGCGCGACATAATAAAAAATTACGACGGACTGGCTATTCGAAGCGCAACAGAGGTAACCAGTGATATCATCGAAGCGGCAGAAAACCTCAAGGTAATCGGAAGAGCGGGTATCGGACTCGACAATGTGGACGTTGGCTCAGCGAGCAAGCAGGGAATCGTTGTCATGAACACGCCGGGAGGAAATACCAATACGACGGCGGAACATGCCATCACGATGATGCTTTCTCTTGCCAGAAGGGTACCCCAGGCAACCATGTCGATGAAAGAGGGAAAGTGGGAAAAGAAGAAGTTCATGGGCTATGAAATCTTCAACAAGACCCTCGGAATCATGGGAACGGGAAGGGTAGGCACAATCGTGGCACAGAGGGCCATGGGATTGAAAATGAATGTCATCGCCTATGACCCCTTTATCTCGCCGGAGGCGTCGGAAAAATTGGGAATAACCCTCGTTTCCTTTGAGGAGCTTCTGGAGAAATCAGACTTTATCTCGGTTCACACACCACTCACCGATGAAACAAAGGGGCTCATCGACGCAGAAGCAATAGCGAAAATGAAAGATGGCATCTTTATCATCAACTGCGCGAGGGGTGGAATAGTCGACGAGAATGCCCTCTATAATGCCCTGAAAGATGGAAAGGTAACGGGGGCAGCCCTCGATGTATTTGAGGAAGAGCCTACTAAAAACACCGATCTTATCGCACTGGAGAACGTTATTTGTACCCCCCACTTGGGTGCATCGACTGACGAGGCCCAGAGAAACGTTGCCATCTCCGTGGCAGAGCAGATCGTCGATTATCTCACCACCGGCGAAATAAAAAACGCCGTCAATTTCCCCTCTGTCAGCGCCGAGGTCCTCGGCCGGATACGGCCCTATCTGGCGCTTGCAGAGAAGCTCGGCACATTGGAAGCCCAGATTGTATCAGGTGGCATACGAGAGGTAAATATCCAGTTCAGCGGAGAAATCCTTGATTATGACGTGGCTCCGCTGACAATAGCCCTCCTGAAGGGGCTTCTGACACCGATACTGAAGGAAAACATAAACTATATAAACGCGCCAATACTTGCAAAGGAGCGTGGAATATGCGTGGTTGAATCGAAGAGCAGTGAATCGAGAGACTACAGAAGCATGATCACACTTAAGGTAAAGACGTCCAAGGATGAGGGTCTTGCAGAGGGTGCGATCTTCGGAAGACGGGATCCGCGTATCGTCAAGATTAACGAATTCCCCCTTGATGCAATCCCGGAAGGACACATGATCCTTGTCTATAACTATGATAAACCGGGCGTCATCGGAAACATCGGAACGACACTGGGAAGCAGCGGAATCAATATTGCCAGGCTGCACCTGGGCCGCGAAAAAATCGAAGGAAAGGCACTCGTTGTCCTGAGCACGGACAGCCGGTTAACAAACGAGGCATTGAAGAAGCTCCGCGATTTGCCTCATGTTATATCAATAACCAGGATCGAAATGTAGAATGTTGGGAGAGAGAAAATGGCACAAGCTGTTGTTATAGGAACCCAATGGGGTGATGAAGGGAAGGGTAAAATCGTAGACCTTTATGCGCGTGAAGCCGATGTGATCGCACGCTTTCAGGGAGGAGATAACGCAGGTCACACCCTGGTGGTAAAGGGAAGACAGACCATCCTCCACCTTATACCATCGGGAATCCTCCACAATAACAAGACATGCATTCTTGGAAACGGGATGGTAATAAATCCCGAGGTTTTGATTCAGGAAATCGACGATCTGAAGGGAAACAACCTCTTTCCACCGGACACAAAACTCTATATCAGCGAAAACGCCCACATAATAATGCCCTATCACAAACGACTGGACAGCGCACGCGAGGCGCGTAAGGGAAAACAGCAGATAGGAACGACGGGCAAGGGTATTGGCCCCGCCTATGAGGACAAGGCATCACGGACGGGGATACGCCTCGTCGATATCCTTGACGACAACCACTTTCGTGAGGTGCTTGAGAAAAATGTTGAGGAAAAAACCTTCCTCCTCACCAATTACTTCAAGGAAGAACCTCTCGATTTCGAGGAAATATACAGCGAATATCGGGGATACGCTGAGCGTTTGAGAGAATATGCGACAAACGCATCGCTTATCATCGAAGGGGAAATCAAAAAGGGAAAACACGTTCTCTTTGAGGGGGCACAGGGATCGCACCTCGATATCGATCATGGCACCTATCCCTATGTGACATCATCGAGCACCCTCGCAGGAAACGCCTGCTGCGGCGTCGGTCTGGGACCCACAAAGATCGACTCCGTCATCGGAATTTGCAAGGCCTACACAACCAGGGTGGGCGGCGGTCCCTTCGTCACAGAACTGAACGATGCCGTCGGCGAGAGAATTCAGCAGGTGGGAAAAGAATTCGGCGCCACCACGGGAAGAAAGAGACGCTGTGGATGGCTCGACATGGTTCTGGTGAGACAATCGGTAAGGCTTTCGGGCATAACAGGGCTCGCCCTTACAAAGCTCGACGTCCTCACGGGAATTGACACCCTGAATATCTGTATAGGATACCGAGGGGGTAACGGTGAATTCACGGAATCGGTACCCTCCAACCTCAATATGCTTGAAGACTGCGTGCCAGTCTATGAAGAAATGCCGGGTTGGACTGAAGACATATGCGGGGCGAGAAAGACAGACGAACTTCCCCGAAATGCCAGAAGGTATGTGGAAAAAATTGAAGAGCTTTCGGGAGTAAAGGTAGTACTCATTTCGGTAGGAGCCGGAAGAGAGGAAACGATCATCAAGCAAGGACCTTTTTAACCCGGCATGCTGCCAGAGAGGAGGTGAATTTCGTTAATAAAAAATTTGACACCAGGAAAACCGTGCTTCTGTGCACCAATGCTGCATTGAAAAAGAAGGCAACGGACCTCGTCATTCTCAAGGTACAAGAACTCTCCTCGTTCACCGATTATTTTGTCATCTGCAGTGGGAGTTCAGACCGCCAAGTTCAGGCAATAGCCGATTCGATCCAGACAGACCTTAAGAAGTCGGGTCAGTTGCCGCTCGGCGTTGAAGGAGGACGCTCGGGAAAATGGGTTCTCATGGACTTCGGCGACGTGGTCGTACATGTCTTTTACGAAGCCACGAGAGAGTTTTATGACATAGAGCGGCTCTGGGCTGATGCCCCCAGCATGATAATCAACGAAAACGTTCAGGAGTTGAAAGACCTTGAAGATAACATGTAACGTCAAGGACATGGTTTACGGTCTTGCCGACATCCTGTTCCCTCCCCAGTGCATTATCTGTGGAGGATCACCGAAAAAGGGAGGGGAAACCCCTTTTTGTTCGGAATGTTTCTCAAAGATAGCATTCATTCAGCCACCTCTGTGCGCATGCTGTGGACTTCCGTTCACCGGCGCTGGAAGCATGAACCATCTCTGCGGAGACTGTATATTCCGAAAGCCTTTTTTTTCGACTGCCCGGGCACTGGGAATATATGATACAATACTTCTTGATACGATTCACTTATTCAAATACAGTGGTAGAATCCTTATTGGCGAGCGCATAGGTGCAGTTATGGCGGAACACCGATATGATTCGCTCAATATTTCGGATTTCTCGCTTATCATCCCCGTTCCTCTGCATCCGAAGAAGCTCAAAGAGCGAGGATTCAATCAGTCGCTTGTACTGGGAAGAGAGCTCGCAAAAAAATTTTCTCTACCCCTTGACTTCGGCACGTTGAAAAGAAGGATTGATACGAAGCCGCAGGTTAATCTCGGAAGGTCCGAACGTATCAAAAACGTAAAGGGTGCCTTTATGGTCAAAGAAAAATCTCGAATCAAAGGGGAAAAGGTACTCCTGGTGGACGATGTCTATACCACGGGAAGTACGGTAAATGAATGCGCACGGTTACTGAGAGAGGCAAAGGCAACCGACGTTGCGGTACTCACGCTCGCCAGGGCATAATCAAGGAAAGCCGATAATGGAAAACATTCTATCGAGAGAAACACTCAAAGAAAGGCTTGACATTCTCAAGGGTGAGGGAAAGACCATCGTCTTTACCAACGGATGTTTTGATATCATCCATGCGGGCCACGTGAGATACCTCAGGGAGGCAAAGAACTTAGGTGACATTTTGGTGCTTGCACTAAACAGCGATTCTTCCGTGAAAGCGATAAAGGGTGATGAACGACCAATCGTTCCGGAGGCAGAACGGGCAACTGTTGTGGGTTCCCTTGAATCTGTCGATTATGTAATATTATTCGATGACGAAACACCCCTTCGGCTCATCAAATATTTGCGGCCCCATATACTGGTAAAGGGGGGAGATTGGAGCGAAGAAAACGTTGTGGGACGCGACGCTGCGCGGCAATGGGGAGGGACCGTTGTGATCATACCGGAGGTCAAAGGAGCATCGACCACTAATATAATAGAAAAAATAAGAAATAATTTTTCTTTACAAAAAAACTAACATTGTATATATGAAGTCGCACTTTTAAAAAGTAAAAGAGGGCGGGAACAATTTAAAGATGAAGAAGGAACAGCTCGAATACTTCAAAAATCTCTTCACCCAGAGAATTAATGAGCTCCTCAGCGAAGCGGGAAAGACTGTTTCGGAAATGACCGACAAAAACGAAAGCTTTCCCGATCTGAGCGATAGGGCTTCCCAGGAGTCGGACAGAAATTTTGAATTGAGGATACGAGACCGCGAGCGGAAGTTGATCAAAAAGATGAAGGAAGCGCTCGCGCGAATCGATGACGGAACTTTCGGAATATGCGATGTCTGCGGAAAACGGATATCGGAAAAGAGATTGCTGGCTCGTCCCGTTACAACCCTCTGTATCGATTGCAAAAAGAAGCAGGAAGAACTCGAGAAACAGCGCGGAGAGTAGACCACCTCTCTTGTCAACGGTACCTCCCTCTTTTCCTCCTTGATTGAGCAATCCTCAAAAAAAGATAGCCCTGCCCAGACCGGGGCGAATAGCCTTGAAAAGGTAAATCCGTTCTGTTATCGTCTTTTAAACTTTTAGAAAATGACAGGACCCGTTATAAATCGATGATAAAAAAGTTACTCTTTCTATTCCTTTCTACAGTGATTCTCATTTCAGTTTTTCCCCTCACAACGGCCGCATATGTTCCCCCGGCGGAGCAGATTCTGAAATCACTGCAATCATCGAACCGAGGCATCAGCACGCTCACAGTCGAACTGGCAACAACCATTTACGACGACATGTACGAAATGGGAGCAACGGAAGCAGTGGAAAAGGTCTTCATAAAAAAAGGCTTTTTCTTACGATTGGAGCGATACCGTTTCTCAGGGAAAGAAAAGATCATACAGCGGGGCCGAAGGGTCCTGGCAATCCCCTCGAATGGAGCCGATTCAGACGCACGGATTATCGATACGGTTTTCCCTTCGTTACTCTTTCAATCATCGCTGGGTGAACTTGTGGATACCCTGAACTTTCTCGGAGTTGACACGGGGGATACCTCACTCGACCGCATCGGGACAGAGGTGGCTTATACAATCGGAACCTCAGATAAAGGAATACCGGGAAGCCGATTATGGATAGAAAGAAAACGGGGGATACCTCTTCGATTTACGGGTATCGCAACGTCAGAGGGAAAGAAGGTGACACTGCGTGCCGACTACACCGATTATATCCCGGTGAAAAAGGGGACTTGGTTTCCCGGTACCATCAGAATTTACAGAGATGAAACCCTCTGGATCGAAAGCACCACAAAAACGACGAAGATCAATGCGCCTCTTCCTGAGAGCCTCTTTTATATACCCGAGGGAACCCATGTCGGTCTTCCCCTCACAACTTTTATCACTATCAAGGAATAATAGAAGGTGGTTGCCGCAATTGCCGTAAATATACCCTCCGCAAAGACGTTCACTTACTCCGTACCGGAGGAGATGGAAGAGTCGATCGCCATCGGCAAAAGGGTCCTCGTCCCCTTTGGGAAGAGGAAAGTAACGGGGTATGTTACCGAATTAAAAAAACAATCAGAGCGAGACAACCTAAAAGAGATCATCGATATCCTGGATAAGCGCCCCCTTTTTACAACGGAGGATCTCACATTCTACCGATGGGTATCGAGCTACTACATGCATCCACTGGGAAAATCACTTAAGGAGATACTCCCGGGGGGCATCGACGTACAGAGCGATACCTGGATCTTTCCCGGCTGCAACGGCAATGAAGGTGGCACAACAACACGCTCCCCCACCCAGGAAAAGATTATCGGCATCCTCGAAGACTGCCAGCAGGGCATTTCCTCAAAAAATCTCAAAGAGAAACTCGGCAGGGAAAGCATCGCAGAAGATCTAAAAACCCTTGAGGAATCGGGTCTTCTCAGGATGCAAGAAAGGCTTAAAAAAGCCGAGGTCAGCGTAAAAAAGGAATGCATGGTCAGCATAGCCGATGACTTTCGCGACAATGCACGCCTGACGGAAAAGCAAGAAAGGATCATAGAGTTTCTCAGGGGAAACGGTGAGGTTCCTCTATCGGCACTTCGCGGTGCAGAGAAAAACATACGACCGGCACTCAAGAGAATGGAAAAACGGGGCCTTCTCTGTCTCTCGGAAAAAGAGGTGCTTCGTGCCCCTGACGCGCCATGCGACATTGGCCTTACCGGCGGTGCTATCCACCTGAACAGCGAACAAAGAGTGGCACTCGATGAAATCATCGAGGGGATCCTCTCTAAGCAGTATCAGCCCTATCTCCTCCATGGTGTAACGGGAAGTGGAAAAACAGAGGTATACCTGCGGGCTATTGAAAAGGTCGTCGATCTGAAGGGAAGTGCCATCTTTCTCGTCCCCGAGATAGCACTGACCCCGCAACTGATAAGTAGGATCAAAGAAAAATTTGACGACAATAGTATCGCAATTTTACACAGCGGAATCGGGAAGAGTTCAAAATACGATGAGTGGAGACGAGCCCAGAGGGGAGACGCAAGAATCATCATCGGTGCTCGATCAGCCATATTCGCACCGGTTAAAAATCTTCGCCTCATCATCGTCGATGAAGAACACGACGCCTCCTACAAACAGGATGAGCGCCTCACCTACAATGCCCGTGATTGCGCCATGGTAAAGGCGAGGCTGAGTTCGGCAACAGTTGTACTGGGATCGGCCACACCGGGACTCCAGACATACTTCAATATCCAGGAAAAGGACATTACCCATCTGACCCTCACAAAACGGGTCGTCGACCGGCCGCTTCCCGAGATTGAAGTTATCGACATGAAGAATGAGCGGGAAGAGGGGGGCAATCTCGCCATCCTTTCCAAAAAGCTCAAGGGAGCCATCCAGGAAACACTTGATTCAAAAAAGCAGACCCTTCTCTTCCTGAACAGGAGGGGGTTCAATACCTTTCTCGTTTGCAGGGACTGCGGGTATATATTCAGATGCCTGAACTGTTCCGTTTCAATGACACATCACAGAAGCGACGGCACGATGAGATGCCATTACTGCGACTATGTCCTCAAGGCACCTCCGCTCTGTCCTGAATGCGGCGGTTACAAGATAGGAAGTTATGGAACAGGAACGGAAAAACTCCAGGAGGAAATCGAGGCCCTCTTTCCCCAGGCCAGGGTGAAACGTATGGACAGCGATTCGATGTCAAAAAGGGGTGCCTACGAGAGCATTCTTCGAGAATTGGACAGGGGCACAATCGACATTCTCGTGGGCACTCAGATGATTGCAAAGGGACACGACTTCCCCAACGTGACCCTCGTCGGTATCGTTTCGGCGGACACATCATTAAATATCCCCGATTTCAGGGCCTCCGAGAGGACCTTCCAGATCATTACCCAGGTCTCCGGGCGCGGAGGGAGAGGTGATGTTCCTGGAAGAGTTATTATCCAGACCCTGAATCCCCAGCAGTATGCCCTTACCTACGCGAAAGATCACGACTATCTCGGCTTCTACAATGAAGAGATGTCAACACGCCGCGAATTAAGTTATCCTCCCTTCAGCAGAATGGTCAGGTTTCGAATATCGAGCACAAAGGAAGCGAACGTAAAAAAATGTGCCGCTCTGATAGGGGAGACTGCACGACAGATCGTAGAAAAGTACAATATAACCGTTATGGGTCCCGCAGAGGCACCCATCGCCAGGATCAAGGGACGATATCGATGGCACATGCTGCTCCGAGGGAAGGACGTAAAAACACTTCACGCCCTATCAGGAAAAATCCTTGAACAGGTGGGGAAAGCTGAGGCAGATATCAGATTGGACGTGGATCCGCTGAATTTCATGTAGCACCCCGCAATAAAAAAAGGAGCTCTTATGTCAGCAATAACAACTGTTTCACTGATCGGGGCCGGAGCCATCGGCTCCTATTATGCAAGCAAACTCTTCGATCTGGACAAGAATTGCATCTCCTTCATTGCGGAAGGAAAACGTTACGACCGTCTCGAAAAAGAGGGTGTCACCATAAATGGGAGACATTTCTCGATCCCCCTGATACGGCCCGGTGATGAGCAAGCGCCCGCCGATCTCGTTATCGTTGCTGTCAAACACGACCAACTTCCCGGTGCCATCAGGGACATCAACAACCGAGTGGGTGATAAGACCATCATACTTTCTATTATGAACGGCATAGACAGTGAAGAGGCGATCGGTGCCGTCTACGGAATGGATAAGGTATTGTACGGCGTTGCCGTCGGTATCGATGCGGTCAGGCTTGGAAACAGCGTCACCTATTCGAAGGATGGAATCCTGTTTTTCGGGGAAGGAGAAAAGGCTGCGCCCTCGGAACGGGTCAGAAAGGTTAAGATCCTCTTCGACAGAGCGGGCATCGTCAGCGAAACGCCTCGGGACATGATACGAACGCTTTGGTGGAAATTTATGATTAACGTGGGCATCAATCAGACATCGGCTCTCCTGGGTGCGCCCTACGGCGTTTTTCAACGATCTCCGAACGCCCGTAATATCGTCGATTCAGCCATGAGAGAGGTAACGACCATCGCCGCAACGGCAGGAGTCCCTATCGACGAAAATGATGTAAAACAGTGGAACGAAATCCTCGCAGGTCTCTCACCGGAGGGAAAAACCTCCATGCTTCAGGACGTAGAGGCCAAGAGGAAAACAGAAGTTGAGATGCTGGCGGGAACGGTCATCCGTCTGGGGAAAAGGTATAATATTCCAACACCGGTCAACGAGATACTGTTCAACTGTCTAAGGGTCATCGAACAATCCTTCTAAGAATTAAAAAACGGGGGGGGGAGTAATGAACAAATCGACGAAATCGATCCCGAGGGTTTTTTCGCTCGTTTTCCTATCGCTTTTTCTTACTTCATGCCAGGCAGATCCGATCAATGATCTCAAAAGCGACAACCCCGTCATATGGGCACAGGCGGCGGATGCCCTCAGCAAAACCCGTGACCCCCGAGTTCTACAACCGCTGATCCTAGGGCTACAAAATGAGAATCGCCATGTCAGAAAAAAGGCGGCCGAGGCCCTCGGGAATATGGGAGATGCGAGAGGAGCGGAACCCCTGATCGCGGCACTCAATGATGAATACTGGGAGGTCAGAAAGAAGTCTGTCGAGGCCTTGGGCAAAATAAAGGACGAGAAGGCAATACCCCCCCTTATTGCTTCACTGAATGACAGGGATCATGATGTCAGATTTGGGGCATCGAGGGCCCTTCAACAGATAGGGAGACCGGCCATAGAACCCCTCGTCACAGCACTGAAGGACAGAGCAAGTATTGTACGGAAAGGGGCCGCCACCACCCTGAATACCATCGGATGGCGGCCGGTAAATGGAGAGGAGAGAATAACATTCCTCCTGGCACAGCAAAACTGGGACGAGTTGCAAGCGATCGGTGCGGCAGCGGTGCAACCTCTTGTCGAGGCTCTCGAAGATGCAGATAGCGCCGTCAGAAGGGGGGCAGCCGGAGCCCTGAAAAGGATAGGAGCCCCATCAATAGAGCCCCTCGTTACGGTCCTTACGAGCAGAAACAGTATGATGCGGAAAGAGGCGGCAGACATCCTGACGATCGTAGGATGGAAACCGTCGACCACCAAAGAGAGAGTACTCCTTTGTATCGCCAATCAAAAGTGGGATGAGATTGTAAAAGCAGGCACACCCGCAATCCCCTCGTTAACGGCCACCCTGAAAGACAGCGATAGCAACATCAGAAGAAATGCCGCGGAAGTCCTTGAAAATATAGGATGGCACCCGTCGACAGAAGAAGAGATCTCCTATTTTCTCCTGGCAAAGCAACATTTCGATGATCTTGCAAAGAGGGGAAGTATGGGAACAAACCTCCTGATCATCGCGTTACATGACAAGGAGAACATCATTCGAATGAAGGCCCTGCGCACCCTCGGTAAAGCAGGCGACCCCCTGAGCATACCCCTCATTGCCGAGGCACTCAAAGACAAAAACCTTGACATTCGACTCGAAGCCGTGGAGGCGCTTAAAGGGATAGCGAATGCCGACGGTGTGAACCCACTGGTCAATGCCCTCGAAGACGAAAATGCGAACGTGAGAGAGAAGGCGGCAGAGGCCCTCGCCACCATAGGATCGCCTTCCGTGGAACCCCTTATCTCTGTCCTTTCCGAAGGAAGGAAAAGCTCCCGACGATCTGCCGCCCGAGCCCTGGGAACGATCGGTGATGAAAGGAGTATAGAACCGCTCATTACCGCCCTGAAAGATGAGGACTGGAGGGTCGTCAAGATCTCAGCACTGTCCCTCGGGGAAATAGGCGACACGAGCGCGCTCGCCCCCCTCATCACCCTGATAGTGGCAAAAGACCCCAATATCAGGGAGGGTGCCGCCGAGTCCCTCGGCAACATGGGGGATACAAGGGCCGTCCCCTCCCTTATCGATGCACTTGCCGATGAGAGCGGTTTTGTCCGCACCAAGGCGGCCGAGTCTCTGGGCATATTAGGAGACAAAAGTGCCCTTGAATCGCTGAAACAAGCGCTCAAGGATACTAACAGCTCTGTTCGAAAGGAAGCGGCACAAGCCCTTGCAAAGATGAATTGTGCCCCCTCAGCCTTAGATCATGACGACAGGATCACCTACCTCATTTTAAATGAGCGGTGGGACGACCTGATAACAATAGGAACGCCGGCGGCAAACCAGCTTATCAATGCCTTGGATGACGACGATGAAACCCTCAGAGCTAACTCTGCCCGGACACTCGGCAAAATAAAGGATCCGGGTGCCATAGAAGCTCTCATTACGGCGCTGAAAGATGACAACACCGAGGTGCGTGCCGAGGCATCGCTCGCCCTCGAACAGATAGGATCTTCTTCGGTTCATCGACTTATTGCAACCTTGGAAGACGAAACCCTTCGAAAAACGTCGATGGTTATATTGGGCAAGATAGGGGATGAACGGGCCATCATTCCGATCGTTAAAATGCTGAATGACTGGAGCCTCAATGCCGAGGCAGCGGAGGCCCTCACTGCCCTGGGATGGAAACCGGCAGTTGAAAGCGAACGTGTTTACTGGTGGATCGCCAGGCGAGACGTAAAAAACCTCGACAAAAATTGGAATACGACACGAGACATTCTCTTAAAAGAGATAGAAAGTCCCAACGCTGTTGCTGTCGAATACGCCCTTTCTGCCTTCGATTTTATCGGTAGGGAAGAGATCGTGCCGTCTCTGATTGAAAAACTGAATGCATCGGGCACCGAGACGATGGCTGAGGCCTATCTCAATTCCGGAAATGCCGAACTTGAAAAGGCTGCACGGAGCTGGGCCGAAAAGCGGGGCTACACGATCAAGTAGTTGAAACTTATTTTTTGGTCTTCAGATAACCAAGAAACCGCTGATATTTTTTATTGTTGGGATTCAAACTGAGGGCTTTCTTTATATCGGCCCGGGCCTGTCTCATATCTCCCTTGGCATGCCAGGCGATTCCCCTGTTATAGAAGGCATCGGCATAGCCCGGTTCCAGCTCGATCGCCATTGTGTAATCGTCTATTGCCCTGTCGTATGCCCCCTTTACCCTGAAGGCGGCCCCGCGATTATTATAGGCATAGGCATGTTGGGAATCTATTTTCAACGCCATGGTATAGTTGTCAATGGCATCGTCGACATCGCCCTTCAGCTCTCTGGCGACGCCCCTGTTGTTATAGAAATCGGCATTGTAGACATCGAGGCCGAGGGCCTTATTATAATAGGCAATGGCCCGGGGATAATTCCCCTGTATTCCGTAGATGACTCCCCTGTTGTTATAGGAAGCGGCGAGGAGCGGGTCTATTTCCATGGCCTCATGATAATCGGCAATCGCTCGCTCAATATCCCCCTTGTATTTCCATGCAACGCCCCTGTTGTTATAGGCCAGTGCATGGCGTGGATCAATCTCAAGGGCCTTATTGTAATAGTCAATGGCCTTTTCAACATTACCCCTCTTCCTCAGATCCACGGCAAAATTGTTGTATGCATCGGCAGTTAAGAGCTTTACTGAGGGCACTTCTTTGACAGCCTTTTCTGAATGAGAGTGGCACCCGGCGACAAACAACATTGATAATATGACAAAGAATGTAAAAACCCCCTTCATGCTTCTCATACAATCTCCCCCCTTTTTTATGGATCGAACAAAGAGCAAAGCGCCTTTATATTAAACAGTTTTACACGAGATTACAACTTGAAATTTGCCCCCGTCTTTTATAGGATGGCTCATTCATTTTTCGAAAAGTGGAGAACGGCTTCCATGAAAAGTGTCAAACGCTATGCGATCATTTTGTTTGCCCTGGCTTTTGTTGTGCTTTCCTGCAGCACCGTCCCGATAACGGGGAGGAAACAACTGAATCTTGTTCCCCGTGAGTCCATGCTCTCTATGAGTTTTGAGCAGTATGATCAGTTTCTCAAAAAAAATAAGCTGAGCACTGATACAAAAAAGACCCGGATGGTGAAGAGGACGGGGCAAAGGATCCAGAGAGCGGTTGAGCAGTATTTTACTGAGAACCGCATGTCATACAAACTGAGAAACTACAAGTGGGACTTCAATCTTGTAGAAAACAAAGAGGCAAATGCCTGGTGCATGCCCGGGGGCAAGGTCGTCATTTACACCGGAATTCTCAAATATACCAGAGACGAAACGGGTCTTGCCGTGGTTATGAGCCATGAGATAGCACATGCCATAGCGGGTCATGGAAACGAGAGGATGAGCCAGTTTCTGGCACTCCAATTGGGCGGTACGGCACTCTCAACGGCGTTGTCGAATCAACCCTCAGAAACGCAAAAGCTCTGGATGACGGCCTTCGGGGTTGGCTCTCAGGTCGGTTTTATACTCCCCTACAGTCGCATCCAGGAATATGAAGCGGACCATCTGGGACTTATATTCATGGCCCGGGCAGGATATGATCCAGAAGGTGCCATTGCTTTCTGGAGTAGGATGTCTCAGAAAAAAGACGGCCCTCAACCCCCGGTTTTTTTGAGCACTCACCCCTCCGATACTATGAGAATCAGGAAAATAAAGGAACTGGTACCGACGGCCAGAAAATATTACAGAAAGGTACGGTAATTGCAGCAGGGAGAATACCTTTTCTTGCTGTTTTAATTCTAATAACCACTATGCTGCTTAAACAAATCGTTGACATTTTGGAAGGAGAGGTCCATACAGAGACCTTTGACGGCGAACTGGAAATCACCTCCGGCGGGGCTGCCGATCTGATGAGTGATGTGCTGGCGTTTACAACGGGAGGAAACAGCATTCTATTGAGTGGTCTCACTAACCTACAGGTACTGCGTACTGCAGAGATGGCTAATATAACGGCAATTGTCTTTGTCCGGGGGAAAACACCCCAACAGTCAACCATCGAACTGGCAGAGGAGCTTTCCATACCCCTCATATCTTGCCGACATACACTGTATCAGGCCAGCGGGCTCCTCATGAGTGCCGGACTTCCTGATAACGGCATGGCTACTATTCTATGACGATGAAAGAAAACACAACTGCAAAGAACGAAGTAAATGAACTGACGCGCATACAGGAACTGGTATATGAAGTGCGCGTCAAAGAGGTCATGACCTCCCAGGTGGTAACTGTCTCGCCCGACACCCCCATGAGAGAGCTGATGAGGATACTCCGCATCAAAAAAATCTCGGGTGTGCCCGTCGTTGATGGGGACGATCTCATCGGCATCATCAGCTTGGAAGACCTGGTAATGGCAGTGGCAGACAGACGACATCCCCACGATTCCGTGAGCGACAGAATGACTCGTAAATTGGTGGTGGTACGGGCAGACGAGATGGCCGTACAGGCGGTCAAACTCTTCGCTCACTATGGGTACGGACGTCTTCCGGTAGTCGACAACAACGGCAAACTGGTTGGAATTCTGACGGGAAGTGATATTACCCGCGGCTTGCTCAAAGCCTTAAGCAAGCGTTACCAGGCCGAAGAGATACGTCGTTACCGCGCCAGTCACATTTTCGAGGATATCGATTCGGAGCAGACGAGTCTTATTCTGAGCTACCACATAACCGCAGGCGATTTTGATCATGGCGGGGCGGCAACGAGTAAACTTAAACGTGCCCTCGAACGCCTTGGCGCAAATCCCGCCTTGCTGCGAAAAGTTACGATCTCTTCCTATGAGGCAGAAATGAACCTCATACTGCACACCACAACGGGAGGGGAGTTACGGGCCGTTATTAATCCTCAGCGTATCGTCATTATTACAGAGGATGATGGACCGGGGATAGAAGATGCGGAAGCAGTCTTCAAGCCGGGATTTACTACCGCTGCAGACTGGGTTCGCGAACTGGGCTTCGGGGCAGGAATGGGTCTGGCAAATATTAAACGCTACAGCGACCATGCCTCAATCGAGTCTTTACCGAATAAGGGCTCCCGCCTTTTAGCCACATTCTACATGGCTCCGCCCGACAAGACCTGAGAATGGGCTCTGAAAGCATTATTTATTCCTGATCGCTGGGCTGGCTACGGGGGCACAGGCAAGGCGATTGGTTTTTCTATCGGCGGAAGTTAGGGTACTCCACATTCCTATAAGAGAAGCCTCCTGAGCATTTACTCAATCTCTACGGTAACTTCCACGGAAGGCTGCCTTCCATTAACAGACTGAACTTCATTGGGAATTATGAGCTTGGGCGTCAGTGTCGTTGTCTCAGATATGTCGCCGAGGTTAATCGGTTCCGTAGCAATTTTAATTTTCTTGATGTCTTTCGAAAGCGTGATAACCTGAATTGACGTGGGGACAATGTCAATTCTTTGAAGTATTAATCCCTCGGGGAGAACTCCCGACGTTTGCACTTCGATGGGGGCATCGATACGAACGAGCCTGCGCGCGACAAATCCTATTGTGCTCGGTTTAACATCGACAACCATTACATTTGAAGGATGCTGGAGATTATCCTTACCGATCACGATGTGCTGTTGTCCCTCCCTGACACTCGTCATATCGAGAACGATCTTCAATGAGTCCTCGTTGAGAAGATCAAAGGCCTGTTTCGATCCCATCAGGGTGGACGTCACCTCTTCCGGCTTTTGTTTCTCGATAATCCAATCCGTCGCCAGATTCTTATACACAATGGGTATGACATAATCGCGCCTGATACTTTCAGTTTGATATCCGAAGGCAAACCACAGGCCACAGGCAAGGATAATGGCCGTTGCCTTTTCCCAGGAATTTTCACTGACCCACCGAACCCAGGCACCTTTTTTACCTGCCGGCACTCTTCTATGGAAAAACTGTACGAGAAGAGCGGCAAGATCTCCCGGATTCAGAAGGGTTGAAAGTGTTCCTTCTCTGGCAATAGCAACCGTCCCATTCTCTTCCGAAACGGCGATACAGACAGCATCGCACCTCTCTGAGAGGCCCAAGGCCGCCGTGTGCCGTAATCCGAGATTGCCGAACTTGGCGATATTCACCGAAAGAGGGAGGTGACATCCAAACTTTGAAATCACGCTGTTTTCAATGATAACGGCGCCGTCATGCCCCGTTGAATGCGGGTCAAATATGCTTTCGAGTATCGTTTCACTCAATTTTCCTTCAAGAACGAACCCACCTCTCAGATGGCGGTCAAGCAGATCATCCCCCCTGAGGACAATTAATGCTCCATGCCGTTTCTGTATCAATTTTGCCACCGCGCGGCTTATCACCTCAGCATCATGATGCGGTGAGGTTCCCAGAGGGATCGTTCGAACAATTCTCCAGGTAGCGAGGCGCTCGAAAAACCTGCGCAGGTCCTCCTGGAAGATTATTATGAGGGCAATAATCAAAATTGCAAAGAACCCCTGCAGGACATATTCCGTCAGGTAGAGGTGAAAGATTCGTGCCATTGCGTATATCATTGCCAGTATGACGATACCGATCAGGACAAAACGCGATGCCGTTTTTTTGAACCATGCGAGGATGATGTAGGAAAGTATGGCGATAATGGCGATATCGAAAAGGTCGGAGACCCTGATATTCTGCATCAATTGCAGGAGATAGCTTTTCATTGGAATATTCTGCCAGCCGTTCATAGATGGGTTACCCAAAAAAAGATTAACATTTTCATTGTTGCAGTGTAATACATTCCGATTATCTTTCGCAATCCCTTTCTTTCCAGGCACTTGAAATTAATACTATTATTATGAAATAATTTAGAATATAATGATGCTTGGGGATAATAAATGAACAAACAATATACAGGGACCTCTCTACTGCAACGTTTTTCGAAAAGAGGAAGGCTCTCATGACAATGAAGGGGAACACACCGGCAAACCCGGCGCATACCATGATCTCTCTGATAGGTCAGAGCAAATCTCTTCTTGTGATGTGTCATAATAATCCCGATCCCGACACAATTGCCTCTGCCGCTGCCCTGAAAAGTATCTGTGCCCAGGCCCTACATTGTAAAGCCACCATCGGTTATGACGGCATCGTGGGACGTGCTGAAAATCGCGAGTTTGTCAGGCGCCTGAAAATTGACATGGTGCACGTGAATAATCTGGATTTTAATGATTTTTCGGTCCTCGCCCTCGTTGATAGCCAGCCCCGCACCGGTAACAACGCGATACCCCGCAAAATCAGCCCCAGTATAGTCATTGACCACCACCCCCTGAGAAAAGAGACTGCCCGATGCCATTTTTTTGACGTCCGACCGCACTACGGAAGCTCATCGACTATTCTAACAGAATACCTGAGGGAGTTGGAGCTTGACATAGACCGCAAGCTGGCAACTGCACTTTTTTATGGCCTGAAGACCGATACGAATGGCCTCAGCCGTTCGATGATGAAAGCCGATCTCGACGCCTTTAACTTTCTCTTTCCCAAAATAGCCCCGAGAACCTTCGCGGCAATTGAAAATCCCAGTGTTCCGAAGTCCTACTACCTCAAATTTGCCGACGCCATCGACAGTTCCGTCCAGTATGGCGATGTAATCATATCCTATATGGGAAACCTCACCAACCCCGACATAGCATCAGAAATGGCAGATTTTCTCCTGAGAATGGAAAATATCAGGTGGACATTATGTCTGGGCGAGTTTAAAGATAATCTTATTCTCTCGGTCCGCACTTCCCGTCGTGACTGGATTGCGGGGAAAGTGGCAGTCAGAATCCTGAGAGGAATCGGAACCGGCGGCGGCCATGAAAAGGCCGCAGGAGGTAAGGTCCTCTTAACGGGCATGGACCCCGAGGAAAGGACCAGGACAGCCCAAAAGATCACCGAAAGATTTTTAAAAATCGTCGGCGTTGAGAATCGTACGGGAAAGCCCCTGGTGGCGCACCACGAACAGGCTTAAAGAGCATTCAAAGGGAAACAATTATATGAAGAACACCTCCAGCATTCTCCGCCACAAGCCGAAGGGGAATCATTCTAAAAATAATACAACATGGAGAGGTAATCGGTGATATTCTCGCCGTCTCCCTGCAACCTTTTGAAATAATCGTAAATGGACACATCCGTATACAGGTAATCCCTGGCCGTTGTAAGCTGTGTTTCCCAGGAATAGAATCTGTATACCCTTTGGCCATCGGGTAAAATCATTATGACTTCATGGTCCTGCCAGGCCCTCAAATGCGATTTCCCCAGCCTCGGCACATTAAAGACCGGCTCGTCCGTCCTGACAAGGCCGGGCAGGAGTCGTCCCTCCTCCTTCCTTTCCTGCAATATCCTTGCTATGGGAACCCTGAAATCCACGGTTTCCCCCTTACCCTGACAGTTGAATGTATAATAAGGATCGATACCACAAACCTTGAGCGTTTTACGCAGGAAGGCCGTTTCAAATTTTCTGCTGTTGTAATAGGTAAAAACCTGCTGGTTATAGATATTGATTCCCAGTTTTTTTATCTTTTTCACGGCATCGAGAACTTCCGGAGATATCTCGGTGGAGTGTTCGACATGGGTAACGATAGCGATCTCTCTCTTTCCCCACTCGTGGTATTTTTCAAGGATCTCAAGCAGACCGTCATTTATTCTCTGGGGAAGGGTTACAAGCGTTCTGGTTCCGATTCTTATCCTGTCAATATGATCCATCCCCGCAACTTCGCCTATCAGCCAGTCAAGATACTTGTTGCTAAGGGTAAAAGGATCTCCACCGGTTATCAGGATTTCTGAGAGCTTTTTATCCTCTCTGGCCCACTCTATCATCTCCATTACCTTGGCTTTGGGCATCATTGGGTTGTCGTCAATATCCCTTATCTCCCAGTTTCTCTGGCAGTAAACACATATCTGCGGACATGAATTGAACGGTTTCATAATAATAATCTCGGGATATCTGCGCGTCACGCCATCTATCGGACTCGTCGCATGCTCGCCCATGAAATCCATGTCTCGTCCCTCCCCCTGATTCGCGAGGACATTGGCGCAATACTGAGGACTCTGAATAACCTGCGCACGAATCGCACGATCATGAGAAGAGCGTCCATCTTCATTAAAAAGCGACAGATAATGGGGCGTTATTTCAAAGGGAATGTGATTTTCCGTCGCCAGCCTCAACCCTTCCCTTTCATCATCATCCAGTGCAACGAGGGCAGATAACGTATCGATGTCTTTTATGATGTGTTTCATGTGCCAGAGGTAATCCTTCCAGTCTTCTTCGCCGGCACCGAAATAGCTCAGTATCTTCTCTTTCAGCTTCTCTCTCTTTTTTACCAGCTTAGGATCCAGCCCTGTTTTATATCTCCTAAAATATCTCTTCATCATCGCACCGTAATCATCAAGCTGAGCAGAACGTTCAATGGCGGCGACCCTCCCTTCTTTCTGCTCTTCGAGTTCTTGATACCGGGACTTTTTCCCATGCTTCCCTCTTATACCCTCGAAGAGAGCGAGGTACTCCAGCAAAAATCCTTCACTCGCCTTCTCAAGCGCTTCTTTGTCATCCCTTGCCAGATCGTACAAAAGTTCCAGGGGCGAAAACCACGTCAGGTGTTCATTTTCGGTCCGCATTGTATTTGACAGTACGCGTATACATTCCCGTACATTTCTCTTCTCCACAACATTCAACTTCGCAAAGGGTGTGTCGGATTTCAAGTTGTACAAATCCCTTCGGAAACGATCAAGGTAATCGAAAAACACATATCGAGCTTCTTCCACATGCCTGGCTTCACGAAGAATGCTTTTGAGCCTGGGTTCCGCCTTCCATATCTTCTCCAGAAGTTCTTCTTTCGGCAAATTAACTAATTTTTTCATACGAAAAACCTCACTATTTTTTTTACCTACCAGCTTGTTACGATGAGCAGATCACCCATTGTGGCCAGACCAGACAGGGCTTCAAATACACGACGCACAGTATTAACCGCGATTATCACCGTCGCGGTGTCACCATGGGTACCCTTCAACCTGACCTCCAGACCTGGATTACATCTCAAAATAATCGATCTTGACCGGGAAATCTGCTATTGCCGGCTCGAAATCTATTTTTATATTCTACCAGATTTCTGCCGAATGTGTGAAAAATCATTCCCATGGATTCAGGAAGTCCAATATCCCATAGACCCTGTTCCCATCTTTGCCTTTGAAGAGCGAGGGGACCGGCAAGGATATCCCCGTTGGGATCTGCGATCATCGAGTTGCCGGCGTTTACCCATTCACCAACAGCGGCATAGTACGGTTCGAGTTGTGGCGAATGCGATAGGATGTCCTCCTTACGGAGGGTCATAGAGCATCCCACAATAAATACACGCCCCTCCCGTCCGATATGTCGAAGGGTGGTGGCATGCCATGCCTCGCCCTCATCATAGGTTGGGGCAAAGTAGATCTCGATACCTCTCCCATAGAGGCTGTAACGAACCAGCGGCATATAGTTATCGTGGCAGATCAATTCCCCCATCTTTCCGAGATTGGTGTCGAAGATCTCAAGCGTGCTGGGATCGCCGTATGCTCATATTGTACGTTCGGCTGCCGTTGGGACGAGTTTCTGATGGCAGCCCAAAAGGTCACCCTGAGGGTCGATATAGAGAAGCGTGTTGTAGAGGGTGCCGCTGCTTGCCTCGATGTTGCGTTCATTCACACCGATGACGACATATATCCCGGCATCACGGGCGGCGGTGCATAAAATATCGACATTCCGTCCCGGGATAGCCACGGACTGCTCCACCAGCTCGGCATAGAGTTGTTGATTTAAAGCGATCTGGCCGGGAGGTACCCCGCATTTTCTCGAACAGGGAAGGGCAAACCAAGACCGTGGGTAACCAATAGAAAAACCCCGCCTCACCAAAAGAGACGGGGGTTTTGTCGGGACTTTGTTTACCTATGAAATCTCTTCAATACCGAGCGGATATTTCGATAGTATCTCGCAACCGTCTTTGACGATCACAATATCATTTTCGTAGCGGAAGCCGATATGCTCTTCCGGCGCGGCATACTGCATGGCACAGACGACCATTTCATTTTCCGAATAGACATGATTCTGGTCAGTCCAGTAGGGCAGGTCGGGATTAACGACGGCCCCTATCCGCCACTCGTCACCGAAAAGACCTATCCCGTGTTCGCAGGCCGGCTGGATAAAATCACCGCAGCCGCGCGATTCGGCGAAATCCATCATGATGGCGGCAAGCGTTCCGGGCGTTGTGCCGGCACGGTAATTATCCAATACGGTCTGGATAATCGCGACAAAGTTATCCGCGTGCCAGCGCTGCCGTTTTGTTGCCGGCCCGATCAGATAATTGTGCGAATGGTCGCCCAGGGCCAGTTTAAACATCGAGTGAAAATCAAGCATCAGCGGGTCGCCTGCCTGTATCTCTTTGCTTGTAGGAGGCGTACAGGCGCCAAGCCCTGTGCGGTAGCCGCTGGATATTTCATTCAGCCCCGCAAAATTCCACTCCGATACGCTGCCCGCCTTGCGCATCGCCAGCGCGGCGATACCGGCAATCACGGTTTCCGTCATTCCTTTGTAGCCGCCGTTTTCGAGCGCCGCCCGCGCCGCCTTATGTCCTTCGTCGACAATCAGCGATGCGGTGCGGAATCGTTCAATGGTCCCGTTATCTTTGATGATTGAGAGACCGTCAATAATGTCATGCGCGTTCACCCATTCAAACCCGGGGAGAGCCTCTTTAAAATTGGTGTATTCCCAGTGGGAAAGATTTCCTTCGGCCGTCCACGTAGAAACCCCGTCCTCATAACCGATACGTCCTTTTTTGATGCCGAGGTCGTCTTTGATAAGATCGGTTATCGCGGAGACCTGATCCATGCCGCCCATCGGGCCGTAGGCAAGAACATGATCCTCGTCCACCCATGTCTCGTCGGCCACACGCATTGAGTCAACCACAAAGGTAAAATAGAAGGGCTGTCCCTCCGGCGGAATGACCAGATAACTTCGCCACGGGCAGAATGTATCCATCACGAAACTCATTGTCCGGATGCGCGAACCGAGATAGACGTCAATGTCGCGTTTATGCATTTCGGCCTGTATCGCCTGAACACGTCCCGGATTGTCTATGTAATACTTGTCATTGGGGTCTAATATCCTGGTCATTGTGTATCTCCCTTCAGTACTGAGTTGGTATCTGAGCCAGGACTTTATTCAGACGGTCGGAGACGGCCGCGAGTCTGAGCGCCTTGGTCAGATTGCCTTTGAGTTTCAGTTTCCCTGTCATCAGGGCCCTTTGGGCGCCAAGTTCAGCGCGGGAAATCCTGGCAAAGGTTTCATAATTACCGATGATTCTAAATACCGCCTCGGGAGGCTCGCCGGTCCCCGTTTCCACACGGGTTACTTTTCCATCCTCGCATGCGAGAAAAAGAAAGTGTTCCACCCCGTCGGGACAGTTCTTGTAGATGTTTGACATCGATGTCGTGACATTATTCATCTTCTCCGGTGTGAGCTCGGCCTGGAGCCTTTTGAGCGCTTCATCGCGCCATGACTCGCTCAGGTACACGTGTTTATCTGCCATAGTAATTCCTCCTGCCTTGTGTTGTCTGCTGTTAAGGTCCCTCTCATAAAAAACAAAAGCCCTCGCTCTCATTCTGAGAAACAGGGCTGTATGACAATCAGACAATAATCCCCCTCTTGCTGGAGCTGTTCAAAGGCACATATGGTGAATTCACAATCAAATCACATAGAACACTCCAAAGCCCTAACCTCATTGTAATATTTTGTCAAGTGATAATGAAATACGGGGACATCCATGACTGACGATTCGCCCCCCTGTCGGAAATATCCCGGTAAAATCCGAAAACAATCAAAGTGCCAACCTTTTATGATTATAGAGGGACATTAGCGATTAGTAAGAGCTTTCTTGATTTCCCTTGATTTTAAAGTTTCCTGGAGTTATCTCTTGCTCGAACGTGGGGGAAGAAGGGTACTAAAAATAAGGTAAGGAAGAGGTACATAATGCGGGAAATCCGAGGGCAGTATACTTTTTTACGTCTCACTATCGAATAGAGCGCTTAGCTGGTAGTATGGTGTTCCTTGATTTGCCGTGTTGTATAGTAACGACAGAATCAAGGAGCAGTGATCAGTGGAATATCCCGACACTACTATGCCGAAGGTCTTTCAGGAGCGTGTTTGTCAACATGGAGACCAGGCGTGTGTAGCCTACAAGAACGACCAGGGACAATATATCGATATTTCCTGGAATCAGATGAACACAATGGTTCGCCATCTGGGGCAGTTTTTCCTGTCGCGAGGTATTGCCCGTAACGACAAGATTACCCTCTTTTCCGCCAATCGTTTTGAGTGGTGGGTTGCAGACTTGGCTATCCTTTCGATCGGGGCGGTGAATGTTCCGATCTATGCCACCAACTCCTCCAGTGAGGCGGAATACATCATCCACAATTCGGATGCCCGTATATGCCTGGTCGGTACGCAGGAGCAGATGGAGAAGGTTCTGGAGGCCAAGACAAATTTGCCCCGGTTGCAGGAAATTATTGTCTTTGACCCCTGCAGAGAGGATTCTCCCGGGGTGATATCCTTCCCGACGGCCCTCGACAGGGGGCGTGACTATGATGATCCACAGGAATTCGATCGCCGCCTGCAGATGGGTGCTTCAGAAGATCTCGCCACGATCATCTACACCTCGGGCACGACAGGAGAGCCGAAGGGGGTGATGATCTCCCACCGTAATATCATAGCGAATGTGCTTCAGAGCATCGGTGTGCACCCCAACTATTTTGAAGAGGAACACGTCTTTCTGTCCTTCCTGCCCCTTTCCCACGGCTATGAACGTATCGTCGGCTTTTATATTCCCATATACGGAGGCAAGAAGGTGGTCTTTGCCGAGAGCTTTTCCAAGGTCCTGCAGAACTTTCGGGAGGTGCGGCCGACCTTTATCGTCAGTGTCCCCCGGCTCTATGAAAAGATCCGGGCCGGTGTGCTGGCCAAGGTGAACGAGGCGCCCGCCTTGAAAAAGGCCCTCTTCAACTGGGCCATGGGCGTTGCCCGCAGGAATCTGCCCTACAAATGCGAAGATCGACGGCGCAGGGGGCTTTTCGCGCTGCAGTATCGTCTGGCAGACCGGCTGGTCTTTGCCAAACTGAAGAAGGCCCTCGGTATGGACCGTATCGCCCTGGCCTTTTCCGGAGGCGGTGCGCTTTCCGTACCGGACCTGGAGTTTTTCCTCGGCATGGATATGAACGTGCTGGAGGGGTATGGCCTGACCGAGGCCAGCCCGTCCCTGTCGACCAACCTGCCCTATCGCATCAAACCGGGGACTATCGGCCCTCCTCTCGAGGATACACTGATCAAGATCTCGGAGGACGGAGAATTGCTGGCCAAGGGACCCCAGGTAATGATGGGCTATTACAAGAAGGAGACCGAGACCGAGGCCGTCTTTACTGAGGAGGGTTTCTTGCGGACCGGTGATATGGCCGAGGAGGATGAAGACGGCTTTATTCGCATCACCGGCCGTTTCAAAGATATCATTATCACTTCGGGCGGTAAGAATATTGCGCCCCAGAAAATTGAAAGCAGTTTGGCCGCTTCTCACTTCATCGAACAGGTGGCTGTGATCGGGGAGAATCGAAAATTCCTGTCGGCCCTGATCGTCCCTTCTTTCAAGAACCTGGGAAAATGGTGCCAACGTCAGGACATTTCCCTGAACGGCCGTCAGGAAATGCTCGGCAATGAGAAGGTTATCAAGTTATTCGAGGAGGAGATCGAGAACAGTACTCGTCAGTTTGCGCGGGTGATGCAGATCCGCCGCTTCAGGCTGATGGAGCACGAATGGTCCCAGGACGGCGGAGAACTCACGCCGACCCTCAAGATCAAGCGCAATGCGATCAGCAGGAAATATGCAGACCTTATCGAGGACCTCTATGCCCATGCTGAGGCCTGATCACTGACGGGCAGTCAGCTCCTCGGGGGAAGATGGTAACTTTTACATATACCTTGATTCATATATGACCTTACAACAAGCAGCATAAACCCGAGAAGCCATGGCCTCGTCACTCGAGATTGCGAACAGTCTTTGACCCGATCCGCGAACCCAATACGGCAGGTTATATTGGCGGTCATTACTTTGGAGGACACCCTATGAGGACTATCTATGGAAGGAAAGAGCGCAACCTGATCTTTACATGTCTGCTCGTGGTGCTTTCACTTGTCGGCACCACCTGTATGAGTGTAGGAGCGTCTCTCGAATACCGGACACCATGGAAATTTGCCGTTATCAGCGATACTCAGGGAGACAACAGGAGTGAGTCATGTATCAATGACGGGGTGATACGTGCGATTGCCGAAGATATTGTGCGGGAAAAACCCGACTTTGTACTCGTTGCGGGAGACCTTGTAAAGGGATGGTTCAGAAACGGGGGAATCGATTACGCTACGCAATACAGAAGTTGGAAGGAAACAATGAAGCCGGTCTATCGTTCCGGAATACAGGTCTATCCAATTCGGGGTAATCATGACGACGGACCTGAGAGACTTGCCTTGCCGCCTCTACCATCTCATCTCGAGCCACCCCCTGCTACGCCCATTCTATTGAAGAATGCGTTCAAAAATGTTTTTATAGAGCACTACATCCCGACAAACGGACCTGTGGGTGAAGAACGTCTGACCTACAGCTTTACTCACAAGAATGCTTATATCGTTGCTCTGGACCAGTATACAGGCGGCCAGCACAGGGTCAACCAGGTCTGGCTCGACCGGCAATTGACAGAAAATGAGAATCTCCATGTTTTTGTCTTTGGCCATGAGCCTGCTTTTGAGGTAAACCACAATGATAACCTTGCTTTTTTCCCGAAGGAGCGGGATATTTTCTGGGACAGCATCGGAAAAGCCGGAGCAAGGATCTATTTCTGCGGTCATGACCACTTCTATAATCGTGCCATGATACCTGACAGTGCGGGCAATCAAATACGGCAGATCATCGCCGGAACCGGCGGTGGAAAGCTGAGAACCTGGTCAGGTATCTATGGGGACAATGAAAGAGTGGAAGGGGAATATAGTAACTGCGACCACCACGGGTATATTCTTGTTGCTGTGGAGGGACAAAAGGTAACGGTTCTATGGAAAGCCCTAATGGAACAAGGGATGGATGCCTGGCAACTTCTCGATACATTTACCTATTCCGTTCCTACGCAATAGGAGCGGTAATTACGTAACCTGCGCGGCTCAATACCTGATGATGCTTCCCCGGAACTGATGGGGTCTTGGAAAGTAAATGAATGTCGTCGCAAGAACTAGAGCCTGCCTCGGCCGTTATTTACTTCGGCAGGGGCCTGACCAGTTCGCGGATTCTTCCGCTCTCAACGGCGTCGAGAAATTCCTCACCCAGGTGCCTGCTCTCCTCGATGGCCTTCTTCCAGTAATCCATGCGTTCCTTGTCACGTCCGACGAAGAGGCTGAAATCTTTTCTATCGGGAATCTTCCCGTAGGGGAGCCTCTGTATGAAGGCTTTGGTGGGGTGAAGGAAGAGCATGTTTTCCACATGCGATTGGTCCGGTTTTCTCCAGGAAAGATACTTGTCGAACCACCCCGGTATGATGCGGTTCGTGTAGTGGGAAAAGAGGACGATCCCGTCGCCATCATTTGTAAAGGGAATATCCATGTGGTAGTCGATGATACCGCCGTCCCGATAGGAACCCCTTCGTGCGCCCGGTATATCGGTGACGCGTGACATGACCACGGGGATGGATCCCGATGCCAGAAGAGCCACCCTGAGGTTCTCCTCGGTGAGGGGGACCTTTCGGATGGGGAATTCGTCCATGCCGAAGAAGGGCGGGGTATCCCTCGAATCGTAGAGCAGTGTCCTCTCGAAGAGGAGTCTCAGGAACCTCCGGCTGACGATATTAAGAAGAGCGGCGATGAGGAGCCCTGGCAGGAGCGCGCCCCGTTGGTCGCTTGCCGTCAGCCCCCGGCACCTGGTCGACATGAAATTCAGCCTGAGAAAGGGGTGGCTGAGGATCTCTGCCTCCCCCCTGTCGCCGAGAAAGATATTCAGAAAGTCGATGCTTTTGTCGGTGACCTCTTCGGCGGATGGCTTTTCCGAGTAGTGCTGGTCCATATAGGTGGTCTGAAATCGTTCGATCGCTTCCAGGGGCTGCTCCTGTGATATCGATGCGAATCTCCATGCGGCGGCGGATGACCCCAGCAGAAACAGGGGTTCTTTCCGTCCGGAGAACCAGTTCGAAACGAGGGTGCCGTCGAGGTGGCTGAGGATCAGGCACTTGGGGCCGCCGGCCGCCCCGGCAATAACCTTTACCTGATCGGGTTTCAGGCCGCCTTCCCTGATTGTCTCCAGTGCTTTTCTTCCTGCTGAGAATGAAATATTTTTCGACATTGTCGCTCCCTTCGGGCTCTTTTCCTATACATGGTGAATCTTTACGATGATGAAATAATATGATTCGCCAAAGATGGCAACCCATTTTTCAGGTCCGGGCGACGTGGGCAGTAGAGAAATAGCGGGACACTCCACGTCGTAACGTCTTATTATTAGACAGGGCATTGAAAAATTAGTATGGTATTCCGTGATTTGCTAAAAGGTACTGCGGGGAAGAGGAGAGGACAACCATTAACCCTGAACCGAAGCGCAGATGTGAGTGGGCTGGGCATGATCCCCTGATGATCGCCTATCACGATAATGAGTTGGGCAGACCCCTTCACGATGACCGGCGTCTCTTTGAACTGAACAGCGAGCGCTAACCCCGTTGCTTGCAGCGGGGTTAGCGAGCGAATAAAAAATAAAAATTTCCTTAACAGTGGAGATTCCCCGCAACTTGTTGCGGGGAGCTTCAATTGCTGATTCTCGAAGGTGCCCAGGCCGGTCTGAGTTGGATGACCATCCTGAAAAAACGCGAAAACTTCCGCAACGCCCTGGATGGATTCGATCCACTCTGCATATCTCGGTACGGCGAAGAAAAAATCCACGAGCTTCTGGAGGACAGGGGCATCATTCGCAACAGGCTTAAAATCACCGCGGTGATCGCCAATGCACGGGCCTTTCTCGACGTTCAGGAGGAATTCGGCAGTTTCGACCTTTACATCTGGCAGTTCGTCAATCACGAACCGATCCGAAACAGATGGGAACGGCTCGCCGATATCCCGGCCCGGACCAAAGCGTCGGAGGCCATGAGCAAAGACCTGAAAAACCGAGGCTTCCGGTTTGTCGGTCCCACCATTTGCTATGCCTTCATGCAGGCCACGGGAATGGCCAACGACCACACCATCAACTGCTTTTGTTATTAGCATCGCGGCACATTAAATGAAACAGGTCGATAGGCACTACACTGGAGTTTATGCTTTCAATAAATAGGGGTGGCAGTCCCTATTTTTCTGAGGTATTAAGGGCTTTTTACAATACAATAAATCTGAATAAAAAACTGACATATGAATAATAGGAACAGCGTTCCGATTTGTTCTGAAAAGGCGGTACCATTGGTAGAAAAAAGCGTAACATCACAGCATTTTGAAAATATACCGGCAGAGGACTGGCAGAACTGGCGGTGGCAGATCGAAAATCGCATTCATACACTTCCCCAGTTAACCGGGATTTTTGATATTCCGTTACCGGAGAAAGAAAAATACAAAGATGTCATAGCGACCTATCGTTTCTCCGTGACACCCTATTATCTCTCGTTGATTGACACCTCTGATGAGAAGGACCCCCTGCGTCTGCAGTGTCTTCCCGATCCCCGGGAGCTGGACTATCTGCCGGGAAGCTCTGACGACCCCCTCGAAGAGGAACGGGACATGGCCGTTCCGGGCCTGATCCATCGGTATCCCGACCGGTGTCTCGCCATGGTTACCAATACCTGCGCGGCATACTGCCGCCACTGCAATCGGAAACACCGATGGCAGGAACAGGAGAAGAAACATTCCAGGAAGAATTTCCAGGGAATGATCGATTATGTAGCCCGGACAGAGCAGGTCCGTGAGGTCATCCTCTCCGGTGGTGACCCCCTGATGCTGAATATGGAAACACTGGACTGGTTGCTTCGTTCCCTGAAATCCATCCCCCATGTTGAGGTAATCCGCATAGGGAGCAGGATTCCCGTTGTCCTTCCCATGAGGATCGATCAGGATCTCTGTGACATCCTGGCAGAGTATCGGCCCTTATGGTTCCTTACCCAGTTCAATCACCCGAGGGAAGTCACCGCCGAGGCGGCACGGGCCTGTGACATGCTGCTTCGGGCGGGTATCCCCGTTATGAACCAGTCGGTCCTCCTGAAGGGGGTCAATGATTCCTATGAGGTAATGCGGGACCTCCTATACGGTCTCCAGCGCATTTCCGTGAAGCCCTATTATCTCTTTCAGTGTGAGCCGGTGAGAGGCGTCGACCATTTCCGGGTCGATATGTGGAAAGGCATGGAGCTGATGGAGCAGCTGTGGCGGAACATTTCAGGACTCTGCCTGCCGCGGTATGTTTACGATCTGCCCGGCGGCAGGGGGAAGATGCCACTCCAGCCCTTTTCCTTTCTGTAATGATCGCGTAAAATAGTATAAAATAGGGACAGCGCCCATTTTTTCCATACATACATTTTGGCCGGGGAAAACGAATGATTTCCAACTACAGATACAGACCGATCGCCTACTTTAGTGCGACCTTTATCGTCACCTATGTACTCTGGTTTGCCGGGGCCTATGTAAGCTTCCTGGAGGATAACAGGGGCCTGCACATGTTGCTTATGCTGCCAGGACTGATGGCGCCCTTCATCATATCGCTTTTTATGCTCTTCGGGTCGGACTATGCAGACCTGAAGAGAGATTTTATCAATCGGCTCTTCAACCCGAAACTGATTGCGCTCAGATACCTTCCGGTATTCTTTCTGCTCATGCCCTTCGCCGTTCTGGCATCCATCGCTCTTTCACTTCCCTTCGGCGGTTCGGTCTCACAGTTTCACTTTGCCGAGGGGTTTTCCTTCTCTTCCGGGTTTGTCCCGGTGTTGCTGCTGCTTCTTCTTGCCGCAACATTTGAAGAACTGGGATGGCGGGGCTATGCCTTTGACAGTCTCCAAAGCCTGTTCAGCTACTTTAAGGCCTCTGTTATATTCAGCGTACTCTGGTCGCTCTGGCACTTTCCCCTCATATTCGTGAAGGACTCCTATCAGTATGAGATAGTGCAGCAAAACATATGGTTTGCCCTGAACTTCTTCGTCAGCATCGTTCCGATGGGTATTATTATCAGCTGGATCTGCATAAAAAACGGAAGGAGCGTTTTGGCGGCGATTCTCTTTCACTTCATTATCAATATGTCGCAGGAAATGTTTGCCATAACGCAGGTCACGAAATGCATCGAAACGGTTGTTCTCATAATAGTGACCGCTGTTATCATTGCGATCGATAGAGAGATGTTTTTTTCGAAAGATCACCTTATCGGGAATAGAACGTAATGGCGCGGAGCGACGATCCGTAAAATAGGGACAGCGCCCATTTTTTGCGCGCAATGAATTATTTCCACTGACTTCTGAATTAGCAACGGAGTTCATCCGTGAGAAACATTAAGAGGGTAGGGAAATGGAAGCAACAAAACGCCCCTTCGCTTTCTGAGTCATAACGGTTTTCTTCTCTATATCCTTGCTGTCGTTTCTCTTGGGTCAACCGATTGATTAATTTGGAGACATCCGGGAGTTTTCCTTCAATCATTATTACTTATGCATTAAAAAATGGGCGCTGTCCCTATTTACTCCCTATTTACTCCTATTTACCGCTCTTTGCCGCGGCTGGGAGAGAGACCACACGATTGCGGCCTTCCTGTTTTGCCTTGTACAGAGCCTCGTCGGCTGCTTTAAGAAGCCCATTGTAGGAATCGAGTTGCTCCGGAATCGTGGAGGCAACGCCGAGGCTGATCGTAACTGTCTTGCCGGTAACAGCCTCGTCATGCTCGATATTCATTTCTTCCACAATCCGGCGAAGAGAATCGGCCACGTGTGTTGCGCCTTCAATGTTTGTGTCAGGCAGAACAACCACGAATTCTTCGCCACCGTATCTGGCAATAAAATCAGCGGGCCGTTTCAATGCCCGACGCAACGCACCGGCTATTTCCATGAGACAGCCATCGCCCTTTAAGTGTCCGTAGATATCGTTATATTTTTTAAAAAAATCGATATCTATCATGATCAGTGAAAGGGGCAGGGAACTCCGTGTTGCCCGTTTCCATTCCTTGCCTAATGACTCATAGAGATACCGCCTGTTGTTAATCCCAGTCAATTCATCCACATATGACAGATATTTTAATCTTTCATTGGCTTTGTCGAGTTTTTGATTTGATTCAACCAATTCCCGGTTGGTTTGGCTGATCTCGACAGTTCGTTTCTCTACCCGCCGTTCAAGCTGATCGTATGATTTTCTGAGCGCAATATCCGCCCGTCGGAGTCTCGATTTCTGGATCAACAGGATAAGGATAAGCAAGGTCTCGAGCACCAGTAGAGTGACGACGCCGGCAATGTGCCATCTGTAATGTTCCCAGAACGAGACCTCTTTGTAACGGACGATGCTGCCGGGGGGCAGATCGCTCTCACGGATACCCCAGCGTTGCAGTTGCCGCCAGTCGAACATGTAAGCGTAGGATCCCTGGACAAAGGGAATGTTTTCGGGCTTTTCTCCTCCCAGGATACGCAACCCTATCTGGGCTGCCTGAGCGCCCTGTGCCCTAGCGCTGGAGAGATGTCCTCCCACCACTCCGTTCCCGAGGAAAGATTCCCAGAGACCGTAGACGGGAGCATTCGAGGCAGTGGAGATGCATGTCACGGCCTCGCTGGGGATCAAGGCTTCCCCGGTCCCATCTAACAGGGTCAGCAAGTAAAATACGATTGTATGGTCCGAAAGCTGGGACACTTCGGCCAAAATTTCATTCATGGGAAAACCGGTCAGGTAGGTGAACTGGACGCGATTCTCGTAATCCTGAAATACTTGTCGGGCCTCTGCATCGAGGTGACGATCCATCTCGGAAGTGCCTGAGATAGCGACAATGCATCGGGTATCCGGATGCAGTTCGAGTGCCAGGTCCAGCGTGCCCCTCACATCTCTACCAATGAGGAGACCGGTCATATGTGGCCTGACGTTTATGCACTGTATACCTTCTGCTCC
>Ga0272441_10000576_pt1 | contig 83552 bp, 104 predicted proteins | sample SSMProp6N_FD_193582 | JGI IMG/M metagenome (GOLD analysis project Ga0272441, IMG submission 193582) | Marine sediment archaeal communities from Little Sippewissett salt marsh, Falmouth, MA, United States - SSM-Prop-6N | ecosystem: Environmental > Aquatic > Marine > Wetlands > Sediment ...
AGTTTAGTTTTCTAACATATTTATATTAGAATATAATCATATTAAAAAAATAGTTTTTAAATCTTACCCTTATCTTGCTCTCCCATTTTCATTAATATCAATTATTTCCCTATACTTTCTTGGAATTCCTCGACTTGCAAAAATAGCTCTATCAATATACCATCCACTTCTTCCTCTGTCCCTATCTTCATACTCCACATCCACAACTCTTCCTAATAAAGAGTGTGCTTTTTGGAATAATTTTCTTCTTTCTCCAAAACCTGCTATAACTTTATATAATTTCTGCCCATCAACTTGAATTCTTATATCTCTTGCCCATCCAGAAACTCTTTCTACTTTTTGCAATCTTCCTTTTATTTTTGGCATAAACTTGAATAGAAAAATGATTTATAAACTTTATCTAGCTGCATCTGCTTGTTTTTCAGATTCATTTCTTTTTTGTATTGAAAAACTTTCAGAAGAATTTTCTGAAGCAAGAATTATTTCATTTGCAAGTGTTTGCGAAATAGATATTTTTTTATTAAATGCTTTATCATAAGATCCGTGAACAATATTTCTTAAAGCAAGATTTAATCTTCTTAAAGGTGAAACATCTACAGCTTGAGGATATCTTGCTCCACCATATTCTATAACTGTAACCTCATCTTTTGGAGCTGCATTTTCAATCGCTTTAACTAGTACTTGTACAGGATTCTTTTTTGTTTTATTTTCAATAATCTTAAGCGCTTCAATAACTTTTTTTGTATTTTGAGTATATTTTCCTGTTGCCCATTTTGTCTGGATTTTATGTTTCTTTCCTCTGTGTCCTGGTACTGCTACAAGATTTATTAATCTCTCAATAACATTAACTTTTGCTTTTCCAAATCTTTCTCTATTTCTTCCATGACTTTTTATTACAAGTTTAGAATCTAGATTAATCACTCTTTTTAATCCAGCATCTTCTACCTCCACATCTAAATCAAAAATATCAAAAGCTTTCATTTCCATCCCATCTCTCTCCTAAATTGCATATATTGTTTTTTATCTAATTTTGATACAACTCCTTTATTATTTCTTGTATCACTTATATCAATTAATAATGCTCCAACCCCCCAAACTAATTTTAAAGGAATTGATAAAATACTTGCAAGAGTATCTTTTCCATCCCTAATAAGATAATTATCTATATCTCTTATTGCTCTAGGCATTCTATAATCTCTAATTATATATTTTCTTTTCATTATCTTCTTCCCTTCTCAATCTTACCTCTAACTAATCTAGATAAAGGTTGATCATTTACTTTAATAACTTGGAATCTAACTCCAGGGATATCTCCTTTACTTCTTCCCATTTTTCCACCAATTCTTTCTATTACAACTTCATCATGCTCGTCAATAAACTTCTGTCCTAAATTACCAGGAATAAATGCAGTTACCTGTTTAGAGTTTTTAATTAATTGAACTCTACAACACTTCCTCATAGCTGAGTTTGGCTGCTTAGCTTCTTTTTGAACCTTTTCAAGAACAATCCCTTTTCCCTGACTTTTTCCTTCTAAAGGGTCTGATTTAGCATATAAATTTAGAGTTTTAACTTTATATTTTCTATCTTTCCATCTAAATTTTTTCCTTTTCTTTGCTATTTTTCGTGCATTCATTAGTCCCATTTTAATATAATAAGATAATAAAGAGGATAAAAATTAGTTTATAAAACTTATGCTATCTTAACATTCTTTAAACTAAAATACTGATTAATTATATTCTTCATTTCTTCTAATCTTGCCTTTTGCCTTCCAATTAAAGCTGCTTTATTTTGTCCAGCAGTTATTACCACTTCATTATTTTTAACTTCGATTTTTTTAGGTTCAATTGGATTTACAATATCTGATACAAATTCTTGAATATCCCATAATCCAGATGGAAGTTTAATTATTTTTATTTTCTTTCTTAAAATTCTATTTAATCTTTTAATATTTTTACCTTGTTCTCCAATTGATTTTGCAATCTCTTTTTTAGGAACCAGAAAAATCAAATGAGAATTATAACTAAAACAATGTTTAGTTCTAACTCCAGATACCTTGTTAAACAAATTAAGATACCTAATGTATTGCATATCTAGCGTTCTCATGATAATTATAGAAAAGTCTATGTTTTTAAATTTATTTCTTTTTTTCTTTTGGCTTATCTAGTTTTCCAATTACTTTAACTAAAAGTCCAGGCAATCCTGTTCCAACTGGAACTGGCTGATTAAGAATTATATTTTCAATTACACTTGCAAGCTCATCTTTACTTGATTTAATTGTTGCATTAACAAATTGTTTTATAGGTGTCTCAAAACTTGCCCTCGCTAAAATACTTGATTTCTGAGAAATAATTCCCATTCTTGTAATTCCTTTTATTTCTCCTGAAAATGTCATTGCATCTGCAACTAATTTTAAGTGTCTTATATTAATGTCTAATCCTTGAGACTCAATAACCTTTCTAATTTCTTTGATAATAACATTTTTAGCAGCTTCTATTCCTAAAATTTTATTAACCTCATGTATATCATTGCTAATTGTTTTATCTTTATTAACTCCTTTAATTTCAAAAACCTCTTTAAGATTTGTTCCTGCTGTTAAAATAACATACTCAGCGTCTCTTTTAACAACCAAAACCTGCTCAATTCCTTTTATTCCTGATATTTGTTTATCTTTTATTTTTTCTTTTAGTTGATATATCTCTTTAAAATCCAAATCAGAAACATTTAATGAAAGATTACCTGACTTTTCTCTTATATTAAATCCATCTTCTTTCAAATTATTACATATTGTACTTAAAGAGCTATGAACCTGTTTCAAAGCTTTATTATCTACTAAAATTTCTATTTTTTTATCTCCAAAATCAATCTTAATCTCATCCACAATATCTTTTAGTTTAAACTCTTTTATTTTTTCTGCAATTATTCTAGCATTTTTTTCATTATTATTTTGTCTATCTAAATAAATTTCCATTGCAGGTGTAGATGGTTTTTTTCTTGCATCAAAAATTTCAATTAGTCTAGGTAGTCCTAATGTAATCTGCATCTCTTGAACTCCTGCAAAGTGGAATACATTTAAAGCCATTTGAGTTGAAGGCTCACCAAAAGATTGAGCAGTTATAATTCCAATTGCCTCTCCTGGAGCTATTTTTTCATTTAAGTGTACTCTACTTACATCTATTCCATCATCTCCATACATAAATTGAACAATATTTCCAGAAGCATCTCTGATAGTTCCATCATACTCTACTTTTAAATCTTGCAATGCATTAGCAAGTCTTCTATACAAGTATCCTGACTTTGGAGTTCTCAAAGCAGTATCCATAAGTCCATCTCTTCCTGTTATTGCTCCAAAAAAGAATTCATCTGGCTCTAATCCTTTAATAAATGAAGAATAAATAAATCCTCTTGCCCTCGGAGAAAGATCTTTTTTCTTAAAAAATGAAAGAGTTCTATCACTATATCCAAATCCAATTCTCTTTGCCCACAATGCCTGTTGTCCAACACAACAAGCTATCTGAGTAATATTCAAAAGATTTCCTTTTGCTCCAGAACTAATCATTTCATAAGAAGATTTTTCCTTATCTATCTTCTGTCTAACAGATTTTCCTATTTTTGTTCTAATCTCATTCAAAACCTGCAAAATCTTAATCTCTCTTGACTCTTCTTTTGATTTTCCAGGAATTAGTTCTAGAGAGTTATTATAATAATCTTCAATAATTTTATTTGTCTTTTTTTCTGCTTCTTTTATAATATTTTCAGTATCTTTTTTTATCTCTTCATTTACATTTAAATCATTTAAAGAACAAGTAAAACCATTTCTAGATAAATAAATTGAACCAAGATTAAATACCTTACCTAAATTTTCAAGTGTTTCATCTCTTCCTATTTCTCTATCAAGCTCTTTTATTAATAATCCATCTTCAACTCCAAATGAATTTTTATCAACAACTCCTGATTTTATTTCTCCATTTTTAATTATAATCATAGGATTGTTATCATCGTCTTTAACTTCGCTTGTATAGTTTATTTTTGGCATTATTTTTGAAAAAACTTCTTTTCCATCTAATTCTTTTTTATCAAAGCTTTTTTCATAACCTGCTTCAAAAAGCAATTGCTCTGCCTCATCTTTCATTATTTTTCTCTTACTTAATAAATAATTTCCAGTAATAGAATCTTGTTTACATCCTAATAAATTAGAATTATTTTTTGGAGAGATTAAATTTTGTTTTACATCTAGTAAAGTCTTTGATTCAGCTCTAGCCTCTTCTGTTTGTGGAGAGTGAATATTCATCTCATCACCATCAAAATCTGCATTATATGGATGAGTTGCAGCAGGGTGTAATCTAAATGTTTTATATGGAAGTATTTTAACAAAATGAGCCATTAAACTTGCCCTATGTAATGAAGGGTGTCTATTAAATAATACAACATCTCCGTCTTGCAGCTGTCTTTCAACAAAATAACCATCTTGCAACTCTTCAATTATCTCTGCTTTTAGTTCTTCTGTTATTTTCTTTCTTTTTCCATCTGGTCTTACAACATAATTAGCTCCAGGATATTTTCCTGAAAGAATAAGTTGTTTTAATTTTTCAATATTATGCTGATTTACCTGTTCAGAAACAGTTATTACTTTTGCAACTTCTAGTGGAACTCCAATTTCATTTATTTTAATAAAAGGGTCTGGTGAAATAACACTTCTAGATGAAAAATTAACTCTTTTTCCAGCTAGATTATGTCTTATTCTTCCCTCTTTTCCTTTAATTCTTTCTGTGATTGTTTTTAGAGGCTGTCCGCTTCTATGTCTTGCAGGAGGAATTCTTGAGATATTATTATCAAAAAAAGTTGTAACATGATATTGTAATAAGTCCCATAAATCTTCTATAATAACTTCTGGAGCTCCTGCATTTAGGTTCTCCCATAATCTTTGATTTGCTCTTATTATATCTGAAAGTTTATGGGTTAGGTCATCTTCACTTCTCTCTCCACTTTCTAGAGTAATACTAGGCCTTACAGTAACAGGCGGAACTAATAAAGAAGTAAGGATTGCCCATTCAGGTCTTGCAGTTTCAGGGTTAACTCCTACTAATTTTATTTGATCATCTGGTATCTTAGCTAATCTCTCTCTGATTTCAGAAGCAAATAATCTTCTTTTTCCACAGTAAAAACTAGTTGGCTTTTCAAGTTTAACTTTTTCTTGAATAGCTTTACAATGAGGGCATTTTTTAGTATCTTTTGCTTTTTTTATCCTATCTTTTGTTCCATATTTTTCTAGTTTTTCATCTGAAAGAAGGATTTTCCCACAATCACTACAAAAGCCTCTTAAAAATAATTCAACTAAAGGAATATATTTTATATGGATAACAGGCCTTGCTAGTTCAATACTTCCTGGGTGCCCTAAACATTCACGTAAACGACCTCCACAAGTTCTACATCTAACTCCTGGGTCTATTGCTCCTAATCTTAAATCCATTAAACCACCATCAACAGGATATCCATCTACATCATATAGCTCTGGAGTCACTATTTTAGCTACAGAAAGTTTTTTTATCTGCTCAGGACTAAGTAAAGAAAATGCAATTGCCTTAACTTGTTTTCTTATTCCTTTTTTCATTCGTATTTGTTTTTCATATCAAATTTAGTTAAAATATGAAGTCCTTGTAATTCTTCTATTAATAATTTAAATGCATAACTAACCTCAACAGGCTCAATTTCTACTGAATTACATAAAGGACAATAAATTTTATCATGTATTCTATCTTCTATAGCCAAACTTCCACACTCTTTACATATATGGATAACTACCTTATCAGAATCATATCTTTCTTTTAATAATAAGCTTGCTCCGTGCGCAACTAGTGCTTGTTGCTCCATTTCCCCTAATCTTAAAGCTCCACCTCTCGCTCTTCCTTCAATTGGCTGTCTAGTTAAAAGAGTAACTTTTCCTGAAGCTCTTACATGCATTTTATTAGAAACCATATATTTTAATTTTAGATAGTACATATTTCCAATGTAAATCTTAGCTTTCATCATTTTTCCAGTTATAGGACTATACATTGTCTCTTTTCCATCATATCTAAATCCAAGGCATTTTAACTGGTCTTCTAATTCTTCTATTTTTTGTTTATTAAATGAAGTACCATCAACAACATTTCCAGAAGCACTTGCTATTTTTCCTCCTAATAATTCTAATAAATATCCTGCAGTCATTCTACTTGGGATTCCATGAGGATTAAATATTAAATCTGGCTTAACTCCTCTTGCTGTAAAAGGAATATCATTTTCTTCTGCTAAAAATCCTACAACTCCTTTTTGTCCGTGTGGAGTAGAAAACTTATCTCCTAATTCTGGAACTCTCTGGTCTCTTGACCTTACCTGAACAATCTTATTTCCTTCTGAATCATTTGTTATAAAAACAGAATCAATAACTCCTTTTTCTTCTTGTCTAATAACAGATGAATTTTCTTTTTGAGCTTTAATTGAAATATCTCTTGCTTCTGAAAGGAACTTAGGTGGAGAAACCTTCCCAATAACTACCTCTCCCTCATTTAATGCTGCTTCAGGAAAAACAACTCCATCATCTTCTAAATATCTATAAGATTCCTCTGTCCTATATCCAGAAACATCTTTTTTAGGAACCTCAATACTATCTCTTAATCCTCCTGCATAGTTTAGTTCAGTACTTGTATATGGTCTAAAATATGTACTTCTTGCTAATCCTCTTTGAACACTTGCTTTATTTAAAACAAGAGAGTCATCTAAATTATATCCTTCATAAGTCATAATTGCAACAACAAGATTTTGTCCAGCTGGATAAATATTAAGAGTATCATAAACAAAGCTCCTTACTAAAGGTCTTTGTGGGTAGTGAAGAACAGATACATCTGTATCTAGTCTGCATAAAAAGTTAGCAGCATATAATCCTAAAGCTTGTTTCTGCGTCTTACTTCCTCTATTTAATCTTGAGCTTTGGTCATGGTCTCCAAAAGGAACTAAACTTGTTACTAAACCTAATAAATCAATTTCATCAATCTCAAGATGAGTATGCTCTTCTGTTAATGAAGATTCTTTTAAACTTACAAGGCAGTTTTCTTCTTCAGCAGCATCTAAATACTCAAGTATTCCCTGCTTAACTAAATCTGAAAAATTCATTTTTCCTTGCTCTAATAAAGAAATATGCTCATCTTTTAATCTTGGAATTCCATTATCCACAATAACTAAAGGTCTTAAAACCCTTCCAATTTCAGTTGAGATAAAAATAGATTCAAGATAACTATCATCTCTAATACTTAATTCAATAGGAAGTTTTCCTGCTCTTCTATTTTCTCTAATATTTTTAACAAACTCTTTTTCATCTTTCGCGTGTCCTATAAATTTTCCATTATAAAAAACATCAACCTTTCCTTCTTCTTCTAAACCTGCCTGTCTTAATATATCTTTAAATTCTTTCTCATCTAAATCAACTTGTGTTGAGATTTTTGCTAGTATAGATAAATTTTTTCTTAGTCCAATCTCTGTTCCTTCTGGTGTTTCAATTGGACAAAATCTTCCATAGTGTGTTGGATGTAGTGTTCTAGCTAAAAAATTCTCTTGCTCTCCTGGCAACATACTAGAAACTCTTTGCAATTGAGAATAAACTGAAAGATAGTTTGTCTTATCCATATTTTGAGTAACTCCTGTCCTTTCCCCTATCCAGTTTCCTGTTGCAACAGAACTCTCTACTCTATGAGAAAATAAAGTTGATTTTGCAATTGTCTTTAAACTATAGAATTTTTTTCTCTTTGTAATTTTTTGAAGTGAGTGTTGAACATCTCTCAATAAAATATTCAAATTAACTCTAAATAAGTCAGCCATTAAATCCCCTGAAAGTTTAACTCTTTTATTTGCATAATGATCTTTATCTGTAAGAGTATCTTCAGGATTTTCTCTTGCAGTATAAAATTGCTTTATAAATTTACATAAAGTTATTGCTTTTTCAATTCTATTTTCTTTTTCTAGTCCTATATGTGGAAGTAAATAAGAATCTATTCTTTGTTTAACCCTATCAAGAATTTCTTTTTTTGTTCCTTGTAAATTAGTTTGTTCAGCAATATACATCATTGCTTCTTCCTGATCTTTTACAGAAGAAAATTCATATAAATTAACTATTAAACTATCTGTTTCTTTTCTAATTCTCTTACTTATATCTACTTCTTTTTCCATTCCAAGAGCTTTAAGCATTACAACTGCAGGAATATTTTTAAATCTTGAAAAAGAAACCTCTAAAATCCCTTCTTTATTTTCTGTTATTGAAATAGGAATCCTATATGCTCCTCTTTGCGAAAATAATCTTAAAGTTAATTTTCCTTTTGGCTTTTCAATAAATGCTTGGTTAGCTGCCAAGTCTTCTGCCATAACAATAACTCTTTCATTACCATTAATAATAAAATATCCTCCTGGATTTTTTGGGTCAATATAATTTTCAATTAATTCTTCTTTTGACATCCCATTAGTATTACAGGCCTTACTTTTAACTAAAATAGGAATCCTCCCGATTTCAACTTCTTGATTATCTGTTTGATTTCCTTGTTTAATACTTAATTCTAAAAAAACAGGAGCAGAATAAGTTAAATTTCTTAATCTTGCTTCTGCAGGTGTTATTAACTTTGAACTTCCATCAGCCTCGATAATATTTGGTTTTTCTACTCTAATTTTTCCAATATTTATTTCAATATCTTCTTTAGGTAAATTTTTGTTTAAATCATTTACAATTTCTTGCATTCTTTTTTCAAGAAAATTATTAAAAGAAATAATATTACTTTCTACAAGTGAGTGTTGTTCAAGATATTTTTTAACAACACTGTGATTCATACTACCACCCTAAAATAAGTATTTACTTTTCCTTCCTCTTTTTTCTCAATTTTAACAATATCTCCTGATTTTAAATCCATATTTTCAATTGCAGGATCATCAAACTTAATTTTTGGAAGTTGAGAAAAATTAATATTATATTTTTTCAGAAGGTTTTCACTCTCTTCTTTTTTCAGTTTTGAGTGTTTTGGCTGGAAGGTATGCATTTTATATTTCAGAAAAGTGACTATAACAACTTTATAATACTAAAAAAATGTTAAAAATGGTTTATAAATCTATCGGTTTTTTTGGCTTTTTTCAGCTTTTTTCAAGAAATCACTCTATTAATCTTTCTACTTCTTTTTTAACTAATTCTTCTGCTTGTTTTTCAGCTTTTTTAATTTGTTTTAAAACATATCTTAACTCATTAATACTTGCTGCTTCTCTAGTAAAACAATTATCTTCTGTATATTCTATATTATTTTTATCTGCAATGGTTTGCATTGCTCTTCTTTCAGCCATGCTTGTTGATCCTCTAATTCCTTGATAAGTTACTCTTGCCTTAAGACATGGAAAATCAAGCTCTCCTTCTATACAAGGTGGCCAAACTTCAACAGAGTATTTTTTATCTCTACTTACACAACCAGAAGTTGTCTTAGGCCTTCCAACCATTCCAACATAATCCCATTCTCCGCCTAGTTGATCTATATTTACTTCCATAAGCGCTAATCTTATTCTTCCAAACTCTATCATAAACTATTTATTTTAAAGAAATTTATAAACATTATTGTCAGCTAAAATATATTTTAAGAAATGGTCCCTGAGGGATTTGAACCCTCGACACCTGGCTTACTTCAAATAAGACTTATTTTTCTGTAAAAGGCCAGTGCTCTAACCAGACTGAGCTAAGGGACCATCCATTAACCTCAGACTAATAAGATAATTTGTTTAGTATTTTTATGTTTTTAAAGTTTTAGAATTATCTCTTATTACATAATTGACATGTCTCTTTTGCTCCTGGCTCATATCTATCAACTGTTTCACAATAATGATGTTCTTGTCTAGATAAATGATATGCAAGATGAATTAATAAATTAAATCCAGGAACATCTCTATCAAAAAAATCAACAATTCTTTCAACTCTATTTCTTTTATCTCTTTTCTCTCCAAGAAGAATTGTTTTTTTTATCTCTGCTTCTTCACTCATCTTAAATTCTTTAATTTTTCTTCTAGAACTTCTGCAGGTTGCATTCCAACAAACCTTTCTAAAACTTCTCCTTTTTTAAAAACAATTAAAGTAGGAATAGAAGCAACTTCAAATCTTTGCGCAATCTCTTTATTTTCATCTATATTGAGTTTAGCAAATTTAATTTTTGGAAATTTTTCGTCCATCTCTTCAATAACTGGAGCCATCATCATACAAGGCATGCACCACTCAGCAAAAAAATCTACAACACACAAGTCTTCTTTCATACAATCATTAAACTCATTTTCTGAAATCTCTAAGTCTGCCATTTTAATAGAAAATAATAAAAACCATTCTTTAAAAATGTTTTTAATCCAAATTAAAGTATATAATCTAGAATATAAATTATTTTTAAATCAAAAAACATGAAGGATTATGGTGGAAAAAGACTTAGTTCCAATAGATGAAAAAGACAGACCTTCTTGGGAATTATATTTTATGCACATGGCTTTACATGCAGCAACCCGTTCTTCATGCAGATATATTGATGCTGGAGCAGTTGTTGTAGCTCCAGATAATACAATTCTTTCAACAGGTTATAATGGAGTTCCTAGGGGGGCAGATCCTAATTGTTTAAAAAGAGGGTGTGGAAAAGATCTTTCAGGAATAGCTCAAGAAATAAAAGGTTCAGGAAAATGTGATGGCATGCATTCAGAATGGAATGCAATTTTAAAAGCAAAAGAACACGGAGACTTAACAAACGCAACACTATATAGTTTAATTCTCCCTTGTTATACTTGTGCTAGGCTAACAGTTGGGGCAGGAATTTCAAGAGTTTTTTATACTTTAGAATACCCTGAATATCTTTCTGAAAAAGAAAGACAAGCTGGAAAAAGAACAGACGCTGAATTAACTAGAGACTTATTTGCGAGAATGGGTGTCGCTCTAAATCATATAGATCTTAAAATGGATATTGAAAAACACTTTAAAAGAATGCAAAGAATACTTAAAAATAATTTTAGAAAATCAAAGATTGTTAAAAAGAAATAATTATCTATCAATCTCTTCTACAATTTCTTCAACAGGCCTTATATTAACATCTCTATTATTACACCCTCTGTCTCTAAATTGAGCTATTGTTGCAGACATTTCTAATTCATTATCTACTGCAGTTTCATTTTCCAATCTTCCACAATAGTGTCCTATATGTCCTGGATGATCTGACAAAGCATAATGACTGCATCTCCTGCAAGCATAAGCCTCTTCTAATAATCTTTTAGCACTAGTTAAATCAACTTCACAAGACAATATATAATTATCCTCATTATCTCTCCTACCTTCACTAACATACTTACCCTCTCTGATAATTTCTAATGTTTCTCTTAAACTAAGTTTTATTTCTTGTATAGGAACACCATTTATATCTCCAATATTTGCCCTCACATTTCTTAATAATCCAAGAACATCTTCTTCATCCTCTAATTTATCTATAACAGGATCATATCTCATTAAATTTATAATCGGCATATTACTCCTTTCCTAAATTTGGATTTTTTTGTGCATTTTTATATTCTTTAGCAATTTCTTCTTGATAAATATCATGCATTGGAGTCCCAGGCATAACAAACCTCTCATCTCTTGCTTTTCCAAATGATAATTTAAATATATTTTCCATAATTGCTTCAGCATCTAATCCCTGCCTCTCTATATCAAAATAATGTCCATATAAATGTAAAGAATCATTTACATCAACATATCTTCCTGTTTTAACAGGAGTTCTTAAGGCATCTTCTAACACTTGTCTTGTTGGTTCAAAAAATGCTTCTGTTACAGCATAAATATTCTGAGGAACAGCTTTTATATGGTCTCTTGACCTCCAATGAGTATTAAGATTTAAAGTATATTCTAAGACATCTCCTTTTTCATCAATATAAGAAGGAACAAGTCTAAACCATAATCTTTGAAGACAAGGAGAATCATAATGTTCCCACTGAACATCTCTTTTCTGTCTTTTAAATCCTCCTCCCCCTAATGTAAAAATTCTCTTAAACAACTCTTCCCAAGACTCTCTTTCTTGCATCTCTCCACCATTATGATCCCATCTAGCATCCCAAGTAACAGCTTGCGCAGACTTACTTAGTGGTTCTCTAACAAGTTTTTTTAATAAAGAATCAATCTGATTAACAGTTCTAGGATTTCCTTCAATATCAATATATGGGTAGTCAGTTAGTCTTTGATTATAAGTATATTTCCATTTTGTATTATCTCTTACTTCCTTGAATCTACCTTTTTTCATTAAACCAACAACAACCTTAGGATCTAACATCCAGTGATTATGTATGCCCTCTACCTCTGCTCTATACTCTCCTAATCCTAAATAACCTCCAAGAAATGCTTGATGAAATCTTGGTTCTCCAAAAGGTTCTTCAATATGCATCATAACACTTCCTTCTAAACTTGGAAAACTTTCAAATTTCCCTTCTTTGCTTATTGGATCATAACCAGTATGAACTCTCTGTCCAAAAGCCATTAAAGCCATTGTGGTTGTCTCCCATGTTTCTGGAAGAGTTCTTTTAACAACATGAATACTCGGAACATCTCCTCTTTTTGGTTTTGAAAATGAAATCCCTTCTTGTTTTCTTATCCAGTTCCTAGAAGCAACTCTTGCTTCCTCAAAAATCTCCTCATTAGTTTTTCCAGCTTTAAGCATCTCTTTTACAACCATTTTATCTTAAACCAAATTTCATTTAAAAACATAATTGCATAGAAAAATATATTTTAGACTTTACCTAGACTTGAGTCTCTTGTTTACCATTTGTTGAAACTCTTCCACCCTGCCACTGTCCCCTATACTCTGAAATATTTCCAGTTGTTTTAAAAAATAAAATATGAACTATCCTAGCTCCTAATTCTAATCTAAACTTATTTTTTCCAAGATTACACATTCCAAAAGTCAGCTCTCCACAATATCCAGGAGAAGCAGCTGCTGTAAATAATCCTATACCACATCTTTGCAATGTTGAACGAGGTCTAAATATTGCACCTATATTATCTGGAAGATTAACTTTCTCAATTGTCTTAACAAGAACATACTCTCCAGGCTCTAAAACAAGTCCTTTATTTTCTTTATATTTTGCAATAGCTTCAGCTTCAGGAGTATGCCTCTCTGTTTCTCCTAAAAATGCTTCTCCCTGTTTAATTTTATATATTTCTTTAACTCTTAAATCAAATCCACTACCTTCTGGATTTTCTAATTCTCTTTTACATAAATCTTCAACAAGATTATTTTCTTTTACTAACTTTAACAACTCTTTTGTTCCTATCATCTTTTTCTAAATTAAATTTTATTTATAAAATTATATATTATACATTAACTATCTTAACTTCATCAAAACCCTCTTCTAATTCCTTCTTTATTTCCTCTAATTTTTCCATACCTAATGGTTCTTTATCATAATCTTTTAGTGTTTTTTCATTTCTCATTTGTTGTAAGATAAATCTCTTACCTTTAATTTTAGCAATTTCAGAAAAATCATCTTTTATTTCCTCTACAACAGTTGTTCTAAATTCATACTCTGGAAGTTTTTTAATTATCTCAATACTTTTCTTAATCTTCTCTATGTCTGCCTTAACTCCAACTATTTTTTTATAATTTTTCCAACTTGCTTTTATATCCATTGCAACATAATCTAATAAATTATCTCCAACTAATTTCTCTAATAATTCAGGATTTGTTCCATTTGTATCTAACTTAACCTTAAATCCTTTATCTTTAATTTTTTTTATAAAATCATATAAATCTGGAAATAAACAAGGCTCTCCGCCAGTTATAACTACTCCTGAAAGTTTTTCTTTTTTCTCATCTAAAAATTTAAAAAATTTCTCTTCAGAAACTAAATCTAGCTCTTTAATTAATTCTGGTTTAACAAGTTCAGGGTTATGACAATAAAAACAACGAAAATTACATCCTGCAAGATAAACAATACAAGAAATCTCTCCTTTAAAGTCCTGCAATGTAAAAGGAAGAAGATGCCCTATTTTTAACATTTTAAACTGTTACAGTCTGGGGAATCTTAAATGTTTTCCTATCTTTATATTCTGACTGTTTTCCTGCATTCCAATTCTTTACTGGCCTTAAATATCCAACAACTCTGCTCCAAACCTCACATTCTGCTCCACACTGAGGACAGGTTCCTTGTTCTCCAGGAAGATATCCATGAGTAGGACAAATAGAAAATGTAGGAGTAAGAGTATAATAAGGAAGTTTATATTTTTCTGCAATTGTCTTAACAATTTTCTTCACACTCTCTGCATCTGGCATTTTCTCTCCAATAAAACCATGAAAAACAGTCCCACCAGTATACTGTGTTTGAAAATCATCTTGTAAGTCTAAAGCTTTGAAAATATCTTCTGTATATCCAACAGGAAGCTGAGAAGAGTTAGTATAATATGGCTCTTTATCATTCCCATTTGCTGATTTTATGTCAGGATGAAATGTCTTATCTTTTTTTGCAAGTCTATAAGTTGTTCCTTCTCCAGGTGTTGCCTCTAAATTAAAAAGATGATTTGTCTGAGTTTGATAGTCCATAATTTTCTCTCTCATATATTTTAAAACTTTTAAAGCAAAATTTTTAGAATCTGGATGAGTAAGATCATAACCAATAAAATTAAGCATTGCCTCATTCATTCCTATAATTCCAATTGTAGAAAAATGATTTTTCCAATAGTTTTGAAATCTTTCTTTTATACTTTTTAAAAAGAATTTTGCATAAGGATATAAACCCTTATCTGTAAATTTTTCTAAAACATCTCTTTTTATTTCTAAACTCTCTCTTGCAAGTTCCATTGCACTATCTAGTCTAAAAAAGAAATCCTCTTCAGAATTTGATAGATAGCCTATTCTTGGCAGATTTATAGTAACAACTCCAATACTTCCAGTTAAAGGATTTGCACCAAATAACCCTCCCCCCCTTTTTCTTAACTCTCTATTATCAAGACGAAGACGGCAACACATTGAACGAGCATCTTCTGGAGACATATCTGAATTAATAAAATTAGAAAAATAAGGAATCCCATATCTTGCTGTCATTTCCCATATAGGGGAAAGAACAGGATTATCCCAATCAAAATCTTTTGTAATATTATATGTAGGAATTGGGAATGTAAACACTCTTCCTTTAGCATCTCCTTCCATCATTACCTCAGCAAAAGCCTTATTTATTAGATCCATCTCTTTTTGAAAATCACTATATTTTTCTTTTTGTAAATGTCCTCCTTTTATTACATACTCTTCTTTCATATAACTTGGCACCTTTAAGTCCATAGTTATATTTGTAAAAGGAGTCTGAAAACCCACTCTAGTTGGAACATTCATATTATGTAAAAATTCTTGCATTACCTGCTTAACATCTTTATAAGAAAGATTATCATATCTTATAAATGGAGCAAGATATGTATCAAAATTTGAAATTGCCTGAGCACCAGCAGCTTCTCCTTGAAGAGTATAGAAAAAATTAACTAATTGTCCTAAAACTGTTCTAAAATGTTTTGGAGCATGGCTTTCAATTTTCCCTTCTGCACCTTTAAAACCATAAATTAACAAGTCTTTTAGATCCCATCCAACACAATAAGGAGCAAGAATCCCCAAGTCATGGATATGAATCTCTCCTTTTGTATGGGATCTTCTAATTTCATTAGGATAAATAGAATTCAACCAGAACTTGCTTGTTACAATACTAGCAATATGATTATTTAGCCCTTGTAATGAATAACCCATATTACTATTTTCTTTTATTCTCCAGTCTTCCATATCAAGATAATCTTTTATTACCTCTTCAGATGTAAGAATAAAATTAACCTCTCTTATTTGTTTATGTTGTTCTCTATATAGAATATATGCTTTAGCTGTTTTATAGTGTCTATTTTCAACTAAAATCTTTTCCACAATATCTTGGACAGTCTCAACATCTGGAATTCTATCTTTAAATAATTCTTCTATTTTATTTTCTATTTCTTTTGTAAGCTCTTTTACTCTTTCTTTATTAGTCCCACCAACAGCTTGTACTGCCTTAAAAATAGCTTTTTCAATCTTGTCTATTTGAAACTGGACAATTCTCCCATCTCTTTTTTTAATTTTATCAATCATTTTAATTCTTTTAGCTCCTTTTTAAAATCTTTTTTATCTTTAAAATCTCTATAAACTGAAGCAAATCTAATATATGCCACATCATCAAGTTTTTTCAGTTTTTTCATAATCATTTCACCTATTTTATTACTCTTAACTTCTTTACCTTTTTTCCTTAATTTTTCTTCAATATCATCAACAATTTTTTCTATATCTTCAAGACTTACATTTCTTTTTTCACAAGCCTTTACTATACCTGCCTTAAGTTTGTCTCTTGAAAATATTTCCTTTCTATCATCTTTTTTCACAACAATCAAATCTCCTAATTCAACTCTCTCATATGTTGTGAATCTTTTTCCACATTTTAGGCACTCTCTTCTTCTTCTTGTCGCTTTTCCTTCTTCACTTGCCCTTTTATCAGTTACTCTATTTTCTCTATAACCACAAAAAGGACAAAGCATTTTTTTAATTTTCTTAACTTTTTAGTAAATACAATATATTGTATGTGCCTCTTTTTTAAATACAATTAATTGTATAATTGTCTAATCTTAAATATTTCCTAGTATTTAAATATTTCTATAATCAAAGTGATATGATTGTGCGAATTTTCTATTTTTTAAAAAAAAATTCCGTCGATAGTTAAATTTATAAATAATATTCTATTATTATTATTAGTTAAATTCAAAATGAGGTGAAATGGCAAAACAACAAAAAGGACTAATTGGCGTATTGATGTGGTTAGTTGGTGTTATAGTTAGTCTAGCTGTTGGATTTGGAATGACATCAGGCACTTTAACAGTTCCATACATTCCAGAGATAATAGTATCAATTGCTGGCTGGGTAGTTGTAGTTGCGACACTTTTAGGTGTTGTAATGGCGATTATTGGTGCAGCTAAATAAATTAATTTTTATTTTTTTATTTTATCTTTTTCTTTTTTTATTTTTTAATATCTTCAATTAGATTCATCTCTTTTCCACAACAAACTAATTTTCCACCACCAACTTCTACTAACCTAACAACATTTCCACAGATCTCACATTTATACATTTCATTTTTTTCCATCATAACTTACACTTTTTACATCTTTTTCTTAATTCTTTTATATTATTTTTTATGCTTACTTTTCCTAATTTCTTTTTTTTATATTTTGGAAGAGGAGAATTATGTTTAAATCCTCTTCTTTCAATTTCCTTAGCTATTTGATCATGTCTTTTTTTTATATTATGTATTTCAACTAAACCATTTAAATATCCATCAATACATTTTCCTTTGTTGATACATCCAACAAACATATGCATCTCTACATGTTCTCCTAAAAGATGTTGCCTGCACATTTTCCTTACATTTATTTTCCACATTCTCATTTTATCTTCTTTTCATATTTATTAATAGCATCTCTTAAGGTCTTTTCCCCTAAAACAGAACAATGTAATTTTATTGAAGGAAGTGATTTTAATTTTTTCATAATATCTTTTCTTTTAATTTTCTTAGCCTCTTTTAGAGTTTTCCCTTTTGCAATTTCACACAAAGCATCAGAACTTGCTATTGCTGCTGCACAACCAAGAGTTTGAAAAGAGATATCTTTTATTTTATCATTTTTAATTTTTAGATAAACTTTCATCATATCTCCACACATATTATTTTTTATCTCTCCAACTACATCAGCATTTTTCATCTTCTTTGCATGTTTTGGATGCAAAAACCTTTTCATTACTTGTTTATTATACTCTTCAAATTTACTTTTCACTTTTTTCCTAAAATTTCATTTAACTTCTTAGTCAACTCTCTTGTCTTTATTCCATGGGCTCTAGCTGCCTCTCCAATTGTTTCTTGCATAGCCATAGGACAGCCAATACAATGCATGCCCATATCCATAAGTTCCTCTATAACTTTTGGATATTTTAGTATTTCTGATAGTTTGGTTTTGCTTGTTATCTTCATTCTATTTTAAAGTGTTCTTCTTTTATCTCGCCGTAGTCAATTCCCTCTTCATCTAACTCTTCATCACACTCAGATTCGTTTTTAAACTCACATCCAAATCTTTCATATGCATCTTTCATTTTTATTTCCATTTTAGATGATTATTTTATTGGGCTTATCATTCTTAATCTTTTAACAACCTTCTTAAGTATTTTTATAGTTTTATCAATCTCTTCTTCAGTTGTTTCTCTTGATAAACTTAATCTTATTGAACTATTTGCTTTTAAATCTGAAAGCCCTATTGCCTTTAAAACATGACTTGATCCTTGTGTTAAATTTGAACACGCACTTCCTGTAGAAGAAGCAATCCCATAACTATCTAAATATCCTCCAATTGCCTCTCCTTCAATATTATTAAATCTTAGATTAATATTATTACATAATCTATTTCTAGGCCCATTTAAACTAACACTATCTAGTTCCATTACTCCTTTAATCAGCCTATCTCTTAGTTTCTCCATTTGTAAAACATATTTTCTCTTAGCTAGTTTAACAGCAAGAGCAAAACCCACAACTCCAGGAGTATTCTCAGTTCCAGATCTTATTCCCTTTTCATGGCCTCCTCCATGAGAAATAGGAGAAATCTTTATTTCTTTTTTAATATATAATGCTCCAACTCCTTTTGGACCGTGAATTTTATGAGAATTTAAAGTTACTAAATCAAGATTTTGCTTCCTTACATTAATTTCTGTTTTAGTATAGCTTTGACAAGCATCTATATGAAAATAAACTCCCTTTTCTCTACATAATTTTCCTATTTTTTCTATATCTTGTATTGTTCCAATTTCATTATTTCCATGAATTACTGAAACAACAAGAGTTTTTTTTGTTATTTTATTTTTTAAGTCTTCAATATCTATAAAACCCTCTTTATCAACATCTAAATAATCTACTCTAGCTCCTTGTTTTTCTAACCATCTAGCAGCATTTAAAATGCAATCATGCTCTATCTTTGTGATAATAATGTGATTTTTCTCTTTATTAGCAAAATACAATCCTTTTAATGCAAGATTATTTCCTTCTGTTCCTCCAGATGTAAAAATAATTTCTTCAGATTTAGCATTAATTGACTTAGCAATAATCTTTCTAGCCTTTTCTATCTCTCTTTTAGCTTCTCTACCATTTGTATGTAAAGAACTAGGATTTCCATATTTTTTTAATTGGATTTTATTCATTTCTTTTAATACCTCCGAATCTATTTTTGTTGTGGCGGCATTGTCTAAATAAATCTCTTTCATTTTCCCTTATATCTTCTTACGATATTTACACTTTCCACAAAATTTCTTTTCATGTTTATCGATTATTTTTAAAATAGGCAAAACAGTATCTTTATTCAAACTATAAATTCTCTCCTTACCTTTTTGTTTAACAAGCACAAGCTTACAGCATCTTAAACTAGCAAGAGCATGACTTAACTTACTTTGTTCAACTCCTAATTTTTTAACTAATCTCATAACAGAACTAGGCTTTTTCTTTAACTCAGCTATTATATCTATTTTTAGTTTATTAGCAAGCTTTCCAAAGAAAATATAATATGTTTCTTTACTCATATGAAATAGTATTCATACAACTATATAAATGTTTCTGCCTCTTAAATAGTGGTAAAAAACAATATTTTTAAACCAAAAAAACCTATAAACTTATGCAGTATAAAACAAAAAAGAGAGTTATTTTATGGTTTTTTATTCTTGTTTTAATAATCTTATATTTCTTCAAAAACTGGTCTCTTTTCCTCACAACAATTGGAGCAATAGTAACTTTGATTATGTTTTATTATATTGATTCTTTATTTGATATTCAATTTAAACTAAGACACTATATTTTCTTAATTCTTATGATTGTAGCAGGTTTTCTTTTATTTCCTTTATATGAAGTATACTCTTATTATGATAAAATACAGCACTTTTTAACACCTTTATTAGGCTCTGTAATGGTTTTTTACGCAATAAATAAAACAAAAATAGATTTTAAATGGAAAATACTAATAACCTTTTCCACCATTGTATGTTTGGTTTCATTATGGGAAATAGGAGAGTATCTCGGAGATGTTCTTTTTAATTTTAATTTTCAAGGAGTTTTTGTTAAGGAAATTGTAGAAGGACTAGAAAGACTTAATATTGTTCAGTCAAGAATAGATGATACTATGATTGACATGATGTTAGGAGTTTTTGGAAGTCTTGTTTTTATAACTGGCCAGACTATTTATTTCTTTTATAATAGAAAATTTGGAAAGAAAACTAAATCTTAATAGCATTAACAGGACAAGAATCTACAGCTTCTTTTACGCATTTTGCTTTTGCATTCTTTACCTTAGCTTTTCCATTATCCATTTCAAATCCTTCAGGACAAATAGATACACAAGCCCCACATCCAATACAATCACTTGTAACTTTCATTTTACCTCCTTATATCTCACATCCAGATAATTTAGATAAACTATGAATTCTCTGCCTTCCATAGATAATTTTATCTTCAGTTTCCCAAGCAGGAACTCCTTCTAAATTCTTACATTTTTCATATTCTTCTTGACAGTTTATAAGATTAATATTAAATAAAGACTCTTTAAAATACTCCATTTGCTTCTCACATTCAGGACAGTCATCTAAAAAAACATATAATTTAAATCCTTTATTAGTTAAACATCTGGAAAAACTATCTAATTTATCATCTGTGTAAATTGATTTTCCAGTTATAGTATATCCTGTAACTCTTGTAATTGTGTTTGTTATTAAATAAAACACAGCCACTAAAATAATAATCACTAAGATGCTCAAAAAAACACTCTTTTTTGTTCCCATAATTCTAAATAGAACTAGATTTTAAAAATCTATCTACTCAATATATTGTATTTTGAAGAATATAACAATATTTAAATATTAGAAATACCTATATATTTTATGAAAACACACAGTCAAAAATGGGTGAATTTATTTTTAGTCCCAACTATAGGCTGTGGTTTTATTAAATCCTATATGTAATCTCTCCGGTTTCCCGGGATTTTGCATAATATTTCTATGATGATTAAAAATTATCCAAGGGCAGAGGCATTATGTTTAGAGTGTAAAGAAGAAATCTTTAATCCTATCTGTCCTGAATGTTTATCAAAAAGCATAATGTCTTGGGCTATTTCATATCCTAAAGTCGCTCTAAAACTAAATGAAGATATAAAAAAATATTTACAAAAAAACAAAAAATTTGAAGGAACTAAGTGTATAAAGTGTGGGAAAAATTCTGCATATGAATGTCCATACTGTTTCACTAATTATGTTTTAAAAAAACTGAAAAAAGCAACAAAAGACAAAAGAATTATTCACGAATATCTAACTTATTTTGATTTTGACCTAGAACACACAGGATATTGGAATGAAAAAGAAATGCTAGAGCAAGAGCTTTAATTATTTTTTATTATTTCCCTGCATTCTCTTTAAAAAACCCTGAATAAAAGCCTTATGCTGTTCTCTATCAATAACTCTCTTAATTTCAAAATCCTCTCCTTTTTTCTCTGTTCTTACCTCACTTCCAAGTTTTTCTGTTGCTTGTTTTGATAAAAGAACACTTCCTTTTGATTTTCCAGATAGTTTTCTTGCTTTAGATAAACTATCTCCTAAAGAAGTAAATTTAAATTCTCCTTTCTCTTCTTTATTAATAATATTTCCAGAATGAACTCCTAATCCAAAATCAATTTTTTTCTCTGCATCTTTGTTATATTCTTCTAAACTTTTTCCTATTTCTTGAGCAACCTTGACAGCATTTAACTCATTTTTAAATGTCTTTGTAATGCTTGGTGTAAGAATACCTATAATACTATCTCCTTTTTTATACACTCTACCTTTTTTACCTTTTATTTTTTCTATTGATTTTTCCAGTATCTGCTTTAGTTTTTTATCATTATTATCTTTAACATTTAAAGAAATTATTCCTGCTTGTTCTTTTTTCCCTTTTAAAACTAACTCGTGTTTTGCATCTCCAAGAGTTCCTGCTTTATCTTCTACTTTTAAACCACCTTCTTCAGGCTCCTTACTACCTTTCTTAACAATTCTCTTTATTTTCTGAGGAATAAAACCAAAATTCTTTTTCTTAACATATCTTTCAAAAAACATCAAGACAAATAATCCTCCAAGAACAATAATAAAAAGCCAAACAATAGGGTATTTTGTAATTAAACTCAACTGCTTTCTTACATCATTTACACTAACTACATTTCCTGTTAAAGCCACATTGCTTTCAGAATAAGTATTACTTCCATCAGTAACACTTACAGAATACTCTCCATTTGGAGCAGCTAGTCTAAAGCTTTTACTCTCACCAACATCTAAATCAAGAGTTTTTATTTCTAAATCATTTCCAATCTGAACCTGTATTGTTTTTTTATAAATAACATTTCCAACATTTGTAACAACTAAAGTATCATTAAAAATCTCAAAACTAGCCTCTTGTAACTCTTCAACATAAAATAATCTTTTAGATTCAATATTAAAACCCTCTACCTGAAACTTCCAATAACCTGCTCCAGAATTTTTTTCTAATTCATATGTTTCTGCATTATCTGTTTTAATTAATTTCTTCAAAACCTCTTCACCATAACTATCAAAAATTCTAACAGTAAGGTCTTCTTCTATTTTTTTATTTGATTGATCATAAAGCTGAACCTTAAAAGTTATCTCATCACCTGGCTTAAAACTCTGTTTATTTGTCTCTACCTCAATCTTATTAGGTATCTGTTTTAAGCTTATTGTCTCTATTTTTACTCCCTGATTGCTTATCTCTCCTATCTTATCTTTTTCATATGCATTTATTTTTATTTGATATTCCCCTGATTCTGCATTTACAGGAACACTAAAATTAAGTGAGAATTTTGAATTACTAATACTAGAAACAGATTTAAGATTTAAACTATCTATAACTGCTTCTGCAGTTCCTTCTACTGCTCTTGAATTTTTTAAAGCAGTACCAGATATTTCGACAATTTCTCCAGGCTCAAGTGATTTTTTATTTAAAGTTATACTAACATCTATTTCTCCAGAAATATGAAAATTAGTTGTTTGGGTTTCTTCGTCACCATAACTTGCCTTAACATAACAAACTCCAGACATACCTTCTAAAAAAGAATCTGTTAAAGTAAGAACCTTTGCAATCTTTTTCTGCTCTCCAGAAGATAAAACAAGTGTTTCAGAATAAAAACTCTTATCCCCCTCTGAGCAAGATATTGAAAAATCAAATACAGAATTCCTATTTTCCTCAGCAATAACCTGTGCTTCAACTAATAAATCATCTCCTAAATTATAATTTGCTTTAGGTTGAGATAGGATAATAGATGCAGAAGCAAGATTGATGAATAATATAGCTAAAACTGCAATTAAAACTACTCTTTTTTTCATGCTTAAAAAAGAGAAAAGAGATATTTAAACTTTATTATATTAACAAGTTTTATAAATTGTAAAATCCATTTTGTTTTATGAAAAAAGAGTTTATTGATCCTTGGGGAAGTGAACTGCCAGATGATTATAAAAAAACAATAAAATCCTTTGGATTGACTAAATTTAATATAAAAGAATATCCTAAACCAAATAAAATAATGAGGAGAGGGATTGTAATAGCTGAAAGAGGAATGAAAGATGTTAAAAAAGCTATAAAAAATAAAAAGAAATTCTATGTTCTTACTGGTTTTATGCCAAGTTCAGATAAACTACATCTAGGAAACAAACTTGTAATAGATAATGTTAAATATTTTCAAAAACAAGGAGGAGATACTTATGTTTTAATAGCAGATCTTGAATCTAGTGCAACAAGGGGAATTGACTATGAAAGTGGAGAAAAAGCTGCTCTGGATTATTTTATCCCTACTTTTCTAGCTCTTGGTTTAGATAAAAACACTAAATTTTATTTTCAATCTAAAAATACAGAAGTAACAAAACTTGCATTTAAACTATCTCCAAAAGCAACAACAAATGAATACAAAGCAATTTATGGAAATGCAAACCCTGCAAGAGTAATGTCTTCTATTTTACAAGTAGCAGATATTCTTTATCCCCAACTAAAAGAAGAAAAACCCGGAGTTATCCCAGTTGGTTTTGACCAAGACCCTCACATAAGGCTAACAAGAGATATTGCTAGGAGACAAGGTTCTTTTTTCCTACCAGCTGGTTTATATCATAAATATACTCCTGCATTAGATGGGGATATGAAGATGTCAAAATCAAAGAAAAATTATATTGAGCTTCCAGATACAGATGAAAATATTGAAAAAAGAATAAAAACAGCAAAAACAGGTGGAAGAAAATCTTTAGAAGAGCAAAAAAAGAAAGGAGGAGAGCCAGAAAAATGTATGGTTTTTGAGCTCTATAAACAACATTTAATAGAAGATGATAAAGAACTTGAGAAAATTTTCTCTCAATGTAAAAAAGGAAAACTATTATGTGGAGAATGCAAGAAAAATGCAATTAAAGAGATGAAAAAATTCATGAAAGATTTTAGAGATAAACTTAATAAAGCTAAAAAAATTAAGCCAAATATAATAAAATGAAAATTCTTACACTGCATGTAGACTATATCAAATTTAAACCTAAGAAAAAAGCAATTAAAAGTGCAGAATCTCTTCCAGCTGGAGAAGAAAAAGAATCATTAGTTGTCTTTATTGCAGTAGAAAAAGGAGACCATAATTCAAAAGAACTTGTAAAAAATATTAAAGACATTGCTAAACAGGTGAAAACAAAAAAAATAGTTCTTTATCCTTATGCACATCTTTCATCTAATCTTTCTTCCCCAGATACTGCTTTAAAAATCCTTAAAGATGCTGAGAAACAACTAAAAAAAGATAAATTCAAAATAACTAGAGCTCCTTTTGGGATGTATAAAGAATTTGAATTAAAATGTAAAGGCCATCCTCTTGCTGAACTATCAAGAGAGTTTTCAGAATTAGGAGAAGAAAAACTAACAGAAAATGAAAGAAAAAACCTTTTATCTCAAGTTTCAAGATCTAGACTAGATACATCTAAACTAAAAGAAAACGACCACAGAATACTCGGACAAAAAATGGACTTATTTTCTTTTAATGATGTTGCTCCTGGAATGGTTTTTTGGCATAATAATGGTTTAATTTTATACAATGAACTAATAAAATATTGGAGAGAAGAACATAAAAAAGAAGGATATGAAGAAATTTCAACTCCACAAATTCTTGATAAAAAACTATGGCAGATTTCAGGACACTGGGACAAATACAAAGAAAATAATTTTGTTACTCAATATGAAAAAAGACCTTTTCTTGTTAAACCAATGAACTGTCCTGGTGGAATGTTATTATATAAACTAAAACCAAGAAGTTATAAAGAGCTTCCAATGAAAGTTGGAGAAATTGGAGTAGTTCATAGACAAGAGCTTTCAGGAGTTCTTACAGGATTATTTAGAGTAGTAAGAATAACTCAAGATGATGCACATATTTTTTGTGCAGATGAAAAACAAGTTGAACAAGAAGTTGAAGGAATTATAAAACTAATAGATAAATTTTACAAAACATTTAATCTTAAATTTGACCATGTTGAACTATCTACTCGTCCTAAAAAAAGAATAGGTACAGAGAAACAATGGGACATGGCAGAAAATATACTTGAAAAAGTCTTGAAAAAAAAGAAAATGAAATATAAAATAAACAAGGGCGATGGCGCTTTTTATGGCCCAAAAATAGATTTTCATGCCAAAGACTCTCAAGAAAGAACCTGGCAACTATCTACAATTCAGCTAGATTTTGCAATGCCAGAAAGATTTGAACTAGAATATACAGATAAAGATAATAAAACCAAACGTCCAATAATGCTTCACAGAGTTATTTATGGAGCAATAGAAAGATTTTTAGGAGTTTTATTAGAAAGCTCAAATGGACATCTACCTATATGGCTTGCTCCAATTCAATGCAGATTAATCTCTTTCACTAGCAAAAACAAAAAAGCAGTTCAAAAAATTGAAAATGAAATGATTGAAAAAGGAATTAGGGTAGATGTAGATATAGAAAATAATACAGTTTCTAGCAAGATTAAAAAAGCAGAAGAAATGAAAATACCTTATATAATTGTTATTGGAGATAAAGAAGAAAAATCTAAAAGCCTAGCAGTAAGAAATAAAGGAAAAATAAAAACAATAAAACAAGACAAATTCATAAAAGATTTACTAAAAGAAATTAAAGAGAGAAAATGAAACTACAACCATATATACAAAAACTAGAAAAATCTCAACAATATAAGACTTTCCAACAAAAAAATCCAGACGCTTTTCTTTGTGCAGGTTTTTTTGTTCTAGATTTTGAAACAAGAAAACATCAGCACCATCTTGACTATTATCTTTCAAACAAAAAAATAATGACATTTATGTTAGATGGGAAAATTCAAGGAAAAGAGTCAGAAACAGTTATGAAAAAAACTCCTGAAAAACTAGATATAAATGAAAAACTTGACCTAGACCAGATTCAAGGAATTATACAAGATGAAATGAAAAATAGAACAATAACAGAACCAATAAAAAAAATAATTGCAATCTTACAAACACAAGAAGGAAAAGATATCTGGAATGTAACCTGTCTTTTAGGAGGACTAAAACTCTTAAAAATTCATATTGATGATTCAACTAAATCTATTATAAGATTTGAAGAAGCTAATATGATGGATTTTGTAAGAAAAGTTTAAATATTATCTAAAAAATCAAAATTTCCTTGCTCTCTATATAATATCATAAAATCTTCATATAATTTATTTCCAATTTCACTTTCATTTTTTATCTCATCAACAATCTGTCTTGGAGTATATGTCTTTTCTCCAACATCTAGTGTTTTTTGTTCAGGTTTATTATGTTTTTCAGCCCACTCTTCTAAAACTCCTATAACCTTATCTCTTCCAGGCTCTTTTTCTTTTCCCGTCATTCTCCCTCAAACTCCACAATTGTATAAATTGGGCAGTTTAGTTTTTCTTTTCCTTTTAATTCTGGCAAGTCTATTATAAAACAAGCTTCTATTATTTTTCCACCTAATTTTTTAATCAAATTTACACCTGCTTGAGCAGTTCCACCAGTAGCAATTAAATCATCTATCAACAAAACCTTTTGTCCAGGCTTTATTGCATCTTTGTGTATTTCAATAGAATCTTTTCCATACTCTAACTCATACTCTTGTTTTTCTGTTTCTCCAGGAAGCTTACCTGGTTTTCTTAACAAAGCAACTGGCTTATTAATTCTTGAAGACAGCATTCCTGCAATTAAAAAACCTCTAGATTCAATTCCAGCAATAACATCTATCTCTTTATTTTTATATCTTTTTTCTAAAATTTTCAAAACCAACTCTATTCCCTCAAAATCCCCCAGAAGAGTTGTAATATCTCTAAACATAATTCCTGGTTTTGGAAAATCAGGAATAGTTCTAATTTTATTTTTGATTATTTCTTTTTCTTCTCTAAATTCTTCCTCACTTGAGATTAAGTCAATAACTCTTAATAACACTCTTGTAACTTTTTCTGCATTTTCATCAGCAACCTTTCTAACTGCATCAAATGAAACAGGCTCTTCATCTGTTTTCCAACAATCATAATCAGTTGACATAGCTATACAAGAATACTCTAGTTCAGCCTCTCTTGCAAGAATCGCTTCAGGAGCAGTAGACATATTAATAACATCTCCTCCCCACTGCCTAAACATCTTACTTTCTGCTCTAGTAGAAAACCTAGGTCCTTCAATTGTTATCACTGTTCCTTTTTCATGCATAGAAATATTTTCTTGTTTAGTTGCTTCTATTAGTTTTTTTCTTAAATATTCTGAAAATGGATCTGCAAGAGACACATGTTTTACTCCAGATACAAAATGCTCATGAAAAGTTATTTTTCTGTGTCTAGTAAAGTCAATAAATTGAGATAAAATTACAAAATCACCTCTTTTTATTTCCTCTTTTAAACTTCCTGCTGCAGTTGTAGCAAGAATATGACTGCATCCAAGCTCTTTTAATGCATAGATATTTGCTTTATTATTCACTTGTGTAGGAGGATATTCATGATTTTTCCCGTGTCTTGATAAAAGACACACATCAATTCCTTTTATTTTACCTGTTAAGATAATAGAAGAAGGATTTCCATAAGGAGTTTCTATAATTTTTTCCTCAGGATTTTCCAAAATTCCCAGTTTTTCTAAACCAGTTCCACCAATAATTCCAAGTTTCATTAAATCCAATAATCCTTTTTCTTTAAATATCTTAATGCTCTTGAATATATACTTCTAAAAACAAATAATAAAAAAATAACAATGAAAAGCCGGTAATAGAAAACAACTTTTAAAATTATTAAAAATATCCTCTCATATTTTTCCCAACTAAATATTTTCCATTTTGTCTTAAAACAATTACATCGTCATATGGTAAACTAATATGAGAACAAGGTGAGGTTTTGCTTACATCAATTGTAACTGTTATTTGATCTTTTTCAATTATCTCACATAACTTTCCTTCAAATAAAACAAAATCACCTTTTCTAACATTTCTTTTTTTTGGCTCTCTAAATCTCATCTAATTTTTAAAAAAATTAAATTTATAATAATTTATATTATTTTAGATATTCGGTTTTATTCTTTTTAGTAAGATTTATAAGGCAAAAGATAGGTCTTACAATATGAAACTGCCAAATAAGAACGAAATTAGAAAACCAACTAAAACACTTGCAGGAGTTACACCTATTGCAGTTATGCTTAAGCCTAAGAAATGCGCTCACGGAGGATGTATATACTGCCCATCTTTAAATGTCCCTCAATCTTACATGCCTCTTTCTCCTCCTGTTATTAGAGCGAGAATGCTCAACTATGATCCATATAAGCAAGTTCAAGCTCGTTTAAAAGCATTTAATCTTATGAATCATCCAACAAATAAAATAGAGCTAATTGTTATGGGAGGAACTTTTTTAGAATATCCTCTAAGATATCAAAATTATTTTATTAAAAGATGTTTTGATGCACTAAATAATTACACTTCAAAAAATATTCAAGAAGCAAAAAAAAGAAATGAAAAAGCAATACATAGATGTGTTGCTTTATGTCTTGAAACACGTCCAGATACTTGCACACCTTTAGAAATTAAAAGAATGCTTAAATTCGGATGCACAAGAGTTGAACTTGGTGTGCAAATTTTAGATGATAAAATTTATAGAAGAGTTAATAGAGGACACACAGTTAAAGATGTAATCCAAGCTACTCAAAGATTAAAAGACTCTGGTTTTAAAATAGGATATCATATTATGCTTGGACTTCCAGGAAGTAATGAAAAAAAAGATTTGAAGCTATTTAACAAAATTTTCAAAGATGAAGAATTCAAACCAGACCAACTAAAAATATATCCTTGCCAGGTTATAAAAGGAAGTAAGCTAGAAAAAATACACAAACAAGGAAAATACTCTCCATATCCAGAAGAAAAAATAAAAAAATTAATTGTAAAACTATTAAAACTTGTCCCAGAATACTGTAGAGTTATGAGAATAATGAGAGAAATACCTCCTATATTTCTTGTTGCTGGAACAAAAAGAATTGACTTAAGAAAAGATATTGAAAAAGAACTAAGAAAAGGAAAAACAAAAATAAAAGAAATCAGATTTAGAGAAATTGGTTTTAATCAAAAAAAACAGATAAATAAAAAACTAACTTTAAAAAAAACAGAATACAAAGCAGGAGGAAAAGAATTCTTTTTGCAATTTATAAATAAAGATAATATTTTATTTGCATTATTAAGAGCAAGAATCCCTGAAAAACCTTTTTTAGATGAATTAAAAAACTCACTAATAATAAGAGAGTTACATGTTTATGGAAAATCAATTAAAATAGGTGAAAAAGGAAAAACAAGACAATCTACTCAACATATTGGTTTAGGAAAAAAACTTATGAAAGAGGCAGAAAAAATAGCTAGAAAAAATAATCTAGAAAAAATTGCAGTTATTTCTGGAGTTGGAGTAAGAGAGTATTATAAAAAACTAGGATATAAGTTAGAAGGAGAATATATGGTTAAATATCTTTAAGAAAATAAAAGAAAAAAATAATTAAGCTTCATTCTAAATACAATCACTATCGCTTTCACAATCTATTTGCGTTTTTCCTTCACACTTAGATGTTCTTATACATACTAATTCACAACCCTCTTCTTCACAATCTTCATCTCCTGAACATCCTATAGAAACACAAGTTCCATCAATAAATTCACCAGACTTTGTTAAAACAAACTTAACTCCTACTAAATTACCTGCTCCTGTATTTCTCTTAACTGTTACAACATCTGCTGTTGCATCCACTCCAATAATAGTTAAATCAGTTGTTACTGCTCCTGTTGTTATCTGTCCTGCTGACTCTCCAATCATAGGCCTAACAACATACCAAACAATTGCAACTGCTCCTAACACTAGAAGAATTATCAAAATTGCTGTTACTAAATCTGAAATACCTCTTTTATTCATAAATAATAAAGAAGATTATTATTTATAAACCTAACTAAAAAAAGAAAAAAGAAAAATTTAAAAGATTAAAATAAAAAATTAAGCAACAGTATATGTATCAGCAACACCACATAATACCTCTTGTCCATTAGCACCTTCAACAACACCTGCAACCTCTACAACACTTCCTGAGCTAGCACCAGTAGCATCAAAATCATCTTCAGCTAATTCACTTAATGTACTAGCATCTTCAGCTTCCAATGCGTCTCCATCAACAACTACTTTTATCTTTGTTAAATCAGCAGCACCTGCTCCTCTTTTAACACTAACTTTTTCAGATGTTGTGTTTACACCAGTTATCTCTAGACTTAGAGTAACACACTCTGTTGTTATCTGTCCTGCTGACTCTGAAACTGTAGGACGAACAACAGCCCACACAATTGCAACTGCACCTAAAACTAACAGTATAATTAGTATCGCTGTAACAAGGTCTGAAATACCTCTCTTAAACATTTTTACCTCCTTTTGATTATGATTATATATACATTAGTTCTTTTATAAATATTGTGTTTATCCTCTTTAAATCTCTAGTAATTTATCCCAACTAGTTTTTTCTGGCTCTACACTTGTGTTTGGAGGAATAGGAAGAGAAGCCATTCCATGAGCTTTTTTATAAACATCAAATATTTTATAACAAAAATCTCTTGCAGTACTTTCAGCTAAAGCCCTTAATAAAGACTCTTCATAACTATCTTTTTTAACTTTTGTTATCTCTTGCTTAACATCTTTTTTAACTTTATTTTTTGAATAAGCTCCAAATAAAGCAGAAAAAGGATTTACATCTCCTTCTTTCTTTTTCTTTTCTTCTTCATCATCCTCGCCTTTAAGAAAATGATCAATATCTTCTTTTATTTCATCTAAACTATCTGTAGTTATTCCTTCTAACAAAGTAAGGCCATCTTCAATACTCTCTTCTCTTAATTTCTTATCTAACATAAATAATTCATCATCATTTAAAGCATAAGCCTTAAATCTTACCTCAGCTCTTCCACCAAAAGCATAATGTGACTGTTGAGCAATTCTAGAAGGAAGACCCCTAAACAGAAACTCAATTGTAACACAAGAATAATATTTTCTCTTAAACTTAATTCTATCAAATTTTGGAGGCAGTTCTTTTGCAGTCACAGCACCTTCAATATTTACATCACTTTTTCCTAATAAAGTTAGTTGCAACACAATTGTATTAAATGCCTTAACTAAAGCAGGATATCTCCCTCCTTCTGTCATTTTCAAATCTTCTGCAGCCCTAACATAAGGTCTTAACCATGAAGTATATAATTTAAGAGCATTAACCTGGCTCTTTAGATAACTTCTCTCAATTTTAAATCTCTTTTTTAGTTCTTGTTCACTTCTTTCTTTCCAATCATAAAATTCCTTAACTCTTTGTTTTAAAATTCTCTTAACTCTATCATTTAAATCTAGTTTATCTACTCCTTTTAAATTTTTAACAGCCATAAAAGCATCTAATAAAGTAACAAAAGCTGGCTGTCCTAAAGCCATTGCTTTAACACTTGAATTTCCTCTTTTAACATCAACATTATCTATCCAAATTTGTTTTAATGCAAGAATTCCTGACTCTTCTTTTTCTTTTTCCTTACTTTCAGCTGCTTTATAGTGTTCTAGTCTAATTTCAAATTCTTTTAAAGAATAAATTAAATTTAAAATTGATTTAACAACAGTATTAACATTTCCTAAAATTTTCATTGCCTCTTCTTGCATTCTTGTAGCCCTAGTTCCTAACTCTCCAAAATGTCCGCTTCCAGGTGTAGAAACAAAATTATCTACTAATTTTTGAATATCACTCTTAAAAAAATTCTCCATAAAATCCAAAATCCAAAAATAAGTTGGTTCTAGTGTCTCTGACATAGAATCATATATAAGAGCATGCTCTTCTAAAACATCATTTTTTGCATAATAAGGACTAATCTCTTTAATTATACTATTAATTTTACCCATTTCTTCAGAAACCTCTTTTATATTTCCTTGCATTTTATCTTTTAATATTAAGGAAGAAGTTATTTTTAAATCTTAGCAAAGATTTAATAATCTTTAATCTATTTAAAAAATATGGAAAAAGAGAAGATTCTAGCATATGCTTTAAAGAATGCAATAGAACATAACCAGGCAAGAGAAAATTTTGTTCTTAATAGTTTATTTCATGAAGGATTAGATAAAAAAGATATTCCTAAAATTATCCTAGAAATAAAAAAAACAATAAAAAAAGTTAACTCTCTTTCTTTAGAACAGAGAAAAGCTTATTTTGAAAGAATTAAAAATAAAATAAGTGAAAGAAAACAGAGAGAAGGACTTCCAGATTTAAAAATAACAAACAAACCTGTCTTTAGACTAGCACCATTTCCTTCTGGCTCTCTCCATATTGGAAATGCAAGAGGGATGATTTTAAATGATGAATATACAAAATTATATTCTGGAAAATTATTATTAATGATAGATGATACTATTGGAAGTGAGAAAAAAGCAATTGTTGAAGAAGCCTATTCTTTAATTCCAGAAGGTTTAGAATTTTTAGATATTGAATATAATAATCTCTATTATAAATCAGATAGACTAGAAACTTATTATAAATACGCAGAAAAACTAATAAAAAAAGCAAAAGCATATGTTTGTTTTTGCTCACAAGAAAAACTAAGAGAAAATAGGAAAAATAAAAAAGAGTGTGAAGAAAGAAAACAATCAGTTAAAGAAACCCTAGATTTATGGAAAAAAATGTTAAAAGGAGATTATAAAGAAGGGGAAGCTGTTCTAAGAATTAAAACAAGTATGAAACATAAAAATCCTGCTTTTAGAGATAGAGTTATTTTTAGAATTTCAAAAAGAAAACATCCAAGAATAGGAAATAAATATCAAGTCTGGCCTCTTTTAGATTTTTCCTGGGCAATTGACGATAAATTACTAAAAATAACTCATATAATTCGTGGAAAAGAACTGATGATTGAAACAGATATGGAAAAATATATTTTTGATATTTTCAAATGGAAACATCCAGAGTTTATACATATAGGTTTATTGAATTTTAAAGGAATTAAACTAAGTAAGAGTAAAGGACAACAAGAAGTTAAATCAGGAAAATATATTGGATGGGATGATCCAAGAACATGGTCTCTTCAATCACTAGAAAAAAGAGGAATACAAAAACAAGCAATAAGAGAATTTTTATTAGATTTTGGCTTAACTCAAAAAGAAACAACAGTTCCAATAGAGATATTATATGAAAAAACAGAAAAATCCTTTATGAGCTTTCAGAAAAAGCAAAAATTGTAAAATATGGAAGAGAAGTTAAAATAAGAACACAAGAAAGCAAGGTAAAAAAAATAAAAACAGATTTAAAAAAAGATAAAGAATATGTTCATTTTATTGGATTAGGTTATTGCAAGTTTAATAAAAAATCAAAAGAATACTGGCTTAGCCACAAATAAAATGTCTGAAGAAGCTGAAGAAAATCAAGAAGAAACAAAAGAAGAGCAAGAACAAGAAGAAATAGAAGAATCAGATGAAGAAAGTGAATTAGAAAGCCTTGCTCAAGATACTCAGTTTCATGAATTTATCCAGCCAACAGAAAGCTCTGCTCCTGTAATTCAAACAGATTCTTTATCTATAGAATCTCCTATTGAATCTCCTTCTATTGAACTAGAAACACTATCAGATGAAGGAATTTCAGGACAAAGAGAACAAGAAGAAGAACAAGAACAATATATTTCAGTATATAATGCTCCAGACTATAATGAAACAGAAATGCCTCAGGCATCTGAGATGAGAGAAAGAAATACAATTGTTTCTCCACAAGAGATGTTTAATCAATCAAGAACTAGTGATTTGCGTCCAATGAAAATAGATTCTTGGCATGAAATGCATAATATAAAAGAAGGGCATGAAGATTATGAAGTTGTAGCAGAAGCAAAACCAAGACAAGAAAAAGATAATCTTCCATTTCAACAAAAAAGAAAAGAATATCAACCAAAAAAAAGATAAAAAACATTTAGATAAAAAGTTTTTAAACTATTGTTGCTTAATTATAGTAATAAAAAACAAATTTAAAAAAAGAGAAAATGTCAGAAAACTATGAATTTTTTTATCAAGGCACTCCTTCTAGTCTAGACAATGAATACGGAAACTTCACTGGATATAGAATGGCTCATGAAAATATAGGCTCTCCAACTTCTATTCAAACAGCTAATCAAATTAGAGAGGTCTCAAACTTACTAAATCAAGGAATTAAAACAGTTGAACTTCAACCAATATCTCCAGAAGTTTTTGACCAGGTTCCTAAACAACATTTTAAAGAAGTAAATAGACTAAAAAAACTAACAGGAGCAGAAACAACAATCCACGCACCTTTAGTTGAACCATCTGGATTTACAAAAGAGGGTTGGAATGAAGCAAATAGAGAACAAACTGAAAGGCATCTGAAACAAGTAATTGAAAAAGCTCATATTCTCTCTCCAGAAGGAAATATGCCAGTAACAGTTCATGCATCTGGAATTCCAGGAACAGAATTTATTCCAACAAAAGAAGGAGTAAAAGAACAACAAATAATTGCTGTTAATAGAGATACAGGCCAGTTAGTTCCAATTAAAAGAGAAGAGGAAGCATATCCTGAATTTACAGGAGAACAAGAAATACAATGGAGAGAAGCAGCATCTAAACTTAGGTCAGCAAATGCAACAGAATGGCAAAATAAAATTACTAACTTAGCGTTTTATAAAAAAGAAGCAGATGAAATTTTAAATAGAGCAATTCCTGAACTCTCACCAATATCAAAAAAACTAGAAAAGGGACAAATAACAAAAAAAGATATGGAGGAATATGCAAAGCCATTTCAAGAAATTGAACGTGCAGATTTATTTTTAGAAGATGTAGAAACAAGATTTAGAAATATGTATAGTGATGCATATAAATATTCAGATGATAAACAAAGAGAAAAACTAAGAAAAATAGGTAAAGAATGGGCAGAAGCAACTGAAAAGATGAAAGAAATGGGAGAAAAACTAGAAAATGGAGAAATTTCAAAAGAAGAATTTATAATTGAAAGAGAAAGGATGAAAATTAAAGAAACAATTGAAAAATCAAAACTTCTAGATCAAACAATTAACCAGTTAGGAGGTGTCCGTGCCCCAGAAATGTTTGTTCCTGTTGAAGAGTTTGCAACAGAAAAAGCAGGAAAAACATTTGCAAATGTTGCTTTTGAAGGTTATAAAAAATATGGAGATAAAGCCCCAATAGTCTCAATAGAAAATCTTTATTCTGGAATGGCTTTTTCTCGTGCAGATGATATGAAAAAACTAATTGAAAAATCAAAAGAAGAATTTATGATTAAAGCAACTAAAGAAGGATATTCAAAATCTGCAGCAAAAAAAGCAGCAGATAATTTAATTGGTACAACTTGGGATGTAGGACACCTAAATATGATGAGAAAACAAGGTTTTGAAAAAAAAGATATTATTGCAGAAACAAAAAAAATAGCACCATATGTTAAACATGTTCATCTAACAGATAATTTTGGCTTTTCTGACTCTCATCTTCCTCCAGGAATGGGAAATGTTCCAATAAAAGATATTATGAAAGAGCTTGAGAAAAAAGGATATGAAGGAAAAGGAATTGTAGAAGCAGGTGGTTGGGCTCAACACTTTAAATCCTCACCTCATCCACAAGTATTACAAGCCCTAGGTTCCCCAATTTATAGTTCTGGAGGACCTTATTGGAATCAAATACAAGGAACAGAAGCAGGATATTTTTCAGGATATGGAACCTTTCTTCCAGACAAGCACTTTTCAATGTATGGTGCAGGTTTTGAACAACTTCCAGTAGAGCTAGGAGGACAGGTTCAAGGAAAACAAGATAGATTTTCAGGAGCACCAATGCAATAAAGGAAGATTTAAAAAAGAAAAAAGATATTAATAAATATAAAAGAGGAAAAGATGGTGAAAAAAAACATAAAAAAAGAAAATTTAAAAAATTCTAAGAAAAAACAATCTAAAAAATCTAGAAAAAACATAAAAAGAGTTTCATCAAAAGAGTTTCCTACTTTAAAATTAGCTGATGAACATGATATTGCTTTAGATTTTGCACAAAAAGCATATCAAAAATTTAACAAACTAGTTAAATCAATTATTTTATTTGGTTCATCAACAAAAGACACAGCAACTCCTACTTCAGATATTGATATTATAATTATTTTAGATGACTCTTCTGTTCAGTTTGACCAAAAAGTAATTTTATGGTATAGAGAAGAACTAGGAAAAATAATAAGAGAAAATCCATATAAAAAATCTCTTCATGTAAATACAATAAAACTAACAACTTGGTGGAATGATTTAATGAAAGGAGACCCTGTTATTGTAAATGTTTTAAGATACGGAGAACCTTTAATTGATTTTGGAGGTTTTTTTACTCCTATAAAGATTCTCTTACAGCAAGGAAAAATTCGTTCAACTCCAGAAGCAGTTTATACAGCTTTACAAAGAGCACCAACTCATCTTGCAAGAAGTAATTCAGCTGAACTTTCAGCTGTAGAAGGAATTTACTGGGCAATGGTTGATTCAGCTCATGCAGCTTTAATGGCAGCTAAAAAAACTCCTGCAAGTCCAGAACATATTCCAATAATGTTAAAAGATACTTTTGTAGAAAAAAGACTTTTGAAAATGCAATATGTTGTTTGGTATAGAGATATGTATGTAATTCATAGAAAAATAGTTCATGGAGAGGTAAATGATATTAAAGGAATTGAACTAGATGAATGGCAAGATAAAGCAGAAAAATTCATCCAAGCAATGACAGAAATAATAAAAAAAATAATAATTTAATTATTTAGTTCTCAATATGTTAAAGACTTAAAAGATATTAATCTAAAATCTACTCTTTAATTAATTTTTAAAAGAAGATCACCCTAAGCCAGCGGTTTACCAAATAACAGAATTATCAATCTTAATCTACTATTTAATATATTGTAAAAAATTAAAAAAGAAAAAATTAAGCTGATTTTCCAACTGCTTCAGCTATTGATATATAGATTTCTTCTTTATCTTCGTCTTCAAGTCTTGCTATGTTTTGAGAGATATAACTTCTTAGTCTAGATTTATTCCAGTTATCTCCATCTTTAAACTCATTTAATAGCTCTCTCTTTGTAGACTCAGTTAGTCTTGCAAGATATCCTAATACTGCTTGTGGATTTGCAGCTGCATGATATCTAACTGCATCTTTAAAAGCATCAGATACAAAATCAATATAAACTGAAATATCTTGATTTTCAAGAGCAGTTCTTAGTTTTTCATAGTTTTGATGTAATTCAGATGTTTCTGAGAAACTATTTTCAGCTGGTTTTATAGTTAAAACAAGTCTAACTAACTCATTTTCATCTACTAAACCTAAAGAGCTAGATAAATTATCTCCAATATCTTGTTTAGCTTGTTCTTCATAATAATCTCTTGCATTATTTAGATATTCTAAAGCAACATCTCTTGGTTGCCCTACTGCAGCTGTATCTGGAATATTATTATCAGCATTATGAGCAAGTCTTCCTATATCTCTTCTTGCTCTAGGAGTATCAATTATATGACTAGTTTCAGGATTACTAAATGCACTATATATTTCTCTAGTTTTTCTTACATTTTTACCTAAATCTATTAAGTCTTCTTCAAGTGTCATTTTCTATTCTCCTTTAGTTTATTAGAATTCTTTTTATTAGGATAGTCAAATCTCCTTTTACATCTAGGACAAGCCTTAGGATTTTCTTTTCTCGGGTTCCATTCATATTCACAATATTCACATATCATTTTCTTTGTGTTTTGTTGTTATTTTATAGTAATAATAGTAATAATAAACCCTTTATAAACCTTTATATTTTGTATTTACTTAATAGTAGTTATAAAATAAAATTGCAAAAAAAATATCTAAAAAAAGGTAAAATTGCATAAAAAAAGCAATTTCAAACTAGAAATTTTGCAAAAAAAGATACTTTTTTAGAAAAATTGCAAAAAAATTTTCCTCCTTTTAAGGAAAGTAAAGGAGAGGGTAATGGCCAGAGCCATTTCCTGTTTTCTTGACGGGGACACAAGATAACAAGATTTCACACCCTCTCCTAATTGCTCTTTGGCACTACAAGTTAGGTAGCGAGTATCCATCATAATTTGACGGCACTACCTTGCATCCTTCGCCAAGTCACCAGTTCGCGACGATCTCCTCTTTCTTCTTCTTTGGAGCGTTCGTGTTTCTTCGCCATTTATTCATCTTCTCATCCTCCTTAAAAAAGACCTTGTTATCTGTCTACTTCTTCCTCTCCGGGCACTTTAATTTTCCATAGCCCTCCTTTCTTCTTTGTGAACGCTTTGTTCGCTTTTGGCTTGTTTTCTTGTTTGCTAGCATCTGAAAACTGTCTTAGGCGGAACTCCGTTTCCCCGAATCTGCTCCTTGTAATTAGTCCTGGTCAAATGATGATGACCTTTACTGTTATGATTGCTCCCTCGAACATGCGTCTCGTTTCTTCTTACACCCATTGCGTCTGAGCTCTTTCTAGACATACCTCTTCCCCTTATCTGAAGTCTCTCTTGCTGTCAAACTGCCCCGAGTGTTACATTACTGCTCTTCCCAAAAGCGAATGTTGGTTGTACTGGCTTATCTGCCACCAGTAATTCTCAACCTTTCTTTGAAGCTCTGGCCACGCTCTTTCACCACGCCGGTTTCTGAGGTAAATGACAATGTCCTTGAACATCTCCTCAATCTGGTTATTGTTAGGCATCTCCTCCCTAAGAAACTCGTTAAATTTCCCTATCAAGACAACATCGTCTTGATTTTCTGAATCAAGAATTTGTTTGAACCCTCTTGCCAAGATTTTTGCTTTTTCAAGCAAGCCCTTAGCTTTCTTCAGCCTCTTTATTAATCTCTTTGATAAAGAGGTTACATCTCTCTCTATATCTTGTTCTCCTATCTCAAGTACTTTAGGCATTTTGCCCCCCGTGAGAAAAATAGGGGATAGACCTGTTACTTCTACTTTGCGTGGAACTTCGGGCGCAGGTTAACAAAAGGTACATCAGCAGGTCTATCCCCTGTCCAAAGAAATACATCTGCTACTTACGATTGCTTACTTCTGCTTCTTACTACTTACAACTTATGCCTATTGCCTTTTCAATAGGTCTTATGCCTCGGCCTTTCTTGTTTCTACCTAGGTCGAGTTGGTCTCAGCCGTCGCCGCGTTCTCCGAACTTCCCATCGCCGCGTGAATCGTCTTGTCTTGCGAGACACCCCCGGGCCTGCATTCGGTGTTTTTCGCTGTCACCGTTTTTGTCGCTGTTTCTGCTCTTATCGACTTGGCCTCGTTCTTGTTGGCCGTGTTCTCCGCGCTCATCGTCGCGTTCTTCGTTGCCCTTGTCGCTTCTTCTTCGAACTCCGCCTTTTTTGCTTCTACGTTAGGCGGTCTCGGGTCTTTCTGCACTTCGTTCTTCGCCTGGCTTTCTTCTGCGATCGTCGCCTCCAAAGAGGAGGTCATGAACAGCATCACGCAGATTGCCACCAGCGTGAGTCCAAAAACTTTCCACATGGCAAGTCCCCTTATTCTCAGATTCTCAAAGTGATACTTCTTGCCATTCCAAACATCTTACTTCTTACTTCTGCTTCTTGCTGCTTACATCTGCTTCTTTGCAACTATACAGCAACCGGCGGGAACCTTCTTGATCTACTTCTCTTAAATCTACATCTCTTTTCTCCTTAATAGAGAATACATCTCTGTCTTGTGTCTTGTCATAAACACCTCCTTTCTGCCAGAACCTTGGTTTATACATATTTTTATCTAATCTTAAGTGAAAACAACTTATTCCACTCTGATTCTTGTATGATTGCACAATGCAACTAGAAATCTAACTAATACTAATTCAAGGTATTCCACTTCTTATGATGTTATTCCGAATCTATTTCCTTACTTCTGTGTGTCAATATCTTCTTCAATGTTGTCAATGTCAATGCGGTATGTTATGTATTAAGTTATAATTATGATACTAATTCTTTATTATACCTCTCTTTCCTCACTTTTTACTTATGATTTCTAAGTTTATAAATTTTATGAAGAAGAAATCTGGGGCAGGTAGCTCAACCAAGAAAGGGGACATATATTGGGAGCAAACTCACTGCCCCAGTTAATAAAGGATTATTTAGAATCAAACGGTGTCCCAGACTTATCATCACTTCCTCTGGCCCTGCTTAGTGCATTTGATGAAGATTCGCCTGCAGCAGTATTTGCAGTTCCAGCACTCTCCAGAAAAGAGAATTGAACTCCACATCTAAAAATTGCTCCCTCTCCTTTTCTGAAGTCAGTTGCACAACCTGAAACAAACAGCAATGCAATTAACAACACAGAAAGAATTATCCGCTTACTCATCTCTCTTCTCCTTGTCAAGGTTTTCCCACACCCCCTCTTCAAGGATTTAACCTACTCTTCATCCTAGTTTTACTTTTCTTCACCTCCTTTCTTAAGCCTCTCCAGCTCTTCTTGAAGCTTTATTCTTTTGTCCTTTAAACTATCCAGCTCTTCTTGATGCTTTTTGATTACCTTATCAACTGTCTCTATTTCTCTCTGCTTCCTCTCTTTTCGATCTTCCATTCCCTGGAAAATCGCAGGTAGGATAATTGAAGCTAATAAAGCTATTGTAGCCACAACAATCATTGTCTCAATCATAGTCCAACCTCTTCTCGTTTTCATCTCTCTTCTCCTTTCTAACAGTTAATCATCAGACGAAGAAATCCTGGAAGAAGCCCCATTATAATGAAACCAACCATCACAAAGAGATACCCCCCATCATCTTCATCGCCTTGTTCTCCAGACAGTTTATCAAAACCATCTCTTATGAAAAGAACAGCTATTCCTGCGATGATACTTGCGATAGTCCCATATAACCAAATCATCTCTCTTCTCCTAAAAAAGTTTCCTAGTTTAACAGCCCATCACCACGCGCTTTCCTATAATAAAAGCAAAAGCAGGCCGTGGCAAGCTGTTAGATTTTTCCTAAAAAAGGTTGTTAAGGATTTCCTGTGACTCAGAAGAAAGCTCCACAGCCTCTTCTGTTCTTATTGCTTCGAGCAACAAGATTTCTTGGACTACCTCTGCTGCTTCGATATCAGAAATCTCGCCAGGCTCAATCCCTTGTCTCTTGAAAGACTCTCTCAGTCCATCAAGATCATCATCAAACAAAGGAAAAAACTTGTTGCCTTGTCTTGGGCAACTTACAACTCCGACTCCTTCATTAAGCTCTCCAAGAAAAACAGCTTTCTGCTCTACATCTCCAACTGCAGTCTCACTCCTATCAAGGTACAGTTTCATTTTTTGCCCTTTCTTTTCTTAAGAGTCCCTATTTTCTTGGGTTTTTTAGCTGTCATTTTCTTAGGTTTCTTCATTTCACTCCTTTCCATTTTCTTTTAGTCTTGTTTTTCCTTTTCTTCTCTCTTGCCTTTCTCTGTCTCTTTTCTTCTCTCTTTTTCCTGTTTTTCTTATTCTTCTGCCTAGGTGTCTGCTTATTCAGTCCCATCAAAGTCCCCCTTTCTAAGCTATTCCACTGGTTTAGTAGTTATTCCGCCTGATTCTTGTTTTTCAATATGCTTCTTGCTAATAGAATTCGTACTTATTTCATGTTATTCCGATATTATTCCCTTGTCTTCTGTTTATCTATGATGTCTTCAATGTTGTCAATGTCAATGCAGTATGTTATGTATTAAGTTATAATTATGATTCAATGATTTTTCTTCTTCCCTTACTATCTTTAATCTCTCTAACTCTAATTAACCTCATATCTAATAGCTTATTTTTAATCTTATTTCCTTTTCTTGCTGATAATTTTAGTGCTTTATATATTTCAGTTGTTGAATATTCTTTTCTCTCTCTAGTTAAATTCCTTACTAAATCAAGAAACATCTCTTCATCTTCTGTTAATTCTTCATTTTTCTTATAAACTTTTTCATTATTTTTTAAAAAATCTAAAACTAGCTTAATATCTCTATCAGGACTTTCTTTATTTTTCTTTTTAGCATAGTCTCTTAACCCTTCTAAAAACTCTTTAATCTCTTGTTTGCTTTCTCCTCTCTCTAGTCTTTTCTTAACCTCTCCTAATAAAGCAGTTTGTTTATCATCTAATTTTTTTTCCTCTTTAGTCTGTTTTTCCTCTTGTTTTTCATAGTCTTGCATAAACTCTTTGTCATTTCTAGCCTTAACCTCTAGATTAAAGTGCTCCATTTTCTCTTTAATCTCTTTATCTGTAATTTTTTTATTTTTAAGTTTTGAAAGTTCTACATGAATTAAAAAAGGAGTATAAAAATTTTCAGCTAGTTTAACAATAGCATTTCCTACTGGCAATCTAGAAAAATACTCTTCTTGTCTCTCTAATAAACATATTCTAGAAATTGCTTTAATATCATCTGGAAGTTGTTGTTGAAAAGCAATATGACAAGCACTATTTCCAAGAATAGTTGGAGATAGCTTAGAAATATGCTGGTCTAGACAAATTAAACTAACTCCATACTCTCTAATCTCTCTATAAACACTATCTGTAACAGTCTCTTTAACAAAAATAGGTCTTTCTTTTAAGAAAATATTATGTGCTTCATCAACTAAAATTGCCTGTTCAAATCTCTCATTTGAGTTTCCAGCTTTTTTTAGTTTATAAATATAAGTTAGTAAAAATCCAGAGAAAAAAGTTTTTTCAATATTACTTAAAGAACTCATTTCAAAAATTATTTTTTTCCCTAATAAGTCATCTATTGAACTTGCACTCTCTCCTTTACAATTAATTACCTTTCCAAAATCTCCGAATGTTAGGACATGGGCAATTCTTAATGCAGATTCAAGCCAGTTAGCCTCTCTTCCTTTAACCTGCTTTATTTTATCTTCTAGTCTATATCTTATTTCATACCAAGTTGGATAGTCTCCTGAACCTTTGTAAACTCCAGCCTCTCTAAATGCCTCATCTAAAGTTTCTGAAATAAGCTTATGTACCCCATAACTTGCATAAAATGATTCTGTAATTAAATCTGCAAGTGTATTCAACCACTCTTTTGGAGAAACTCCTTTTGGAGGTTTATTAATATTTATCTTGAAAAAATTACTAATTCTTTCATTTCCAACTGTAAATAGTTTTATTTCATTATCTGCAAGCATTAAAGGTCTAAAAGACTTTTTCCAATCAAAAATAAAAAAAGGCTTTTCTTTTTTAATAAAATTCTCAATAATATTAAATGCAAGATTTGTCTTTCCACTTCCACTCATTCCAGAAATACAAACATGCCTAATCCAGTCTTTTTCTTTTAAACAAAAATCTTGCAGTTCTTTATTAGCATAACTTACTTTAGCTAGTGGATACTCTCCATTAACTTCATCTTTTGGAGGTTCTAGTAAAACTTGCTTATCTAATAACTCAGAAAGGTGTTTTCTATATAGTAAATTTAAAGCCTGCTCTATCTCTTGTCTTGCCTCTCTCTCAGCAAGAGTATAATTTAAGTAGATCTTATCTATTTTATCCCCAAGTATAGGTTTTAACTTTCTACATATTTCTTCAGGTGTAAGATTTCCTAACATTTTAATCTAAGAATTCGTCTAAGATTTCTGCTCTAGTTTGCCTTTCTTTTGCTTCTTTAACAAAGCCTCTTAACTCCTCTTTTAGCCTAGCAATATCCTTCCAAGCGTCAATCTTTTCTTTTATTTTAAACTCCTCTAATTCCACTTCTTTCTGCTTTAAGGGTATTTTTTCAGATAACTTAACATCTCTAGCTTCTAAAATAAAGTTATTTATCTTTGTTTTAACATCATTAGCCTTTTTTTCCATCTCAGTACTTAGGCCTTCTCTTTCAGAAATAAGTTCATTGATCTCACTAATTATATCATTTAGTGAGTCTAACTTTCTACTTTGCAACTCCCGGAAAATGTCAGATTTAGCCTTTTCCAAAGCTTTCCAAGAGATTTCCTTTTCCTCAGTCATCAAAATTCTAAAAAAAAGTTATTTATAAATCTTTGCTTTTTCCACTTATTCCACTTATTCCATAAAAATACCTGAGTGTTGGCCCTCTTTTATAATATGCAAAACATCTTCCCAATCTAATAAACAATCTTCATCTTCTGCAGAATCCATTAAAGCCTCTTGAACCTCTTTTTCCAAACCTAATTCCCACATAAAAAAATGACAATGAGTTCTTTTTTCTTTATCTTTCTTTACAAAGTAAAGATAATCAAAATCATCAGAGTCAATATAGTCATATTCTAATTCTCTTCTCCAGTCATACTCTGCCCTAACCATTTAATTAATTAAATTCATGTATTTTTAAATATTTAGAAAATATCTAGCTCTTCTTCTACCAAATCTTCTGCTGTTTCTTCTAAAACCTCTTCTACATTTCTACCATTTTCCTCTTTTTCTTCTTGTTTTTCCTGTTTTTCAATCTCTTTTTGCAAATTTTCAGCTGTTTTTCCTGCTTCTTGTATTTTTCCAGATAAATTAGAAAAAACATCTACCTCTATTTCTGTGTCTGGAAACTCTTGTTTTTCTTCTTCTATTTTTCCTTTTACTTCTTGTTTCTCTTCTTCAACCTTCTCTTCTAATTCTTTAACAACATCATCTACTTTTTCCTCTTTTTCTATATTATCTTGCTCATTTTTTTGCTCTGTTTCTTCTTGTTTGTCTGATTCTATTAATTCATCCTTTTCTTCTCTTTCTACTAATTTATTTTTTTCTTTGTTTTCATAACTCTGTTCACTTTCATCAATTTGCATCTCATTTTTTTGCTCTGTTTCTTCTTGTTTGTCTGATTCTATACCTTGTTCTTCTAACTCTTTTATTAACTCACTTATTTCTTTTGCTTTATCTGCATTTACACTTATACTAGAAATTCCATTTTTTAATAAAAACTCAGCCATTTTTTTCTTACTTCCTGCCTGTCCACATAAACTAGATTCTGTATTATTTTCCTTACAAACTCTTAATACTTTTTTTATTTGAGATAAAACAGCTGGATGCATCTCATCATATAGCTCTTGAACATCTTCATCATTTCTATCTATTGCAAGAGTATACTGAGTTAAATCATTTGAACCTATAGAAACAAAATCAACTTTCTTACATATATCATCAATTATCTGAACACTTGCAGGAGTTTCAATCATAACTCCAAATTTCTTATTTTCATCTTTACAAATCTCATCAAATATCTCTCTTAGCTTCTCTACTTCATTAATAGACATAACTTGTGGAAACATAATTCCAATTTCTTTCTCAATCTTAGTTATAGCTTTTAACTCTGCTTTTAAGATTTCAGGGTATTTTAGTAAAAACCTAGCACCATGATTTCCTAACATAGGATTTCCTTCTTTTTCTGGGCTTCCTTCAAGCCTTGAGAATTCATCTGTTCTTAAATCAGAAGCTCTAACCCAAATTCTATTAAAATATTTAGATATTTTCTTTAAGCCATCAAAAATTAGCTCAGAATATCTATCTAGTTGATTATTTTTATAATACCATAAAGGATGTTTCTCCATTTTAGCAATAATTCCTTCTAGCCTAGTTAAACCAATTTCTTTTATTCCTGTCTTGCTTGCTCTTTCTGCATAATCTGGAAGATCTACAATAAGTTTTAGTTTTAGCTTTGTATCTACAACTTTTTCAATTTCAGCTAGTTTTTCCTCTACCTCTCCTTTTATCACTCTTCCTGTAAACCCATCTACTGAAACTATCTGTCCTTCTTGTAATTTAGTTGTTGCATTATCTGTCCCAACAACAGCTGGAATTCCCATCTCTCTAGAAACAATAGCTGCATGTGAAGTTAAACCACCTTCATCTGTCACAATTCCAGCAGCTTTTTGCATAGCAACAACCATATCAGGATTAGTCATCTTAGTAACAAGAATATCTCCTTTCTGTATTTTTCCTAGCTCTTTTAAATCTTCAATAATTTTTACCTTACCTGTATCAATTCCTGGAGATGCAGCAAGACCTTTTACAAGAACCTCTCCTTGAACCTCTTTTCCTTGTTTTTTCTCTAAAGTTGTTATTGGTCTAGTCTGAACAATATAAAGCTCTTCCCCTTCAACAGCAAACTCAATATCTTGAGGCTTTTTATAGTGTTTCTCAATCTTTAAACCATACTCAGAAAACTTTCTTATTTGAAAATTATCTAATACCTGTTGCTTAGATCTCTCATCTGTTAGTTTAACTATCTCATTTTCTCCTGAAGAATTCCTCACAATTGCTATTTTCTTATTAACTATCTTCTTATCTTTAATTTCTAAATCTTTTGAAACAACATAATTATCAGGACTTATTCTTCCTGAAACAATTCCCTCTCCTAATCCAAAAACAGCTTCTATAACTAGTTCATCTTCTTGATTAACTGGATTTATTGTAAACATAACTCCAGACTTATCTGACTGAACCATTTTTTGAACAACAACTGCATTTAAAACCTTTTCATGCTCAAACCCTTTTTTTATTCTATAATAAATACTTCTAGGAGTAAATAAAGAAGAAAAACATTTTTTTATATGTTCAATTAAATTAGTTTTTCCTTTAATATTTAAAAAAGTATCTTGCTGTCCTGCAAAAGAAGCTGTAGAAGAATCTTCAGCTGTTGCACTAGAACGAATAGCAACAAAAACATCTTCTCTTGTTTTCTTTAAAATCTCTAGTGCCTGCCCACTAACTTCCTTTCCTATTGGAACATTTAAGTTTTCATAATCTTCTAAAATTAGTTCTTGCAAATCTGAAGGAAGCTCTTCTTTCTCAATCATCTCTCTTATCTCTTTACTTATCTCTGTTAGTTTATCTGTCTCTTCTTCTTTTAGTTCTTTTAGTTTTTCATAGATTTTCTTATCTAGTCCTGTTTTCTCTAAAAAATAAGAATAAGCTTTACTTGTAATAACAAAACCAGGAGGTACAGGAATTCCTATTTTAGTCATCTCAGAAAGATTCGCGCCCTTACCTCCAACTAACTCAACATCATCTTTAGAAAGCTCAGAAAACCACCTAACATAATTATTCTCCTCTTTCTGCTTGCCTTTCTCAACCTCTTCTTTTTTTTCTTCTGTCATTTTTTCTTAAACCTATATAATACACTAACTGGTCTGTGCAACATACTATGAAGATATTCGAATTTTTTTATTTTTTTGTATTTTCCTTCAAAAATTATATCTTTATATCCTACTAAGATAAAACCTTTTTTCCCTAATAATTTTAGATATTCTTCTAAAGGATGATAATATTGATTCGTAGTTTGGGTAAATCTTATCTGACCCCTTGAATTATTTAAGACTACTGCCTTGTATGTATGATATGGATGCATATTTGTTATAAATAATTCTGTTCCTATCTTGCTTGCTTTCCCAATAACATTAATTAGTGGTTTTATATCTTTAATATGATCCTGAACAAGCATACTTAGAATTATATCATATTTTTGTTTTGGTTTGTATTTTACTATATCTCCTTGTTTAAAATTTATTTTTACCTTTTGTTTTTTTGCTTTGTTTTTAGCTATTTTTAACATTTCTTTTGAGAAATCTAGTGCAGTAACATTATTCTTTTTAGCTAAAGATATTGCATATCTACCTGTTCCACACCCAAGGTCAAGAATATCTTTGTTTTTCCATCTGAAAATCTTCTTTGTTTGCTTTTCTTCTAAAAATATTGCAAGATTTACATCTGTATCATATTCTTTTGCCCAGCTTTTATACAGGTCTTTTACGCCGAGATACTTCTTTTTTATTTTATGTTTTTCTTCATACCACTTATCTAAAAGATTGTCTGCTTTTTCAAGAAGCATTTGAGGTTTTTTTATAGCTCCTTCTTTCATACCTAAAAGAGATAGTTCTGAAAGAAGTTCAACAATATCTCCCTCTATCCATTTCTTTTTTCTCTTTTTTATTGCATTCTCAAGTCTTTCTAAATCTCTTTTTATTTTTTCGAGGTTTGTCATTTTTACAATTTTATTTTATCTAAATCAACATTATCATAATCATATAACTTTTTATTTTCTAAATCATAAAAACAATTTTCAAAAATATTCTTCGGATTTCTTAGTTTGAAAAAATTTTGTTGATATAAGTATATTTCAGACTTTAATGGTTTGCCGGGATAGCAATAGAGAATCCACTTCTCTCTATTTTTTATATAATCATTACATAATTTAACTTTTCCTTTTGTAATAAGATAGAATAATAAACTCTCCTCTAAAATGAAACTAACACTATTATCATCTATCTTTTTATTTGATGATTTGATGTCTGCTTCCACATATTCTTGAAATTTTTTATCTTTTGCATATATTTTTTTAAGTTCTCCAAACAAAGTCATGAATTCTCTACTTTCTAGAATTGTTTGATTCCAGGTTGTAAATGAAAAAGAATCCGGAATGTATCTGGGATTTTTAGTTAATAAATTTTTAAACTCGAATTTGTGGCTGTTAATTAAAGTTTGATGTTTATTCTTTAATTTACTTGCTTTTTCATTAGAATATAAATATAAATTATCTCCATAAATAATATTTAATCCTACAACAGGGTAGGTTATTTTAGAAATAAAAGTTTTCATTTGTTCAAAACAATTTTTCGCACTTTGAGCATTTCCTATCCTACTTAACGAAATGGCAAATAACAGGATTCCTTCTTGTTTTGGCATTCTCTTAATATCAAAAAATTCATTCACCTTTCTTTCTTTCATATCACAAAAAGATAATTAGAATTAATAAAGTTATTTATTTTTTCTGTAAATTCCTAATCTGCCTTCTTCCCAGCTATCTATCTCTCCAACTCTTTCATATCCTTGATTTTTAACAAATCTTTCTGAATCAACATTTCTCCATGGAGATTCAACAACAAGAGCATAAATAGGTAATCCTCTTTCTTCTGCCTGAGAATTTAATCTGCTAGCTATCATTCCTAGACTAGATGCCCCTTTTCTTGTTTTAGGATATTTTAAAGCAATTTGTTCAGCATAAATAAGAGGTTTAAATTCTAAAATTTGTCTTAAAATATCATCATCTCCCCATTTAGCTACATCTGCTATTCTTTGATCATCTGCAGCTGTTAAAAAAGCAATTAATTCATCATCATCTAAAACAACACCACATAGAGGATTATTTTCAATCATCCTTACTAGATGCTCTCCACCTGGAAAATAATGATAAAACCCATTAGTTCTCCCATCTTGCTCTGTAAAATAATGCTGTCTTGCAATCTTAACTATATCTGCAAAATGCTCATTAATTCGTGCTTGTTCTATTTTTAACATTCTTCTCTAATATATCTAACATTTTTAAACCTTGCTATCTTATACCACTTATGAGTAACAATAAAATACAAAGCTTTATAAAGCCAGAATTCAAAAGAAATATACATAATAAACAAATATAAATATTTCAAAGACTTAATAAAATGATGAAAGATTCACAAAGAGTTATAAGAGAAGAAATAAGAGCAGTTTTTACAGAGACTGGAATAGAAGGTGTTAGAAAATTTGTTTTAGAGCATAGATCTGATCCTAATTATAAAAATTTTCTCCCAAAACTTGACAAAGCTGCAGAACAAGGAGGAAAACAAGGAGCCAGAGATTTTATTCAAGATTACCTAAAGAATCCTAATTTACAGGGGACAGAGAAAACACATGATTATACTGTCCCAGAAAGATTTAGAACAAGACAAGGAACTGATGTTGGTTATGCTCCTGCAAAAACACCAGTAAGAGGAGTTGATTATCCAAGAAGTGTTGAAACAAGAAGAGATGTTGATAGAGTAAGAGAAGAGGATATGCCTTCTAATGGTCTTATCGAAAGATTAAACTCATTAGCTAGAAATTATAAAGATAATAAAATATCTATAAGAGAAGGATACACAGAACTTAAAAAACTAGGAGATGAATTTGAAGATTTTAAAGATAGATTTTGTGAAATTGCTGGTGATTTAGAAATAGAAATAGAACAAGATATGGAAAAAACAGCTAGTCAGACTGGTAACCCTCATCATTAATATAATTAAGTTCCCAGTGAATATGTGGTGTTTTTCTTAATTCATCTGGATTATCTACTGCCTCTCTATTAATAATTTCATGTGCTACAATTACTTTTCCTTTTTTTCTTGCATCTTTACTATCATAAAAACTCCTGCTTCTATCACTTAAATCTTCCGGCCCATAATAAACTGTTCTCGATTTCATATTTGGATAATTTTTTTGATCTTTAGCATCTTTTTCAGAAGATACAAATAAAGGAACAAATTCACCAGACTGAACCTTTTCATTCCAAGAGTGAATATATTTCAAAGCCTTTTTTCTAAATAGTTTAAATTCATTACCTGAACAATATTTATTTCTATTTACATTAAAATCTTCATATTCAATACCTCTATCACTCAATACCGCTTTCCAATATCCATCTGATATTTCATTATCTACATCATCATAAAAAGTATCTAAAAACCTTTTTTTATTTTCATCATAACTTTTTTTAGGATCCCATAATCCATTAACATCAAATCCTCTTTCTGCAAATTCTTTTGCCCTATGAGCGTCACTTAAAAGTTCTCTTCTAATTTTAACAAATTTTATTTTCTTTAATTTTTCTTCTAAATTCTCCGTCAAAATCAAAACTCCTCCAATAATAAATACAAGAATTCCGAAAATACTTATAGAATTTAAATTAGAGTTCCCAATAACAGCCCCAGTTATTGTTGCTCCTGTAAATATAATAATTACTCCAATAATAACTAAACCCAAGCCTAAACCTCTTTTCCAAATCATATCAATTTCCCTAAAATTTTATTTAAAAATCTAAAAACTTTTTCTGCATATTCTTTGTCAAATCTTTTTCCATAATACATTACTCCATTTCTAAAATATCTAAGCTGATTAATAAAACTAATTTCATTATCTGAAAAAGTTAATTTTCTTAAGAAAGATACTTCAGACTCATGTGCGCCTTTTCCTGAAGAATAAAATCCTTCATTAAACATTTTTGCTCTGATAAGATAAATTATAATATCATAACAAAATTCAATAATGTCATTTGCATTTTCATCTAAAATTCCTATTTTTGAGATATTCATATTTAAAGAATTTAATTTCCTTTCAGCCTCTTCTATTAAATCTCTTGCCCTATTTATATCTGGAGTTCTCTTTTTAACTACTCCTTTTTTTATATAATATTCAAATTCCTTTGGAAGTTTCATAGTTCTATACTCCCCGAGAGCAATATCCCACTTAAAATATTAGACTTTAAATTTTTATGAATATCTTTGAAACTATTATAAAAATTAATTGTTATTTTTCTTTCAAGCATATTCTCAAATTTTCTTAAATCAATCTCCTTATATTTTGAGCCTATAACAGCAATATCAATATCTGAATCAATAGTATCTTCGCCCCTAGAATAACTTCCAAAAAGAATAATTGCGCATCCAGTAAAAATTTCCTCTAAAAATCTTATAATCTTTGATTCATAAACCATTTTAAGATTATCGACTCTTTTCATATCGATCATCTCTAAATTATCTGTATTAAATTCAACAAGATTAAGATTCATATTTCTCTGCTTTTTAATAACTATTAAATTTTCTTTTTCTAATAAATTAAGAGACTTTGAAACAGCTGTTGGAGAAACTCTTAGTTTTTTTGCAATTTCTCTTTGATTTAGCTCTTTTCCAGAATTAATATATAAAATCCTTAATATCTCATTTTGAAGCCTAGTTAACTTTTGTTTATAGATATCCATTATAGTTTATACATATAAACTATAGTTTATAAAGATTTCTGTTGAGCTTAAAAATATTTTATTTTATTTTCTTTAGTATAAGATCAACAACTTGTTTCTTACTTAATTTATTACAATCAACTAATAATGCCTGATTATCAAATCTATCATCATGCATTTTATGCAAATCTTTTAGTTTTCTTTTTTTAATGTAAGGATGCCACTTATCTCTCGCTCTTTGAATATTCCTTTTATATGCTGTTTTCATTTTCACCTCAAATTGAAAAACAATTATCTTATATTTGTACTTTTTAATATAATTATTAATGTATTTTCTTATTGTTTCTTCTGACATCTCTTCAAGAAGAATATTTTTCTTTTTCTTCATTACTTCTTTTAATATAGCAAATAAAGCTATTTTTCTCAACTCTCTATCTTTTTCAGAAAACATATCTTTTATTTTTGGAAAATCTATTAAAACCCAATTTTTCAATTTCTTGGTTTTCTTAATATTATGAAAAGCAGTCGATTTTCCACTTGTAGGTTTTCCTCTTAATATAACTAATTTTGGCATTTTAATATTTCCTCTCCAATTGTTTTAAATAAGTCTTAAGTCTATTAATATATTGTTCTCTTAATCTCTTACTTTTTGTTCTATTCACTCTATATTTATAAGTTGGATGAATTATATGTCTTGGATTTGTTATTGCTCTATCTAACCCTTTCCAGCTTTCAGGAGCTTTATTTCCCTTTACTAACTCTTCTAACTCTACAAGCCAAAAAACCTGTTTAATCATTTCACTAAATCTTAAATCTCCTCTTCTATACATAGGAAGAAAAAGGTCCCAAAAAGTCTTGATTCTTATCTCTAATGCTCTTTGATCATCTCTCTGAGGATATTTGTTAGGATCTAAAGGTTTTCCATAAATAATTCTATAATTTCCTAATTTCCTTAAAAATAAATCAGGTCTTCCTCTTGGTTTTTTTGTTTCATAATGCCTTTTATTATGCTCTAGCTCCCATAATGAAAAAAATCCCAAATTTAAGTCTGGCTTATATTTTTTCTTAACTTCTTGTGCAAGTTTATCAAGCCTTCTTAATAATCTATTATGTTTAATTATTGTTGTTAAATCTATATCACTTTTCTCATTCATCTCTCTTCTAACAAAACTTCCTTTAACATAAATAGCTCTTAACTCATCTCTTGGAACATTTTCAAGAATAATTTTCTTAGCAGCTCTTAAAGATTTTATAGCTGCTTCTTCTATCTCTGTCTTGCTTTTCCAATCTCTCCAGAATTCTCTTTTCATATTTTTATCCCAATCTTCTTATGTTTCCTGAATTTGACAATCTCTTTATATCCTGCCTTTCTTGCCAGACTAATTGCTTTATCTAATCTATCTCCAACCTGCCCAGAATGATGAGCATCAGAACTTATTGTTATAGGAATATTTCTTTTTTTCATCTCTTTCATAATCCAAAAACTAGGATATTGTTCTTTGACTCTTTTTACAAATCCATGAGTATTTATCTCAATGCAAATTCCTTTTTTTCTAGCTATATCTAGTGTCTTTAATACCTCTTGCTTATACCAACTTTCTTTCTCATCAAATAAACAAGATTTTTCATTATAGAGTTTAATATAATCAAAATGCCCTATACAATCAAATAATCCTGATTTAATCAGATTTCTTATTTGTTTATAATACTCTTTAATAAGAGTTTTCATTCCAAGTTTATTTGAAATATCTTTCCAAAAATCAAAACCAGCATCAAAAGGAATATATTTATCCTTATATTTAAGATAGTGAACAGAACCAATAATCAAATCATATCTTTTTCCATATTTTCTTATTTCTTTTTTTGTCCAATCTTTAAACTCTTCTATCCAATCCATCTCTGTTCCAAAAGCAACTTCAATTTTATCTTTATATTTCTCTGCAAGCTGCTTAACTTTCTTCATATATCCTATATAATCAAATTTTCCAATTTTTTTACCTTTTAGTTTCAGATATCTTGAAGGCTTTCTATAGTGATCACAAAAGCAAATATATCTAACTTTTTCTTTTATTGCCTCTTTAATCATCTCTTCCTGAGTTAAGCTTCCATCACTTGCTTTTGAATGAACATGTGAGTTTATTTTCATAATTCTACCTCTTTTAAACAATCAGAACTAATTATTCTTGAAATTCTAGCTAATCTTTTAACTGAATCTTCTAAATCTTTTCCCACTTTTCTTTTATCTTGTATTTGCTCTAAAACTCTTAAATCTAATTCTGCTAATCTTCTTGCTTTTTGATTTGTTCTTAAAATAGAAATTTGATGTAGATAATTTCCTGTTTCTCTGCCTTTTCTATGTCCTCTTATCATTACTTCTTTTACCTTTGCTCTAGCTTTATAAATATCTGCTAGGGTTTTAACAATTAAAGGATATTGCCTTAACTTACTTCCCATTTTCTCAGGAGTGTCTTCTCTTATTAATAAAGCGAGAATTCCTCCTTTTGTATTTAATAAAGACCTTAAATAAGCTAAAACTAAACCCCTCTTCCCTCCACAAGCCTCAAAAGTAAAAGTCCAATCATACTTTCCTGATTCTCTAGGAATTAATTCATAATTTGAGCAAATATAATCTTCAAATCTTTGTCTTTTTCTGATATAATCTACAAAAGCTTTAGAAATATCACTATAGGTTACTCTAGCTCCTGCCTCTTGCAAAGCACTAGCCCAGCTTGCATAATAACCAGCAATTGCTAATACTCTTTCGCCTTTTTTAATTCCTAATTTTGTTAATAATCTATCATCTTCTGGAGTAGAGCCTTGCTCCCAGATACTCTGCTTCCTCATTCTTCCTGTTTCTGTTTTTATTCCATATCCAGGATTATGCAAGGCCACAGGTTTTAGAATTTGCTTTAAATTAGGAACTTTAAACTTCATATTCTTACACTACAACATATATGTTAGAGTTTATAAATCTTGTTTCAGCGTCGAGAAACACTAGAAAGATTTATATACTAGAGATGTTTTTATGATATAAGAATAAGGATTTCTAGCTGTTTTTCCTTCTTTTTAATATTTTTATTGTTTCTATTAAGTAGTTACAATAATAAGGTTTAAATAAACTAATTTTTAATTAAATATATGGCAAAACAAGGAAAAATAGGGAAAATTAGTAAGACAATTTTAGCTTTAGCTACAGCTGGAGCATTAACCTTATCTGGTTTTTTAGTTCATAATGAAAGACAAAAACAAGTAGTTAAGAAAACACCTAATGTTTCAGCCCCTAGGGGATTTGATTTAGAAGATGTAACTAGTGATGCTAATAGAAAACTTATTGAATTTCCAAATGAAATTCCTGGTGCTAAAAGTGTGGAGAAATATGTTGTTCCTGAAGCAAAATATACTTTAGTTCATGTAAGGCAAGCTCATCTTGTTTCTGAGGAACATAAAGAAATTGTTGGAGAAAATAAGGATAAAATAGAAGCTGTGCAAGAAGATATTTACAAAATTTTATTACACTTAGCAGATAATCATGGTCTAAAACAAGTCTATGAAGAAGCTGTTTCAAAAGAAACAGCCCCTGTAGAAAATGTTATGGCAAATTTAGATAAAACTATAAGTAAAATAGATATAAATAGTGAGAAATTAGAAAGAGAAGAAAAAAAACTTCAATTAAAATATAAAAAACATCAATTAAAAAATGATATTGGATTGGCTTTTGAAGCTGAAGAAAAATATCCAAATAATCCTAAAGAGTTTAATGAATATATTCAAAGAAGAAAAGAAGAAATAAAAGAAGAAATAACACAATTAGAATCAGAAATTTTAAAGCCCTTAGATCAAAGAGATGTTTCTCAAAGAATAAGGGAGAAGAATAAATATAGTGCCACATTTAGACTTTCTGCTGAAGGAAAAATAGAAATAGTTGCTGCAGAAGATGCAATGACAAATATTTTAGCATCAAAATTATTAGACGAACATCTAAAGAAAAAAACAAAATTAATTAGCGAATTAATTTTAGATGATAGAGAAGATATCTTATTAGAGATTATATCTAAACAAGATAGTTCTTTAGCTGTATCTGTATATGGGGGGGCTCATGCTTGGGGAGGATATGAATCTTGTGGAGAAGATTATCATATGAGAGGAAGAAGATCATATAAAGATAATATAACTGAATGGAATAAAAAAAACCCTGATAAAAAGTTTTCTTTAATTGAAGTTGTTCCTGAGAGTTATGAATAAAAGATTATTTTTGTTTTATTTTCAGATAAAATAATATTCCTGGAAGAGCAACTATTCCAGAAATCATTATAACATATCTTCCCCCAATCAAATCAACAAGCCATCCTGCAATAGGTAATGAAATTATTGCTGCAACTGAATAAATCATTGATTTAAAACTTCCGACAGTTGCCCTCATTTTATTAGGAATAAATTTATGAAAAAAAGTCTGGCTTACAGGTGTTTGAATCTCCCAAAAAAACTCAGATACAAATAAAATTAATATAGCAACAGCCCAAATATTAGCAAAATAAACTAATAAAAACAATCCTGTTCCAATTAAACTCATTTTTATGAAAAAAGCTACTTCTTTTCCTTTTTTCAAGAATAACTTAGCAAAAAAAGGAGCAATTGCAGTTATAGCTAAGAGTCCTGAAAACAAATAACCAAAAGCATAATCAGGAAATTCTAAGCTTTGTAAAAAAGGCACCCAACTAATCTGTTCACTAAAAGCTCCAGCAAGAACAATAAAAAACCCAGCTAAAAGAAAATAAGCAAGAACAGGATGTTTTCTAGAATAATTAATAGATTTTTTAGATTGTTTAAATATCCCTTTAAAAGACTCTTTAATTTTTATTTTCTTTCTTATGTAATACTCTTCTGCAAATAATAAAATTAAAATAGAAACAATAAAAGAGAAAAAAGCAAAAAGAAATATGATAGAAACTCCATACTGCTTAACTAAAAAAGCTCCTAAAATTCCAGAAACAATTAAAGCAGAAGAATCAAAAAAACTTGTTTTAACAAAAAAATCATGAATAAAATTCTTTTTCTTACTTTTAATTAAATCAATTACCCAGGCTTCCTTGCTTCCTGATGATAAAGTAGCTGCAAAACCATAAAATGCAAATATTCCTAAAATTAAATAATAATCTCTAACAAAAAATAAAACAAGAAAAGCAAGACCTTCTAATAAATAACCTATTAAAACAGAAAATTTCCTTCCATATAAATCAGCTATTGCCCCTGTAGGAATCTCAAAAATTAAGAGAGTTACAGCAGGCATTGCCATTAAGATTCCAATCTGTAAGAAACTCAAATCTAATCCAGCAAAAAATACAATAAAAAAAGCAGGAGCAAAAAATAACAAAGGAGATAAAATAGAATCTAAATAAAAAGGCCATAATGTTCTCAACTCTTTTTCTTTGAAGATTTTCATTTTACCAATGCTCTACAAAAATATAGGCAGAAGATTTATTTTTTAGCATCTTGCTGATAAGCTTATCTTTTCCTTCATAATATATCCCATCACCATCTTTATCATAAACTTTTTCTCCATTTGGTTTAATATAAATAAATCTTTTAATAAAATTCTTTTTAATTTTTAAGCCAATTTTCTTAAATATCTTTCCTTTTCCTGTAAATCCTAAAAGAGTTTTACCTGTTTTTTTAGAGTATTTAATCATCTCTTCAATTAGTTTTCTACCATATCCTTTTTTCTTTTTAATAGATATAATGCTACAGATCCCAAGAATATTATATTTTTTAGTTTTATAATCTACTTTTACAGGCCTTAATCCGCCCAAAGCGACAATTTCTTCTTTATTTTTAACAAAAAACCATTTTGTATTTTTTTCATAATCTTTTTTAAAATCCTTTTTCTCTTTCTTACCAAATTCCCTAATTCTATTTTTATTTATTATTTCTTTTTCTTTTTTTGTAAGGTTTTTATTTATTTTTTTGATTGTTTTCATCTTACCTTCGCATACATTAAATCATCAATGTATTTCCCGTGTTTTAAGAAGTTTTTTCGCAATACTCCCTCTAACTTAAATCCTGCTTTTTCTAGTGTTCGTACACTAGCTTTATTATCTTTCCTCGCTCTTCCAAAAATTCTTTTTAATTTGTATTTTTTAAACCAAATATTTATCATTTTTTTAGTAACTTTTGCCATAATTCCTTCTCCCCTAAACTTCTTACCTAACCAATAATGTATCTTTCCCTTAAGTTTAGGAATTATTTCTGTTAATCCAATCTCTCCAGCAGCCTCTCCGTTAATTTCAATAATATAAACGTCATACTCTTTATTTTTATTATTTTTTATTAATTTATCTAAATCTTTTTTTGCTTTTTTCTTTGTATATGGAAGAGTAAAACTAAAGAAGCCTTTATCAAGTGCTTTATCATTTTTATTTTTCCAATATGTTTCTAAGTCTGTTTTTTTAGGTCTTCTAATTTTATATTTCATCTCTTCCACTCATCCTTTAATAATCCATATTGTTCAACATCAATTACTTTTCCAGTTGCCTTGCTTCTTTTTGCTTTTCTTGCTACTCCCTCTAACTTAAATCCTAGTTTTTTTAATAATCCAGCAGATTTTTTATTTCCAGCGTAAACCTCTGCTTCTAGTCTTCTTAGTTTTAGTTTATCAAAAGCAAATCTTAATACTCTTTGAGCAGCCTCTGTTACATATCCCTTTCTCCAATAATCTTCTCCTAACCAATAACCCATACTAGCAGTTCCCTGATATTTATTAATAGAAGAAATTCCTATTCCTCCAATAACTCTTCCTTCTTCTTTTAGTTCAATACTAAACTGATAGCTCTCTCTTTTCTTTTTCTTAGCTTTATCTTCTTGTCTCTGAATAAACTCTTTTGCATCTTTTAATCTATATGGGTAAGGAACAACTAATAACCAACGAGAAATATCTAAATTATTTAGATTTCTAGCTAGGTCTTTTGCATCTTCCATAGTTGCCTGTCTTAATACAAGTCTTTTTGTCTTAAGTGTCGGAAGTTTCATTTAATATATCCTCCTTTCTGCAAGTTCCATAATTTCCTATACTCTCCTGGTTTATTTATCAACTGCCTATGACTACCTTTTTGAACGATTTTTCCTTTTTTCATTACAATTATCTTATCTGCTTTCATTATTGTAGATAGCCTATGAGCTATTATAATACTTGTTCTTCCTTCCATAAGCTTTTCTAAATCTTTTTGAATCTCTGATTCTGTCTCTGAATCTAATGATGAAGTTGCTTCATCTAATACAAGAACTTTCTTATTAGCAAGTATTGCTCTAGCTATTGAAACTCTTTGTTTTTCTCCACCTGAAAGTTTAACTCCCCGCTCTCCAACAATTGTCTTTTCCTTTCTAGGAAAATTCTCAATAATTTTATCAAGCTGAGCAAATTTTATTGCTCTCATAACTTCTTGTTTTGTTGCTTTAGGATTTGAAAATGCAACATTATTGTAAATTGTATCGTCAAATAATACTGGCTCTTGTGGAACTATGCTCATTTCTGATCTAAGAGATTCTTTTTTCAAATTTCTAATGTCTTTTCCATCTACTAAAATCTTTCCTTCATTCACATCATAAAATCTATACAATAGCTTAATCAAAGTAGTTTTTCCACATCCTGAATGTCCGACTAGTGCATATTTTTTATTTTTAGGAATTTTCAAATTAAAATTTTCAAATAAATTTCTTCTACCATATTTAAATCCCATATTTTTAAACTGGATTTCTGCTTTTTTGATTTTTAATTCCTCTGCATTTTTCTTTTCTTTAATCTCATTTTTAATCTTTCCATATCTAAACAAATACTCAAAATCAGCCATCACTTTATAAAAATCTCTCATACCCCAAACAAATCCAAATAAACTTCCAACCATTCCAGTAAAAACAGTATATACAAATACAACTGTTCCCATAGTTATCTGTCCAGCTAAAAATGCTTTTATTGGAAAATAAACTAGTAAAAACACACCCAAACCAAGGATTAAAGCATGTCCTGAATCAAACCATCTAAAATAATCCCAATGCTTTACAGCCAGGTTTCTAGTATTATCTGTAAGTTTTGCAAATCTCTGTTTAATTGTTTTTTCTTTTCCAAAATACTTAATTGAATCTATATTTGTGAAAATATCTCCAACATTGCCCTTTTCAATATCTTCTGCCTTGTTAAATCTTAAATTTGGTTTTTCTTGTAGTTTTTGTATAAAAAGACTATATCCTAAAAAAACCATAATTGTTGAAAAAACAACTATCGCAGATACCCAATCAAAATAAATTAATGAAGCTGTAACTATAACTAACTGAAATAGCAAAGGAGCAAAATTAAATAAAATAATATCTGTTAGTCTTTCTATTGCTCTAGCTCCTCTTCCTAATCTTGAGATTATACTTCCTGTTTTAGTGTTTGTATGAAATCTATGAGATAATTCAAGAATATGATTAAAATACTTTCTTTTCAAATCTAAAATTAGTTTTGAATCTAAACGATTAATTAAATGAAGCTTTATCCAATTAACAATACTCCTAAATACAACTAGAGATAAAAAAGCAACAGCTATCATAACTAATAATTTCACAAATACTCCTTGAGAAATTGTCTTAGCTGCAAACTCAGTTCCTCTATCAACTATGTATTTATACAAAGCCTTATCAATAACATAAGTTGCCTCAATTGTTAGTGCAATCAATAAGATTATTACAAACAAAACCTTGTATTTTTTCAAAATACTAAAGTATACACTAAGATTGTGCTTAAAATTTATCTTATCTCTTGAGATTTTAGCCATTTTAAATAAATAATATTGTTAATTTAGTAAATATAACACTCCTTTTCATATAATAACAAAAAAGAGCTTAAAAATTTAATGAAAAAGTATATGGCAACAGAGTTATCACTATATTGTTCTTTTTGGATTAGTTTTATTTGCCATTTTTTATTTAGATTTTTTTAGTTTAAATATTTTTCTAATAGTTAGCTTTAAATACTTGAAATAGGTCTTTTTAGTATATGCCAAGTATTGATATACTTTTTGGGGTTAATTCAAAACCAATAAGCAAAAATGCTCAGATTGATGATGAAGAAGATTAAGCATATCTATTTCTAAAATCATATGGTTTATTTGTAACTGATATAAAAGTATAGCCTTTATATCTTACAGTATGGGTGTAATTATCTCCAATAGTATGGCGATTTAAACTTTCTCCATCAACCCCCGCCCTAAGCAATCTTTCTATTCCTGTTATTGGAATTAAATGCTTATCATCAATAAATCCTTCTCCTCTCCTACCACTTCGCATAAGATGTGCTTCTTCAACTATCAGATCTGCTGCTTCTCTATCACTTATACTAGGATCTTCTATTCCTGGATCAAGAAATATTAATCCTGAATACTCTTTTAAAAATTTATTAAAGAGGTCATTTCTTTCTTGTTCTGTCATTTTTAGATAACCTCCCTTGGAAAAGCCAATTCATCTTTTCTTTTTCTTCTCCCTTCATATGCAATTCTTGTGATAAGCCCTTCATATGTTTGTCTTAACATTTGTCCTTTTTCTAAATCTTCAATTAATTCTCCTGCATTTTTTCCAAAATATCTAATCTTTTTATCAGGAAAAGCTAAGTTCTGCTCAACTAACCATTCCATAACCAGGTTACTAAAGTATACACTATATTGACTTACATACTCTTCTCCATTTCGAGTTTCATAACTTACTTTTAGTCTTCTTTCTTGTTCTGTCATTTTTCTTCCATAAAATTTAGTATTTCAATTGTGATTTTTGCTATTGTTCCTGGCTTTATTTTATCTTGTAATAGAGTTGGAACTATAATCACTGCTTGATTGCCGTGTTTGGCAATTTTCTTTGTTATTGTGTATTGCTTTTGCATTTTCTTTGTATTTTTTATTTATTTATTAGTAGCAACTAGAAGGTATTTAAAGATATGTTCTCCCAATTGGGAGAGTATTAGTAAGATTTATAAATTAAAAAGAGATGTAAAATTATGGTATATGAAGAACTAGATAGTTTATTAACAGATAATGAAAAGAAAATATATTTAGCCTTGCTTAAACTCGGTGAATCTACGGCATCTCCAATATTGGAAAAAACAGGACTTCAAAATTCTGTTTTTTATAGAACAATTCATAGACTAATGGAAAAAGGTTTTGTAGGATATGTTTTAAAAGGGAAAATCAAGCATTTCAAAGCAAATAGTCCAAATATATTTCTTAATCAGTTAAAAGATAAACAAGAAAAATTAAAACAAATAATCCCAGAATTAAAAGAAATACAAAAATTATCAGAAACAAAAGTAGAAGCAGAAGTATTTGTAGGAATAAAAGGGATTCTTGCCATGTATTATAGTTTAATAGAAAATGCAAAGAAAAATGAGATATATTTATTTTTCGGACCAACACTAGATGCTTTTAAAGAATCTATGGAAAAAGTTTATCTTCCTTTTAGAAAATATAGAAAAAAGAAAAAGCTAAAGGTTTATGGTTTAATAAACAAAGAATTAAAAGGAAAAGTAAAAGGAAAATCAAATCTACAAGAAAAATACACAAATTCTCCTCTTCCCCCAAATATGGCGATTTTTAGAAATAAAGTAGTTATTGCAAGTTGGGGCGAAATTCCAACAGGAATTTTAATAAAGGGAAAAGATATCGCAAAGCAATATAAAGATTTATTTTGGGAAATCTGGAAAAAAACTAAAAATTAAATTATCGCGCTTCAATTATTTCACCTTAGAAATTTCTAAATACAATCCTTTAGCAAGAATTGATAAGTCTTCTCTACAAGCTCTAATATTTACTCCTTTATTATTTAACATCTTTCCTGCTTCCACATATCTTCCTTTTGATAAAAGATTTCTAAATCTAATATACTCTTCATCTTCTTGTCTTATTCTTTGTTTTATTGTTTGAAATTGGTCCATTTTATTATAGAATTATTTTTTATACTCTGTCTCTATATGAACCTTAAATGGAAGCTTAGGTTTTGTTTTTCTTATTGCCTCTCTTGCAATTTTTGTTGCTTTTTCTCCATTAACAGCAACAACTAAAATATCTTCTCCTTTTTTAGCAAAAGCAGCTCTTCCCATTGCTTTTCCATAAGAGTGTTTCATGCCAGACTGCATTCTATCTGCACCAGCCCCAGTCAAAACCTTATTTTCTCTTAAAATATGATGTGGAAACTTTCTTACAGAAAAGAAAAACTGTCCTTGTAAGTTTTTTTCTAAATGTTTATGAATTGTTTGTCTCGCAGCTTCTAAAGCATTGTCTCTGATTTGGATTTTTTCATTTGTCTTTACTCTTAAAATAACCTTAAATTTCCCATCTTCAAACTCTCTTAGTTTGCCCATATTAAACTTAACAATTTTTTGAGGAGGCACTGCCTTAATATAACTCTTAGCTTTTTTCTTGCTCTTTCTAGTAAAAGGTCTTGCATATTTTTTTGTATAAGCTGATGCTTTTCTTAGTGCCATTTTAGATAACCTCCACTTCTTGAGTAAGAGCCTGTCCTGGCAATCCTTTTTCAAATATTGCTCTTACTAATCCTTTATTTCCATGAGCATCAGATATCTTACCTTTAATCACTTTTCCTGCCTTTGATTTCCAAACAACCTCTTTTCCTTTTAGCTTTCCTGCTTCTTCTTTATCTTTCATACCAAAGTCTAGAATAAAATGTTTTTCATGAATTCTTTTTCTTCCTCTCCTAAACTGAATAACTATTCCTTTCATCTTATTCCAAGAAAAATTAGCTTTTTAAAGCTTATTATATAACTAATTCAAACTCACCTAGCTCTTTTTTCAAAATCTTCAGACTTTTCTTCTCAGCTTTTCCTGTTTTCTTATCTTTTTGTTGCAAAAGAGCGTTTTCTAGTTCATCTCTCTTAACCTCTTCCAAATTCTTATCTAACCTAAAAACCTTGTTTTCTTTTAGTAAAAAATTAGGTTCTGTAAGAAATAGCTCTGCTTTTTTCTCTTTTCCTTTATCCTTATATAAAACACTCATCTTAGCTCTTTGCAAATTATCTATTTCACATCTCTGTCCAAACTCTATTAAGGTATTTATTAATTGAGTTGCATTTTTCCTAACTTTTTCAACTTCATTTTTATCTAGTTTCTTTTTCTTTTTGACTTTTCTTAAATCATTTAATACTCCTAAAAATTTTGGTTCTGATTTTCCTTTATTTACTAGCTCTTTTTCAAATTTTTTAACTAGCTGTTCTTCTGATTTTTTCCCAAATAATCCTTTTAAAATTTTAAACACATCTTCATAAACCTGTTTTAAAGTTCTCTCAATAGACTGCTCTTCAATTTTCTTTCTTAACTCTTTTAATCTCTTCATAAATTCAACAGAATTTTTTAATAACCTATCAACATCCTTCCCTGAAATCTCTTTTAATTTCTCGTGCTCATAATCTTTATACATTTGAACTATTTCTTCTAAAATATCTGCATATCTTTTCTCAAGAATTTTTTCTTTCTTTACAAATGTCTCTCTAAATAATTTTGGAGTTTCTTTTGGGGTTGGTGGTGGAAGACCATATAACATCATTAAAGCCTGAGCAGGAGTTAAAACTCCCCAATAAATATCTAAAACAAGCAAGTCCATAATTCTCCTCTTAACATTATCTTCAAGTTTATCTCCCATAGACATAAACATATCAATTGCCTCAGGACTAGGTTTAATTTTCCCCATTTTTAATAGCAATTTCCAAGGCATGAATGTTCCTCTATCATAAAGTGGAACACCATCTCTAATAAAAGTAAACATCACAGGGTGAGCATCTTTCACACTTTCCCAGAACTCAGTAAGAAGATATACCTGAACATTAAGTTTGTTTTTAACTCCTGCTAACTGAGAAGCTTCCATAATATAAGAATAAATAATGCTCCTCAATTTTTCTTTCAACTCAACTCTTGGCATTCTTTTAACATCTGTATCATCAATAACAACAAAAACATCTACATCACTTGTCTTAATAGCAGTTCCTGTAACTAAACTCCCTCCAATAACATAACTAGTAACATATCTCTCAAACTTCCTCAACACAAGAGATTTATGAATACTTGCAACTCTTAAACTTGATAAAAATCCTTTATCATATAATGGAAAAGACATTGCAAGAGCATCAATAATATCATATTTTCCATCTAAACAATAGTTCCAAACATCTACAGGGGTTTTAAGATGAATCCAAATATTTTGTTTTAAATCTTGAGCATCTTTAACTAATTCTGCCTGAATTTTTCTTATATTCTTAAACTCCTCTTCTGGAATTAAAACAAGCAAGTGCATTGGTTTTTTCTTAGCCTCTTCAACAGGAACATCTTCCTCTTCTTCTATTTTCTCTGAAGCTTGTGGAGGAATTATTCCAACAGAAAAAATAAACTTATATTTTTTTAAAATTCTTTTTTTAAACTTCTCTAGCTCTTTTCTTTTATCATCTAATTGCTCTTTATCTTTTTCAGATATCTCTGGCAAGTCTAGTCTATTTGGAACATATTTATCCTGAGAAATCAAGTCCTTCATATTTTCTTTCTTATCTTTATCATGTTCTGTCATATTCATTAAAAAATAGTAGTGTATTTAAAGCTTATTAAAAAAGTTATCCAGCAAAAGACCAGCCATATACAGGCTGAGTTGCAGGAATTCTTATACATATAAAAGAGCCGCCATCACTTAAATCTCCAGGATGTTTATTGACCTCAGTTCCAGCTGAAGTAGGCCCACACCTATCCCAATTATTACCATCACCACATATATAATATGAATTTCCTGAAGCTGTTTCATAATAAGTATCATACTCTATACAATCTCCATCTAAATTAACACAACTATAAGAAGGACAACATCCTCTCCTCGCAGGATAAGAACTTGCTGCAGCAAGTTCTTCTGGAAGATTACTCCAGATAACATAACTCCAAACACCATCTACCAAACCACAACTAAATCCAAGACAATCTAATTCATCAACATCAACAAGTCCATCTCCATCATTATCAAATCCTCCTTCACAAGACATTTCACGCCCTAATTCACATAATCTTAAAGAATCTATACTTGGATCAGCAGGTAACTCTATTAATCCAAGAGCTCCATTACAATCTGGCTCTTGACAATCTATCAATCCATTTCCATCATTATCTATTCCATCACTACATATCTCAACATTAGTCACATCATATATTTTAATTCTAAAGCTAGACATAGGATCAGCATAATTAGGAGAGAATAATACTCTTATTTTTAAATCTCCCAAACCATTATCATCTGTATCAAAGAAATTTATCTTTCCGACCTCAAGATATTCGCTAGAATCTTCTCCATACTCATGGTAAACTTTTGGTATGGCTCTTCCTCTTGAAGTTAAAAGAGATTTAATGCCTTGGAGAATAATCCTCTCAGGATCATCATCATAATCCCACCAAACTTTAAGACTATAAGGCATTCCCCTATAATTCAAATCAATTATTTTATTGTTTTCAAGAGAGACTATGTAAGGAAATTCTGTATCCTCCAATATTACTGAAGAACTTGATGTATTTCCTTCACTTGTATTAGATGAAGAAGTCGTGCTACTTTCCCCACTACTTCCTCCAGAACTAGTTCCTCCACTACCTGAACTACCTGAACTATATGAACTACCTCCGCCAACAGAAGAAGTTTGAGTATCATCAAAATTTTCAGTATATTTTGAATCTTGAGCAAAATTACTATCTCCTTGAGAAACTTTTTGGTTATTCACAAAAATAAGAATAGCTGCAACAATAACAATAATTAATATGCTACCTAAAACAAAAGCCTTTTTATGATTACTAAAAAAGCTACTTTCCACCTTCTTTTTCATTATATAGAAAATAATTAATTATTTTTAAATGTTATGAAAATGGCCCCACCAAGGATCGAACCTCCGCCATCTCGGTGTAAACATTATTATCCTTTTAGTAACTTTTTTGGATAGAACTTTTGTTCTATATGTTGTTACATCGAGTTTTGGACCATTTGTTTGTTTATTATCATATTTTTTATGATAAAATATGGTCCAGGGAGGAATCGAACCTCCGCCATCTCGGTGTAAACATTATTATCCTTTTAGTAACATTTTTGGATAGAACTTTTGTTCTATGTGTTGTTACACGAGTTTTAACCCATCTGTTTGTTTAGTTTAATATGGTCCAGGGAGGAATCGAACCTCCGCCATCTCGGTGTAAACGAGAGGGTCTACCATTAGCCTACTGGACCAATTAATATAAATTATTATTAATAATTTATAAAAATATTAAAAGTTTGTGGCTTTTAAAGGTTACTTTTGGTGAAATTCTAAGTTTATTAATATTATACTTGCAAACATATAAAATATTGCTTTCTCCATTTGAAAAATCTCCCAGTTTCTAGACTCATGTGCTTCTATATGTCTAAATGGATAAACATATCTTATACAAGCCTCGCATAATCTCTTATCGGCCCAATAATCTTTATTTGAATTATTTAAATCGCTATCAAATCTAATTATAAACTTTAATAAAGTTTGATTTAAAGAAATTCTAGCCTTTTTTATATCGTTTGTTTTAGAATAAACCAGTTTTTTAATATAGGGTTCAAAATTTTTTATGAGTGTTGAAAATGCATTAGTCATTTCTTCCTTCTTAGCACGATTAATTGAAAAATAATGTGCAAAGGCATCATAGAATCTTATTCCCAAACCATCTATACTTTCAAAATCTAAATTTGAATCTAAGATAGTTATTAAAAACTCAGAGGATTTTTTTAAATTATTTTCTTTTATGTTCTGGAAAGATTGTTCATTGAAGGGGTTTTTTATTTTTTTAAAATTGCTTTTGATATAATTTTCAATTTCTTTCCTTATGGAATTACTATTTGTTTTTCTAATCTTCCTAGTTTTTATTGTTCTCTCAGAAATTTCATTTTCAATTTTTTTTGGAGAGATTCCTACACGAATAAGCCCTTTAGTTCTCTTAAGTTTTCCTTCCTTATTTTTTTCATAAAGACCATAAGCCAATAATTCATTTATTATTGTTGAGGCCATAGACGCATTACATTTTAATCTCTCAGAGAGTTCTATATAATCCCTTACCCCTCTAGCTAATTTTAATGCATTAAGACCGTGTTTTTTATGATTTGATAAAAAAGAATTTCTATTAGATTTAATTTCTTCATAATTTATCAATGTTACTTTGGGATTCATTGCTAATTTCACCTTTAGGTTCTTCTCCTCTTCCTTTATTTATATCCTCTTTCACACCTTCTTTTTTATTATTTTTCAAAAGACTTTTTTCTTTGCTATAATGCTTTTCTGAAATTCCTAAAACTTTTGCTGCATCTTTATAAGAAAGAGAAACATTTTCTAACAATGCAACTTTCTCTTTGATGCTCATATCTTCCTTCTGCATCAACAAATTAATTATTATGCTCAGTTTAGAATCAACTAAAGATAAATATTCTTTCAATACTCCCGAAATATCTTCTTTTTCTTTAGGCATCTTGATTTACCTCCACTTCGTCATCTACAACTTCTTGTTGGGGCGGGTCTTGTTGTTTTTTATTTTTTGTTCTATTCTTACTCAAGATTAAATTAGCATAATTTGGAGTTGTATTAATCATCTCAGAAATTTCTTTTGGAAGAAATCCCATATTGCCTAAAAAAAGTATTTTTTCTGTTAGGTTTTTATCCCTAGTAATGTCTGCAACTGATATTTTAATCAGTGCGTTAAGTTTATTCAATATTTCCTTATTTAATTTCTCACTGCTCATTCTCTATTTCTTCTCCTTCCTCATTTTCTTGAATTTGTTCTTCTTGACCTTGAATTTCTTCAGTTTCATTTTCACTAACATCTGGCTCTTCTGTAGTTTTTGTTTTTGGTGATTTTTCTTTTGGAACTGGCAAGGAATACAATTTCATATAAGTTTTTCCTTTATTAGAATCAACCTCATAGATTATTCCTTTTACTTTCCAATCTTGAAGTATTGGCGTCATTGTCGATTGATTTACTCTGACAATATTAGCAATTTCTGTTACAGTATTCTTCCCATCACACGCATTGTATCCTTTGATATAGGCATTAGGATTTCTTTTATTCTTTGTAATTATTCCTTTCAACGTTTCCTCTGGAAATGTCATTCTACCAAGTAAAGAGATTATCACTTGGTCTTTTATCTTTTGTGAATATTTTCTAAATCCGGGTTTGCTCACAATTTCTTCTTTTGGGCTGTCTTCACTAACCTTTTTTGGCTTGATTTTTTTCTCCATTTTTACCTCCTTTTTGTCTTCTTTTTTTGAGTTTTAAGCTCATAGTAGTTTTATATGGGTTGGATAATAATTCTTTACATATGAGCTTAATATGGCTTATTTTAAGCTGTTTATTATCCTTTTATCGTCGGTATGTATAATTATATCTCCAAATCACGATTTAAATAGATTGTTCTAGTATAGTAGATAGAAGAAATAATGTAACAATATGTAGTATAAAGATTTATATAGTAAGGTGAATATTTTATAAAATGGTGAAGAGAAAAGAAGGTGATAGGAGCAAAATACTTCTTAATGAAGTTGATGTGATGATTCTAAAAACAATCAGCCAAAAAGAAGATGTTGCAATAATGTGGTTAAGAGATTATCTTAAGATTAGTGCTATTAGTTTAAGAACTCATATTAATAGAATGTTAGAGTTAGGATTAATTACTAGAAATAAAATTCCCAAAACAAACAGGTCAATATTAAAAATGACTAAAGAAGGTGAAGAAGTTTTGAAGATTTTTGGGAAGGCGATATAAAATTTATTTTAAGGATTTATGAATGGTCCTTCTATACAAGTTCTTCTTCCTTTTTCATCTGCACAGCTTCCACAAACTCCAACACCGCATCTGGTCATATAATCTACTGAAGAATAAATTCTTTCTGGAACAGAAACTTTTAATTCTAAAGGCAAAACAGAATTTATCATTGCCTTCGGTCCGCAATTAAAAAAATAGCTTCCTTCTCTCAAATTATTCATTAAATTTGTTACAAGTCCTTTCTCTCCCAGACTTCCATTTTCTGTTGCTATTCTAACATCTCCATATTTTCTAAATTCATCTAAGTAAGCAATATGTTCTTTGTCTTTTGCTGCTAACAAAGTTAATACCTCCGACTCTTTAGAAAATCTTTTTGCAAGAAGATATAATCCTGCAATTCCACAACCACCTCCAACTAACACCACATTTGATTTTTGAGGAACATTAACTCCCTGTCCATATGGTCCTCTTACATAAAAAGAATCTCCTATTTGAAGTGAGTTTAATCTTTTTGTAAAATCTCCTCTTTCTAAAATTCCTAAAGTTAATGGATTATCATCCATAACTGAGAAAGGTTTTTCTCCTACTTCTGGAATCCACGCAAAAACAAATTGCCCAGCTTCGGCAGGAATATTTTCATTAGTTTGAATAATTTTAAAATCACATGCTGAATCTACTCTTTTTTCCACCCTTACTTTTTTATATCCCATATCAACTTTTTTTAATAATCCTTCTGCATTGTTTATCCAGCCATTACTATCTAAATCTTCTCGAAGAGCAGAAAAATAAGTTTTTATTTCTCTTTCGTCCATTCCAGCTAAGGCACTTCCAACACCAAAAAATGTTGCACCAACTTCTGCATAAGCTTTGACATCACCAACATTTCTTATGCCACCCATACCAATTATTGGAACATTTTCTCCTATTGCTTGTCTTATGTCTCTTACACATTTTAATCCGATTGGTGTTATTCCTAATCCTGAAAGTCCACCAACTTTATTTGTTAAAACATCTTTCCCATCAAAAGAATAATAACCGGGTCCAACGGTGTTTATTGCGACTATTCCTTCTGCTCCTGCAGAAATAGCAGATTTAGCAATCTCCCCAATATTTCCTGCATTAGGGGTTAATTTAGCATAAACCGGTTTTCCCACAGCCCTAACAACTTCTCGTGTTATTTCACCAACAATATCTTTGTCTTGTCCTAACTGCATTCCATAACCTTTGGCATGAGGACAAGAAAGATTTAATTCAAATCCATCAACATGTTCCTCTAAAGTTCTTGCTACATAAACAAACTCTGCAACATCTTTGCCAAATATTGAAGCAAGTAAAAATTTATCTTGTGGAAAATCAGCTAAAGAAAGTTTCCTAGCAAATTCTTCTACACCTGGATTTGTTAACCCAACAGCATTCACAAATCCTTGAGGAATATATTGAGCAAGAATAGGTTCTCTATTTCCAGTACGAGGTTGTGGTCCAATACTTTTAGTTGTTAGTAATCCTAATTCTGGAATTTCTCTTGCCATTCTTTCTAAACAAGATACTTCCGTTGCAACAATTCCTGATGGGATTGTGAATGGCATAACTTTCTTATCTCCAATTTGTTTCTTTTCAGTTATTCTCATTTTCGTGTTCCTCTATAAACATCAACTTCATATTCATTATGTAAATCTTTATTTGGATTTATATCTCTTTCTGGCAAATCAATGCCAAAAGTATCACATATATTTCTATGGGTTAAACTTCTTAATTGTTCCTCACTAAAATCACTTCTTCTTAAGAACTCTAAAAAATGTGGATAAAATGCCAGTCCGGGAAAACCAGACATAAAAGGTTCTTCTAATTTTTCTTTTAAAGTGTGTGGAGCATGGTCAGTTTCTATCCAATCAATTTTTCCCTGTTTTAATAGCTCTAATATTCTTCCACTAGAAGCCCCATCTCTTAATGGAGGATTCACTTTATAGATAAGTCCGTCTTTTGATTCTGGAATTGAATCATAACTTAATGAACAATGGTGTGGGGTCAATCCGCAACTAATTCTTATGCTTCCTTCCTGTCTTGCTTTATCAACCAAACCCACAGATTCAGGAACAGAAATGTGAGCTATGTGCAATGCTCCTCTAAATTGATATTCTGTTGCAAACGCTATTTGATTCCTAACGGACTCCACTTCAGATTCGTTTGGTCGTGCATAAGAATGTGATTTTGGATTTGATGGATTCCAAAGAGATGGTTTTAATAATCCTTCTTTTTCACAATGAACTACTAAAACTCCATCATAACCTTCATTTGATAATGTTTGATATACCAACCTTTGTTCATCTTCTTTAATAATCCCTAAATTTCCAACAGAATGTCCTGCAAACATTTTTAATCCAACAACTTTTGGAAAAAGTTCTTTCCATGTTTCTACTACTTCTTTTATTTGATTTGAATCAGAAGTCAATCCTGCATAAATTCCATAAAAAACAGGAGATTCAATTTTGTATGCATCATCTAATCTTTTTGCAATAAGTTCTCTCGAATTTATTGGCGGAGAAGTATTGGGCATATCAAAAATGCCAGACAAACCTGTTCTTTCAGCAACACTTAAAGCATGTGCAATTGTTTCTTTATGGCTTTGCACCCAATCTCTGCAATGAACATGGGGGTCTATCATATTTAAATTAAATAAAAATTATTTTTAAAACTATCTCAAAAAAAGTTTATTACTCAACTTAGATAACTTTTTTGGCACTAAATTTATAAACCTCTTTTTGGTTATCTTAAAATGGATTATGAAAGAAAGATTGCAAAAGCAGGATTGGAAATAAATGCTATTAAATTAAGACCTGATGATCCTTTTACATGGGCTTCTGGATTTAGAATGCCAATTTATAATGATAATAGAATGTTTCTTTTTCATCCAGAACATAGAGGATTATTAGCGGAAGGATTTAGAAATCTTTTGCAATCAGAAGCTATTCCTTATGATGTGATAGCTGGAACATCAACTGCAGGAATTTCTCCCGCAACAACATTGGCTGACTCATTAAAACAACCAATGATTTACGTTAGAGACAAACCAAAAGACCATGGGTTAAAAAATCAAATAGAAGGAATAGACGCAGAATCAGATTTAAGAGGAAGAAGAGTTATTTTAGTAGAAGATTTAATTTCTACTGGCGGAAGTTCTGCAAAAGCGGTTCAGGCAATAAGAGATGCAAACGGAGAGTGTAATTATTGTGTTTCAATTTTTAATTATGGGCTTGATAAAGGAATTCAGGCATTTGAAGTATTAAATCCTAAATGTGAGGTGAGATCTCTTTTAACTTATGATACTTTATTGGAAGTTGCTAAAGAGACAGGATATATTGATAGTCAGCAGGCAAAAATGTTGGCTGAATGGAGGACAGATCCTTTTGGATGGGGAGAAAAACATGGTTTCCCAAAAATTGAGAGATAAAATGGAATTAACAGAAAAAGAACAACAAGCAAGAAAAATGGTTTGTCTGCCTTTAGACGGGTTGGCAACTATGAATGATGTAAGAGCAAGAGTAGAAGAATTAAGTCCTGTTGTGGGATTATTTAAAATTGGAAAAGAAACATATACAAGATTTGGACCTGACTCTGTAAAGACGGTTCAAGGTTATGGAGCAAATGTTTTTCTTGACTTAAAATATCATGATATTCCTAATACGGTTAAAGGAGCTGGAGATGCTGCAAGTCAATTAGGAGTTTATATGTTTAATGTTCATGCTTCTGGAGGATTAGAAATGATGCAGGCCGCTTTAGAAGGCGCAAGAACTGGAGCAGAAAAATATGGGACAGAAGTTCCAAAAATAACAGCTGTAACTATATTAACTAGTATCGATGGAGATATCTTGAATAATCAATTGAGAGTTCCCGGAAAAGTTGAAGAACAGGTTTTAAATTATGCCCAATTAGCTAATCAGGCAGGATTAGATGGGATAGTTTGTTCTGCAGCAGACCTTTATGCTGTAAAAGATAAACTTCCAAATGATTTTATGTATGTTACTCCAGGAATTAAAGGACCAAAAACTCCTGCTGGAGCAGATCAAAAAAGAGTTTTCACACCAGGAAATGCTGTTCAAGATGGTTCAAGTATCTTAGTTATTGGAAGAGCAATAACAGGACCTAAAACTTCTGAAGAAAGAGTTCAGGCAGGATACGAAGTTTTAGAAGATATGGCAAAATATTTATGATAATATTATAAAATAATCATCTCAAAACAACAACTTCCTTCCTATCAATACCATCAACTTTATTCATCATATCTAAAACTTCTGCTTTTGAACTAATCATCATTTGTTTAAAATCTTCTCTCATTTGTTCTTGCTCCTTTTTTACGCTTTCTAATCTAAGGGTCTGAAGTTTGTTAATATCCTTTTGTTTTTCTAATTCCATTTCCATCTTCCTTAAATTACTTTGATAAACTTTAGCTTTTGGTTTCTTTCTATCTAAAGCATTATAAGAAATGTATCTATCAATAATTCTCGACGAGGGTTTATGACCTAATCGCCCATTGACTTCATCTCTACTCCATCCCTTTTTTAAGCAATCACAAGCCATAGAACTTCTTAGGTCTTTCCATGTTACTCTCTGCCCTCCGGGAATACATCTTGCTCCTGCAAGACTAACAGCTCTTTTTAATAATTTTTCAGCTGCACTAAACCCAAACTTAAACAACTTATCCTCATTATGTAGCTGATTTAAATTTCTTGGTTTTGTGAATTTATTAGAAGTTAATTTGTCAATAGGCTTAAGATTAGTTAAAACAATATCCAAATACTGAACAGTTTCTTTATAATTTGTAACTTCACTTCTTGGAGTTCTGCTTCTTTTTAGTTTCTCTTTAGCTAAAATAACTAAATATTCAGGCTCATTTGTGTCTGTATTTATTTGTCTTTTAATATCATTTTTCTCTAATTCTAACAAGCTTCCAATATTTTCACCTATATCAAAAGCCAACCATAATAAGCACCGATGTTCAGGAGTGATAGCACAATCAACTATTTTTCTAAAAGTAGCTTCTTCAATAAATCTTACTTCATTATTATAATCTCTTCCTCTTATAGAAAATTCTTGTAAAACTTCTCTAACATAATTACTCTTTCCAACCATAGCAAATAATTTGCCTTGCATCATTTGATAATATAGACTTCTATCCACATATCTTTTATCATATTGGTTCTTAATAACTCCATCTTCTAAATCATCAATTAATTCCTTTAATTCTTCTTCTGTTAAATCTTTCCATGCCTTATTCTTAAACCATTTGTTGAGTTTTCTTAATCGCCCAATATAGTTATAAAGAGTTTTATAGCTTCGTTCATCAACTTCACTTAATCCTTCTTTTCTCTTAAGTTTATATTCCTCGAATTCTAGAAACTTAGCTATAATCTCTCTATTTTTAGAGTTTACTTTAGAATCATTTAATAATTCACCTTTTCTTTTTGTGTATCTTTCTTTATACATATATATTATTACTACATATAGTATATAAATCTTTCTATCTTAAATAATTACTTTTAGGATAATACTTGTGTAAACGAGCTGTTTTGCCACTAGACTATGGGGCCTTAATAAATATGAGAAAAATCACTATTAAAAGATTTCTATTCCTCTTTTTCCCAAATAGTTTCATAACCACATCCACAAGAAAACTGTTTCCCTATTCTTAAGGTATTATCTGTTTCTATTTGAAAATTAAAAGATCCATCAGGATTATCAACCCTTAATTCCCTAGAATCTCCCCCTCCTAATTTGCTTTTTCCAACACTTCCAATATTTGGAGCAGAGACAAGCCTAGCTAAAGGACTTTCACATTCAGGACACCTAACTTCCTGTTCTGTCCTTTTAATAAATACTCATCTGTGTGTCCACATTCCGGACATTTCATATCATATAATGGCATTGTAAAAAGTATAAAAAACAAGTATTTTTAAATCTAAGTATGTTGTTTTTTTTATGAAAATAAAGAGGATGTTTGTACTTGGGTTTATTCTCTGGCTTGCAATTTTTATAGAGCTAACAATTTTAATGTTTACTCCTTTAACTAAATTTACACAAAATATAATTCATTATGTTCTTTTGTTTTTCTTTTCTCTTATAATAGCCCATTTATACTATCAAACAGGTGATAGAGAAAACGGATTTTTTATTGGATTTTTTATGGCTATAGAAGGGGTTATATTAGACTGCATAATCACAGTTCCACTTATTGTAAAAAGTTATTCTGTATTTTTTTCTAATCCTCATCTTTATCCAGGATTGCTAGGAATTATTATTATAACAGCATTTTACAAAATTTTCAAATTCAAAGAAAAAGCAGACGATGAAAAAGACATGCCTCACCTTCTAGGATCTTGATGCGCCGGCCGAGAATCGAACTCGGGCCACTTACTTGGCAAGCAAGTATTATACCACTAAACCACCAGCGCTTATTTAACCCTAGTAAGTTAGATTTTTAAATATTGTTTTTATTAGTTAGTTATGTTTTACTCAATTCATGTGTTGATTGGAATTTTACTTGGTTTACACTTAGAGTCTATCCCCTTAATAATTCTCCTCGCTATTGCCTTACATTTTATAGCAGATATGGTTCCTCACTGGGATGGACACTATGATAAAGAACTTTTTCATAAACACTATATAATTGATATTTCAAAATCTCTTTTCATGATACACAATGTTGATTTAATTATGGCAATAATCTTATTATGGATAATTTATTCAAAGGTTTCTAATCCCTTAATTTTAGTTGGAGCATTTTTCTCTCTTCTCCCTGATTTATCAAAAATAATTTACTATACAAAATATAAACATGCTCCTTTATTTAAAAAATATCTAATCTTTCACTCAAAAATTCAAACAGAAATAAATTGGAAACTAGGAACACTAACACAAATAACTTTTGCAATAATATTATTAAAATTAATTTTTTAATCAAACTCAGACATTTGAGGAAGTCTTTTAGCTGAACCTTTTCCAGCTGCAATAACATCATCTATTCTTAAAATCATTGAAGAGACCTCAAAAGCAGAATTTATTGCCTGAGTTTTAATTTTTAATGGCTCTATTATTCCTGATTGAAGAGTATTTTCTACTCTTGCATTAAAAAGATTTATTCCAGATTCTGGCTCTCCAGACTCATGTCTAGATTTAAGCTCAGTTAAAATATCAATAGGGTCAAGTCCAGCATTTTCTGCAAGTGTAGAAGGAATAAACTCAAGAGCAGATGCGAATTTCTCAACTGCTAGTTGTTCTCTTCCTTGAAGAGATGAAGAAAACTGTCTTAATCTTCTTGCTAGTTCAATTTCAATTGCTCCTCCACCTGCAACTATTTTTTTATATTTTAAAGCAGCAGAAACATCACCTAAACCATCCCTTATTGCTCTTTCAATCTCATCTAAGACATGTTCACTTCCACCTTTTAATAAAATCGTAAGGGCTTTAGGATTTCTACAGCCAGTAATATAAGTCATCTCTTCTTCATTATTTTTTCTTTCTTCTACTCTATCTGCATAACCAAAATCTTCTTGAGAAAGATCATTAACATTATTTACAATTTTTCCAGTAGTTGCCTTAGCAATTTTTTCTAAATCTGTCCTAGGAACTCTTCTACAAGCATATATTCCTGCCTTAGATAAATAATACTGAGCAAGATCATCTATTCCTTTTTGACAAAAAACAACTCCTGCTCCAGACTCTTTAATTTTATCAACCATCTGTTTTATTATTTTTTCTTCTTCTTGTATAAAGCCCTGTAATTGTTCTGGAGAAGAAACAGAAATATTTGATTGATTATCTAGTTGCTTAATCTCTATTGCACTACTTAATAATAAAATCTTAGCATTTTCTATTTTTTGAGGCATTTCTTTATTTGCTCTATCTTGATCTAAAACAATCCCAGAAATAAGCTCAGTATCTTCTAAACTATCTCCTTTTCCTTTTTCTATTTTAATATTATCTAAATCAACTTCATCATTATTTGCAACTTGTTTTATTGCATTTACAATTATCTCAGAATATTTTTCTTTTACACTCTCTGCTCCCTTCCCTGTCATTGCTGTTTCAGCAATATTTCTTAACTCTTGAATATTTTCTGAAGAAATATCTTTTGAAATCTCATTTAAAATTCTTAAAGATTCTTTTTTAGCAAGCCTATATCCCTTAATAATAATTGTAGGATGAATTTTTTTATCTAAAAGCTCTTCTGCATTTTCCAAAAGCTTTCCTGCAAACATAACTGCAGTAGTGGTTCCGTCTCCAACCTCTTGTTCTTGAGTTCTCGCTATTTCAACCATCATCCTAGCTGCAGGATGTTCTATTTGCATTTCTTCTAAAATTGTAACTCCATCATTTGTAACAATTATCTCCCCTCCAGAATCTACTAACATCTTATCCATTCCTTTTGGTCCAAGAGTTGATTTAACTGTATCTGCAACTATCTTCGCCGCCATAATATTATTTCTCTGGGCATCTTTTCCTAGCTCTCTTTGAATATTTTCAGGAAGAATATAAATAGGTTTTTCACTCATCTTAAATTTCCAATATCTCCCTCTGCTAATTGTTTAATTCTTTCAAAATCATCTTGTGTTCTTAAATCATCTAAACTAATAACTTCTTCCTCAACTAATCCCCTAACAGGACACTTTCCAGGATTTTCAGAACAATATTTTTCAAAAACATCAACCTTTCTTGCACCAAAACATCCTCTTTCAGCATATTCACAAAAACTCCAAACCATACTAATTTTCTTGTTTAGAGATATTTAAAAATTATTATAGTATAAAAGATACAATTTTTTGTTTAACTGATTAGTTGTTATAAAGATATATAAATAAAAAGCACTTGTAAAAATAAACTAAGGAAAATGACACGTATAAAAGTTGGAGATATAATGACAAGAAAGTTTGTTTCTGTTAAACCAGATTCTTCACTATTAGACGCTGCTAAAGAAATGACTAAAAAAAGAGTTGGAAGTTTAATTATAAAAAAAGATCAAGAAATCTCAGGAATTCTTACAGAAAAAGATATTGTGTGGGCTATAACAAAAAAATCAAGAAAAGATTTTAAAAATATAAAAGCAGGAGACATAGCAACAAAAAAAGTAAAATCAATAAAACCATCTGCTAATCTATCTCAAGCAATTAAAAAAATGAAACAGCATGGGTTTAGATGGCTTCCAGTTGTCTATAAAAAAAGAGTTATTGGAATGCTTACACTAAAGGATATTCTTAGAATTCAACCAGAATCAGTTAATGCAGCAAGTGAAATATGGAATATAAAAGAAGAAGCAGAAAAACTAAAAAGACTTCAAGAGAAAAAAAGATGGACCGAAGGAATATGTGAAGAGTGTGGTAATTTTGATTTAATATATAAACAAGACAACAGATTATTATGTGAAAGCTGTGTTAATTCTATGTAATAACTTTTATAAACTATATTTCTTTAATAAATAAAAGAGGAAAATGGGAGAAAAAGACAAGATTTTTGAGAGCAAGGTCCAACATACTGGAGTGTTTGATTTTAAAGAAACATATGGCTTTGCTTATAAGTGGCTTGCAGATGAAGGATATTTAATAACTGAAAAAAAATACTCAGAAAAAGTCAAGCCAAATGGAAAAGAAATAGAAGTAGAATGGGACATGTTTAGAAAAATTTCTGATTATTTTAAGTTCTCTGGAAGCATAAAATGGAGAGTTCTTGGAATGACTGATGTTGAAGTAGAAAAAGATGGAGTTAAAATTAAAATGAATAAAGGTCAGGTTGAACTCGGAATAAAAGGATATTTAGAAAGAGATTATGAAAAAAGATGGGAAGGAAGAGCATTTAGAAAATTCTTAAGAGGACTTTATGATAGATATGTTATTAAACATAGAATAGACCAATATGAAGGAAAACTTTTTGGAGAGTTTGATGAATTCTCTGGCCAGATGAAATCTTTCCTTACTTTAGAAGGCCAACATTAAAGTATAACAAAATTTAAATACAAATCTCTCTTTCTTGAAAAATGAAAAAAGCAGGAATTTTAATAATACTTATCTTATCTCTCACCCTAGTCTCTGCTATCTCTTTAGATATTGAAAAAACACCAATAAGAGAAACAATAGTAAATGAAATAAAAGAGCCTGCAGTATTTGATTTTAAAATAAAAAACAATGCACAAACAGATGATTTTGAAATATACTCTTTAGTAGGAGCAGATTTCTCACCAAAAGGAACATTTAGAATAATAGAAAACCAGATAGAAAATATAGAAGTCAAACTTTATCCTAAAAAAAGATTTAGAAAAGATTCTGGTTATGTAACCCTTGCATACAAAATAAGAGGGACAAAATCAGGAGAAATACTTGATGATAAAATAACAATAAGAGTAGTAGATATACAAGATGCTCTAAATATTTATACAAATAAAATACATCCAGATGATAGCCAAGCAAAACTAATAATAGAAAATAAAGAAAACTATGAATTTCCTGCTCTAACTTTAAAAATATCTTCAAAATTATTTTCACTAAACACAGCTTTTTCACTAGATAGTCTTGAATCAAAAGAATTTATAGTAGAATTAGACAAAGATGAACTAAAAACAATGATTGCAGGACAATATCTAATGGATGTAGAAATCCTTGACCCAGATGTAGAGTTTGAGACAAGCTATGAAATTTTAGAAAAAAAATATATTTCAGTTAGAGAGAAAAAATCAGGACTATTTGTAAGGGAAACAAATATAATAAAAACAAATGAAGGCTCTCTTCCAGTTATAGCAGAAGTAAAAGATAAGAAAAACATAATAACAAGACTTTTCACAAACTTTAATACTCCTCCAGACAGAGTTGAAAGAAAAAACTTTGGAATATACTATACCTGGCTAAAAGAAATAAAACCTTCAGAAAGCCTAGATGTCAGAATCTCAACAAGCTATACCTTCCCATTTCTTTTAGTTTTAGGAATAATTATAATTATCTGGCTTTTAAGAGCATCTGGAAAAAAAGATCTTGATTTAAATAAAAAAGTTTCATTTGTTAAAACAAAATCAGGAGACTTTGCTCTAAAAGTAAACTTAAAAATAAAGGCAAATAAAAATATAGAAAAAGTTTCAGTTATAGATAGGATTCCTACAATTATGAAGCTATTAGAAAGATTCTCTTCTCTTTCACCAGATAAAATTGATTCTGTAAACAAAAGACTTATCTGGAATTTCTCTAATCTTTCAGAAGGTGAAGAAAGAGTAATGTCTTATATTATTTATTCTAAAGTTGGAGTTTTAGGAAAATTTGAACTTCCATCTGCTCTTTGTGTATATGAAGTTAATGAGCAGGTGCAAGAAATCAAAAGCAATAAAGCATATTTTATAGCAGAACATAGTGGAGATAACTAAATAGTTAGTATCTAAAATAGTTAAACAATAATTCTATTAATAATAAATCATCTCGTTGCTCAACTTATATTATTAAGAAAAGAGTAACAAATAACTAAAATGCTAATCTTTAAAAATCATCTTATTCTTTAATATCTATCCCAGCATAGCTCAGCGGTAGAGCGCATGGCTGTAGATAATAATCTAGTGTGGATATTCCATTTTGGATAAAGATGAAGCACGATAAGTCAAGCAGGCCCCGTGAGATCCCCGGTTCGAATCCGGGTGCTGGGATTTAACACTATTATTCTAAACAGGATAAAATAAAAGAAGCAGATTAGAACATTTCTATTCAGGAGTGGAAAATTAAATTATCTATTATGAATTTCATTATGCTCTTCTATTGTCATAACTTGAAGATTATCTTTATAGTTTATTGTTGAATTAAAATCTCTATGATGAACAACAACTTCTTTTCTTTCATAATCATTTTCTAAACAAAAATCATCTATTTCATCTTGCATGAACCATCTATGAAAAAAATCAACTCTATAATTCTTCTTATTTATTCTAATAAGATAAAATGCTTCTTTTCCATTCTTATAGATTCCCTTTTTTATATCTAATTCATAAGGTTTTTGGTTAAACTCTCTTTGAAATAAATCAAATCCCTCATTATCAAAACAGAATAATATTTTTTTAAATCTAATGAATTTCAATTTTGAATTTGCTGAGGAAAGTATTTTCAATTTATTTTCTTCTTTTTCTATTACTATTTTATCTTTATTATTTATAATATAATCTAATGCCTTTTCATAATTTGAAGGTTCTTTAATTTCTATTACTTCTTTTGATTCTTGAAGAGTTAGGGATTCATTAATTTTAATTAACTTTCTCTTTACTTTAGGTTTTATTTTCTTTTCAGAAAAACCAAATATCTTTTTTAATAAATTCTTTAAGTATTTTATCATCTAAAAATTAAGGTATTTTCTAATTTAAACCTAACTCACTACAAGTTGGTAGAGAATTATCTTTTTTTATCTTTTAAATCACGATATAAATTTATACTTTGAACCATTTTAAAAAATAAGAATATAGCTAATATCCCAAAAATAACTTTTATTACAAAAGCAAAAAATAAAACAATAAGGATTAATATTAACCATATAAATATCCATATTAGTTCTACTTTGCTTCTTTTCATCTTTTGTTTTCTCTGCCTTTTTTCTTTATTAAATAAGGCAAAATAAAAAGCAATTAAAGTTAAAATAAAAGAAATACTGATTAAACAAAAAATTATTATAGTATTCATTCTCTACAAGAATCTTTTATTTTCATTTTTATGTTTTATGTATGAAATTTCATAGTGAAGCTGTTTATTTGAAAAGAGAGATATCTTCTTCTTTGAAGGATTTTCTTTTCTTTTTCTTTTTTTCTTTTCTTCTCAATTTATAATAAATATAATAACCTAACCAACCAAAAAAACTAAAAAATAAACCAATAAACCAAGCACTAATAATATTTTTGTTAATCCTTTCTGCCATATTCTTACATCCACCTGCAAAAATAAGAGCTAAAGGTATTCCTAAAATTGAGAAAATTCCATATTCATAAATAACATAAATAAAAACAAAAATAGTTATAACCCATACCCATCCTGGTAATTTTTCCTTATTTTCAGTTTTAGTTTCATTTTTCTTCATTTTCCTTAATTCAATTCTATAATAAATATAATACCCTAACCAACCTAATAATATGAAAAGAAAACCAATAAACCAAGCCCATACTATGCTTTTATTTATTTTCTCAGCCATTTTTTTACAGCTTCTTGCAACAGTAAAAGAGAAAATCAAACTAAAAATAGCCATACCTAAATCAGCATCTGATATCCCATAATAAATAGTAATCAAAACTAAAATTCCTGTAACAATCCAAGCCCCCGTAGGTAATTTTCCTTTAGTTTTCTCTTTCATTTTAATTTAAATTCTTTTTAATATATTCACAAGAACAATCTACTACATTATTTTTAACACTCCACAGAACAC